>Ga0210406_10000068_pt1 | contig 160334 bp, 236 predicted proteins | sample IncBWC30MmetaG_FD_155454 | JGI IMG/M metagenome (GOLD analysis project Ga0210406, IMG submission 155454) | Forest soil microbial communities from Barre Woods Harvard Forest LTER site, Petersham, Massachusetts, United States - Inc-BW-C-30-M | ecosystem: Environmental > Terrestrial > Soil >... | reverse complement strand
ACAGTCCCGATACCACGCTATAAAGGGGCCAGAAATGAGCCAGGATAGGGCATAGTAACGAGTTCCGTGACAGCCCGGCCCAATCCACCCTTCCACTGAATTCCGCCCGCCAGCTCGATTCAGAGCCCACTTCCGGCCCCAAAAATACCATTGATAGTATTTCTGCATGATCGCATAGAATATATGCGATGTCATATAAAATAGCCCGATTTCGTAGCAAATATATGCGCTAGCATATAATCCCTTGACAAAGAAATTCCATAGGGGTATGGTGAAAGGATAGGAGGACTTATGCGTAAAATATTTGACTATCCGACCCTGAAGGCCTTTATGGCGGCGGAACCCACGGAAGCCCAATTTTCCGAATTTTTCATGTCGACCTTGGAACCGACTGAGGATCGTTTCGTTCGAATGGATCAGTGGCAAAATCGGAAGGCCATTTTACGGCATCCGAAGTGCCCAAACAAGATTTTGGAATATGCCGCCACTAGTTCAGTCTGGTATGAGCGATTTGTGGCTTATTTGACCAAACAGTCAAAAGCCAGCGGTTTTTGGCGCAAGGCCCTAAAGGACCCAGATCAAAGGGTAAGGGATGCTGCTATGAATTATTCTGAATATTTACGCAATCCACTTGGCCATGGCCGGATAGACTGATAATGTCACTCAATGACACCTATAAAAACTCAAGCAAAAAGAAGGACTTATGAAGCGGTCACCTAATGACATGGAAACTTGCCATATTTGCGATGGCTCCGGGGTTGACCCAGTTCCGGATTCGGCCTATAATTCCTTTGATGGTTGTTGGGAACCAGTTCCGCAACCTTGCGCGAATTGCAAAGGTGAAGGAAAAGTCAAAAAGGACAAAGATAATGCGCTCTAAGAAAAAATCAGGGACCCAAATGGCAATCGAGGTTTTGGACAAAATGCTGTCCATGTCCAATGAAGAACTTGACGCGCTGCTTAAAAAACATGAAAATGAACCTGAACACTGGTCAACCCCGATTTTAAGGGATCTCGGATATTTTGAACGGATCGCTGCCGAACACAACCAAAGGAAGAAGAAATGAGTTACAAAATAGTGATAGAGGAATACAAGTACACGTATCGAAGTTATATGGCTTGCGAAGATCAAGGTGAAGACGACTGCGTTGGCACAGGGTATCACTATTTTGTTTTTAATGGCAAAAGGAAATTAAAAAGGATTTTTTACTCTGAAAAACAGGCTCAAGACTACGTAAAGATTTTAAAAAGACAAGTAATCTTGTCAGCCAAGTCTAAGAAGAGATGATTCGCGATAAAATCCTTTAATAAATTAATAAAGGTGGAAAATTGCACTTTTCGTATTAATTTTATTAAACCCCTGAAACTACTCATCAAAAAATTTCAAAATTAATATTAAAATGCCATTTATAAGAGTTCTGATATAAGGGGGCAAAGGAGAACTTATGGAAAACCAAGAAAACTTAGAAAAATTAATCGAGGAAGTAAACGAGACCCTGAAGGCCAGCGAGAAAACCATCACAAAGGGCAGTGCCCTTCAAATTGACGATCATACGGAAAATGCCTCAAAGTACCTTACTGATAAGGCAAAAGCCGCCCTATCAAAAATCGAGAAAAATCTACTTGTCACCAAAGATGGTGAAGTTACCGGTCGGGCCGTATTTTTCAGCGTCGTCGTAGCAAACAACAATGTCGACCTTGGTCTGCAAGAATTGTCTAAAGTAGCAAATGACCTGGCCGAGAAGGGTTGGATTCTTTCTAGTCTCGCTACCATGTCTTCTATAAAACTTGCCATCATGCCTGGAGAACTCCCGAAAAGTGCCGTATTTTTCTTCCCACATATCATTTTGGATAAAGCCGAAGAAGCCGAAAAACTTGATTTTTCAATCAAGGAAGGCGAAATGGGTAAAACCCTTGGTTCAACTAATTTGATCCTTCCCGAAGGTGAATTTTGGGCGGAAGCCAGAATCCTACATAATTACATGGACACTAGCAATCCTGGCCATTACGATATCGATGGGCGGCTTTTTGCTTTAGTGCAAGAATATTTGAATGTCCTTCCGCCGGGAACCAAGTTCTTAGGTGCCAACCGGACCGCCATCTATGACCTTTCAATCCCATATGAACTTAGGTTCTCAAATCCATTATTGTCCCGCGTTAGAAATGTCGAGTTGGAATACCGCCGAGAAGCGGCCATTAATGGCGATAAAGTCATTGAAGGGAATGTTCTAACCGGCATCAAATACTTTGACGCCACGGGCAAACAACTTTATAAATAATTCTTGATCCTCCTTTAAATTCATGAGAAACTCCAAAGACGGTGCCTGGGTTAGTGCAATATGCTTCTCCCCGCGAAGCAGCCGTCGTCAAAGAGCAGCGTGGTAATGCTGGCGAACTGAGCGATCATTAGCCAAGAGACATGCACTACCTAAGTCCGGGAGTCTAAGTGGTTACCCGTGGCTCTGATCTCTTAGGTTGTCTGGTAACGAGCCGGGTTAGCGTCCGGCCCTTTGATTTACTTTTTTGGAGGACACATGGTTGCGTTTGTTTTGATAACGATATTCTGGATCGCGATAGGATTTATTCCTGGAGCCATGTTTATGGATAGTTGGCCAGGATGGAGAGATTTCCGATGGTCAAAACTTACTCTCGGATATTCAATATTAGGTTTGATTTCACTTCCAACTATAGCTTTCGTTCATACCGTTGAATTTTTGCGTAAAATTCTAAAGAGAATTGGTCGCATAAGACCCTTTTGGTTTTTGGCGCCAAAGTGAACACTAATAAGCTCACTTGGGGTAAATGCCCAAAGTGTAAAATTCTCATTAATGGATGGAGATTTTACCCAGCCAGCATGGTTCAAGAAAACAATGGCCACTGGATTGAGATGGAATGCCCGAGCTGTAAGGAATATCTCATTGTCAACATGAGGGTAGAAGTTACAATCGAACTCGAAAGAGGCGAAGAATGAAAAAAGAGTGCTGCCCAGGAGTAAATGATCATGGTCCGTATTGCTCGTGGGAATACAGCTTTAGAAAGGCTAACAGGTTACAACAAGCCTTGAATCGCGCTAAAGAATTCATCAGAGCTGAAGCAGTTAATCCTATTACAGAAGCGGGCAATCATGAACAATATCTTGAACGATTAATCGCTGAGCCTGGCTGCGAGTATGCCAGAAAAGTTTTAAAAGAAATTGAAGAATTGGAACAAGGTGACGAATGATCACTCAAGAACAGATCGAACTTTGGGCCAAAGACTACGAAAATATCAAGCACATGGTCACAGATCCCACTGACGTTCGCTGGTGTGCTTTCGTGGCCGGAGCCCACGCGGTCAATAAAGAGGCCTCCGAACGAATAGCGAAGTTAGAAACTGCTCTTAAGAAACTTGGCCCTGGATGGCTTTACTGGCCCGCCAAGAGGCAGCCAGACCCAAGGGTCGTTATGTACGAGAGCCGCACAATAGACGAAGTCGAAAAGATGGCCAACGAAGCTTTAGTTGACCCTAATAAAGATCCTATTAAGGTCTAATATTGACCCGATTACCTTATAATCGTCCTATATAAGGTTTTTAAATCAAACACTTACACGACTGATTAAGGCATAATCGCGATCCTATTAACCAGTAATGCGGAGATTGAAGACCTTATTCTCCGCACGAAATCGGGACAAATTTTGTCCCGATATTCACGAAATTGTCCCAAATGTATATATTCCTGCCACCTGTCACGTATAACGTGTATATCCTTGTAACTACTTGATTTTATTGATTCGAATTATACACGTATACATACAAGGAGCTTATTTGCGCATAAAAGGGCCTAAAATGTTTAAACATTTGTCAGGTTTATACCTGACTTTTTGTCCCAATTTGTAAGCTTTTAACCTGACAAAAAATCCAGTTTTTACCCCATAAATCTGGACAAGAACGAGCGGTAGGTTTCGCGATAATGTAAAGTATTGTTTACATTTTAGCCATTATGTGCAACAATGGTTTCCATTATGGTTTATTTACAAAGTTCAGCGGAAGACACATTAAAGAAGCTAGGCGAACTCCTAAGAATGGCGCGTCGCAGACAGAATTTGACCATCGCGCAAGTTGCTGAGAAGATGTCAGTTTCACGCCCTACGGTCATGAGCTTAGAACGAGGAAACCCGAACACTAGTGCTGGGTTATATTTTTCGGCGCTATGGATTCTTAATATGAGTCATATCATGTACAAATTTACCAATTTGGAAGATAGTTTCGGTCATATGCTTCAGGATCATCGCCTTCCCAAGAAGATTAGACACAAGAAGCCAAATAATAACAACTTCTGATCGAGCAACATTAGGCAACGTTTCATGGCATGATCTTGCCTATTCACTTCAGAATGAATGGTTGCAAATAGTGAATAGTTTTGGTACCATGGTTCGATGACCTTAAAGGAAGCAGCTTTTAGAATTCTTGTCTTTGCTTTCGTGGTCGTTGTTTGTATGATCATCTGGCCGCCGCCAAATGGGGAAAAGTGATGAAACGCGAAGAGATGTTAAGTAAAATTCATAGATTTCTTACCGATCATCAAATACAATTCAAATATGCCGACAGCAGCCAAGACATGGCAAATAAGTTTTTGAGTTTAATGGAAGAAGCTGGCATGAAGCCTCCTCACGTATCTGAGGAAGATGCCCAAGCAATTCTGCACGTTTACTATGGCGGATACTCTCTTTATCAATGGGATGAAGATCTTGAGAAAGACGAAAAGGTCATGGAAATGAAAACACGTAGGGCTGAATCCCTCCATCAAAGAATGCAACGAATAAAGGAGAGAAAGAAATGAAAATTTTGATGATTCTACTTTTGGTCTCCCAGGCGCACGCGATGACGGCTCAGGAATCCTATCGAAGGTATCAAAAAGCCATAGAAAAACAAAAAATAACTTACGATCAAATGTTGGTCACAAATACAAAGCTAGCCCTTAAATTGATTGAAAAGGCCATCGAACATAACTCCTCTTTTGGCGAATGCACTTACGATTATAATGCGTCCTATGATCAGTCGATCCCAACGCCGGTTAACTCAAAAGAAATCGTAGATCACTTTCAAAAGTTGGGATATAAAGTTACCAGTCTTGACAAAGAATTCTTGGACATTTTAAACGCTCACTTCGATTGGTGTGGAAACTAATGCTTATTCAAAGCAGTTCTACCAAAAGACCTTGCAATAAATGCGCTGGTTTTGGAGTGTTCGATAAGATCGAGAACGAGACAAAATTGGTTCCGTGCCCTAAATGTTCTTCGGTTCATCCTGAGACATACGGTTTAAAATATTGGAATACCGCCGATACTTACTTTTATGTGGTGAAATCCAAAATCGCAAATATTTTTGCCGATATAGAATTGAGTTTAAAGAAATGAGAAAGTTCAAAAGCGAAGACAAATTTGTTATTGGTGGCAAGGGTACTGTATATACGCTACATTTAGAAGAAACAATGCCAAGAAAAGAAGTTCTAAATCAAGAAATAGAAGTAGATGGAACTGTTTATAAATGTACCGGTATAGAACAGTTTGCCATAAGATTGAGCGATCCCCTTCTTTACAAAGGCGATGCAGTTGGCCTATTGGTACAAAAGATATGATGCTACTAGAAGACGCTGAACTAAATGACGCCAATTATACTTGGACCGAAGATCCTTTCGCGCCAGACTGGGAGATAGTCGCCTGGCAAGTTGTAATGGAACTGGCTTGGAATCCAAAAAATATGCATTATCACTTACCAATTATAAATTATGGAGCATAAATGAAAAAGTTTGAAGACATGACAGATGAAGAAAAACAAACCGTTATTGAAGATGCCTCAGTAGCATCGGCTAAAAATATGGGAGCGCCCAAAGACCTGTTCCATCCAAATTATGGTTGGATTCTTCTTGATGGCAAACCGACCGAGGCCTATAAGGAATTTTACAAAAGAGAATTGCACGCATTGCCAACAAAGGAGATACCCGAAATATTCCTCCCTATAGAAGAAATCGATAAAGAATACAACATCGAGACCCCTTTCGCCAAAGACACAGACGCATGGGAGCAAGTTACCGTGGGAATGTTAAAGAAAATGCTCGAAAAGTTACCCGATGATTATCAAATTAAATATGATTCCGCGTGCGGGCACATAAATAAGGGCGACTTTACGATTTACCATGACGACAAAACCATTTCAATCAACGGGTGACGCATGACATTTTCCTTGCGAAACAAATATCCTGGAGTTTTAAAGCTGGACGTTGGATTCTGGAAGATCTATTTCTGTGCAGTCATTATTTATAGCGACAGAAGTCAAGCCATTAAGGGGCTTCGTTTCAGACTTCAAACCTCGCTGGAGATCTTGAAATAATGCCTACTCTAGAAGAGATCCAACTTACTCCAGAACAAGAAAAGCTCATGGTCGAAATGATTAGAGAAGTTCTTTCGACAGAAGTTCCTCTAAAACAGTCGGTTTATTTCCAAAAATGGACCAAGAAGATCTGGGAAGCCGCCATTGAATCAGAATATAAAGAGATCCGACGCCAAAGGCCCTTTCTTCATTGGTGTTACGAATGGGACGGAATGCTTATTGATAAGAATGATCCCGAATTTGAAGTCTGCACCTGTTTCCCCAAAAAGTGATCAGTTTATATATCGAAAAACTTATCAAATCGCGACACGTCTCACGGATATGACGATTTTTTTGAGATTTTGCGACATATCCTGCCATTTATCCTGCCAAATGGCGGGAAAGGTACCCTATAAGGTACCATTAAAATGATTTTTGGCACCCTATAAGGCACCAAATGTACATTATAGTGATCATAAATGCCTGAAATGGCTACTATAATAGACAATTTGTTCGAAACTATCGAAAAATGACAGTATGTTGCATGAAATCTTATTCGTTAGTGATTTTCTAACGTCCGGCGGTTATGAAAACCATAATGGATGTAATTGGGTACCCGAACGGGTATAAGTACCTATTAAATAGGCTTTATCGTACCCAATCGGGTATAAAGCTCGCTTAACGGGGCTTTAAAGCAATCTTAACACTATGCAAAAGAAACTTACAGAACTTGACGGGGATCTATACGATCATATGAAAGTCGGTCATCCGACTTCTCTTTGGTTCCAGTGCCCAATATGCCCGTGCGGCCACTATATCGCCGTGGCTTTCCAGGGAACCAGCTATTCGCAAAACGGCGCAGTTTGGAAAAAGACTGGATCTACTTTGGAAGACGTTTCTATAACGCCGTCCATCAATTGCGATTGCGATGTCGATGTAAAGCAGCCCGACGGGACCATCAAGAAAGTTCATTCTTCATGTAAGTTCCACGGATGGGTCACCAACGGCCAAGTAATCTACTAATTCCTACTAAAATCTACTTCCCTTAGTAATTGGACCATGATATTCTTACAGAATGTCAAAAGTCGCAATTCTTATAATTTTGGCCCTATTGATGTCGGCTTGTGCCACTACGCCTACGATTCAACCTACTCTGGATGAATGCGGCCCCAATCAAGAACTCGAAACATTTGAAACGGATTTCGCATGATGAGTCGAAAAGAGACCCGTAATCTCCTGGCTTCCATGGAATCCAAGGGTTACACGAAAATTGGAGTGATCTTCAAATCCCATCGTGTTTTGGACGTTCTCTTGATCCACAAGGATTGGAAAGAATTTGATCTTTTAGCGCAATATCGTCAAGTGATGGATGATATTCCCCAAAAACTTAAAGTCGAATACATGATTGGTTTAGATATCCCTACGCGGGAAATGTACGATAATGAGCGTACAGAAGACTCTCCAAAACACACAATCCTCGTTGATCTTGGTCCATATTCGGAGAAAAATCTTTGGGAAAGAAAAGGTCTATTTTATTATGCGACACTGAAATGGTACAAGAACAATATTTTGATTTGTACTACGACCAAAAAACTTGGTTTTATATCTTACCACTTAATTAAAAAAATTCATGGAATCAAGGGCTTGAATGAAATGGCCCGAAAAAGTTCTTTACCCTTTAGAATAGGGTAATGAAAGCTTCATATTACCTAATTTAGGGTGATATTGCCCTATTTGATTTAGGTTAGTCCAATCGGGAGAGAAACCCGGTCCTACCAGGCCATCGCCGCCTGGTGCGCTATGTTCTCGGATTGACTTGAAGTGGCTGCCAGGAAAGCAGTTATCCTATGGCCCGCTTAAAAGGAAGAAATTGCCTTTATGGCGAAGAGCAGTACGGCGTTATTGCGCAAGTGCGCCGACAAACCTGATCGAGCAGGTAGTGGATGATTAAGAGACTGGCCATAACACCTTTAGTGTGATAATCTCAGTTTATGAGAGAGCGGGGGTCGCGTCCCGCCCAACTTTCTTTTTAAAGGAAGAACATGATCTTAAATTCGACTAAAAAAGGATTGATAGCAGAAAGTGAGTTCCTAAAATGGATCTTACAAAGAGGCTATTCAGACATTTGTGAGCCCATAGAACATGATTTGTCATATGACTTTTTAATATTTTGTTCTATCCAGAATAAATGGCTTAAGGTACAAGTTAAAAGTGCTTATTTTTGTAAAAAAGGCACCGCAAGATCTGTAAATTTCAGAAGGGGAAGGTCCAAAGGAAGATCTGCTTACGTTGAAGGAGATTTCGATTGGATGTTTATTTTTGATTCAGAAACAAACAAACGGTACTGGATACCTTGGACGACCTTATCAGAAATAAAAAGTTCTTTCACTGTCAGTTCAGATAAATTTGACAAATATAGGATAACAGTATGATAAAGCGTTCGGACTTTATGGCACTTCTCAAAGTATTCCACGGAGCAGTGAAGGAAATAGCGGAAAAGGAAACGTCACAGGAAAGAAAAGCCGTGGTTGAGGAATGGATAGAACTTATGGGCAAGGTCGATCGCGCAATGGCTGGAATTATCTACGAACCCAGTAAAACTGAACGCCTGTCTATGGTTACAGATTTTGAAAAAGAACTTAAGAACTTCGAGGGAGAGGAAGTTATCTTATGAGTGAAGCTACAGCTCATTACATTGGTACAATTTTTGTTCTACTTGTCGTTTATCAGATCAAGCACTTTCTGGCTGATTACACATTTCAGTTAAATTCTAGATATATGCTCGGCAAATTTAAGCCAGGTCTTAAATTCGTAGGTCCTCTCTTAGCTCACGTAGCAGTTCATGGCGCCTTCACCTTCGTCATTGTTTTTCTTTTTAAATTTTTTATGATTATGAATGGCGCTCCCTTGCATTTCTACTTTCCACTGTATGTAGACGTTCCGAGAGCGCTTCTTTCACTTTCCATTTATTCCGGCAAGCTAGCTCTTTTCGACATGGTCGTTCACTTCATCATGGATAGAATAAAAGCCTCACCAAAGCTTCTTGGCCGTTATCACGCCATCTCGAAACAAGAATATGAGGATTATCAACAGTCTGTAAGTCCAGATATGAGAGCCTCCAAACATCCGGAATGCGTAAATTTTGTAAAAAATCAAGACGAAGCATTCAAAAAGAAATTTAAGAATAATGTGAATTTCTGGCTGAGTTTAGGTCTAGACCAGGGCGTTCACCACTTGACGCATTACGCAATAATTTTCTACTTGGTGACTAGATGAAGATAGGTTTTTACCCAGGTTCTTTTAATCCCTGGCACGATGGTCATTCGGATGTTCTAGCGAAGGCTTTGAAAGTTTTCGATAGGGTAGTCATATTGCAACTTACGAATCCAGAAAAAACAGGACCAACCAAACCATTAGAAATTCCAAATTTTCAAAGCGGCATCGAAATCATACAGAGAAAGAATACATTCCTGTTCATTGTAATCGGCAATTATGTTTTAGGGCACGCGCTAGAGAATCATCAGTATGCAATAATTCGAGGACTTCGCACTGGCCAAGATCTAGAATATGAAAAAGTTCAGCAATATACAAACGAAGATCTTGGTATGAAAATTCCTACTGTTTATTTTCTTGCGGACAGAAATCTGACGCACGTTTCTAGTAGCGTAATCCGCGCAATTGATAAATTTCAAGCAGAAGAAGAAAAGAGGAGAAAAGATGAACAACAACAATTATCTGAAATGGGCGATAACTAAAGATCGAGGTTACGTTGATTTGATGGAACGCCTCCGTGCAAACCATGGACAAATGCGTCTCATGCACGCAGTCATGGGTTTGGCCGGTGAAGTCGGTGAAGTAACCGATGCAGTTAAAAAATCAGTTCTTTACAACAAAGCCTTGGATGTAGAAAATGTCAAAGAAGAAGTCGGTGACATTCTTTGGTACATGGCACTATTATTAGATGAAATCGGATCGTCCTTCGAAGAGGTCATGCAAATGAATCATGACAAGCTTGAAAAACGATATCCCGGAGGATTTACAGAACAGTTAGCTCAAGCGCGTTTGGATAAAATAGAGACCGGAGAAACTGCTAAGTGAAAACTCTCTATCTAGTTCGTCACGGCCAGAGCGAAGCCAATGTCGATTGGCATCTGCTCCGCACTATGGACGAAGGGACAGTCCCGTTGACTAAATTAGGCCATGAACAGGCTATAGAAGCTGGATTGAAGGTAAAAGAATTACTTTCAGGCAGTGATGTTATTCCTCTAGTCTTCGTTTCTTCTTGGCTAAGAGCCCTACAGACATATGAAGAAATGGCCAAGTCAATGCAACTTACTATATTCCCTATCATGCGTCCCGATATCACCGAACAACACATGAATTTGGTCGGTCATGATGAAAATTGGGCTAAATTTGAAAGATTCAGAGATAGTGGCTGGGGTTTAACAGAGTTCATGGAGATTGAGTTCGACGGCGGCGAAAGTCTCCAGGATGTTCTTATTCGCGCCAATAAATTTGTCAGATTTTTAGAAGGTTTCCCGGAAGGTCGGCCAATCGTAGTCGTTTCCCACGGTCTCTTCATAAAGATGGTAATGGCCATACTAGACAAAGTTGATCCAGAAACACTTCATCACCCTAGAAATTGCGAAATTATTCAAAGGGAACTTGGGGTATCACTTAATAGCTACGAACAATTGAAGACATTCTGTGATGTGAAGGGCTATAAGATAGTAGCTGACGCAGAAGACTATGGCTCCATGAAAGTAATGAATCCAAAAGCAAATAAGAGAGTTTCCGTCCATATTGGACTGAACTCTACAAAGCAAATTTTAGAAAAATTAGGGAGATTAGAAAATGAGTAATTTATTAGCAACAGATGCAAAAGCCTTATCGGATGCGGCAGTAATCAATGCTACTAGCGTTGCAACACAGGCATTTATTGCTGGCCTGGATACGGCTATCCAGACAGCTGCAAATACCGGCGCGTATCGAGTAACCGTGGCGGTCCCCGGAGGACTTAACTTGGATACAATTACGGCTGCATTCCAGGCAGCAGGATACACTATTCAATATTTGGCGAATAACACGTCACTGACTTTGGATTGGCAGAATCCTAATAATCAAAATACTATTCCTTCGACAGCGAACGCAAATACGATATTTAATCCAGCTCCGTAATGTTCAAAAAATCGCCCAATCCTAAAGTTGAGGAACTCAATAAGAGTTGGACTAAGCGCAGCTATAATCTGGGCGGTTTACGAGCTATTACTCGTGATCTTCTAAGATATTGTGCGTGGTGTGGAGAAGGCAGACTTCATCATGGGAACCAAAAATATTGCACGAGCGAGTGCGGAGATATGGCCATGGCCTGGTCTTATCCTCAAAAGGAACAGGGCCTATATTATCTTTTGCAACGTCAAGACTTTAAATGCGCGCTATGTCAATATGATTACGTTCCACTTTTAGACATGATCGTTGAAGCATGGAACAGTCGAGGTGGATTTTTTGAGCCTTGGGATTACAGGAATAAGTTTTCTTGGCACCACGTAAAGAATTTGAAACATAAGACCCCCAAAGAACGCAGGCTTGAAGTAGACCATATAATTCCCATTTATAAAGGTGGCCAAAGTTTAGGCCTTGACAACCATCAGGCCATTTGTTACTCTTGTCACAAGACTAAGACCTCAACCGACTTGAAAGGTAAAAGAAAATGAAAAAATTGATGTTTATTTTAGCAGTGGTCCTCGTCGTAGTTTTGGGAACGATGACTAATGCTCACGCGGATTCTCTAGGAGTTCATCTTATCGGTAACGATAATTTGACACCAGCCTACGGACTTTCTTATTCAGTTGGTGATCGAGAAACTTACGCTTCTTTGGAAGCACAGACAACCAGAAATTCTCGACAAAATACGGCCCTTCTTTCAGGCGGCTTACAACTCGGCCCAATCAATTTTGGTCCAGTAGTTGGAACAAGAATTGAATCATCATCCGGATCTGTTTCAGGATTGGCCGGAGCTGAACTTGGACTTAAAGCAGATATCGCAGGTCCATTGTTTGTTAAAGAAAATAATCGAGTTTTGCGCGGCGCTGGTGGAACTTCCAGCGGCCAAGTTGATTTAGGTTTAGGCATTAACTTTTAAGGAGAAAATATGAAAATTGTTACTGAAGAACTCATGTCAGAATTGGTTACAGAGTTTATCAAAACAAATAATAAACAACCAACCCATATCGTTATGACTACAGAACAGCAAGAAGTACTTAGCGATTCCATGAGAACAAAAGTTAGAATTGGCGCTCCTGGGTCTGATGGACAAAGCCAAATTGTTACAATTTCTACTCCAGATGGATTGGTCTTAGACATTTTACCAGTGGTCTATACAGCTTTACGTTCTGGCTCTACTAAGCCAGTTGATTTCCCGGTTGTCGTAAGCTTATAAGGAGAAACCAATGGAATTTAAGTCATTTCCCGATGTAAAGCAAATCGGGAAGGCCGCTGTCACTATTACCCAAAAACTTCATGGTACGAATGCCCAAATTTTGATTTATCAAGTTTCCGATGGGGACAGAGTAACCTATGATATTAAAGCCGGTTCCCGTAACCGCTGGCTTACTGTAGACGACGACAATTTTGGTTTTGCACGATTCGTTGAAGATAATAAAGCAGAACTCATCGAAAAACTTGGCGAAGGTACTTGGTTCGGAGAATGGGTAGGCCCTGGCATCAATTCTAGTGAAGGTCTTACAGAAAAGGTCTTCGCCGTGTTCAATATCGCCAGAATCGATGGTAAGCCGCTTCCTAATCGTGTAGTCGGTGTTCCCCTACTTTATAAAGGTCCCTTCAGTTCTGAAGCTATCAATGAAGCTTTTAACACACTGCGTGAAAAGGGCTCAGCTTTGGTTCCTGGATACATGTCGCCAGAAGGAATCGTTGTTCATTTGCTTGGCACCGATTTAAGATTCAAAAAAGTCTTTAAGGCCGAAGAAACTGCCTGGAAAAAGCCTGATCGCCCCAAGGGTGAGCCCAGACCGGCTGGCCCTGATGTTTCACATCTTTTACAGCCAATGCGCCTGGAGAAGCTCCTGTCGCGTGACGAGGTCTACTTAAGAGAGTACCCGTCTTCCATTAAGAATATCTGCGCCGACTATACCAACGATTTAATCAAGGAAGGTCAGATTGCGGGTACCGATGACGAGATGAAGGCTATTAGAAAGGCGCTAGGCGCCGAATTGTTTAAATTTATTAAATCTTTTATTGCGGAGCAGCATAACTTATGAAAACGATAGCGCAGATCATAAATTCGGCCAGAGTTGGTACCAAGCTTACAGACGGCAAAAGACAATGGAAAGTCATAAGATATGGCGACAATAAAATCGCTGTTCCGGTGGAAAATTCTAAAGATCCCTTTGAAATGTGGGCCGGATGCGGTTTGGAAAGGTTAGCCTTTCTGCCTGGCCTAAAAGTCGTAAAATGAACTATTTCATCCAATGGGGCCATCACTATGTCGTTCACTTCGGTATATGGGTCACACTGGGCCTGGCGGCTACGGTTTATAGGGATGGTTTACCTAAAACTAGCAAATTACCAGGGCTTTTTAAGTCAGCAGTGCTTTTATCTCTGATCGCAAGTATTTTCTCTTCCAATAGCCATATCCATTATTTAAGTTTCTTGAGTCTTGCAAAATGAGACATTGTATTGAGGAAAATTGTATAAGTAAAATCTATGCGATAAATCTTTGCAGAAATCATTATAGAAAGCAGTGGGCAAAGAAAACAGGATTTGACAAAAGAGATTATCAAAAACATAAGGAATCTAAAACTGCACGAGCCAAAATTTGGAGTAAGAGCAGCAAGGGATTGGATTCTAAACTTAGACATAATTATGGAATAACTCTTGATACTTTTGAGAAAATGATTGAGACGTGCCTTAATAAATGTCAGATTTGTGGAGATTCCTTCAAATCAAGGCCTCCAATAGATCACGACCATAAGACTGGAGAGGTTCGCGGACTTCTTTGCAAGAGGTGTAATGTTGGCATTGGCATGTTCTTAGACAACCCAGAATTGCTAAAAAGTGCCATTAAGTATTTGATAAGATAGGATTATTTAGATCTATAGTCCGAGGCATAGATCTACATAATTATTCCCTTAAATCGATTGTTCGTTTAAGAGAATAAGTATGTTTATAAACATAAAAATACCTTTACAAAGTATGTTTATAAACATACGTTTGGAGAGTAAATGACCAAGGGACCATGGAAATACCAGAAAGCTGAAGGCCACCATCACGTTTTGATGGGTGAGGAATCTTTGGACGTGAATTTGGAATCGGATGCACGAGCTATTGCCTTGGTTCCCCAGTTTGTCGAGTTAGTAAAACTCGTAGATGACAGTAATTTATTAGATGCCTACGATTTGGCTTTAAAATTAAGAAAGAAGTTGGAGAAATGAAAAATCTAGAGTGCGCCTTTGGCAATGTGGAATTGATTACTGTCGACCGATTTTTGGAAATGCTCTCCGTGCGTGAGCTAAATCCTAAAACTAGACGATTCTCGTATAATACCCTGATTAGCAGTCCTGCCGCTAATTGGAGCCCAGAAGGTATAACGGAAAGTACCTCAGACTACGAAAGAAAAGAAGCTTTCCTCTCTAAAGGAGATACGAAATCTATTCTTAAGACTGCCCTGTTTTATCAGGCTAATTTTACCCATATGTACAGCGCAAAGAAAGAAGAGATTCTTGAGAATTTGGTGACCAATCACACTGTAGAAATGGGCTCCACAAATTATTTGGTTCGCGTTGCTCCAAGAACTTGGATGGCCGCGTCATTAACGGACTTTGAAGTTGTAAAGAATCGACACGGGTTTGGCCTGGCCTGTTTAGCTAGAGTTCGCACACAAATTACGACGGTCGACAGAAATACTTTAGGGCAAGTCCAGCAGTTACTATCTGATTTTACTGGGGAATAGTTATTCATGTTCATAGATTTATCGTTGTTCAGCGATAATGAACACTCTTATTGAACATGACTTTCTGCAAGATTTGCTGCAAAACTTGTAGAAAAACTTGTAGAATCAAATACTTGCATTTTTACTAGGAACTTGCAGAAAAATATAAAAGTTGTTAGTAAAAATAAAAGTATGGTATATTTGTAGAAATAGGAGAAATTGGTGAAAGTAAGAAAAGTTCTTTATTGGTTAAACGGTCTTGGATTTTTGGCTACCTTCATAATTCTGGTGTCTTTAACAATGACAAACACCATTCGTCCGTGGGTTTTTTCTTTCATAATTGTAAATTTGGCTCTTTATTTTGATCATGTGTCCGATCTTAAACGCCGACTAGCCCTGTACGAAAAGGACCCTATTACTTTTCTTTTCACCGTCAAAGAGTCGGGTACATATAAAGTAACTGCCAGCTTCCCAACCAAGGTAGAAAAAGATGCCCGATAATTGTTGGCTTTGCGATAGACCTCTTTCTGAAGAAGATAAGGAACGAGAAGTTCCCGAAGAATATAAGAGAAAAGGCACCGACAAACCGTGTATTAATTGCTACGATCACATGGTAGCAGTAGACTTTAAAGAAGAGGAATGGGCGTGAAACGGTTAAAAGAATTCTGGGAATATTTGAATGACGAGATCTTCTATCCCATTAAGATCAATATTCGAGTATTTTACGAGAGTCTCAGTCGAGCAATTGCATTCGGTAGATTTGTTTGGGACAAATACGACTTCGAATCAGACTCTATGTTCGCCATCATGGCTTTTAAGCTTCAGCGCGTCAAAAAATGCATGGATGAAGGTTATGGAGTTTATCCGAAGCCCGTCAAACAAGCCATGAAAGAAGCTATTAAGATCTGTAATCGTTTATATGAGAACCAATACGAAGAGCCATACAGAAAAGCTCACGATAAAAAATGGGGCCGGATGAATCTCAAAAGACTTTTAGACGAACAAGGATTTATTGACTGGACTTGCGGTCGAAAAGGTGTTAAAACCGAGACAGATAAGAGAGAAGAAGGAATAGACACTCTGCGCGATGCCGGTTTAGCCTGGCGGGATCGCATGAGAGATTTCGACAGACTCAACAAAATTTTGAAGAAATATCAAAACGCTTGGTGGGATTAATGGAAGACAAAGTAGTAACTCCAGAACAAAAACAAGCAGTTCAAAAGCTTTTGAAACAGCATATGGCTGTGAATTTTTTCCTTTTTATCAAATACACTTTCTTTTTGTGGCTATCGGCCTTCCTAACAGTTATGGTCAATATCCTTTATGTCAAATCTGATTCTTTTGTCTTCCCTACCGCCATTATAAACTTCCTTTTCATCATGCACTACATGCTCAAAGAATCTATGGCCAAGAGAAAAGAATTTAACGAGAACTTAAGAAAAATTTTGTATCCAGAGGAGACCAAATGAAGTTTTTATTTTTAGTCTTGTTCGCTTTCCTTCTAGGATGTGCCGAAGAACCATCTAATGTTGTTAAGCAAGAAGAGCTTCAGTTTAAGGCCAACGATATGGTTCTGATCCATGGTCAGCCATTTTATGAAAACTGTTTTGGCGCCATTGTTGATTATTATCCTCGCAAGAATGATAATGGAGAGATTTATTACCGAGTGGCAGTTTTCTGTCGCCTTGGTCCCCTTGGAAAAATTATTGATTCAAAAGAATCAGATCTACAATTACGCATGAGAACTCCTCTTAACACGGAGATACCACAATGATTAGTGAAATTTTGGTCGTAGCTCTCATAAAAGTTGGCTGTAGAAACCAAAGTGATATTCAGAAGTGCGCAGATGCCGTTGCAGAATGTTATGAAAAAGGTTTAAATTCAGAAGAAGTCAAACGTTATGAAACAGAATATCGAAAGGCATTCGTGATTACGAAATGTATCGATAAAGCAAACAATAAAGATGGGATGCACTCAAAATGATGAAAATTACAGTAGCCGACACAGTGAAAGAAAAAACTCCTCAAGTTATCAAAGACTTGCCCGATGTGGATTACAGACTAACCAAAATTCATGCAAAATCTGAATTCACCCGCGTAAGCCCTGGCGAAGGTGTTTCGGGAAGCTTAGAGGTCGTTGACGTTCAAGGAGATCCTGCTCTCAGAGTCACTCGCGGTCTCAGTAGATACATCAGAACTAGCCCAATAGTCAAAGTTTTGGATCAAACCCAAAATGGTCTGACTGTAGAAACCGAAGGCGGTATTTACAAATTGGAGAAATTAAATGTTGAAAATTGAAGAAGCCCGAGACGAGATCGCTTCAAAAACCCATAGGCAAATTGAAGAAGAAACAGCATGGAAGTGGGCAAGTCGCGCCGCAGCATCTTATGAATTGGTTTCCAATAAAGGCGAAGACAAATTGGCCATTTGGAGTATGGCCGAAGATTTCTACCATGAAGCCATAGAACACGCCGCATTAGTCGAAAAGGAATCAGACGATGAAGGCGAAGAGCTTGTGGCCAAGGTTAGAAAGGCCGTAAGCCCCTATATCGATAAAGCCGTGGAAGCCATGGATAAAGCTCTTAAAGGTTGACAATAAAACATCCCTCACGTAAAATATAATTTATGTACTTAGACGACAAAGGACTAATAGAACAATCTGACGGCGATGGCGGAGACAAGCTCGGGCGCGAGGGTTTCTGGTATGAAGGGTGCTATCTTAATCCCGCCCAAATGCCCATTCCCGGAATGGCTCCCTATTATGAAGCATTGGTCGTCCTGACTGACGCTAACGGAAATCTTCAAAGAGACGAAATCAAATACACTGCTATTCTGGACCCCAACGACGTTTCTAGGGACCAATTAAGTCCCACTGTAAGGGCCTGCGGCTACTACGATTACAATGGCCGTGTCAAAACTATTTTAAAAAATATTTTGAAAAATTACTCCCGCTATCCTAACGGGGATCTAGCTTTCATTACCGACTACGCAAGAATAGCAAGAGCGCTTTATGCATGGTATTTATTGCCCCTGCTTTATGTTGCAGATCTGTATTTATTGGGAAGCACGCTCTTTAGTGTCGTTCTTTCTTACTTCGATAAGGCCAATAAGTATGTCGGAGATAATATCAATTTGATCGGAGATTTGGCACAATCCAATGCAGTCTTGCCGACTTTATTCGCTTGGCTTTCAAAGAAACTTTTCAAACTTAGAAGAAATGGTCCAATGTATGGATTGGAAGTTTATTTTAATCCTTCTACGGGCGCTAACGAAGAGTTCGTTGATTTGTGGGCACCTATTGTGGAGAAATTTTAATGGGACGCGCATATGTTAAAAAAAGAATAAAAAAACTGAAAGAGCTTGCCGCAAAAGAAACTGACGGTGAGTCAAAAGAACTTCTCATGATTTTTCACGATGTCTTCAAGTTCTTGGTTGAACGTGCTGTTCCTCGCGGGACTGAGGTTGATGAAGGAGATGACTACGATGACGTAGATCATCATGGGATACCATGAAAAAACTTGTAGTTCTAGTCGGGCCTCCTGGTTCTGGGAAAAGTACTTTTGCACAAGAATGCGTTGGGATTGGCTGGATAAGAATTAATCAGGATGACCAAGGCAAAGATCACATTCGACTTTTTGAAGAAGCCGTTAATCTAGGGAAGGATATCGTAGTAGATCGAATGGGTTTTTCTTATCATCAACGCCAGAGATATATCGAATTCGCCAAAGCCAATGGTTATCACACAGAAATTGTAATTCTCTATGCATCGCACTCCATTTGTATGGAAAGAATGAGCCGTAGAACCAATCATCCTACAATCAAAGACACGGAAACCGCCAAGCGAGTGTTGGCATTCTTTTTCTCAAAATACGAGCCGGTAGAAGCTTCAGAAGCAGATTTGATTACTAAGCGCGGGCAATCGGGCTATTGTCATCCTGCAATTATTTGTGATCTTGATGGCACTCTATGTAATGTAAAACATAGGCAGCATTACGTTCAGCGAGAAGGTAAAAAGGATTGGAATAAATTTTTTCTAGAAATGGTCAATGATACCCCGAATAATAACGTTCTAGAAATTCTCAAGAGATTCTCCAAAGATCACGATATTGTATTTTGTTCCGGACGCCCAAAAGAATATGAGCAATTAACCATTGATTGGCTTTATAAACACGTAACGCCCCATGGATTTAATACACATTTATTAATGAGAGAAGCCGGAGATCATCGCCCAGATTCAATCGTCAAAGAAATTATCTTGGATTTTGATATTTTGACTCAATGGAAACCAGCCTTTATTCTCGATGACCGCAATCAGGTAGTTGATATGTGGCGTGCTAGAGGCTTCGAATGCCATCAAGTTGCGCCGGGTAATTTTTAATGGGAATGGCTTATCCTCTAACCGTAGAAGAAGAGTTCGAGATGAGGCTAGCCAACATGAATCGAAAACAAAGAAGACAGTTCGATAAGTTGATTAAAAAGGGCTTAAATAAAAAGCAAGCCGCCAAGAAAGTGTTAGGAGCATTAAGTGTTGTACGACGTTGAAAAATTTGAAGAACTCTACAAAGAGGGCTATCTTAGAAAATCCGAAAAGGACGGTCTTGTACTCTACGGTTATTCTGAAAAGACCACGTTCGATCGCCATTGGAACGAATACACCCGAGCGGCCAGAGGTCTCATTTTAGAAAAAGGTACCGGCAGAGTCATAGCGAAACCATTCCCTAAGTTCTTCAATTTAGGCGAGATGGAAGAGACATTTTTGGCCAATCTTCCTATGGGAATGAATTACACTTCCTTCGAAAAGGTTGACGGATCTCTTGGTATCATCTTCAATTACGAGGGTCAGTGGCAGATCGCAACTAGAGGAAGTTTCTACTCAGAACAAGCCCAAAAGGGCGCAGAATTACTGAAGAAATATGATTTATCCGCCATTTCTCCGTCAACTACATTATTGGCGGAAATCATCTATCCTGCCAATAAAATTATTGTGGATTATGGCGATCAAGAGAAATTAGTTTTGATCGGCGCCTATGACGCCGGAAGTGGGCATGAATTTAATCCCATGAGTCTTTTGCAATTTTCGGAACAGACAGGAATGCCACACGCTAAGCTTTTCTCGTATTCCATTATGGATATGGTCGAACTTCAAAAATCACTTCCTAAGGACGAAGAAGGCTTCGTGGTTAGATTCGATAATGGGCTACGCGTCAAAATCAAAGGTGAAGAGTATCTTAGGATCGCGAAAATGTTGTCGCATATGTCCCCAATTTCTTTCTGGGAAGCCATGGTTGATGGCAAAGTACCAAAAGACTACCTTGCGCAGCTCCCAGAAGAGTTTAAGAAGGAATTCGAGCCAATTGTGGAGACCCTAGAAAAACAATTTGTGGCTATGATGGAAGAAGTCCAGCAAGACTTTTGCACGCTTCCTACCCGTGATTTAAGTCCCGAGGGCCGTAAAACTGTTGGGATATTCTTGCGAGATACTAACGAAGTTAAACATAAATCCGCCATGTTCCCACTTTTGGAAGGAAAAAATCATATTGTGACCAAGTATGTCATGAAACAGATACGTCCGGACGGCAATGATTTAAAAATTTTGGAGGCTAAGTGAAAAATAACGAGCAAGTGAAAGAGCGATGGGATATAGTGGAGATGATGGGTTTCAGTCAGACTTATAGATCTCTGGGACACATCTACGATTCCCTAGAAGAAGTGACCGTAGAAGTTAGAAAATTGAATAAGAAGGCTCTGAGTCAAACATCCTTTTTTATTCGAGATTTGACTTCTGAGTACGGAACCCTGGATCGTTTGAAACGAGGATAACAATGTGCATCATTTGTAAGGATTGGGAAAAAGGCAAAATGACCAACCGAGAGGCTCTGAGAGCCATTGGTGAAGTTGGTATGTCTGATCCATCCCAAGTTGCGCATTTACTTGAACTCTCCGATAAAATCATAAGTAAAGAAGTACCAGACCCATCTAATTCTAATGCAGAACTCGATGAAGAGTGGGAAAGGAAGAATCGTGGCTCTTATTGAAAGTTTAATGGCCAGCCTTTGTGCCATGGCTCCAGCAAACTACGGTTTAGCTTGTAATAAGGCCGCCGATGCTACCTCCCTTCAAACTGGCGTAAAGCAAGAAAGTATAAAGATAGAGGATTCTGCTACAAAGCTGGGATATCAGAAGGCCGAATCTTTAGTAGGAAACAAAACCATTAACGTAGTGGGTGCAAGCGTGTTCGTTTATAAAACAGTGGAAGACAAAAAATTGCATGTAGATTTGCCAAGCCTTGGCATCTGCGATAAAGTTACTACCGAACTCGCTACCGATTCACAATTGTTGAAACTTCAGTGGAACTTTAAGTGAAGAAAAAGATAAAACGGGCACTCTACGTGTCCTTCATGTTTTTAATATGGGGAACGCTATTTGTATTGATAGCGCTAAAATTTCTGTATGAAGGTCCTTAAATTTCCTGATCCGGCTCTATTTAAGGTCTGTATTCCAGTCACAGTATTCGAAACTGAATTAAAACTTCTATTGGATAATATGTATCGAACCATGCACACTGCCAATGGTGTCGGCCTGGCCGCAAATCAAGTGGGCTTAGAGTTTCGCATGTTTGTCATGGATACTGAGGCCGGTGAGCGCATAAACGTCGTAAATCCCATAATTACAAAGAAATCGTTGGTTACTTGTCTTTTCAAGGAATCCTGCCTGAGCGCTCCCGGAGAACAAGTCGTCACCGGAAGCCGCCATGAATGGGTCGAAATGCAATTCCAAAATGAGAAGGGCGAAGCTAGACTTCGAATCATGAAAGGAATCGACGCAATTTGCATAGAGCACGAGATCGAGCATTTAGACGGCAAGTCCTTTATGGAATCCAAAACAATTCCAAAGACCAAGCGCAAAGAATTAGCTAAAAAATGGGGTCTTAAGATGTAAATAGTTGTTTTTGTTGACCTTTGTCCGATAATGTTAATCTTATCATTTAGGAGTTTATGCATATCGATGTCGGAGCCTACGAGGCCAGCAAAAGAACAATAGTCAATTGGCTGTCCAATCGTGATCCGAAAGATCGAAGTGCCGATATCTCCATGATCGCCGTAACTACTGGCTGCCCTTGCATCGTGGTAGCCTACTATGCCGGTGAAGCTTTTGGATGGACGGAAGAAATCAAAAAGTACATTCAAAAATTGGTAGATTTTTACGGTTACACCGATATTTCTAATAAGCCAGAAGGTTCTCCATGAAGGTAATTTTTTTAGATTTCGACGGAGTCTTAGCCCCATACAACAAGCGGTATGAGCCTAAGAAATTTTCCAAAGCTCCTGTTGAAAGTCTTAACAAGATTCTTAAAGCCGTTCCCGAGGCAAAAATTGTCGTGTCGAGTACTTGGCGCCATCATGGCATGAAATATGTAAAAGACATGCTTACGGACAATGGCATAGACGCCTCCCGAGTATGTGGACTGACAGCAGAAGACAAACCCCATAAAAGAATTCATCACATCGAGGAATATCTAAAAGATCACAAAGATATTGAAAAATTCGTAATCATCGATGACGATTACCGTATCGATGCCCTCAAAGATCATTGGGTCAAGCCCAGTCAATTTATTGGTCTAACCTCTAAAGAAGCCGATGAGGCTATCGAGCTTTTAAAATGAACGATACAAGAAAAGGCTATATGTGTGGAGTAGATTTCCAACATGAACTTGGAGAAGTCCTAGATTCCACTCCGGTCTATGCTTCAGTCAAAGCCCTCAAAGAACAGAGAAAATGTTGGAAAACTTGCGGAATAGTAGAAGTAGAAGTCAAGATCACTCAATGGATCGAACCTCAAGATTTCAAGTTTAGATAATGTTTATTCAAATCCACAGACTAGAATTATGGGTCAGTAAATCCTGGAGTTTTGGGTATCTCAAAGGGATTTGCGGTTGTAAAATCTTCGAATTAGGGTTTTGTGGTTTTACTTGGCTGTCCGACGAATGTCTTCCGCCATTAGATTAAAACTTGAAATCGTTTATTTTCTTTTTAAATTCCCCGTTACCGTCTATAACCTTCAAATGTGATTTGGCCGCTTTTTTGCAATCTGCGCAATAATACTTGGATTTTGCTGCATTGTGCAGTCCTGCCTTACAACGGTATTTTTTGAAGCCCGATGTGAAGAAAGCGTTAATAGGCGCGTGGTATTCTATAAGTACCCAGATAGACACGATTGTTAGGAATAAAATTGTGTATTGATTTATGGGATTCGTCGGCATTCACTGAAGATTAGTATTTTAGAGCTTTTATTCTCTCTTTTATGCCTTCAATTTGGGTTCGAAGGATGTCATCAATTTCGGTTTCGGCGGTGTCTGTCAGGGCCTCTTGATTGAGTCTGATCATGAGTTCTAATCGTTCTTTTTCATTTTTTGGCATATCTTTGAAAAAGGTAGCTTGGGGCTTCTTGGATTGTTTTTTAGCCATTTATTGTTCCCACTTTCTTCAAATAGAATATCGCGGAACGCGGATTAGGTCAATGGGTTTCTTTCTATTCAGTATCTATTCAAAAATGACGCTGATTTAATCAAATAAGTTCTACAACTACTTGTTATTATTAAGTATTGTATTGGGTATTTGATCAAATACCCATTCAGTATCTATTCACACGGTAAATACTGCACCGCCCCAAATGTCATATCTAGGATATAGACGGGGTACTTCCCAGAATTGGAATCTTTAAGTTAAATAGGAAGCTTAAAAAATGGATAAAACCTTTAAAATCACTGGTAAAGTCGAGTTTGATAACGAAGATTTCAATCGCTCGATTGATCAGATGCAGAAAAAACTTAAAGAACTCTACGCACCTGGTGATATCGCTAGGTCTCAGAATGCCATGAATGCCAGGATGGGCGGCGTAGGCGCTGGATTCAATCCAATGAATCCCGGAAACAATTTACAGGCTCGTCGAGAGATGGATCAAATGACCATCGCCCAAAATCGCACGAATCAGGCTTTGGCACAAAGAATCATCGAACGACTAAATAATGAAGCAAAAATTTCTAAATTAATGAAGGATAACAATAATTTAAGTCGTGAAGAAGTTGCCATCTTAGAGGAAAAATTAAGAAAAAACCAAGATATAACTCAAGAATTAATTCAACAGCACTCCACTCGAAGAAAAGTCATAGAAGAATCTCTCAATGAAAGAGCTAAGCGCCAGGCAAATATCCAGAACGTTTTGGCTGGTAGAGGCTATCAGCTCGAAGGTATGGACTTTGACGAGGGCGGCGGCGGCGGCAAAAAGGGGCCTCCTGGAGGCACTATCTCAGAAATTGGGAAAACTTTGTTTGGTTTGGGAAAAGTCGTAGCGAGCGTAATGGCCTTAGCGGCTGCCGGTAACGTTATGGTTAACCAGTATGCCAATTTGCCAATTACAACGGCTCAGGCCCAGGGTAGCGCTACTCAAGATGTTTTAGGCAAACAGTTAGAGTCTTTGTCGGCTGGAGATGCGATCGGCAATATGGCTTTTGACCAAGAGCGTCAAGAAGCTATGAGAATAGCTAAGGTCAAGTTAAAAAATAATTACAATCGTCCAACAAATTTCTCTCAATTTTTTAGCAAAACCGGGGCAGCTCTTACCGGTGGATCGTTATTAGAAAATACCAAAATGCACCAAGAATTCGTAGAATCCTACGAAGCGCAAAAAGAACAAGAATACGGTCAAGATTACCAAAAGATGTTACAGGCTGAAATGGCAAAGAATCCTATGAAGGTTTTGGCCTCTCAGAGATTTCAGCAAAATAGTCAGCGAGATTTAACGGCTCAGAGATTACTTGGTTTAGATTACGGGACATATCATGGTGCCGGTGGATATTTAGAATCTGCAAATTTGAGCGGCTCTAATGAAGCCGCCTCTCTTGCTATGACCCAAGCAATCATGGGCGCTGGAGGATCTACTCGCGGAGGAAGATCTACAACCGGCGGATTACAACTTCAAGCAGGAATGAATCTCACTAATATTGGTGGAATCTTAGGGAAAATCAGTGGACAAACCGGCAATGCAGGACTAGCACAGCAACTTACTGAAAGAATGCTAGAAGAAGCAGTCAATCGTGGATTTAGTAAATCAGAATTTACACAGGAATTTAGACAATTCGCAGATATCGCTGGAACAATAATCGCTAATAGCGGAGCACAATCGCCCCAAGACGCAGCAAGACTTACTCAAGGGTTCGGCAGATTTGTTGGCGATAATATTACTCCTGGAGGTTTAACAGGAGCACAATCAGCTTATCAGGAATATCAGCAACAATCATCTTCCACTTCTGGAAGACTAGGCGCTTTACAATTTGCCTTGATGCAACAAGACCCTACGTTGGGCAAATTAGGCGCTACCGGAATAGGTACGTTAATGGAGATGCCAGATGAGGATCTCAATGAACGAAATATTTCTGTTCGCGCAGAAGCAGCAAAAGCAAACGTACAACCTAAAGATATCGTAGCATCAGCTGCAAAAGCTAAGCGACAACTTCCAGGAGTACAAGTCGGCCTAAGCACTACTGAGATGGATAAGGTAGACAAATATTTCCAACAAAATGGTCTTGATGAATCTACAGTTGATATCAATTCACTTCCTGGAGATATTAAAGCAACATACATAAAAATGATTGAAGCTGGAACTCAGACTGGAGCTTACGGAGGCCCACAAAAGGCCGAAGCCAGAACTAGAGGAATGCGAAGAGGATTTGCAGAACCTACGACTGGAACTGGAGCAGATCAGATTGCTGCGGCTAAACAAAGGGCGGCTGCCGGGGAAACAGGAAAAGTTGAAGACGCAAATGAGAAAGCTATTGGAGCTTTAAATCAAAGATTTTTACAAAATTTTAGAGACTACGTAACGGTTATTACTCCGGCTGCCGATGCATTGGCCAATTTCACTAAGAATATGATAGAGTTTTTAAGAGTTACCAATGGTGGCAAGGGAGCTAAAGCTCCCACTCAAACTCAGGCTGGCAAACCTGCCGCCGGTAAAGGACCCTAATGTCCAATAACGTAAAAGCTTTTACTAGAGTAATAGCTCCGTTGGGTTCTGGCCCCGATGAGAATTTTCATGTCAATCAATCTAGTCCTACGTGGGTTCTTACCTTCGTAAGATGGCAATTTAGAGATACCCTACGAACTCCTACTGACAGTCCAGATCAGGTTAGACCTCCTTTAGTTATAGAGAATGACTGCATAAGTGTAACTACGACTATGAATAAGGGAACCTTAACACCTTCCATGACCGCAGTTCTGAAGATGACAGATGTTAACTATGAGACAGAAATTGCTCCAGGCGATTTCGTTTTCGTAAACATTCTTAACTGGGAAAGAGATTCCAGACGTGTGGCCGATCAGGCTAGACAGAATCAGCCAATCAATGGTATTAACGATGGGTTTAAAGGATTTTTTAAAGTTCAGAGTGTTCGTAGGTCTGTTACAGTAGATCCTGAATCTGGAACAAAGAACGTACTATTTAATATTACGGGGTTTGCTTTTACAGAATTCAATAATACAATTTATTTTAATCCCAATTTAGTTAATCAAAAGTCTCTGGCCAATCAGGCCTTATTCATAAGTGATGTTGGAGCTTTTTGGTCGGCTAATGTTACCAGAAGCAGTAAACCGCCTATTCAAGACGTTATAGCATTTTTGATTATGAATTTTATTGGTGCGGGCGCAAGCTCTAAATCTAGAAAAGTTGGAGGGCAAACAATTAGTCCTAATGTCCATTTCTTAGTTCCAACTTTGGTCGGAAGACTCCTAGGAGTTGTTGATCCGGACATTGGTCAAACAAATAATGAAAATAAATATAAAACTACTCAAGCGGTTAAAGACGTTTACATTTATCTATTTGGTATTCAACAGTACGCATCAGGAACAGCAACGACCAACTTAAGTGCAGGAATGAATCCATCAAATTTGAAGCCGCAACAAGAATATCCTGGATTTTATTACACCAATCAATTGTGTGGCGGCCTATCTCTTTTGAAGCCAGAATTCTGGAACCAAGTTAAACTTTGGTCTATAATGAATCAGTACACAAATACTCCTTTGAATGAAATGTATACTTGTTTTAGGATCGCACCGGCAGTCAACCGAGTTATGCCAACATTGGTTTTCAGACAGATTCCTTTTACCAATACAGATTTTGTTAGCCAAACAATGGGTACGCAAGATGCGCAGGCTAACAGTATCCCAGTCACTACTTTTTTAACGCTTCCTAGATGGAAAATTACTTCGGATCTAATAGATGAATTGGATATCGGAAGAGATGAAGCAGCCAGAATAAACTTTGTACAATACTATGCTAAGTCAAATTTCAATGATAAAGGTATAGAGGTATCTGGCGAAACTGCAAAAGTTAACTACATGTTCGACGCCGAAGATATCAAAAGGAATGGCCTTCGACCCTATATAGCGCAAAATCAATTTGACGACAGCCCCGACAATTTGACATTCTCGGCTCCTATATGGGCCAGAATAGTTGGAGATGCGCTAGTCGGCGGACAGTTAAAACTCAATGGAACCATGGCCTGCATTGGTATCGCAGATCCGATAACCGTAGGCGACAATTTGGAATTTGATGGTACGGTTTACCACATAGAGCAAGTTACCCATACTGCTACCATAAATATTATTACCGGTAGTAAAAGTTTTAGGACTGTTTTGAGTTTAAGTTCTGGCATAAATATTCAAGGCAGCGCCAAGGGCATGACATATTCTGAAATGACTTACTCCGACGCATACAAACTTAGAGAAAACGATGCCAAATATAATCAAGTTTTACCTGGCGTGTCTGAAAGCCAAGATGTTGTTTATAGACCTAAGAGCGTAGATCAACCCCATTCTGGAGGCGCTCCCTTTCCTCAACCTTTTATTAATACTCAAAACAAAAATAAAAAGAACGAGGATAATGACTAATGGAAAACTTTCTAGAGAATGGAACAGTTCTTCCCTTTGGTCTTCTCGGCGAAGAGTTACGTTCTGGCATTGCAGGATTTAACAAAACCTATAAGAACGTAGCTATGCGAATGGGCGTCATTCTTAAAACATACGGTGTGTCAGATCCTAATAATTTTTCAAAGCTATCCAATGAGTATGATGTTTTAGTGTTCGAACAAAATGAAGATGCCGGATCGACTCCTTTAATTTATAGAAACTGTCTGTCTGCCGAAGGCTTAGGGTCCATTGCTGATTTTTTCGAGAAGACTCTAAGAAAGCAGACAGTTAAAAATAAAGGCGCGTTAAACACTTCTGGTCAAGATGGGTCAGTGGTACTGATTCTTTGTTTAGACGGGATGACTGAAAAGGCTATCATAATTGGAGCCGTAACCCATCCGGATCGGAAAACTACTTTGGATGGCGATGGTCCGCACTTAGAGGGAGAATTCAATGGCATCCATGTAGTCATAAATGCCGACGGCAGTTCTCAATTTACCTTCAAAGGGGCTACAGACAACAGTGGAGCAGTAATTGATGCTACACAGGGAAATACTGTAATTACAGTAGAAAAAGATGGTTCCTATCAAGTAAATCACAAAACTATAACGCAACGTTTCGATAAATCAGGAGACGCTTCCTTAACAGCCGATGGGAATATCTCTAATACTACGAAGAAAGATTTTTCTGTAACGGCTACCGGCGGAATAAATCTTACGGCCCAAAAGGATATTGTAGCAAAATGTAATGAACTCACCGTAACGGCTCAAGGCAGTGCGTCATTTAACGTAGACAGTCTTTCGATCATGGTTAATGCGAACGCCACTCTACAAGCCTCCCAGATCAACATGCAGGCCCAGTCTTTAGCGATGATCAAGGCTCCCGAGATTACTTTGGATGGAGTGACCTTTTTGGGTGGCTCCGGCGGCCAGCCTCTTTTGACGATTACGACTCAAATGTTTGGCATAGGAAATTTAGGATTACCAGTAATTAGTACGGCGATATCTGGGTTCACTTTGAAAACATTCGCTAATTAATCGCAAATCGCAATTTGCGATATTCCAAATTGGAATATTGAATATATCAATGATTTAAGGAACTTATATGACCAGTCACGAAGTTTTAACCCATATGTTGCCCGCCTGGATTTTAGGCCTGGTCATTCTATTTTTTACTTATAGATCCAAGTATCAATATTTGCTTAGGGTAGAGCCCAAAGCCGTTAAGTTCCTCACATGCTTTGTGTTCGTACTTGGAATCGTGAGATATTTTTGTTACCAAAAGTTTCATCAAATGACTATAATACCGGTAGATCTAAAGGCGGCTCAAGCGATTCCATGGTGGGTAGCGCTAGGTGTCTACTCGGAAGATGCCATTTATGTGCTTCCATTTGTTATTTTTAAAGATGTTGTCCATGGAAAGAAATACATGAGATTGTTCTATTATGCGCTCATGTTTCTGATGTGTTTGAGTTTTGGTGCAGGCCATTTATATCAAAGCGTCGCCACTGGAATTTTTATGATGTTCTATATCCCCATAATGATGGATTTAGTTAGACAATTTGGAGTAGGTACGACAATGATATGTCATACTATTTTTGACTTAGTGATGATTGCCACGACGGCCTTGGCCATGAAAGGGTCTTAATGCCCGATGAGAAGGTTAAGTATCCATTTGAGCATCTGACAGCAATGGAAGCGGAAGCTTACTACATTCAAGTGGATAATACTGTCTACACGGTACAGGGCGAATATTTTTTTGATAAACGATCAGCTAAGAATTTGAGTGATATGATAATGAGAGGTTTTAAACATTTAATAGAAACGGGCACTCCAAAAGAGAAAGAAGAAGTCTATAAGACTTTACTTAGATTTCAAGTATTCCCGTTGAGGTTCCATTAATGCCACTTTCACAGAATGATAGAATTGCATTTTCCTTAGCTATAGTTCAGGCAGACGCTACTATTGCAGGGATTCAGAATGCCCAAAATGCACTCAATGCCAAAATTGCAAGTCTCGAAAGTCTCGATACAGCGAATGATGGCCTATTCAGTCCGGTCAATGGTTTAATTACAGCATATCAAATAGAATTACAAAATTTGGATGGCAATGGAAGAACGTCTATCACGGAACAAAATTTGATAGATTCGGCCAATCATATTTTGGGAAATGTTTTCTTTCCAAATAATACTCAAGCATCAGTTCCTTCTCTAGCGCCCACGAATGTCTGGTCTAAAGTAAACCCATTCGCCCTTGGCTTTGCGATAGGTAAGAACTATTCTGAGGCTTTTACGCCAGTCAGTTCAGAGAGCGCTCAAATGACTGCGATTAATGCCATAATAACGTCTGCTACGGGAATGTACACAGATACCGAGTTAACTACTGGCATCGATATGGCTATGGATGGTGCCATTGTTACTATTAAAAATAATATGGTAACCGCCGTTACCGCCTTACAAGCGACGGCCAACGCAGAATTGACTGCACTCAATAGCATAACAGATACCAACGCTACTAGAGCGGCTCAGAATGTAACGGCGATAAGCAACTTGAATACATTTCTTTCTGCTCTAAGTTCTTGGCAAGCTCAACCAGACTTTGCTCCAATGCCTGGACCATCGAAGTTGCACTCGACTCAATTGGCAGCATTGCAGGCTGCATTTACTGTCCGAAATACATTTATACCAACCAGGATAACACAACTTGATACAAATCTTGGTTCTATAACTCAGAGTTTAACCGACGGGACCATTACTGCAAGCAGCGGTCTTTATGGTCAAAGATATTCATTTTTAAATTTGCGGGTTAATGCTCTTAGTGGTTCTCTATCGCAGATTTTGAGTTTGCAAGGGGCCGTTAATGCTCAGACTCAAATGATAGCCAATATTATTTCGACTGTGGCAATTTATAAAACTCTACTTTCTGTTGGCCTTTTCAGCGCCGCAGGTAATGGAACAGCAGTGATTCACACTGCCGACGCTAGCTTGTTTAGTCCGGGAGATTTTGTTTACATCTATTCTGAACAACAGGTTGAATTAACCCGAGGGATAAAATCTATAAATGGCAACGCCATTACGCTGAACGATATCGTTCCATCAAAATACACAACTTCTAACAATGGAAGAGTGTACAAAGATCTAACTTAAGTTTTTGTCTTATTTTCGTCCGTATAGATAATTTTCAAATGATGAAGAGATAAGTAGTACTGAAGCATGTACTTGTGCGCAGCGGGCAGATTTCTTGTTGACTCATAATCAGTTAAAAGTATTTGAGCAGCTTGCACTATTTTAGGAGCAAAGCAAACTGATTGGTTATGTTGCATATTGCATCGAACCTTACCGTGCTTATGTTCGTAGGAAATTATGCTGGCTTCTCTGACAAGTTGATCGCTATCGATCCATTGAAGTTTGTACATGGCCTCGTCTATTGGATTCCAGATTGGCCTTTGATTTTCGCTGTCAATGAATCTCTGAAAAACTGCGTCTATTATTTGTGTTTGTTCTTCTGTCATTACGTTCTCCTGTAGTCTTGTTATACTACCAAGGTTCGCATCTGTCGAACATTTCTTTTATATATTCGTCGTAATACATATTGAAGCACCACTGCCAAAGAATTCGGGGGTGCATTATAGTTACTGGACAGCCATCGTCTTTGAAACCTTCTGGTTCTTTTGACACACACATGTTTGTTATGTCTATAAAAATCTTCCAAACCGCTACTTCTGGATAGAATTTTCCTGGCGCGAAATCGTGATCCCTAGTGCAGAGGCAGTGAGTCAATTCATGGAACACTTCGTTTATTCTTTGTTGTTCAGTGGTGTGATCCCAATACCCTTTGTCTATGTCGATTTCTCTAAAATGCATGAAACCATTTCGATGACAAACTCCGATGTAATTTTCGCTGTCGAGATCTTTAAATCCCATGGTTACTTTATTTTTAAAAATGATTCCACGCTCTTTGGCCAAAGCAACGTATTCATCATAATAGGGCTGGAGCTTAGGATCAATCCCTTTGTGCTCGGGCGCTATTTTCAGTATCAACGGAACGTGAGGTTTTGGTACGCTCGCGCAGGATAAAGATAGGACTATTAAGATCAGGATTCCGAAGAGTTTTCTCATGTTTGTGATATATCATGGATGAGCCTTGTTCACCTGCAATCTTTATGTATGGAGCACTCTTAAATGGCAGATTCAGTTTTCGCAGATCAACCGTCTGGTTTTAAGCCTGATTTAGGCAACTTACAGGTTGGAAATGCACTTAACATAGCGAATGTATTACAGAATAGTAAATCTGGACAGGCAACTCTATTGCCATGGTCCACACTTCCAAGTCCATTTTTTAAATCCATCGAAATCGACCCAGTCAGATGGGATCAGCTTTTCCCCTATCGTCTTTTGGTCATCGATACCGCCAATGGCAATAAAACCGTTAATGGAAGCACAATAGCTCAAACCACAGTAAAGGGCGATAACACGAGTCCCATCGTGGCTTTTCAAGCGATTGGCCAACAATGGGTATTCACGTTTCCAATAACTCCACAACAGTTCAATATCATTGATCAATATGCAATCGGCACATCGGCCACTTTAAGGGGTATCGTCGAAGAACATAACGGTCTAAAATTCAAATCCATTTCCATGGCTGGTACTTTCGGTGTTTGGCCATATCGACAGGATGTCACCAGTCCTCCCCAAAGCCCGACAATTCTCCAATCCGTTTTTGGTGGAACTATCGAGGCCGCTACTAACGTGGTGAGTCAATTCCAAAGAGTTATCAACATTGCCACGGGGAATAGTCCTAACAGTAAACCCGCCCGTAAGGGTCCTGAGACCTCCGGGGAAGGCGTGGGAAGCACGGGTTACTATCAGATCATGGCTTTGGCCCAACTTATCGAACAATATGCGGAAGCGAAAAAGAATCCTGCCAACGCAGGATGGCGCATGGTTTTAGATATTCCTAAACAAAATCAATCACTTATTGTTACTCCAATCAATTTCCATTGGATTCAATCGTCTACGAAACCCATGGAATTCATGTACAACCTTCAATTGAAGGCATGGAGACGAATCGACCTTCAGCAAAAAGTTCCAGCAGTAGTTTCGACAATTCAGCCAATAAGTCCTGGGATTTTGCAAAGGGTTCTTGGCGCGATCAGTGCCGCCCGAAGTACCGCAAGCGCAGCTTTAACTTTAATTTCTTCTGTGAGAAGTGATATCGAGGCTCCTTTAACTGCGTTAAGACAGACTGCACTTTTGGTTAAAGATCTAGCAGGGGTAGCCGTTACAGTGGCAGATCTTCCCGCACAAGTAATCAATGATTACAAAAGTTCAATCAACGCATCAATGAATATTTTGGCAAATTCCATAGCGACAACTTCTAGCGATCCAGCTGTCAGAAATCCTTTGGCCGCTGTTGTCGCAAGTCAATCGGTCAATGAAGGTTTAACTATCGACGCAGTTTCAGGTGGACAAATTGGAGCCAAGGCTGCAACCGCCGTTACGATTAATCCTGCTAATAATATTTATGCAAATTCGAATGCAAATTTTGATCTCTTAGATCAGGTTCCCGTAACCAGTTTGAGTTTGACCGTTGCGCAACAAGCTGTAATTGACAATGTAATTGCGCAAGCGAGACAAACTACAGTAGCTCAATTAAAACAATTTCGCCAAACAATTTTGGGATTAGCTCTTCAGCTTTCAAATAGTTTTGGAGCAGGTGATGCTTTTTACAATAAAGTTTATGGATTGCCGCCTCCTACTCCTAGAATTCAGCCAATGACTTTGGATGAATATGACATTTTAGCTGCTCTATATCAGTCCATTCAAAGCTATGATCTTTTGACGGCCACAAGGGAAATTGACGATAATCAGATTCAATCAAATATGGATTACGTAGCTGGATTAGCAGATCTGTCAGGTATAGAATTCAATACTACGGTAGCTAAGATTCTAGTTCCCGTTCCATTTGGATTAAATGTAGAACAGATTGCAGCCAGATATTTACAAGATCCTCAACGATGGCTTGAAATTGTTACTTTGAATAATTTAAAAGATCCTTACATAGATGAAAATGGTTTTCAAGTTCCTTTACTCTCGAACGCCAGCGGCAGAAATATCACTATTGGAAGTATCACTGACCTATATATAGGACAGAGAGTTATAGTTCAAAGCGCTACTCAACAACCTTCTGCCAGAGTAATTCTCGGCATCGACACTCTGTCGAGCACAAGCTTTTTGATCACCTTAGATGGTATGCCGAATTTGGATAATTTTTTAATTGCTGATCAAGCTTATTTACAGGCATATTTACCTGGAACAGTTAATAGTCAGCAAAAGATTTTCATACCGAGCGATTTGCCTCTTTCAAATAATCCTGATATCGTTGTTCCTCAAGCTTCGTTGTCTGACCCATTGACCGGACTTAGCAAAGTAGATCTACTTTTGACTGATTCTGGAGATTTGGCCGTAAATAACTTCGGTGACTTTAGATTCGCTTATGGTATGACCAATATCATCCAGGCTCTTAAGATCAAAATTGGTACCCAGGCCGGTAAAGTTTTGACGCATCCAGACTTCGGATTGGGCATCAAGGTTGGCATGATAAATTCAGATTTCAATGTAGAAGATACCTTTAATTCTATGAATAAGCTGATCCAACAGGACCCGAGATTCTCCGGGATCAATAACCTCCAGATCAATTTAAACGGGCCTACGCTGTCCCTTAATATGGCGGTTGCCTTGGCTGGGATTCAAGGCGTATTCCCGGTCAACTTTGTTGTCCCTACATGATATATACTAATTGGCCCTACCCTGAATCTTAACTAGGTAATTGGAGTTTAAAATAATGCCAACCGGACCCGCCCCAGTCGCAGGACTGCCAAATCCTCAGAGTTACGATCAATTAAACTCTGACATGTTAAGTACTTACGCGGCTAAAGTCGGAATAACTGACTTTAATGTGGGTTCTGCTGTCACGGGTTTTTTCGAAACAGTAGCTCTCACCACGGCACGCGCATCGGGCGATATTTTCCAAATTCTTCGGGACTTCTCAATAGATAGAGCGACCGGAGATGCCTTAAAGAACTTAGCCATTGAGAATAATGTGCCTCCAATCGTCGCTGCTCCCGCGACTGGCCCCGTAAATATCGTAGATACTAGTTTTAACAAAATCGCCTCAAAGATCTATGCTGGAGCCAATCCGCCTAACGTAGGTTCGGTTTCCATCAATGTGAGCGATGCCTCACAATTCTTCGCATCAGGATCGATTTACATCGGTCGAGGGACTCCAAATGTGGAAGGCCCCCTTCCATATTCGTCAATAACTCCCGTTGGCGGCTATTTTATAATCAATCTTTCTGCGCCTACCGTCAAATTTCATAATATTGGCGAATCAGTTATTTTAGCTCAAGGCGGCAATAGATCCATCGCAGCGAATGCAGTAGTCGTATCTCCTGCCTTAGGTTCAAGCCCAGACATTCAATTTGGAATTATCGCATCTGCCGTTATTTTGGACGGTGAAACAACCGTTACCGGTGTACAAGTCAGCGCACTAAACACCGGATCTTCTGGAAACGTTCCAGCCGGTGCTATTAAGAGTTTCGCTACTCCTCCTTTCGCGGGAGCTAGCGTTTCAAATGCATTGCCATTTGTTACTGGTCGAGATAGTGAAACAGATGATTCTCTTAGAGTTAGAATTAAAAATGCTCAAGCATCAACCGGACTCGGTACAGCTACAGCCGTTAAAGCTGCCGTTATTGGAGCTAGCCCTTCAGATGAGCAGGCAACCGTCGTAAGTGATTCTTTAATTCTTAATTCTTCTGGCGCTATTTTATACATCGATAGTGGAAATGGTTATGAAGCCAAATCAGCAGGTGTTGGTTTAGAATCAATCGTAGACAGCGCTTTAGGCGGAGAACAATTTTTCCAATTAGCGACAGGCGGACGACAAGCTCCAGTAGCAAAAGCGTTCTTACAATCTAATTTATCTTCTCCCTTCGATTTGATCGGCGGAGATACTCTGGCAGTAACAGTTGGAGAGGTCACGTATCAGCACATTTTTGCAAATAGTGATTTCCTAAGTCCCGGCGGCGCTACTTCATTTGAAGTCACTGCGAGTATCAATGCAGACACGACACTTGGATTTGAAGCTACTACTGCTGGCAACGGCGCATTCGTAGTTATTCGTTCCAATCACGAAGGCAATGATTCAATTCAATGTGTTAAGCCAACTACCTCTGGAAGAGACGCCGCAGTTCAACTTGGATTTTCTTCTAACAAAATTCAAACATTAAGATTATACAAAAATCAAATTCCATTAAGTAAAGACGGCGCAGAAGCAATCATCTTTACTCAGTCTCAAGCTTTATGGTCTCCATCCATAACAAGTGGCGATACTTTAATACTGTCTGTCGATGGAACCGCACCCATCACTTACACCGTAAATGATTCAGACTTTGTAGCTACTGGACTTTACAATACAGTTTCTTCTACAAATTCTCTGGCTGCTTGGGCACAAGTTTTCTTAAACAAATTAACGGGTGTGACCACGACAATCATTGGTCAGCAACTCACTATCGCAAGTAATTTAGGCGATAACAACAGAGCACAAATTGTAATTGATCCCACTTCTACATTAGTGACTAAAGGAATGTTCAGCACCCTCATTGGCTTATCGTCTCAGGGTGCCGCATCAGATTTCATTCTTTCCAGAAACACGGCGCAATTTGAATTAGCCGTTCCTCTTGTCGCTGGCGATACTCTTAGCGCGGGCAGTAACCAAACAGAAGCTAGACTTCAAAGCGGTTCCATTACTGGTAATTCAATTCTGTTCTCATCCAATGCAAATGTGTGGATCTTAGTAGACAATCCGGGTCAAATTATTGCAAACGGAGTGACTGGGAATTCAGTCCTTGTTGTATCTAAGCCAGCTCCGAATATTATTAGATATACTTCTTCAAATGCGAATGCATTCATCAATGTTCTTCCGGGTGATTATGTAATTGTTTGGTCCGCCGAGCTAAATGCGAACAATAGATTTGAAGGCAGAGTACATGCGGCTTCATCCACTACTTTAGATATAGAACTCACTAATGCCGAATATACAGCCGTTGTTCCTCAAACCGTCGTATTCGTCGATGGATTTGTTACACTCAGAAGTACATTGGCTCCTCAAAGATTTGAAGTTACCTCAGGAACTTTAAGTTTAGATCAAATCGTTCTTCAATTACAGGCTCAAACAAATGAATTGATTTTTTCAGTTCAAGAAGAACAATTCATAATCGTAAGAACTGTTACAAAAGATTCTAATGGATCTCTATTGGTAGTTACGGCTGATACTCAAGGTAAGCTTTTACTATTACCTGTAAACCAAAGAAAAGTAAGTCAAGAATCTCTGATCGCTTATTTGGACAGTCAAACTAAAGATGCTCAACTTCCATTGTTCATTCATAGCACTTTCGCAGCGGATTCTTTTGCGAATCCTCCAGACACATTTGTAAATTCTGTCACATCTGCTGTTTCATTCGCCGGAAGAGATCCAAATGAACTGATCTCTATGTTACATCCTTATGGGGCCATTAGAGATTCTCAGCCTTATGGTGAATACGATCAGGTAACTTCCATTTCAGGCGCCGTAGTTGGCTTAGTAAATCAGCCGCTTATACACAGAGTAAGAGGATCAATCATAGATGATAGATTCTATATCGCTAATCCTCTTGATTTCGGAAGTGCAGACACTTTAGTTACTATTTTGGATAATAATCCCGAAACTGAAAGTTTCAATATTCCATTTTATAGGCGCGCAATCGCGAATACTTCTTTAGCAAATAATCCTTCTAACTTCAATGCATACGATGTTGATTCTGGGCCTACGGCTGATTTTGATGTTGCATTTGGTAGTTTTGATTTTTCAAATTTCAAAGTTTTAATGAAGGCCAAAAAGGTATTGAAACAAACTGCATCGCAAACTGCTATATTATATAGAGCTACAAGATGGGGCAGAAGCGGCGAAAAAATCAGAGTCTCTTATGTGTACCCAACAGTTCCAAATGCAGCTATTGGTAGCACAATCATAATTAATCCTTTTGTAAATATTACCATTAATTTGCAAAGTGGGGCACCGGCTCCTTCTGCTATTGATAGTACTACGGAATGGAATGTAACGATTACGCCCAACGTTCCTGTCGCAGGAGTAGATCAAGTAACCTATACTTGGAATGGTGTTGGAACAGCTCCAGCCCTTACTTTAGTGGGCGGAGAATACGTAAATATTACTCAACAAACCGAACTAGCAATTGCGAATACTGGTATTTACCGTGTTTCGACGCAAGCTGGATTTACTCCTACCGCCACAAGTTTTTCCATACAGCAGCCTCATGGTGTAGCAGTTCCTCAAAGCAATGTTTCAACCAATGTTACGGGAGCCATAACATTCTATCAAGCTTCTGCTACCACGGCAGCTCAAGTATCCGCATACGTAAATGCAAACTTACTCGACATTACGGCTACATTAGTTAATGACGGAGGCATCACTGGCGCTGGCGTTTTAATTGAGAGTACTTTCGAAGATAGCAATTTTACCAGAAGTTATATCCAACTTTTAGACGGAATCAATTGGATTCAATCTAGCAATCTCAGTGGCAGTCCTCAATTTACATTAAAAGTTCCATTGAACGAATCATCCGATATTGGCTATGCCTTTAATAATGGAGAAGAAGTTCGATTAATTCCCACAACCCAAGATCAGGTAAGAAGGCTAATTTCTGTTTTGGCCGTGACTGGATTCACTACGGAAGGTACTGTAGGTGTCGTGGAAAGAGGAACCAGATTAGAATTGGCAACTCTTGTTCTAGGTAGTAGCGGAGCAGTTCAAATAATCGGCGGGTTCGCCAATGGTTATGAAGTTCCAGTTTTAGATTCAGCAGTTAGATTAGACAACACATATATGATCGTTTCCGCAAATGTGGGAGCCGCAGCAGGGGTTCATAGTGATCAATGGTTCAGATTGCAAGCTTCTACTGCACAAGCAAAAAATGACGGATTTTCTTCCAATACTGGAGTTACTATCCAGAGCAATACTCCTTCTTTAGGAAAGAGCTTAATCACTTTATCTGGACAAAATTTAACCCAAAGATATTTTGGAAAACCAAGAAATTTCATTAGGACCGAAGGCGATACCTTTAGAATTGAAAAACAAGGTGCCCTTGTCTGCTTAAGTTGGACAGGTGTAGGAACAAATCCATTATTTTCCACTACTCTGAATTTTAATGATGCTGGCGGAGGAGGCGGAAGTTCTAACTTAGGAACCGCAGCTTCTTATGGTCTTTTAGCTGCTTCTGCTATCACTAATAGTGTTGGGACTAGTATTGTCAATGGCGATCTAGGAGAATATCCTGGAAGCACAGTGACCGGAGCTTTCACCGTATCTGGTGCGACTAATTTAGGTAATGCTGCGGCCCATACGGCTCAAAACGATGCTTTGGCAGCTTTCACTAGCATGAATTCTATGACCGCTACGGCCATTCCTTCTACTTTAGATGGACAAACTTTAACGCCTGGGGTTTACAAAGAAGCCTCTGGTACATTTAATTTAGCCCAATCTGGTCCTGGAACTCTCACTCTTAATGGTGCCGGTGTTTACATATTCCAAGCTTCAAGTACACTTGTCACTGGCGCTGGCGGCGTTGCAACAATAACTTTAACCGGCGGAGCGACAGCCGAGAACGTTTATTGGGTAGTAGGTAGCTCTGCAACTATTAATTCAGGATCTCCTGGAACTTTCAACGGTAATATTATAGCTCAAGCGAGTATCACAAATACCTTAGGCGGAATTGTCAATGGTAGTTTAATTGCCCTTACGGCTGCAATAACTTTAAGTCAACCAACAACTATCAATGCTTTCCCCGTCTCGCCCGGCGGCGGAACGATAAACGTTTTTGCTCTACCGAGTTCAAATGATTCTCAGTACATCATTGAATCAGGCAATGCTAGTTTCGTTGCATTGTCTATCGGCGATATCTTAACTGTTTCTGGACTTCCTAATTCTGCAAACAATGGAAGTTTCTTAGTAACCGGTATTTCCGCAGATGGCAAAACAGTTGAAGTTCTCAATCCTTTGGCCAAAAATGAATTTTCTAGCGGAACATTTACTTTCTCTGGAAATTCTACCGCAGGAGATTCTTTTACTGTAGGATCAACAGTGTTAGTCGCGGGGACCAATTTCCCTATCGGGGCAACACAACAAATCACAGCTTTCAATTTAGCCGCCGTTATCGGCACAGTTCCAGGAGTGACAGCATCAGCTTCAGGCAGTGTCGTTACAATAACTGCCACTTCTGTTTCAGCCTCAATCGCTCTAGCTTATAGCGGAACTCCAGTCGTTACGACTAGTGGATCATCCTTAATGGGCGATTCTTTTGATCCAGGAGATTTCTCATCGATAGTTAGTGTTCAAGAAGGCGATACAATGACCGTAGGAGCCCCATTCAATATCTTGAATCAAGGGGAATTCAGAGTCATTCGAGAATACAACAACAGTGTATGGTTTGAAAATCCAGATGTTATTGAAGAAGAAGTAAGTTTACCTTTCAATCCTGTTAGTATTGTATTTGATAGTTCAACCTCATTTAATATAAGTTCTCTAAATAACGTCGAGCACCTTAGCTGGAATGGCGTAGGAACAGAACCTACTTTTACAAACGTTCAAGTTGGAGATATCGTAAATTTTGGTACAGATTTCGCCTCTGCAAACCAGGGATCTTTTATGGTTGTTGGCACTGGTGGAAAACTTCAAGAATTAACTCAACTAGTTGTTCCCGCCGGTTCTGGATTCTTGCCATCTGGCGCAGGTACATATTTTACCTTATTCAGCGCAGGAAACGTACATAAAGACTATGTTTGGTACAATGTAAACGGAACTAACACAGATCCCGCTCCTGGAGGTTACACGTCTGGTATTATGGTCGCTATTTTGAGCGGCGATAATTCATCTCAAGTAGCTACCAAAACTGCATCTGCGATCAATGGTTTCGCTGGAGACTTCACGGCTTCTTCATTAAGCAATTTAGTAAATATTGCAACTACGGGATTTATCGAAACAACTCATGCAAGCAATTTTAACGTTCCTTCTCCCTTCTCAATTACAATAACACAGGCAGGAAGAAGAGCTTTTATAAATGTGGATAATGCATCATTTGTTCCTCAATCGGCTGTTTTTGTTACGTCTAGTTTCTTGACTGTTCATAGACCCCAACTTCAATTTTTCGAATACGAAGCTACTGTTCCAGGCGATTTGTTCACAATTACTTCCAATGTTCTTGGCGCTTCCAATCAAGGAAGCTGGGTAATTTCAAAAGTTATTGATCAAAATAATGTAATCGTCAATGCTTCATTAGCAAATGCAAACAATGTTAACTTGACTGGCAGTGAAAGTGCAGTTTTTGTTACCGAAGGGGTCCCATACACTGGCTATAAACATGCATTCTTAATCGCTGGCCAGCCAGGCGCTCCTACCAGAACCAGTATCGTATTCGATACAAATGCACAATATGAAAAGATCGATCAATCAGCTGGTGTTCAAATGGTTTCTTTAGGGAAAGAAAATTTTAGCACTGTAATCAGAATGGGATTAGACAGCTATCGATACAACACTGGTTTAATCGCAGAAGCGAACCGTATTATTTATGGAGATCCAAGAGATCCAATTACATATCCCGGCGTCGGTGCCGCAGGTGCAGAAATTTTTGTTCAAGAATCTTTAACATTACGAGTTCAAGTTGGTATTGTCGTAAGACTCCTCACGGGCGTAGCATTCTCTCAAATCATTACTCAGGTTAGAAGTAGCGTGAGTTCGTTAATCAATTCCAATCCAGTTGGCCAGTCGATTGCAATCAGCGCTATCGTTTCAGCCGTTAATGCAATACCTGGCGTATACGCCATGGCTATAAGCAGTCCTCAATACGATGCAACACATGATCTAATTTTTGTTGCTCCAAGCGAGAAAGCCAGAATCCTAGATCCTACTACGGATATCTCAGTTTCTCAGATTGGATCGTAAACGTGGCGATAACGACGGTAGCCGAACAATATGCAAGACTTCGGTCATATCTTAACCCTTACATAAAAGGTCCCAATGTTGATGCCGTTCTTACGGCCTTAGCGTCTGGTAACGCTGCCTATTTGATCAATAATGTCAGGGCAGTGAATGACCAACTATATATTGCTACAGCTTCCGCTCAATATTTGGACGCCTTACTTGCCAAATCGGGTATTGTTAGACCATCTAATGTTGGTTTATCAGACGATGTTTTTAGACAAATCGGTATCGCAGTAAAAAATAGAAAACAAGTCAGAGACCTCATGAATGATATTTTGGACGCTGTTTTTGGCGACGAATTTGTTCGTGCGAGTGTGTCTTCCACTATGTTTGAGCCTTATCACTTAACCGATGGTGATACCCTAACTATCAATTTTGATGAAAGCACTACTGTTACAGTTACATTTCACGCATCTCAATTTCAAAATATTGCAATGGCAAAAGCACAAGAAGTAGCCGATGCAATTGTTACCGAACTAAGAAATCTTGGATTTGGTGGCACCGCCATCATGAAAAACGATGGGAACGGACCATATGTTGAAATTTTAAGTGATACTATTGGACCAGCATCTTCGGTAACTATCGAAGGTGGAAGCGCACAAAATGTTCTAGTATTCCCTACGGCTGTTCCCGCCGGAGGTAACGGATCTACTCAATGGACCACTTCCTTACAGCCTGGTGGAGTTATTCGTTTTACATGGACTGGTGGAGCTAACCCTAATTTGGGTAAAGTTCAAGCTGGGAATTATGTAAATATTTTTGGCGGAGGATTCACGGGCTCTCCTAATTCTGGAAGTTACACAATCACCAATTCTGTCGGTGGAATTGCAGGCGCATCTTATTTTGAAGTACTAAATCCTCTAGGAGTATCCGGCACATTTACTCAGGGATCTACTTCAGCAGTTTTGTTTTACAATCCTACAAAACAAACTTTAAATAGTAGACATTCTTATGCGGCCATTTATCAAGTTCAATCAAGAATGCTTCAGATATTTCTTCCCGCATCTACTAAGGTTATTCGAAGAAGTAGAATCGGTTCTGCTCATATTCATTATGATCCGCAAGGAACTTTTAAATTTTTCCAACAGCCAAGTTCTGGAGATAGGTTCCAAATTACGACTACGATTAGTTTGGTAGCTGGGGCGGACTTTGTCATTGGTTCAGATATTCCAACTACTGTTAATAATCTAGTGGCAGCAATTAATGCTTTGTCTGCAAACATAGTAGCTATAGCAAATACTGGATCTGATTCTGATAATATTGACGATATTCTCGACACAGTTTTGGTTTTAAACAATTCCATAAATAACACTTTAGTCATGTCCTATACGGGTTCAGACAATGTAGTTGCGAGCGGGCCTCTTGGCGATAATACCTCTTTATTACCCAATCAACCAGGACCCTACGCATATGATTTGTCTCAACCATTTGTCATAAGTAGTACGGGTACACTGTTGAGTCAAAATCTTAATACAGCTTCGCCTAGAATTATCACTGTAAAGGATGCCTCTAAGTTCCCAGATGCATTGGGATACATTGTTTTAGGATATGGCACTAGCCATCAAGAAGGCCCGATTCCTTATATTTCGAGACCTTCTAATACAACTTTATTGATCAGCCCCGCCTATACAATTCAGAATGTTCATCCTCTTGGAACAGATGTTGCTCTCGTGGCACAAAAATCTCCAGTTAGATTGACTCAAGATGGAACGAATTATCCTTTCTATCTAACGGATGTTGTGAGTGGCCGTATTTACGCGCAAGATTTGATCAATAGTGTTGCAGCAACCGGTATCACGATTGTTTTCACTATTCTGTATCCTAATGATATTGGACTTGGCGAATGGGGCACTGCCAATTCTGAAATCTCTACGATTTGGGGTCCGTAATGGCACAATCATTGGTTCTTACAGGCGCATTGATAAAAATTTATATCAACAACAAGGCCTACAATGTTATTAGGACTTTCTCGTTGAATGTAGATTACGGCGAGAATGAGATTTATGGGATTGATTCCCCATATGCTCAGGAGATCGCGCCCGGACATGTGAGTGTTCGAGGTTCTATAAGTGGAATTAGAATTAAGTTTTCAGGTGGACTTCAGGCTGCCAATATTAGACCCTTATTCCAAGATTTCGCAGCTTCGCCCTACATCTCGATTAGAGTGACTGATAGATCTAGTGGTGAAGATATTGTTTTTATTCCAAGAGCTAAGGTCATAAGAGAAAGCCATACAGCTCCAGCCAAAGGTGTCTACACCTTAAATTTTGACTTTGCTGGAATTGTTCCCTTGTTCGCTCTCGACAGGTCCTAAGTTTAAAGTAAACTGATTACCTAACCTACTGACTAAATGAAACCAAATTCTAAAAGTATTTGATGCATCGGCCAATGCCCTATGCGGGGGTCCGTAAGTACAATTCCATCCAAGACCGAGCTTACTGCAAGCCTTAGCCACGCCTGCCTTTACACCTACATTTTTGACCATAGCGAGACTTTGAAAGACAGCTTTTGCATCGACGACTCGATGACCAAAGAAGTTATCTTCTCCACCGATAAATGGTTTAGCCTCATCGTAAAGCCAAAGACTGTCGTTACTTCGACCGCTTCCCCAAACGATAGGGTTCATGAAGCATTTGTGCTTTTTATGGAAAGCTTCAATCATTCGATAAGCTTCTAGGATCTGCGGAGCATTCTTAACGTCAGCGTCGGTGATTCCGGTTAGTTCTGTAATATAGGGGTCAATCGGTTCATTTGGATTGACGCAAGTCATGAATGTTTCAATGAGTTCGCCCGTGCGAGCTTTATAGGCTGCGGCCCCGATTTGGATGATCTTTCCGCTTGGTTTGTTCATTTCTAGGTCAAGAGAGGTTACGTTCATTTTCGCCTTTTGTTTTTGTATTTTGGCTTTTTGACACCATGCTTTTTATGGCATTTTTGATTTTCATGTTTATTAGGAGGACAAAGAGAACAACGGAGTAAACCCCTGCGAAGGCGGTTATCAACCGTCGGATTGGTTTCGTACTTCTGTTGTTCTTTGGCTCTTTTTAAACTCATCTTGCTTCTGCGTATTTTACCTGAAAGCAGGTTATATTGTCACTAAGTCTTGGGGGCATTTTTTCTTTGACGCACTGAATATATTTTATATTGCGGGGCATACCGGGGTAATACATACTTTCTCGGAAGGTCCCGGAATTGTAGGCCGCTACGGCTTTACAGTTATTTCCATGGTATCGTTTAAGCTGAAACTTAAGATACTTGGCTGCCCACTTAGCATTCTCTTTTGGGATCATCAGACGTTCGGGAGCATCCTTAAAACCCATTTGTTGAGCTGTGGCGAGTTTTACCTGACAAATTCCATAACTTAAAGTTTTCCCATCCATTACGGCCACATTTTTAAGATGGCTTTCATGTGAGCAAATTGCCAACAAAAGAGCACCTGAGACTGCGGCCTTTTTTGCGGCCAGTAAAATAATTTTCGAATACATCACAAAACCTCCATATATCACCATGAGGGTGATGTATTACTATACCCCAATTAAGGTAAACAGTCAAATCACTCTAACTTGGCGGTTTCTTTAGTGATTCCAGTTACGTCTGGCGTATAAAGTTTGGCTTTTGTTCTATTATGACACGATGGGTTAGAGCATTTTCGAAAATACCACGTCACATCGATCTTATTGTAAGTGAAAATTTCTAGATATCCGTCGCATCTTGGCTCCCGACATGCCCATTCTTTCTTGAGTTGTTCGACGATTTTTTCGCCTTCTTGAGCCCTATCTCCTTGATAATTCTGCTCAATTAGGTCTTTTGCACTTGAAAATTTGTCTAGGTTCGCTCTAGCGGCCAGTTTTCTTAATTTTGCATTCTCTCTCTTTAACCTCTTGTTTTCATAGAGTAATTGTTGTTCTCTGGAATATTCTCGGTCACCACGTTTCGTCTTTCCCACCAAGATCTCCTATTCTCTTACCATGAAGATTCAGCCTACGTGCCAGAGACAGTTTATATGATATTTAGAATAAGAACAACAGAATATGCAACCACGCAATCTTATAAGAGTAACCGTCTAAAGTTAAGGGTAAGTAAATGGCAGTAAAACGTCGTGTAAATTGGGTATCACAGCAACGAGTCGATGTCCCAGACCTAAGATCTATTGAATCCGCCGCATCCAATGACTTTGACGAGTTATTGCAGACACTTTACCTAGGATCAGGCGAAGGGTACATCTTTAGGGGTTTCGATATCTCAATGGCCGGTTTAATCGGCGGGGCCGCCAGCGGCGCCCTAATGAACGTTGACCAGGCCGCCATACTTCACTCCAAATCAAAGCAGTCAGGTACTTTCCTGGTTGTAAGGCCTGGAACAGCTCCTCAGGTCCTTAACAGCGCTATAAACCCCATTGTACAGGGATCATTCTCCCCAAGTTCTCTTAATTTCGTTGGTATTGAATATGTTCGATTCATTGACGATACTACCGCGACCCAAGTTTATATTTGGGACCCGACCATCAATGATGAAACAACTAAGATCATCCCCCGAGCCCAAATTCTACAGTACAACATCGTAATTTCTACTGGCACCTGGGCCTCAAACGTTCTTCCTGTTTGTACAATCACCACGGATGCCGGGAACAATGTCATAAGTATTGAAGACAATCGACGACTCATGATGAGATTGGGTACCGCCGGTCGAACAACTCCGAATCCATTTTACTCATATCCTTGGACCGCTCAATCTGAAGGGCGCACTGAAAGCCCATTCATTTCTTCAAGTAATGCAATAAATCCATTCCATGGTGGCGACAAGATGCTCGGCACCGAAAAGGACTGGAAAGACGCCATAATGAGCGTCATCAAAGAAATCAAAGGTTCTGCATTTTGGTACACCGCAGGATCATCTTCTGTTGGTGGAGTCAATTTAACTGACCTATTCTTCGACTCTTCCGCAAGTCTCTTGGCTATGCGCGGCAAATTCATCCACAGCAAAGTAACTCCTGGTATGTTGACTTGGACAGGCGATCTGTACATTGATTCGATCATCGGGAATTTACGTTACAAGATACCAGCTGGGAATGTTACCCTAAATGATCATCAAGTTGCTTATGTAGTTTTAAATAGAGCAGATAATTTTCAGCCTTCAAACACATTCACATTCACTTATGGTTCGAACATCGTTACGGGTTCATCTCTTGTAGCTGGAATTTTCCCCGGCGATTATATTGTTTTCTTCTCAGACAGTATGGCCAATATCGACCAGGTAACTAACGTTTCTGGGAATACAATAACTCTTGCAAATCCATATGGTGTTAGCGCACCGACTCCTCCTCCTGGAAGTCCAAATTTAGGAACCGCAGCAAACTACGGTATTTTGGCCGCTTCAGCGATCACCAATAGCGTTGGAACAAGTACAGTTAACGGTAGCATGGGAGAATACCCTGGAAGTACTGTTACGGGCGCATTCACTGTAACAGGTTCAACTGATTTAGGTAATGCCGCAGCTCATTCTGCTCAGAACGGAGCTTTAGCTGCCTATACTGATTTATCGACCAGACCTTCAACAATAATTCCTTCAGCCCTTGATGGACAGACACTTACGGCAGGTGTTTATAGCTTCTCTTCAGGTGCAGCTACTTTGGCACAATCTGGTCCAGCAACCCTAACATTCCACGGTTCTGCAACTGACATATTTGTCATTCAGTGCGCTTCCTCTCTCACTACGGGCGCAGGCGGAGTTGCCACAATTAGTTTGACCGGTGGAGCTTTAGCTTCTAACGTTTATTGGGCAATTGGAAGTTCAGCTACTATTAACGTAGGTAGCCCAGGGACATTCGTCGGTACAATTATAGCTCAAGCATCAATTACAAATACTTCTGGTGGAACAGTTAACGGACGATTAATTGCTCTCACGGCAGCAATTACCTTAAGTCAACCGGCCACCATAAACGTTCCAAGTTCAGTTCCAATCGGTGCAAGTGTTTCCGGTATTGCTCTTAGCTATACTGGTTCATATACAATGCAAGTTTCCAATCCAGATTCCGTTCCAGCCAATGGGAATGTTTATTGGATTGCAAAACGAGATGATAACGGCTCTATCACAGCAAGCATCGCCGCTCCTGCTACTGGCGCAGTACGCGTATCCGGTATCACAACTTTCACGACAACTGGACCTCACGGTATCAATGCCGGTCAGGGCGTACAGGTTGCTGGAGTTACCGATACAACTTTCAATGGTTTTTATGAAGTTATTACAACTCCAACGGCAAATACTTTCACCGTTGTAAACACTGGACTCGATGCAACTTCCGGGAATGGAACAGTAAACGGAACAGCAACAATTTATCTCCGTGGTATTGGTGAAATTTCTCAAGGTGAAGTTATCTCTGATGACAGTAGTCAAATGGAAGCCGTTCTAGAATATATCGGAGCAGCTTACGCAGGTGACACGCAACCTCAGTATGGTTCTACAAATATCGTTACTCAAGGTATTGATTTAACTTCTGCAATCAGTGAACTCGATGTAGCAGCTGGAACTTCAATCAAAGTTTCCAATCAAGATAGAAATCTAAAATTAATCAAAGGTGGAACTTGGTTCTTCTCAGATCCAGTTTTAAGTTGGTCTGCCGATGCCTTCATTCAAATTCCAGGCCAGGCCGATAACTTAAACAGAATCGCCGCAGGAAGTGTAACCCTCGCATCTGATGATCAAGTCGCCTATGTTGAAATCAATCGTTCAGGGGCTCCAGCCACATTGACCGTAAACGTTGCAGCCATTGCCTCGGTTGCTCTTGATTCCAATACTGTTATTATTGCTCGAAGAAATGGTTCTCAAATCATCGTTGGCACACATTCATTTGCTCTCTTAGACGGAGAAGCTTCCCTGAATGATGGCGCTCTTGGAGTATTGGATCAATATTTCAGTGAATTAAGACTTTCAGCTGTTAGACCTACAAATAATCAAACTATTTTGATCAGCAATTCTGATGTAACAATGCTTACTGGCGAAACCAGAAGCCAAAGAATCAGTAGCTTCTTACTTAACTTCCCAGGCGCAACAGTCAATTTTCAAACAGGCGTTATTAGTGGTGTTTCCGGAGTTAACTTTACTCCTGTAATTCCTGCCGCTGGAATGTGGCGTTGGTTTACTATCGTTGTAATTCCAAATGTTCTTGGTTCCGATAACAGAATGAGCGGCGATATTCTAGTATTGCCCGCTGCCGCCGATGGAGCTTCAGCTGCCGCTGCACCTAGATCAATTTTTGCCGGAACCGGCATTGCTCTTGGACAAATAGTAGTTACATCTTCTGATGGTACAAATATTTCTCCAATCCCTCAAGCTAATATCGTTCAACTCGGAGTTGGCTCTGGATCTGGAAGTGGATCTGGATCTTTAATAAAAGTCAATTTATATGACGGCGTAGATACTGCATTACCATCTTCTACACCCGTTGTCATTGATGGAGTTACAGTTGCAAATAACGATTTAGTTGTTTTTACACAACTTCTTAGTGGCAACAATAGAGTGTATGAAGCAGCCGTTACTCCTGGCAGTACATCTCCTACTTTACCAAATCAAATCGTATTCCAAATGTCCACCGCCAATCCTTACGCTGGTGGAAATATGGAAGTCGTTACAGGCGGCATAGCTACAGCTCAACCAGCCAACGATATGTGGTTTACAATCGATGGAACAATTACCACTGGTAGTGGAAATCCTGCCATAGCAGGTTCATTTAGTGGAAGTGGTCTTGTTTTCTCTGACATGACTTCGGGTGTTGATTGGATTGATCAACCCTTTGTTGCTTCTGTTTCTGGTCCATTAGGATCAGTTACTATCAGAACTTATTGGGATGCGACAGTCGGAAGTGGAAATTTAGATCTAAGTATTTGGACAGATAATGCTGGCGTTCCTGGAACAAGAATCAGTAGTATCGCCCCAATTAATACCGCCGATTTAGGCGCAACCGCATCTGGTAGTCAAACTCCTTCAGCAATAACCACTTACTTTGCTTACGGATCTTTAGTATCTGGTCAAACATATCACTTGGTAATTGATCCAACCAATGTAAGTTTTGCAAGCACTCTCCGATTATTGGTTAGTACTTCTGGTGCGACTAATCCATTCCTACTTACTTCCACAAATAGCGGCGGAACTTGGTCAGTCAATTCTAGTGTAAATGCAAATTTCAACGTAACTACCAGTTCGGGATTAATGGCCGAGAACGTATTCGGTGTTTCTTCTACTGATAATATCAGCATTACTTCGACAAGTAATGTTGCAGCTCAACCGTTTAGTCCAAATATTACTCAGACAACTGCTGCTGTAATGTACACAATGTCTAGAGCTAGTGGAGTTTTAGGTGGAACATTTAGCGTCGGTATCTACAACGACAGTGCTGGATCTCCAGGCTCTTTAATTAACAGTGTAAACGTAAACGCAAGCACGTTAACAAATGCAGGCGTTGGAATCAATTACATCATAACTCAACTTACAACGACAACTTTAGTCGCTGGAAATCAATATTGGATACTTTGGAATTTCGCAAACGTAACTGGTCTAGGAGGTTCAGGAATTATCTTCTTAGGTACAGGCGCATGTGCTGCGACTCAACCTCCAGAATTAAGTCTATCAAGCGATGGCGGGTCGACATTCCCAATTATTGGAAGTACAACTGCTATTTATACAGTTCTTGCCGGTAGCAGAGGCTCGGGCGATACATCAGTTGGACAGTACAATAACGGTACACAATTTAATGCATTAACCGGAACCAATTTTGCAACATCTCAACCTTTCGTTGCATCTGCCAATGGCGATGTTGTTTCTGCCTCAGTAGATCTTTGGATCGGTAACGGCAGTACATACAACGGATATATTACTTTAGGAATTTATGCAGATAATGGTTCGGGCCAACCTGGAACACTGCTTAGTAATTTAAGTTCAATCGCACACAATTTAATACCGACATCTCCTGGTAATTTTAATCCATATAATTTTGTTGGTGCTACTCTTGTTTCTGGAACTACGTATCATTTAGTAACCAGTCTAGCTCACTTGACTTTAGTGAGTGGATCATACGAAATTAGAATCGCTTCTGACACTCCATCCTTAACAAGTCCTGGAGCAATTGAATCGACTGATACGGGCGCAACATTCCCTACACCATTGCTGGATAGTGGATCTCCTGTTAATCAGCATTATTTCGTAGCTGTCAATGCGAATCGCATAGCTACTAACTCAGTTGCATTGCCTGGTCCAAGTCAGCAGATGAATTTTCAAACTCTCACTGCTACTTCTAACTGGCGTGCTCAACCCTTTACTGCTCCTTCGAATATTACGATGGGATCAGTTAAACTTCCATTAGGAACAGGTGCAGCTCCAGGTGCATTACAAGGAAATCTTAGAGTTTCAATTTATTCCAATAGTGGCGGAGTACCCGGAGTAAGACTAAGTCAATATAGTTTCATTGACGCTAGTACTTTAACGGCTGAATTCCAAAATTATTCAGTTCCTCAAACACTTGGATTAACATCCGGTACTGTATATTTTATCGTTCTTGATCCGACTAATGTTACTGGCATAAGTGTTGGTAACTCTATTCATTGGGGGGCTTGGATTATAACTCCAACATCCGTACCTCCAAGTTCAGTTCAGACTTTAAATTCAGGATCGACATGGTCCAGCGGCGGCGGCGGAGTTACAGATATATTTGACGTATTCCCTCCCTTCTCTGGTGGCGGATCGACACCGACTATTATTGCTCAGAATTTATCCATCAATTCTACAGAGAATGAGACGACAAATACAACAAGTCTTGGTCAAACATTTACGGCTGCATCTACTGCATTCTTAACCGATGCTAAGTTTCAATTATCTATCTTGACCGCATCTCCCCCAAATAGCGGAAATTTAGTAGCTAAAGTTTATACAGATAGCGCCGGTCAGCCAGGTACATTATTAGAGACCAGTTCTCCAGTTAACTCGGCTATTTTAACGACTACGCCTACGACCTACACCTTTAACTTCGCAGGTACTACGTCTTTAACTTCTGGAACTCTTTATCATGTAATCGTCGATGATAGTGCCTTAGCTGGAACTGTTATCCCTGGATCTATATCCTGGACTCCTCAACCAGAATTTGCATCTCCCTATGATCCTGCTATCGGTGATTTACTAGTAATCACTCAAGGTATTGAGTTTGCAAATCAGATTTCAGAATTCAACGGTTCTACATGGTTAGTAAATAACACTGTAAGATATTTCAACGGAGTTGATTTCTGGGAACAAAGTTCCATTATTACTTCAACACTTTTGAATAATACATCTGGAAACGTTTTCTCTGTAACTGCTCTTGGAAGTGAGAACATCATTATAGATTTCTCTATCCTCAGAAGTGGAAACAAAGAAACAGGTACCATCTGGCTCACTAATAATGGAATCGTAGCAGAAGCTTCTGCTGGTGGCGCCTATACTGCCGCAACTGGAGTGACGTTCTCAGGCTCGATGTCTGGTGGAAACGTTTCACTTTCTTATGTAACCGATAATTCTGGTGGAGACGTTACATTCAAGTACTCCATCAAGAGATGGTCAGACGGCGGAGCCGGTCCTACTGGATTGCCAAGTTATTCTCCTGTTCTTCCTGGAGGAGTTCTAGCTTCTGCATTCACTATGTCAGATGGTTCTAGCACCCCTTACAATTGTCTATCTCCATTCAATGTTTTGGGATTGACTAACGTTACTCTTCTGTTTGCTTACACTGTTGGATCAAACGGCGGATCAACCGTCGGTAATTTGGACGTGTTCGTTAACGGTCAAAGAATTTCAAGATTTGTAAGTTCTGCGGTAACACCTCCATCAGGTGGAACTTATTATACTGAAGTTTCGAGTACTCAAATTCAATTCACAGCGGATATTACAACCAGTCCTTTGACTGTAGAAATTATAAAGAGAGCATAATATGGCCTTATTGCCAAACATAAACTATCCAACTCAGATCATTGCAGGCCCTATTACGATCAATGATAACCAAGTGACACCTTCGGTATTGTTCTCTTTGGCCATTGGTACCTCTCCCAATATTATCGTGGAATATTCAATAATTAGGGGAACTGTGAGTGAAATAGGTCGTATCATGGTTTCCACAAATGGCGCCAATATTAGTCTATCGAATGACAACACCGGAACGAATCTTACAGGTGTATTGTTGTCACCGGCTATAAGCGGGCCTAATTTGGAAGTGCAATACATTTCTTCCCATATAAGTCAATCTGGTCGATTTTGGTATTCAGTAAGAAACATAAAGAATTAAAAGGAATAAAACATGAACGAGTATAAATTAGGCCTAAGTCCGATAGTTTTAGGGAATCTCGCAGCCGATCCCGGCGTTGGATTTAACGGGGAAATTTACTATAATACGGCCAGCAATTTATTCCGTGCATACATAGGTGGAGCATGGACAAATTTAGTTTCCGCAACAGGAGCTAATACTGCTCTAAGCAACCTAACGACTACGTCTATCAATCAAGATTTACTACCATCTGCGGATTTAACTCGCAATATCGGCAGTGCCTCTTTACGATGGTCTTCAGTTAATACAGTCCAAGTAAATTCTGGCGCAAGCGCATTAGCTTTGATGACTGCCAATGGAATAACTTCTAGCGATGTAAACGTAACGTCTGGAAATGCTTCCTCTGGTAATTCAGGGAATATCAACTTAAATCCTGGTAGCGCTACTGCAACTCAAGGAAATGTTCGTTTCTTCAACAACAACTTTTTCTTTAGTATGGCTCAAAGTGTTAACGTTTGGGGCGGACCAACTCCTGGTTTGTTTATCGATTCTTCCCAAAATGGAACAGATGCAGATGTTTTTGTTATAGGTAGCACTGATACCGCAGTTGCTTCAATTGCGACAACTTATGTTTATTTAATCAGCGGAGATAACACGGCAGTTGGTGCTACGGCTCCCACGGGCGGTCTATACGTAGCTTCCGGAAATGTAACAGATCCCACTGCAACCGCCAATACAGGTAATTATTTAGCAGGTACAGGATCGGCTGCCGGTTCTGGAAATTCTGGACCAGCACAGATCGCAACTGGAAATGCCAATACTGGAAATACTGGAGACGCAACTTTTGGTTCTGGAGCTTCTACAAGTGGAAACTCTGGTAACGTAATACTTCAAATTGGAAATGCCGGTGCAGTACGAGGAAAAATTAGATTTGTAGATGGTTCTGAAGGTAGCGCAGGATGGCTTTGGACATCTTCGGATACTCTTGGATCTGGCCATTGGGTTGCTCCATCATTCTTGCCACTTGCTGGCGGGACGATGTCTGGCGCTATCAATATGGGCGGAAATCAGATAAATAACTTAGCCCCTGCAACTGCACTTACCGATGCCGTTAGTCTTGGCCAAATGCAACAATACTTACAAGGTATTGATTGGAAACAACATGTTCGTGCAATCAGCACTTCTCCTCTCCCGACAAATACATATAACAACGGAGCATCTGGCGTAGGCGCAACTTTAACATCTGCCGATGGAACATTCCCTGCCTTCGCTGCTGTTGATGGCGTAACGCTTGCCCTCAATGATCGAATCATCGTTAATGGTGAAGCCAATCCAGCAAACAATGGTATTTATTATTTAAGTCAACAAGGGGATACAGTAAGTGTTCCTTGGGTTTTGACTCGTTCTTTAGATGCCAATACTCCTACTGAATTATTGGCTGCTGCTGCCTTCGTAGATGAAGGTACAGTTAATGCCTTGACTGCCTGGGTTCAACAAGCTCCCGCAACAATCGTCATTGGCGCAACCGCACTTACATTTGCAAAATTCGCATCAGTCAATCCATATGTTTTCAGAAACGGCTTAACTCAAACTGGCCAAAATGTTGACGTTACTCCTGGAGACAACTCTTTAACTTCTACTCCTGGAAGCTTAATTGTTAAGAGAGATCCAGCCGGAGCCATTATTGTTGGCGCCGCAGGTATCGCAGTTAATCCAGACGGTACTACTATCGATATTAGTGGCAACGCGTTAGAAGTTAAAGCAGGCGGTATTTCAAATACCCAAATTGCAGCTTCCGCAGCAATTGCTCTGACTAAACTCGCTGCGTTAAATCCAAATAGAGCATTATTCAGTGATCCTAGTGGTTTTATAACGGACAGCAATGCAAATAGCCCCAATGTTGTCGTCAACATGGAACGAATTGGTCCCTCGACTTCAAGGTACATTGAAAAGCAATACGTCGATTCTATCACTTTAGCCAATAACCAATCTTCGGCTGTGGCTGTGGACGCTTCTACAACGTTCGCATTCGCAACATACGCTGGTTATCAGGCTGAATACTACATGACCGATAACTCATCTCCAACAATCGTTAGAATGGGTAAGTTGTCTCTTGTAGCCAATAGTGATGGATCTAGTGCATCTTTAACGGATACTTCGAATGATACAGCCGATATTGGCGTGACATTCACAGCAGTCGTAAACGGCTCAAACATAGAGTTACGATATACATCTACTAACACCAGTGCGAGAACCATGAGGATCGACATACATAGATTCTTAAGGTAAACAATCAACCCTCTGCGGATAGTGGAAACAGAAGGAAAGTAAAATGGCAGACAATTTTTGGAAAGTCCGTAAAGGTATTAGCTTTTACGGGATGACGGCACCTACAAATCCCGCAGATGGAGATGTTTATTTTGATACCATCCAGGGCTTCTTAGGTTTTGAGAACGGCAGCTGGGGACCTCTCGGCGGCAGCGGAACCATAAATTACAATACTAATCCAAGTATTGGCTCGACCAATGGCTATAATCTCTATAATAACGGCGCCGTGTCTCAACCTACGACTGGTACCGGCGGCGCAGTCACTAATCTCACATTTACAAGTACCCAAACTTCTCCTCTTGTCGGTCACACGATGGGGGTTTTATCCAAAGCTGCGGCCAACGCTCAAGGTGAAGGATTATCATACGATTTCACTAGTGATTTAGCTTTTTCTCCTGGAGTTATCAACATAAGCTTTGAATATCAAGCAAGTGCTAACTTCGTGCTTGGAACTAACAGTGATATTCAAATGTGGGTATACGACATCACTAACGCTGTGTTGATACCGGTCACTCCTAATTATTTCGTAAATGGAGTTGCTACGCCTGGAAGTTTTAGCGGATATTTTCAAACAAATTTCAACAGTACTAATTATAGACTTATTTGGCATATTACTACGACCAATGCCTTGGCTTGGACTTTCAATATTGCAAACGTGTCTATAAGTCCTAATAGTATGGCTGGTGCAAATGGTAGTCCCATAGTAAAGTCCCGCGTAGAGTTCAGTTCTACTATGCCTGGCTCTGGTTCTCCAATCATATATGACACCGTTGTCCAAGACAACTTTAATGCATATAATCCTTCCACGGGTACATGGACATGTCCGGCTGGTGGAGATTACATCATCGCCATGGGATCTTCCGTAGCGCAGACTCCAGGTCACAGTGCCAACCAATACATTGGAATTTATGTTAATGGTGTTCAGGTATCTGCTAGTTCATTTTTTCAGTCTACCGTAATTGGTTCTGGCACTACTATCCAGACTCAGGATGCTTTCTGTTACATACGCACCACTCTAAAAAGCGGCGATACAGTACAGGGTATATGGAACGGAACGGCAAGTGTTCCCACTTATCTCGGAACTGTCGGGAACTATTTAGACATAGTTCAGATCGCAAGTCCGTCCACAACCTTCGGACTTAACATACCAGTCAAGAGCAATTCAACTGGCAGTCCTGGTTTCAGCACGGCTGTAACTACGGCTCCAGGCGCTCAAATAACAGATCCCAGCAGCAACCCCATACAATGTGTAATCACAACTCAAGGACAGGCAGTCAGAATTGGATTCGAACCAGACGGCGTGACCGAAGGATCGATGATTCAGGTTTACCGTAATTCTGGGATTGTAGCTTATGGCATCATAGATATCTATAGAGATGGTGTGCAGATTTGCAGTCAGCAAGCTGGTCAGCAAAACAATATTGGCGTAGGTATCACAGGTTTTTCTCCTGCTAGTTTCTACTTTACTGATAACCCGCCAGCTGGTACCCATACCTATACTGCTTTCGCATATTATTCGTCCAGTAGTGCTCCCACGGCTCCTTCTGGCGTAAATGTTATAGGATGTCAACTAGTCGCCACAATGGTAGCAGGCATATCATCTTCTGCCGTACCAGCGTCTTTAGTTTCTAGAATTGTTAAATCAAATTCTACGGGCGCTAGTTTTGTAATTCCAAATTCTCCTACTCCCATAACTGATGGAGTTAATCCATTAAGTGCAACAGTAATATGTAATGGCGGAGATGTCGAAGTCGGTCTTCAAGACGATGGTTCTGGGAATATTGGAACAATTATAGCTTATCACACTGGGGCGGTAAATACTTGGCCACAGATTAATATTTTATTTTATAGAGATGGAACATTGATTTCTACTCAAGCTTTTATGTCCGGGAATAACACTGGATTTGAAAGAGGCGGATCTTCTCCTGCTGCATTCAGATTTATAGATACTCCTCCAGTTGGAACTCATACTTACACCGTTCAAGTTTACGAAGCAAACCAAGATGGTGGAGCCCCCGGTACTGGATTCGTAGAATGGACACTTTTATTCGCAAGACCGTTAGCTTAAGGCGGATCGATGTCTGATAACTTTCAGTATGTCAAAAATGGAATAAATCTTGGCTCGTTGCCAACCGCTCCTGCTAATCCTAGGAATGGAGATATCTATTATGACACTGGATTAAATACTTTTAGAGGGTATGTAAATGGCGTCTGGGTTTCAATTCCAGGATCAGGTAGCAGCACTCCAAATCCCATAACCCTAACTCAAATTTCCACTCCTGCGAATCCACCATCTGGAAGTAATTCTTTTTATTTCAAAAATGATAACATTCCATATATTTTGAATTCTGCTGGTGTCGAGACTCCACTTCTTTCTTCTGGAAGTTCTGCGTTTGCAACTTATCAATCTTCGCAAGTAGTTACTGGCTCGGCAATTAGTGGATCAGTAGGAACGTTTCAAACATTTAGCACGAGTCCTGCTTTTACGATTACTCCAACGATCACCGGAACGTATAAAGTTTATGCGTCCCTTCCTTTGGTTCCAGGTCCAGGAGATAACGTACCTTTTTATGGAAGAATTTTTAATACAAGCGGCGGTGCCACTTTACTAGCTGAATCTCAAGTATTGGCCATTGGGTTCAAAGCCGGAGTTACTGATCCGGGATTTAGTGGATATGCTCAATCTACTTACACTTTAATAGCTGGAAATACTTACGTTTTCGACATTCAAGGAATGGTCGCATCTAGTGGTACGCTTACATTAAGCCCTACGCCTTTCTACATGTTCGCAGAAGGAATTGGATTAAATGGAAGTCTAAATACTGGCGGCAGTTCATTCGCACTTTTTACTTCTAATGTCGTTAATACAATATCTAGTCCAGTAGCAAGTGTCGCTCCAACATTTACTACTTTCAGCAATAGTCCAGCGTTCACATTTACTCCAGTCATAAGCGGTATTTACAAAATATATGCGAGCGTTCCATTAGAAACTAACTCTTCGACCCAAGAAGCAGTTTGTAAAATTTTTAACACATCTGGCGGTGCAACTTTATTAAGCGAGAGTCAGGGCGTTGCATATTCTGACAGCCCAGCAACGGTTAACAGTGCCTATTGCCAATCAACCTATCAATTGGTTGCCGGTACCCCTTACGTTTTCGACGTACAAGGAGCAGTTACCGGAAGTGGACCGAATGCCTTTATTAGAGGCGATGTTGCACAATTTTATATGTACGCCGAAGGTATCGGCTTAAGTTTAACAAGTCAAAACTTTCCAGTAAAAATGAAAGCCTATGGATCTTTCTCTGGTTCGGGAACAATAATTTTAGGTAACGTATCTTACGATTCAAACTCGGGTTATAATCCTGCAACTGGGCAATATACAGTTCCATATGCCGGGGACTATGTAGTAGGGTTTTCAGCGCAGTCTTCTTCTGGTGGAATTATTGCCATACCTTTCGTAAATGGCGCGATAAATGCAGGCGCAACAACTTATTTCTTCGATACAAGTGGCCGAAATGGTGATATTGCTGCCGCTGAAATACATCTAGGCAATTTAAAAGCGGGAGATGTAGTAACCTGGAATTCTCAATCCAGTACTGTATATAACGCTCTCACAACTTTATGGATATATTCTGTCGCGCTTAACAATGCTTTAATGGGTCCAAATGGTAGAACAACAGGTAGCGCATTTGCATATTTTGCTTCGAGCGCGGTATCAACTCTTAGTACCTTAAACGCCTCTACTTCATTCGTAACTTTTAATAATAGTCCTGCTTTTTCATTTACTCCCACAATTAGTGGAATTTATAAAGTTTATACCGCCGTTCCATTAAATAATCAGGGTTCAAATAGTATAGCTGGCGCTAGAGTTTTTAACACTTCTGGCGGAGCAACGTTATTACAAGAATCTCAGGCAGTTCTTTATGCTGGAACTCCTCCCACTGTTTCAAATGAATTTATACAGTCTGTCTATTCTTTAAATGCCGGAACAACTTATGTTTTTGATATTCAGGGTCAAGTTAATGGTGGATCTGGCGTATATTTAGATGCTAGTGAACGTAATCCTTTTTACATGTTCGCCGAAGGTATCGGCTTAAGCGGACAGTTTCAAAGTCCTTTAACCCCATGGAGTGATAGTTTAACTTTTACTCCTTCCCCTGGTTTTGGCACGGTAACTAATTCTGAAATAGAATATAGGGTTATTGGTGATTCTATTCAGGTCAGAGGACAATTTCAGTGCGGAACCGTAAGTGCTACAACCGCATACATTCAGTTGCCAACTGGCTACGTAATAGATTTTACTAAACTTCCAACAACATACACCCAATCAGTAGGATGGTCTCAACAGTTATCGCAAAATGGATCTGTTCCTAACATAACTAACGCGGATGCGCCCATTTTATTTACGGACGGCGCGACTACAAATCAAATATTTTTCTCTTATAAAACAAGCGCTAATAATTTAGAGAAAAATAATTCAAATAACATGTTCAATACGAGTGATACGGTAGCATTCGATTTCTCTGTTCCAATCGTAGGTCTATACGGCGGACAACTTGATGGCATTTCAAATATAGCTAAATCAAATTCTACAGGCGTCTTCGGTTTCTCGAATACTCTAATTCCAGTTCTCGATAGCGGTGGCGTAAATCCCGTTAGGGCAGTCGTTACTACTAACGGTGGAGATGTTGAAGTTGGATTTCAGGCCGATGGATCTTCAAATCCAAGCTATATTATTACAGATTCTACTCCAACCGATAGTTCTGCAACTCTTAATTTCTATAGAGATGGCGTGTTAATAAGTTCTCAATTCATGTACATGCAGAATAACATAGCAATTGAGATTCATGGAATACCAGCATCTTCATTTAAATATATAGATTCTCCTCCCGCTGGAACTCATATTTACACTGCTCAAGTAGTAGGCGGGGCTAATCGTGGCGATCAAGCCATTAATTACTCTGTCTTATATGCCAAACCACTAAGTGCATTAGCGGGCGCGAGTGGAAGCGGAAATGGCAGTGGGGCCGGTACATACGCTCAAGCTTATTTCGGTAGCGCATCGGGCTGGAGTACAACCTCTGCTTCATATGTAGACCCGACAAATTCTGGCGGGAATGCTCTTACTATAAGAGAATCATCCGGCATAAACCTAACTGCCGCAGCCGGGAACGTATGCGGAATAACTTTTACACCGCCTACATCAAATGCGGTTTATCTTATAACCGCTACTTTTCCATTATTTAATACCACTACAGATGGCGCCAGTGCCGTTAAATTAACCGACGGAACTGAAGATATTAGTACAGCCATGATGAATAATACCAACACGGGCAACGATGTAATAACGCCCACAACACTTTCTGGTATTTACGTTCCTGGAGTTAATACTCCTGTAACAGTAAGACTGGAATTAGCTGCTGTTGGTGGAACTGCACATATAAATAATTTAGGCGCCACTACACTGGTTAATGCTGTTGAATGGACCGTAATTCAGTTAAGTAATGGAAGTGGTCCATCTAGCTGGACCGCGTATACGCCAACTTTTACTGGAATGGGAACTGTTACTGGAGCAACTTTCTGGTATAAATATGATGGCGCAGATTCAATTCATATTAAGGGAACCTGGACAACTGGAACTCCCACAGGAACGCAAGCGCAGATTTCGTTACCTCCAGGATTTGTCTCTCAGGGAAGTAAAATCAACGGAACCATCGAATCTTGTGGAACTATGAATCATAACAATTCAAATTCTGTGGCATTCGCAGTAACTATTCAACCGAACGTTTCGTATGTTACTTTTGGTTTCAACAGTAATACAGGTGGCGATTTGAATCCAGATTTAGGAAACGTGGTATTCGCGAGCAGCACTGTTTATTCTTTTTCAAGCTCGGCGATACCGATTAGCTAATATGAATGATTTGTCAGTTTTGAATAATCCAGATTTGTGGCATTTGATTCAGTATCCAGGAGATGCTTTGGCATTGATTGGAATTCATCTTCCGCATGTAGTGACAAGCCTGCAATGCAATGCCCATCAATGTGTGGCCAACCTACTTACCATCAGCTTTTAAGATCGCATCTACCATCGCTTTTGTATCTTTGTTTGAATTTCCAAGATTAAATCTTACGCTATCCCGATCATCTCCGCACTGACTCCCAGGCATGGTTAGAACCGATGCTTTTTCTAGCAATTTCCTCAACTTCTCGTCCACCTCAAATAGGGCAAACATACCGCATCGCGGTATAGGCTGATAACCGAACAGATAGTCAAGTCTTTGCAATTCTGTCTTATTGGAGTCGACAAGGGCCTTAGATTCAGCATAAAAAGCGCTCATATTGACCTTGGTGAGGATTTGTAAGGCGGCCCACTGCGAAGGCTGGCTTATGCCCAAAACGTTGCTTGTAACGTATCCTAGGGCCTTTTCATATATGTTTTGGTCGTTTGTCGCAAGCCATCCGATTCTTAGCCCATTTACACCTGTTAGTTTATTAAGACTTCCGGCCATTACCACATGTTTCGGTATAACGGGATAGCACTTTAAGTTGTCCCTGTTACCAATGCCGCAATAAGTCGGCGAATAATAGGCGGCATCCCAGATGATATTGTCTCCATTGCCGTGGCTTGACAGAATTCCTTCGGGATTGCTTGGGGAATCGATGATTCCGATGTCGCCATTCATGGGACCCATTTTGTCAGTTTTGATATGAATGAGGCCTGAATTTACCGCTAAACCGGGATATCTGCCGAAATAGAGCTTGTTTGTGTATAAAAACTTGGTTTTAGGGGTCCGAATTGCCGCTATAGCGGCATTTATCGCGTGCATTGCCCCGACAGTAACTAAAACATAAGTGTAACTTTTCCCTGTGAGATTTTTGATAAGTTTGGAAATTTCAGCCTTTAAGAGCGGGTTCCCGTCGTGCGCTGGATAACCGAAGTTTTCCCAAGGCATGAGTCCCAAAGATAGGAACGGGGCATGTTTGAGCATAATTTCGCGAATTCCGCGAGTATCGCCAAAACCAAAGTCGTGCTTGTATTCCATGTCATTTCTTCTTTAATATATTTTTTAATAGTTTTATTTCAGTTAGTAGCTCATCTCTATGATGCTTTACGACCTTTAATTCCATCTCTGTGAAATCATTAAGATTTCCCACTATTAAATTATCTATTTTGACCTGCAAAACTCTATTTTTTCTTTCAAGACCGCTTAATTTTGCTTCGTAATCTCTTCGAGCAACGCAGTAGGCTTTTTCGCAATTCTCGTCCTGACAAGTCAGGTAGTGAGACTCGCTCATTGTGTCTTTTCCGCAGGACGAGAACAGCCTCTAGCATTTTTCCGCAAAATTGGAGGACCGGGAAAATAACCACATTTTGTGCAGTACGCATTTTTTGCATTCGGCGCTAAGTACCATGTGTGTAATTTCTTTTTCATTTCTTGTCCCGTTTTTCCCAAATGAATTTTAAGACTAATTGCAATTGAGGATTAGACTTAAGATCACCGCTCCAGCGCATATCTCTGCCTTCGACTTCTTGCGCCAGACCGTTTAATAAATTGGCGAATCCTTCTGAGAAACCAACTCCTCTGTTCGTTCGCATGTCTTGGTCATATTCTTCTTGGGTCATCAATAACTGTTTCATCGTTGCTTATCTCTCTTTCTTTGTTCTTCGACTTGAGCTTTAACGTTGGACATAGCGGCTCCGACGAATGTGGCGGCCATTCCCTCTTGACTCATAATGAATGATTTAAGTCTCTCGCGATCATCTTCGTCTTTGATAGTTTTAGCGAAATCATAGAAAGCTTTGATTGTATGGGTGTATGTATTACAGAGCATTACACCGGCTGGTGTGAGGTTGGCCCCAACTTGTAGTACGCAGGCATTTTTAACTCTAGCTGCTATGGCATAAATTTCATCAGCGCCTCTTTCAACTGGGATAGTTTTCTCGCCGAAGTGTTTGGCCAGTTCTTCGACGGTCATAGTTCCACCTGACTGTTCTTCATTTTCTTCCACAGATTTTTCCTCAGTTATAGAGCTTAATGTGTTGCTTTCTTTGGGAGGCTCGGGCAGTTCTGTCCAATAGACATCGGCGTCATCTAGATAGACTTTTTGGCCGAATTCTTTAAAGTATCCTTTACATTCAGCCATTTCGGGTGTCATTTTACCCTCTTGAGCTAAAGCCTTGAACATGTCCTTCATTTGTTGGTTGTAATAAGTGGCAGACGAGACCATCATATGGCCGCTGCCATAACACACCAAGACTGGTACGTCTGCGGGAGGAGCATGATAAACGGCACGTTTCCATTTGGTCAACAGCCCCTCCAGATCATGCACACTAATCCAAAACATGATTCGGATCGAGTAAGGACACACAGATAAAAGAAAGCATTGAAAATAGCTCCTTCAATCTCATGCCTTGCAGAATAAGCGAGGGCAAGCGATAAAATCAGAATGATAGAATTTTTACTCATAAAAATCCAGTATGTTCGACGTTTGTTTTATGGGGAAATTTGAAGACGGTAAATCAGTCGATAATTTAAGTGTGTCCATATTTGGACCTTTATACGTTCTTTCTCTGGCACAGCAGGGACAGTCTACAGTCACGGTGAATGAAAGTTTCTTTCCCATTCCAGAAGAAGATATGTGGCCCTGCGAATATCCTCCGCAATCACAATAAAATTCATAAGTCTTATTTGTATGGACGATAGTTTCTATTTTCACTTTACGTCTTTCTTGAACATTTCAAAAAGTGAACGTCTCAATCGCTTCTGGGGAGTGATACCTGTTTCAGCTAAAATAGTCTCATATTTTTCAATGACTGTCCAGGCCTCTTTTTCGGTTAAGTTGTGGATGGTTTTTTCATCGACTTCGATTTCAATGAAGTAATGCTCTTTCGAATCAGCTTCTTCCTTTACCGTGTAGTACACGATTGTCGCGTCTGCAAAAGTGTAAATATGACACTCTTTGTAGATCTTGAAATTGAAGGTGAAATTAGCTTCAGAGATAAATTCACGAATCTCTTCGGCACTATTTGCACTCACATTGAGATTAGGTTCTTTTCTTTTGATGTTATTTTTAGCGCCAACTGGGCGGCCCTTGATTGTGAGCTGCTTAAATATGGGATCTGACTTAGGATATTCTGCCATTCTGAATCTTAAGAAAAGAGGAGAATCGGGCCTGACATTGTATTCATCCGGACCGCAAGCATAAATGAATTCTTTTAGATCGGGAATCGCTTTCGCGAGCCGTTGGAAAGTGGGCAATACGGACAATTCTGTCCGATATTTAGTTTCCCATTCCGTAAAGGGGGGGAGCTTTTCTTCCTTAATCTCGTCGGCCATAATACCTTCCGTATGAATATTTATCTATCCACTGTCCCCATGTTAGTGGCTCTTTTGTTTCGTGATCTAATAACCTTACGTGCATTTGACTGTCTTCAATTTGAACATCTACTATTGGAAGAGGTCCAGGCTCAATTTTATTTTCTTCCATCCATTGGTTAACCATTCCCTGTAAGTAAGCGATTGCACTTTGCCTAGTAGTTTCACTGTTAGGCTTTCGGAGAAATTGTTCCTCTAATCCCTTTTTAATCTGATCGCCAAGCTCTTTGGCCAGTTTAGAATCTTCGTCGGTCACTCTTCATCTCCCAATACTGAGTCAGCTAATCCTAACGCAACGCTCTCTTCGGCTGTCAGGAACGTATCATGGTCCAAATATTTTTGCAATCTTTTAAGCTTAAAGTCAGGGTGCTTCTCGCGGATCTTGTCTAAGTACATCTTTTCCATCCACTTATCAATTTTAAGGCCTTCTTCTGCCCACTTCTGACTGGTCTTAGCATGATCATTTCTACCCCATGTTCCGTAATGAATCATTTGTCGTGAGGTAGGAGACATGATTCGTTTGTCGGCAGCTTGTAAAATAATTGAACCCATACTCATTGCGTGGCCGAAAACTTTTACTATGATTTCTGATTTTGCCGCTTTGATAGCATCATAAATAGCGAATCCGTGATATTCGTCGCCACCAATGTTGTTCATGATGATCGTGATTGGCTCTTGAGATAGATGGTCCAAAATGTGAATGTTTTTAACCATTCGTTCGGCCATAGACGTATCGCAACCTGACTCGGAGAAATCATCAGATTCGCTTACGTGTTCAGTGCTATTGTAAATAGTTCGCGTGGGCAAATGGATGCTGTAATCGTGAAACTTTTCGATATCATCATGATTAGCCTTTTTCATTTTGCTCCTTGCCATATACACGCTTGAAAGCGCTCTTTATGGTTGTTTTCCATTCTCTCTCTTTGAAGTCTCTATCAGGCGAGAAGTAGTCACCTAATATGGCCATTGTACCATCTTCCGTGTAACCGGCCAAAGCAAATTCGCAAGCAATGGCGTACCATTGCGCGTTCCTACCTTTCGATCGGTCAATCCCCTTATCCAGGGCCTTTATGACCCATCCCTTGACTTTGGTCTTGTCGAACTCGCCAGGCTTAATTTTTTTCTTTTCGCTTACAACGGGCTTGGCAGATGGCCACTTCCTGAGCCAGTTGGCGAAGTCATCAAGTTTCACGGGACCGTGGAATTCTACCAGTTTTTGGAGTTTATCCGGCTCCCTGTACGATTCCGGGATACGGATTGACCTACTAGGGTTCTTGGTCAGTGGGTCTGCCAGAGGAACTATATTAAGCGTCCATTCCGCAAATAAACGCCAAATGGATTCGTTTGGTAAGTCTGTATCTAGGGAGATCAAAAAATGCAAACTTTTACTGCCTGAAAATATAACCGCACTGTAGGGCATTCCCGAGGCTTTGATATATTGGAGCTGTTGAGCCAAAGGCCCCATATCCATTTCGACCATGAAGTTCCTAAAGGCCGTACAATTGAGATCTTCTCGAAAACCCTTTATGGGATTGAGCGCAACTAAATTTAGGTTTACGCTGTCTACAAATTGAATTTTAATTTCTGGGTTTGGCGAAAAAAGAGTTACGGGATCTTTCCAAGCATTCTCAAGCGGGATAGAGTGGTACCCATACTTGCTGTCGGACACACAGATAGTTTCCCCGTCTCTGAACATGGTTTTTAAGAGTTTGATTGCTCGTTCGTGCATTATGCTCCATTGGTCTCACTTAAATATGTGTCTACGTCTGTTTTTAGTTCTTCCATTGCGTCTTGGATACTGATGTTATCGTTAGTTTCGGAGAGTATCATTCGGGTTTCGATGTTTTGAGCGCTGTAAAAGGTTCTGTATATTCCATTTTTTGTTTTTTCTCTATTGGCGACCAGTGCGAACCCTTTGTACTCTATTCTCATTATTTCTCTCCAAGAAGTTTATTTTTACCGGAAAAACTTAATAAGGCATATTTCGCCCAAGGCCTATCACCGACCTCGTATCCTAAATAATGATCTAAAAGATTACGAGCGTCATTCCATAAGAATGGGTCTAACTCAGCGGGCGATATTTTGCGTCTTTCGATTAGGGCATTCAATTGATCTTCTAATTGAGGTCTAAGTTCAAAGTTTAGTGGAACGTAATAAAGAACATCTTGCAGAACTTTTTCTAAGTCTCTCACATAATCTCCGTAAGGTAATCCATGTAGTCAATCTTTCCAGCGAAGAGACCTTGAATCTCTCTTTTCCAAGTTTCTCCACCTGGATCTCCGATATGAACTTGAAGGGCTTGGGCCACTCTGAGCCATACAGAACCTAGGGTTTCTGGAGCTGCATAGTAGTAGCTTTCCTTGATGGACTCTAATTCCAGTTTAAGATATTTCTTGTTGTTAAAATTATCGGGTGTTAATTTTAATATGATGTCTATGATTTTATCTAGTGGGCGTGCCATTTTCTCTCCTAAGTCTTCGAATATTATTAGCATTTATTATCGCGACTGCGAATTCCAAAGCGGCTAACCAGTAACCGGATTCAGTTCCTTTAGTCAAATTGTAGATTCCAAAGCCTGTCCACAATATTAAGAAGAAAGCTGAAATTCTGATCATAGTTTTATTGTAACTCATACGGCTGATCCTCCGGCGGCTTCTTGAGCCTTTCGAGCGGCGTCGTGTTCTGCTTTGATTTTTGCGACTGCGGCTGTGTATTCATCTTTTTGTTTCTTTGCAGCTACTAGCATATTTCTAAGGGATTCATATGTGTGACGCTGTACGGTACGGACGACCATGCCCTTTTCAAGCTTCGGTACCCTAACTTTTCTTTTGGTAGGTTCAGCACCGTTTTCGCCCGGAATCTCTTCTTCTTTTTCTTCGGTGACTGTCTCTAGGTATCCACGGTCAAGAAGCTTTTTCCACTTACTCTCTGATCCCATGAGTTCTTTCGATAGGGCATTTAATTCAGTTCTTTGGTCTTTTGTTAAGTCCATTATTTCCCCTGTTCTTCTAATCCGAAGCCGTTCATTTTAATAACGCCCATAGAGGCGAATCTCACTAAATAATATCCGCCACCGATGTAGCTATCAACCGATCCTGTTTCACCTTCAACTGCATGGCCTGCTTCGATTACCTTAACTAGGGTCCCAGTGGCCATTCTGTAAGGAGCTGGCGGCGGAGTTACAACAGATTCAGCGGCTTCTTTTTTACCGCAATCGCAGCCTTCACAATAGCCTTTAGGAGCCGTCGCACAGGATTCTCCTAATGCTTCTGCCTTGACTACCTCAAGATTCATCTTAGCATCTTCGCTAAGCGAGAAGACTAGGACTTTATTATTTGGAAATACCTTTTTGAAGTGATTTTGAAGGCTTTTGATCAAATCATGGTCTAGATCCATGCCTTGCATTTTTACAACTAATACATCATTTTGCATGAGGTTAAGTTTTGAGACTTCGGTCTCCTTAAGCACGAACTCAGCTATCCTTACAGGAGCGCTATTAGGATCTACTGGAACGCCTTGTTCATTTGTAGGTGTCTCTTCAGCCATACTAGAATCCTACTCTTTCTTTCCTTTATCGTCAACCGGTTTTTTACCTAAATTGCCAAGGAGCGTAGCGTCATGCATGTCGTTTTCTTTCATGGCCATTACCTTCTTAGCGAATTCATCGTCATAAACTGTTATTTTGCCCTTATCATAAGCAGTGTAGAACTTTTTGCCAATTGAATTAGTAAATCTACTCTTCCATACTTCCCATTGAGTTCTGAGCATTTCGGGCTCGGCCACCATTTCCATCGCTAATGTTGCCTTAGCGAATATGAGTTTTCGCCCCTTGATACGGAACATAAAAGGGGTGTTGGCCTCATCCGGAGGATCGCATTGAGCCATAACTACAATTGGGGCTGGATAGCTGTTCTTGTATTGGTCAAGCTTATGGGATAAGGCCGCTTGAACTTCGAATTCAGTCATACTTGGGAAGTCTTTGGAATAGGTAACGTTTTGATAGTAGTCAAAAATTACTGCATGATAATAAGTTCCATCTCGAAGCATGTTGTCAAAAATTTGACAGACTCCCTCAAGACTCGTAGTCATTCCGGGCACATTGTTGTAATTGTCATCGACCACATTCATATATTTGCTAAGTACTGGAATAAAGTCATTAAATGCCTTGACTTGTTCATCTGTGAATTCATCATGGTTTACATAGTGCCATCCCTTAAGGAGACATGTAACCCTGTTATAAACGTCTTCAGTTTTTTCTTCGTTCGTGATTACAAGAACTCGCGGGGGCTTGCCAGTAGTGGGGTCAATCTGTCTTAGAGTTTCACGGGCAATGTTGGCGACGGTCGTAGATTTACCATGGCCCGACTTTGCTCCGATCAGGATCAAATTCTTTCTAAAGAAGGGAACTACTTTACTGAATATGGCCGTAATGAAATTAAGCTTTCCTCTTGCGGCCATGATGTATTCGATATTGTCTGTTTGAACTTTTGCGATGGCCTCTGGGGACATTAGGCCGAAATTGGTACTATTTGCGCGTGAGGCTTCGTCTGCTGTTTTGGCAATTCTAGCCAACTCAACATTGTATCGATTTTCATCGATGATTAACTTTTTGGCCTGGACTTCTGCTTTCTTATCTTCGGCTTTCGCTCGCTCTTCGAAATCAGATTTCCAATCCTCTACTTCATCCGCCATGCTTCTTCACAAATTCTTCGAGTTCATTGTTTATTAGAGTATTTTCTTCTACGTCGATATCTAAGGTGTCAGTATTTAACATTTCTTCTGGTCTGATGGGCTGAACTTTTCTTTCAGGTCCTACTTTTACATTTTTAGCCAATTCATCGATATCCTCTTCAGGAGGGATTACTAATTGGAGGGGAACACGAATTTCTTCCACCGGGGAAGAATCCCTAACAGCCTTGGCCATAGCTTCTTTTTCTAAAATGTAAGATCTTACTGCTACGTCCCAATCATCTTTTACTTTGTGAATCCAACTCTCTTTTTTTGCTTTAGTAAATCTTTCATTGGTTGGACCTTGGTGTACGGCTGCCTTTTCTACTAAAGATGCCGTGTAGTTACTTTTGATGTCATCGACAGTGATACCGGAATTTTCCATTTCCTGGATAAGCCCCCGCATTGCGCGTAGCTGTTCTTTATTCCTGCCCTTAGGAATTCTTCCTTCGTATTTGGCGTACCAAAAACGGACGATCTCAGCTGTGCTTAGATCTTTTCTATCCATGGCCCCATCATCCTAAGAAGTGTTCTTTTTGCCGTCTTTAATTCATCGGCAAATATTCTACTGCTTTTATTTTTATCAATGAATTCACTTATTAAAGCGGCCTTTTCATTTTTGGATTTGCTCTTATAAGCGGCACGCTTTCGGTCCCACTTGTTCTCGTCTTCGCATCTGAATAAGATTTCTTCTGGATTCATATTGTGAATGTTATCACGGGGATCGAGACCGGCGCCAGAAAAATCTGACATTCCTAGGTTCTTATGTTTGAGCGGAACGATTATGTACCAGTTCTTTTCATGACGAAATGCGTTCTTTCCATAAGCCTTGGCTCTTCTTCTTATGGTCTTAAATACGGCAATGTCCATCTTACGAAAGCCAAGAGATTCATGATTTTCCATTAATTGGATGATATCCATTGGCGGCTTCTTAGGACCATAGAATGGCTGGAATTCTTCAAAAGGGATACCCTTGATATTTCGGACCTTCTGTCTGCAAACCCGTACAACTTCTTCTAATCGTTGCTTTAAAAAGATCGTAAAGTTAGCTCTGTTTTTGGACATAACATCTTCTTCACTGGGAGGATCGACCTTTTCTAACATGAATTTTTCAACGTAGCTTGCATATTTCTCGGGCATCATTTCCATTGAGAAAAGCCCTAAGAAACTAACTAGATGGATCATTCCTATGTTTATAAGGTCTTCGTTTTCAAAGCCGACCATTTGGAACAATCCGGCATGAATGAAAAATGTGTGTTTACATCGCTTTTTCACAATTGCCATGTAGGGGGCCATTTCTTCAGCCGATGGATTGTATGTAGATCTTCTGAAGTATTGATGTCTCATGTAGCATAATTCAAATTCATTTCGCGAACTTATCTTACGCTTGTCTGCAAGAGGACGGGTGATTTCGTTGTTCATTGGCATCCTTGACTATTTAGATTTTGATTCTACTTTGTAAAGACAGACATTTCTTATGTGGTGTTTCATAAGTTCAAGTGTTTCTATTTCTATTTCCCGCTTTTCGATAGCTTTGCGATCTCCGCGTCTTTGTTCAAGAACTTCGATTCTGCCTTCTATGGCGGCGGCAATCTGCCTTTTGGCTTTCATGAAGCCATTGAATTCGACTCTTTCTTTTTTAGTCATTACTGATCCAGCTTCTTGACGGCTTCGAGTAACTCTGCGGCAAGCTTAGGGTTTTCTTTGATAGCGATGGCCGCTGCTTTTTTGCCGTTCCATTTATAGTCTTTGAATGTGAACCAAGCTCCGGCACTCTTAATAATGCCAGTATTACTTGCCATATGAAAGACTTCTTCGTGAATATTAATAATGCCTTCTTTGTAGTCAACCGTGAAAACGCCTGCGCGTCCGGCCTGACCTAAAGAAGATTGCTCCAGCTTCGCATAGATTTTGTGGCCCAAAAGAAGTTTGTTACCGCGTGCATCTTGTAACTCTTCGTCTTCAAAGGTGATTCCTGCAAGATCTTTTTTATCATCGGCTCCGCCTGCGCGTTTAAGACTTACAAAGTACTCAAATGCATGTTTAGTTGCCCATTGTGCGGCTGCCTTATCCTTCTCTGCGTGCCAAGAAGTGTCACCAACATTAGCTCGCATTTGAACCGTGGCAATCAGCAATATCTTGTTACGCTTACAGAAGGGAACCAGCTTTTCCAAGCCAATTTGTAAAGTCAAAGCTTTGTCACCAATCAAGTGATTCGTCACACTTTCCGCATCTTGACGCTTAACACCAATGATGGAAGTCAGCGAATCTAGGACTATAATTCTAAGCGGGAAGCCATCTTGAACCATAGGCTTAATGTCATTTTCAATACGGTCAAAAATTTCCGACGGGTCATTGGTATCGTAGATTGTATTTCGCTCTTTGTCGATAGTTTTAAAGAGGTCATGCTGTAATTGTCCTCTGAGTTCTGAGTTAAAATAAAGTGCGTGTCCTTCTGGATCTCTTCGCTGCATCTCGTCAATGAATGCATAACATGAAAGTGATTTACCAGCTTTCTGTTCAGAGAACATTAAGATTGATGCGTTCTTGGGAACACCATTTGACTTATTTGCAAAAATCCAATTGTAATAAGGACTTGGAGAATAAAGACAATTTTCGGGCGCAAAAGAATCATAATCGTAGTTGACGGTGTCTTCATATTGCCTTAGCATTTTTGTCCATTTATTGCCTGGTTTCTTTTCTTTATCTTTTTCAGTATACAGATTACCTGGCATTTTTTTATCGTCAGACATTTTTTTCTCCTAATTTTTCTATTAGAGCATCTGCATATTCTACTGCTTCTGCCACAGTATCAAGGGAAGTAGCACCATGAGCCATTCTTCCACTTAAAATAAATGCAGCAAAGAATTCTCTTTTGGTCAATCCATCTGTAGTGCTGCTTATGCCATCAAGAGATATAGTTTGTGGAAATGCCTTATCTTGTCTCATTTTGCTCTCCATGTATCAGCTTTGGTATCCATTAAAACTTCTTCAATTTTCTTGCGGGCCACAACTAATCCTTGCATTCTCAGGCCCCAATCTAAAGCTTCTGTGTGTTCAAATGCAGCATCTAAGTTATTGTAGTGCGCGGTGAAAAAGAATCGACTGCCTTTACCAAGATCTGGATCACCTTCAATAAAACTAGTTTTCCATCCGTTAGCTTCGCCGATTTCTTCGAGAAATTTACGTTGGCCTGAACTATAACTGGCTTCTACAGTGATATGACATTCGTAGTCTTTCACTTACGTCCTCCGGTGTTGTAGAGATCCGCGCCAGAAAGGCCGCTTCTAAGTACAAGATCCATTCTTTTTCTCATGTACCTACAAACGTTTTCTACTGTTTTGATCCGCCCATCCATGAAGGATTCCAAAGCTGTGAGCATGGCGATTCTATCTATTGCATCTGCATATTCTTTATCGCGCATCAAGAAGGCATCCCTAACATGGGAATTGTCGTAGGTTTTCGGTTTGTCCTTAATGAAATCAGGATACAAATCGAGCATAACTCTTGATTGAGCATTCCTGAGGGCCTTTTTGGCCATCTCAAGTTGGTAACCAATAGTTGCCAAATGTTGCTTTAATTCCCGGTATGATTCGTTAAAAGTGTGTTCCAGATCAGTATAAGTGATTGGATTGACAGTTTTAACTTCTATGAACCTGGCCTCGGATTCTCTGGTTGCGGCGATAGGCATTACTATCGGTGGCGATCCCTGGAAACCAGGGATTACCATCTTTGCTTTATCGCCAGGAGCCGGAGCAGGCAATGCCGGTGCTTCGTCGTCAGCTGTATTCACAGCATCTCCTTAATTCAGATTCAGGGTCGCCAAAAAATCCGCGTCGGTTATCTCAGCAACAGCTTGGGCGGTAGTCTGCACAGGGGAAGGCGCAGACGTTACCGCCTGAACAGGTGCTTGCACAACAGGCTTTTCGGAGGGGGTCGGAGAAGCCTGAACGCTAGGAGCAGCTGTTTGTTGTTGCACTTGAGGAGTTGTCGCAATAGGAGCTTCTGTCGCAATAGTCGTCGGAGCAGGGGCCTGAGCCGCTGGCGCCGCTGTAACTGTCGCAATAGGTGCAGCTTGTGTCGCAATATTAGGTGTCGTCACCAAATTGCTAGAAGAGCCTTGAGCGGTTGTAGTACCGGTTTGTGCTACAGGAGCCTGTGTAGTACTGTTTTGTGCTACACTCTCTTCTTCATCAGTTCCACCAGCATCGTTTGCAATGTCGGCTGTTTCTTTGGTATCAAAAATCGCATCGATTGCAGTTGATTTGCCAGTCAAGATATCAGATTGAGCAACAATGGCTTCAACCTGTTCTGCTGTAGGTGCGAAGAACAGAGTATCAAGTCCGCCTTTTTTACCTTTTTCTTTAATGGAAACAGCAGCTTCTCTTTCGAGACGGTTGATAACATCGTCTGTGAGCTTGTGAATAATGTCACGATTGACTTTTCCAACTCCGGGAACTTCAAGAGATTCTTGAGCCACGGTAACTTGGAACGTAGTATCAAGACCTTTTCCTGTTCGGCTGAACACGAAATATCGTCCATCATTTACGGAAACGGGGTTGATACCAGCATCGCGAAGTTTCTTGATTGCAAGATCCAAGGCTTGTTTTGCTTTGTGTCGGATCTTGAGAATACCAATGTTTCCTTGGGTATCGAGGGCGTTCATGTAGTGGTGTGAATCGAGATTGTAGATAGCTTTTTGGCCGCCCACAAGCTTCATGAGTCTTTCGACCATAGGAGCATTCTTGGCTTCTTTGGCTTTTTCAAGTTCAGCCTTAAGCTTTTGAATTCTTTCAAGAGCCCTATCGGGAACTTCAACCATTTTGGTTTTGTTGTTCTTAACTTCACAGCTTTGGAACACACGCATATTGCCCTTTGTATTCCTATAACCGTAATGGATCTTGTAATATTTAGACCAGATCCCATCAGCGGCTAGATCGCCGAGAGCAGGAATGATTCGAAATACTGAATCGCCATCCTTAAGTTTAAAGTACGTTTTCTTTTCAATCCCAAACTTGCCATCACCTATTTTCATTTAATACTCCTTCGTATAATTTTGACAACCTTCCAACAAGAGGTGTCGTTGTAACAAAAATTTCATCTAAACTAAATTCTGCTCTGGGGATTCCGTCTATTACTTGAAGAAATCCATCGAGATCCCTTTTGTAATAGATGTTATCGAGAGGGCCGTACACGGTAAATACTCCTGGGCCAGTCTTGATAACTTCATAAAAAAGTTTTCCTTCATAAAGATCTTTAGGCATTTCTTTAGAGAAGTCAACTTTTTTCACTTGTTCTTCTAGAGAACGATCGAGTTCTTTTCCTGTTTTCATACGCGGTTCACCTGACTCATAATGGTTTTCATTGCATCATTGACTGATTCTTCGGTTGCCTCTTTGACGGCAATGGCACCCTTGATCTTGAAATCTTTGGTTGCGCGACCGGCCACTACCAAGAAAACATCTGGAGTGATCCTAGTAAGCGAAGAAACTAATTTTAATGTGAGTTTTTCATCTTGAGAGGTAAGGATGATTGGGGTCTTTCCGCCGCCGTAGCCGCGCTTGATGGCTTCAGGAACGATGGTTGTGCGGATAGCATTGGCGCCAGCGATTTCACTACCAATTTGATCATTCACGGAGTCTTTTATCAATTGGAGTACTTCTGCTTCGCCTTTAATTGCGTTCGAATATGTGGCCTTATATTGGATCTGATTATACTCTCTAACATTAAGAGTCAACATTTTATTTTCAATAACCCGGCCTAAGATGTCAAGAATATTGGAGGGACCCGATTGATACATACTAGGATGGATCTCTTTAAGAAGCTCTTTGTAGAAATCTTCAGGATCGGCACCAAAGGCATCTTTCTTTTGTAGCGCGAGAGATGCGAAATCATTTTTCAAAGCACCAGCCACGAGAACAAAAACTGAACTACGCGTGAGTGTTTGTGCATATGCTTCGGTAAGTTCTTTCATGGTTTCAATTGCGCGAGCTTGTCGGCCTCGACGAGCGTTCAGAGTGGAGTAATGCCCCGTCTCTAAATTTTCTTCTGCAAGAGGTTTTGTCTTTTTGATCTCGTCGATAATTTCTGATAAATTCATTTTATAATCCTTCCACTTTTGATTTATTTACAAGGCCCAATTTTTTCGCCATCAAACTAACCATGGCACTTTGACTAGCGCGTTTACCGATATAATTCTCGGAATACTTTTTGCCATAGTTCCATGCGCGATATAGATCTGTCAATGTGATTGTTACTTTCTTTTTCATTTTCTTCCTACCATTTCACGGTGATTACGTCGTATAGTCCAGTGGTATTCATTCTGCTTCTTTTAATTGAAAATTTAAAACCCTGCTTAGTTAATAAGCCTGTTACTATTTTTAATTCTCTCTTGGTCAGGGTATTTCTTGATTTTTTAAGAGTCTCGTTTCTCGATATTCCAAAAGTTGAGTAGGAAGTATCGCGAAGTCCTTGATCGGCAGCTCGTGTGATATAGACTTTAAGATTATCGACAAGAGAATAAAGGCCGCCATTGCGTTTTGAAATTCCCTGCGCTTCTTTTGCATTAATTAAAAGTTCCATTTTGTCTCCTAGGCCTCAAGGCCGAAATATTTTTTTAGATCATCTGCCGATTTAATTTTTTCTGCGAAAACTTCGGCCTTATCTAAGGTTTCGAAATTCCGCTGAAGCTTCAACTTACCACTTCTCGTGGAAAATTCAACAAAAATCTTTCCACTGATTTGATTTTCGCACATTGTAAGAGTTACCTTGTCAAGTTTCGTCTTTCGAATGACTTTATTGGCAAACTCGTATGCATGGTAGGGACTTTTATTTCCGTAACTGTTCATCTCTCACTCAATTTGTTAAGCTTTTCGTATAGTTGACCCACAAGTTTCCCTGTGGCTATAGCGGTGGCCTGGCTGGTTCCACTGAATGTGATCCCATACGAGGTCTGCATATCTCCGATTTCCCATCTATTGACCCTTTGGCCCCAGTTTGAGAAGTCAGATTTTAAGAAAACTTTATCGTCATGTTTAATGAGAACTCGATAGTACGTATACTTGTAAGGAACTGGAATGTTCATGTCATCTACTTGTATCACATCTTTGGCTTCTTCCTCTATCTCTAAAACACAAAATCCATTTTTATCTAATTTTTCTTGGATGTCAGGCATTCTATTTTCAACTTTCCATCCGTGTTCTTCGAGTTCGCCACCAGAGGCAAATAGATTTTTAACTGGGAAGGGATTTTTACTGCCAACGACAATGATTCTGTCGTCATCCATAGCTGGATAAATTTTATATTTTGTTTTTCCGTTTAATTCGCTCTTATCGTTACCTGCGGAAGTTATGAATATCCCTCCAGAATCTATGAATTTTTTGATGAGAGTCACTTCTTCTGGAATGTAGCCAATACTCGCGCCGCTATAATTGATAATGTCAACTTTTATTTCGTCTGCATATTTCAGCGCTTTCATAAGTGCTGTATTTGTATCATCTTTTTTGTAATGATTAACATATTTTATGATGACCAAACAGAAATTTGCATCCTTAGCGTAGTCTTCAATCAATCCTGCAACGTTTGTGCCGTGGCCCGAAACATCCAGGGGGATCGGATCTGATGTATTAAATCGACTATCATAAACTTGAGCAATAGAGAAATCTTTGTGGCCATACTTGCAAAGTTTTGCATTGTGACCCAAACCCTTATATCCGAAACCAGAGTCTATCACTGCGACAGTAATTGGTTTTTGTAAAAAGGTTTGGCCCGCTAAGCCCAGGGCCGGTGTCAATGTCAGGAGTGCTGCCGCTATCCATCTCATTCCTTGAATGTATCCTTTTGGTACACAATTGTCAACTTGTTTTATACAGTTAGCCTTCAACGACGATCCCCATGATGGACATGTCTTTTCGTCCATCTTTCTTTCTCATGAACACTGTGGCTATTGTGCCTTTTTTCAATTCTTTCGGATACATAAGTTCGCCAGTGTTGTAATCGGGCCACAACACCTTTTCACTTACGAATCCATCTACGTCCATGATTACCTTCAAGGCCTTCTTGGTATTTTTGGCATATGCAAATTCTTTGGCTTCAACTACGTAACATGTTGCGGCAACATAAACACTTTTTGTGATTTGATCGCCTGGCACCTGTTCGAGTCTATCTAGCTGTGCTCCATTGATTAAAAGTGTTTCGAATCCGCGAGGACTCATAACTGTAGGCCTATTGACATATGGCATGATGACTTTAGAATATTTGGCGCCCAAAGAGTGTAGGTCGATTGGCAAACTTGTAAGAACAGACTTCTTCATGGCCGCTTCTTTTATGGGGCTTAAGTTTTGATAATCCTCGGGAATCTGAGCTTGTCTGGGTCCGGTCGCTCGGACAGTTTTCCCTTTTTCTTGTGCTTCTTTTACCCTATCTCGATATTCTCGCAGCTCGCGGGCTTCCTCGAAAAGCTTTAATTTTTCAATCAAATTAGCTGTAGAGGGAAAAAGGCTATCCAATACTCCTACGTGAATCAACTTATGAGATAAGCTTGGACCTGCAACGTCTTTGTCGACGAAATCTTGAATGTCTTTATATGGTCTGTTTGAAACGATCGGCTCGATTGTTTTCTCGCCGATACCGCGAATGATACCGAGTTTTGATCTAATGGTAGCCGATCCATAATCCACGACCATCGTATCTCCAGACAAATTGATGTCAGGAGCTAAGACCATGTCTTTTACATAAGGCCAAAATTGACTTGTGATTTCTTTTTCTTCTGCATTTGTGAGGATAGCCGCCCACCATTCCAAAGGATAGTGATATTTCAAAAACATACAAGCATAGGTAATCATGGCATATTCAACAGCGTGGATGATCGAGAAACCGTAACGAGCGAACGTGACCATCATCTCCCACATTTTCTCTGCTACTTCAGGAGACAATTTTTCTGCGGCACCCTTAATGAATAAGGGTTTCATGTTCATCAGTTCTTCTTTCTTCTTTTTGGCCATATTTTCTCGGAGAAGTTCTGCATCTTCATCTGAGAACCCTGCGAGCTGTTTTGCGATCTTTCCAAGATCTTCTTGGTAAATGATCGTTCCGTAAGTGTTGGGTAAAATAGACAATAGTTCTGGAATGTCGGATGTGGAATTACCTTTGACTCGCTCTACGTATTCAGCGGCCATTGTGATTCCCTTTTCTTCGATTATGTAGTCAATTGGACCAGGGCGATCGACGGCCAGAATAGATGCAAGGTCCATGATGTTTTTGGGCAAAATATTCATGACAAATGGTGTCATAGATCTTGAGTTAATTTGAAACTGTGTTTCGGTGGCCCCGCCCCAAATCGCTTGGAATACGGCCATTTCTTCTGGAAGATCCCAAATGTATGTTTTCTTCCCTTGGTAGGTGAACCATCCAACCTGATTGCCCGTGCGAACATCTTTGAATAGAATCTGACAATCATGGTTTCCGCAAATATGTTCTGGTCTGGCTTCTTTCCTATAAACAAGATCTACTTGTCCATCCAGATTCTCTACTGTTTCACTTACGTTCTGACACTTAGCGCAAACGCCGCTATCACTTTCGGGATGCCACCAACCAACAACATCGTCGGGCGACATCGGGGCTCGATATTCCTTGTTTTTCTTATTTATGAGATCCAAACAGATTCGAATGTCTTTTAGCTGTTTAACTACCAGGAAGTCATATTTGATAAGGCCTGCCGATTCGCATTCCTTGGCTTCGTACTGGGTTATGTATCCCTCTTTTGTCGGGAGGGTTTCACTGATTGGAACGTTGGATAGAACGAATGCCGAGGCATGTTTTGAATATGCTCGAACTAATCCCATGGATTTACTTACGATTTCCCATTCTTCAGGCCTATCCTGAGCATATTTTTGAAGCTGTTCATTTTGGTCGATTAGGCCTTCAATTTGGTTACCTTCATCGTCTTCGAACCCAAACACGAATCCTAGGTCAGAAACACCCTGTGGCGGCGCAGGAAGGCTCTCCGTGAACGTTTCTATTTCGTCCTCTACCTTTCCCTTAAAGTACCGATTAGTGTCCTTTATGGCGCTTTTAAGACGAATGGTAGTACGGGTCGAAATTTGGGCCGCTTTATTACCCCATCGGCCATAAAGGTAACCTGATTTGCCATCTGAACCAACTAAAAGCTCGCGGTCTTCCAAGTCAACGTCAACGTCTGGAAGTTTCTTACTAACGACCCGCGCTTTAGAAAAGAATCGAGTAAAGGGTAGGTCATATTTAAAGGGAACTATTTGTGTGATCCCCATTAGATAACAGAATAGACTGCCGCCCGCAGATCCCCGGCCAGGGCCGACAAGTTGGCCATTTTCGAGATAATGGTTAAGAACGTCTCGAATGGGTAAGAAATAGGGAGTGAAGTCATAAACTCCATTCCGACAAATGATATTTAACTCTTCTCGAAGTCTTGAGACCCAAGTGGGATCGTCCCACTTCATACGGCCATTCTTTTTGATGATTTCCATACAGATTTTTAAAGCGTCGCCGCCCGAGTCTGCCAAACGCCAGGGGTATTCTAATTTCACACGATCAAAGGAATGTGCCCATTCTTCGTTGTTTTTAAGGTAACTTTGGGCTTCTTCCAGGGGAATTCCCATGATCGTAGTAAGATAAGCTAAAATCTCTTCTTCATTCTTCATATAGAGATTTGGCTGAAGTTTATCATTTCCTTCGAGACGCATTGTTTGAACGATTTTATCTTCTTTGTTGGCCATGTAAGCATAGTCGGATACTAGAATTTTGATGCCATGCTTTTTGGCCAAAGCCTTTAGGAGCCTATTTACTTTGGTCATGAAATCTCCGCCAGGCATTGGCAGAAATCCCTTATGTAGAGTTACTTTTTTAATATCTTTACCGACTAGATTGAAAACTCCGCCCACTGTTTTGGCTTCAATCCTTGAGTGAAATCTTTTACTGAGGAGATCTCCGGCGGGCATTTTTCTAGCTTTATCTGTTTGAACTTGATCAGAAGTAAACATGGAATCATGGGTGCCGTCTTCATAGTCGATCTTGACGATACTGTGATATTTCTTGCTCCATGGCTCACAAATCAAAGAAACATAAAGTTTATTATGGAAAATCGTATTTAACTTTAATAGCGTCTTCTCGCTTATATCGGCTCTACCGGCCAACATAGCCTTGCCGACGATATCATGGGGTCCGCCCAAAACAACGGTGATATTCTTGGATGCCATTCTCTCAAGTTCCGGCCAAGACCATAATTGTTGAGTCTGTTCATAGATCTCAATGGTCGGCATATCCGTGCGACTGACGATTCTAACGAGTTCTTGATAGGCATCTTGATCTTGGCAATGAATAGTCAAAGTGAAATATTTGCAGCGAGCGACTTCAGTTCCGTTTGTTATGGGACAACTTGGATCTTTGAAATAAATTTCAATACCAGGAATAAAAGTAAGGCCCCTTTTCATATATTCTAGTTTGTGTTTCTTGGCTGGTTTACAAAGTGAATAGGCCTTTAAGACAGAAGAAAGATGACCGTGATCCGTATAAGCAAAGTGAGTCCTACCAAGCTCTTTGGCTCGGGCTATTAAATTCGCAACGGTACTTCCCGTAAGCGGACTTTCAGCATGGCAATGGGGACTAACTTTCACGAGTATCTCCAATATCGAGATCTAAATCTATGTAATCAATGGCGGTATTCATTTTGATGCTATATCTAAGGCCGCCCTTTTCGTCGTATTTGACTGTCAGGAGTTCTCCGACTACATCTCCCGAGTCTTGGGAGACTATAAGACCATCTTCATTCAAAGACAATCCATGGACTTGTAAAATAAGTTCTAATGCTCTTCTGGCGGTCATGATTTATTAACACCACAAAACTTACAAATTTCTTCACTCTTAAATTGACTTACATAGGTCATCCATTCGTGTTCATCTTTTGGCCACGGGGCCTTAGCACAAAATTTTGAAGGTGAATTTAAAGCCTGTCGATTAATACTCATTCCTTGAGGGAGCTGGATACTTACAGCAGAAGGGGCGGCGGCGCTATGGTTTGGCATGGCGTTGTTCCAATTGACTCCGCTACAAAATGTACTTCCATCATATCTGCGGGAAAACATGGCTTCTATGTCCGGAGGAGTACTACCATCAGGTGTATCTTTGAACATGTTATTTTCAATGAATAGGTAGTCAACCAATTCATGAGAAGAGGTTCCCATCCCTACAATTTTTGAATTGGGAGGCAAGTTCTTAATCATTTCTTGAAATGTTTCAGATTCAATTCCGTTAGATAGGGCGAGCCTATTGATTGGAATTCTAGCAACTTTCATTATCCCCTCGTCGGTGCGTCGTCAGGTAGTCCTAAATACTTTTTCCAGAAAACCCATTGACCGTCTTTAACAAAGCCCCAGTCACGGCGGGTTCTTCCAGTGAAACAGACGGTCATAGTTCCTTGATCTCTTTGGGCAAATGTTAATTCTTTACTCACTATAACGCGATGAAGCTGTGTAGCTTTTCTCGTGGCCCATCGATTTTCATTTACACTTCTATTATTAATTTTTAAATTGTCGGGAGATCCTTCAATAGGGTCAGGAACTTGTTCTTTATAGGCTCCGCGAACAACATAGGTTCCAAAGTTCCACGGATGGTCGTGCATATCGTCTCGATCAGATCTTAGGAAGATATGAATGAAAACATTGAAGTATTTGTTCTGAAAGACATAATATCTGATCAGATATATGTCAGTGTCAGGACCAGTCCCGGTAATATTAAATACCCTACCAGTCTTGATACAGAACCAAATGATCGGCTTTAATAAAAGCTCAATCAAGTTCATCTTCGACCCTGTCTTCGACGTTTTGCGCGATTTTTCAATCTTTTAACTTCAAGCGGGCCTGGTTTAGATTTGGCTTGAAATTTTGCCATAACTTCTTTTGCTCTGTCGGCCAGATTTTTTAATTTACTACCAACGCTCATTTTATTCTCCTATTCCTGTTCAAGTAAACTTATAAGGTCTTGTTGAGGTGCGCTCTCCTTTTTAGACTTCATAAGACCTAACTGGGCCTTATAAACATCCACGCACATAAGTGTATCACCCTTAGCTCTATGGGCGTCCCTTTTAGGTATCCCAAAGAACTCGACCAAAGAAATCAACGTCCCTACATCCTTTGGGAGCCATCCGGCATCCTTTAGGAAGTCAGTATTTGACTTAGTATCTATGATGCCATAGTGAACTAGCTTTGTCCACTCATCTTTTGGAATGAGATACTTCCAGATAAAGCTATTGTCGAACGGTAGGTTATGGCCCATGGTACGTGTTTGTATGGACTTACCTATCTTTTTGTAATGCTTCTTAAGCATTGCGACAACCAGAGGTTTAGCTTCGGAATAGGTAATTGTCTTAGGGTCCGCCATATGCTCCGCAATATTTATGCCATTCACGCGCAGTGCGCCAGCGTCAGCGTTCGGGAGTCTTCCACCATCGGGCTTAAGCTGAAGATCAAGCTCATCTAACAAATTGAAGTTATCATCCATAATGCATATGTAGAGGGTCAACAGATCTGCGATTTCAGGATCTAGGCCGCCGGTCTCAGTATCAAGTGGTGCATATACGCTCATTTTCGATTTTCCTCGCGAGTTACAAGTTCTTGTAACACTCTAATTAATACAGCGGTGTCGATATAGACGCCAGTCATAGCAAATAATTTTTCTTTATCGGTTCTCATGTCTTGTTGTTGGGGAAGGAATTTATGTAATGTAGGGTCCCAGACTTCAGTCTGGGGGGCGGGAGCGGGTTTCTGATTCCAGCTAAAATTGACTTGAGGGTTACAATTGTTTTCCGTCGAGGGTGACAATTGACCTTCAGGGGGTGACAATTGTTTCTTCTTTTTCTCTTTTTTAGGCTTTACTGCTTCTGGAGGCAACAAAGATTTACGAGCTTCATTGGCGAGTTCATCACATTTCTCGTTCCAAGGATCTCCTGAATGACCTTCAACCCAACGAGTCTTTACCCGAAGCTGATTCACCAATTGAACCAATTCAATGTATTTGTCTTGTTTAGTGGCTTGCCTGAATTGCAAATCTCCACTGACCCAACCGAGAACTATTTGGCTATCACTAACCAATGTAACTGAAGATTCTGCATTGAAATGTCTTGGGTTATTATAAATGATTTCTTTAGCTGCTTTCAGGCCTTGAATTGCGCCTTCAAGTTCGGCATCATTGTTCGTGGCCAGTGGCATTGCGCCGCTGCCCGTTTTTTCAAGTGCTCCGTCAATTACAACTACATACCCATATCCGCCGGGTTTAGTCGCGATCGTTGCGCTTCCATCTGAGTATACTTCCACCTGCATCTGTCTCTCCCTTTTTCTCTAACATAATTTTATTTGAACCCCAACTTCGTCTTGGAATTCCTTTTCCGTGAAGATGTTCTTCAACACAAAAGTCACAAAATTTTAATGGGCATGAAGCACATTTACATGTTGCTTCTTGCTCACAATACTGGCATTTCATTCGTCGTTCCAACATTGGCATCTGGGATTCTTGCATCCACAATACCTACAAAAATTACCGATTACTTCCATTCTTTGTTCGTCGGTTAAAGCGCTCATATCTTGAATTAAAGTTGTAGTATTTTCGTCAAACCCTCTTAAATCCCAGCGTCTTTGTTCTTCTGCAACCAAAATAGGGAGTACTTGATCTTTAGTTCTCCTGAAGAATTGGCGCTCTTCGTCGGGAATGAGAAATTCTAATTGTAAAAAATAGTTCATCAGTGTTCTAAATGAATCGACTATTTTTTCTTCTCTACTCATCATCGATACCTTCTTTAATCATCGCTACGGCTTCTTCATAAAGCTTTTGCACGTCTTCTTCAGATATCATTAATACCTTAGCAATAGTGGCGTCGTCAACACCTTCCGGATTTTTTAATTTTAAGCGAGTTAACGAGTTCCCGAATTTAGGGGACCTTATGTAGTCCTCTTCATCCTGGATGCGCTTAGTCACATCATCACGATCCATTATTTCCGCTCCCAAAGTTTCCGCGCACCACATTGTTATTAAAACTCCTCAACAGTTTCTCATGATTTTCTTTGGCCTTTTTAATGAAAATCTCTGTATGATTCAATGCCTTAGCTGCCGCATCTCGGTCTTTTTTTAAAATTTCAATTCTAGTATTGGCCGTTTCAAGATCTTTTCTGGCTTTCTTAAATTCTTTGGCCATCGCTATAATGCGAGTATCCTTAAGAAATTTAATGTTAGCTTCCAGAATCTCAACGAACTTATCTAAATGCCTGATTTCCTGATCCAAATCCCACATTTCCTGCCTGACTTGGTCCCGTCTTCTCTCGGCATCCTTTATTGTGGTCGAGGCCTTTTCAAGTTCGTCTGTTCTGCCCATACCATTATAGTCGCCATTCGCCGTTTATAGAGTTAATTAATTGGCGACCGCCATTTTCATATTCGAGACATGAGCAGTGCATCCAGGATGAAGGGCCTCTATTGTAATCCAGATCAAACCAACTAGTGGTTCCAACTTGGAAAATGTTTCTTAGAATACCGGCAGTATGTGAGTGAGCAATGGTGGCGCTGCCGTATGATTTTTCCAAACTTGCTTTTGAACCCTTTGCGCCGTTGGGACCTATGTCTCCATGGGCTCCGTTCTCATGACCAAAAACTCTGTAGTCTTCATCTCTCTTTAACCAGTTGATTTTCTTAGGCTGTTTCAGGTTACCGTAGAGTTCCAGACCAACGATTAGTGGGTCCTTTTCATCAACCATTGCATCTGCGAGTTTACATCCGAGCTGGAAGTTGTAGGGATCTTTTGCGAATCTAGCTTCATCTAACCATCGTTCAAGAAATTCATCATGGTTGGATTTGGTAACTGTGACTTTGTCTACAAGGCTTGTCCAAAGATTTAGAACGGAACCAGTTATCCCAAGCTCTTTTTTTGCATCAAGCTGGCCTTTGGCCGCCCTTCGTGCCTGAGTGACCATTTTATGCGCGTCATGGTGATTCGTAGAAAGGCCGTTATGGAGATCATGTAAGATGACCTCATCAACATGGGCCGCCTTACAAACTTCAATCCAGGCCTGTTGAGCAGTTTCAGAGTGCTGTCCTGAGTGATAGTCACCGATGACAAGTTTTGATCTTACATTTTTGACTTTGTTTTTGAGGTAATATTTACCAATGTCGCAGAATCCACCTTTTTCATCTGCCTGTATCTGTCTGAAATGATAGAGCTTATCATCTTGAATTTCAAGAATAATTGCTCCTACCTTATGGTCGTGATCGGCAATCCATGCAGTCCTAAGACTGTTTCCACGGCTAGATTTGTAATTAGAGACTGTTATAGCCCCGGTAGACATAAGAGCGTGAGGATACTTAACATTCGACACTGGAATGAATTCAAGGCTTTGCTTAGGTGACCCGAAGATCGCACTGCCTTGGCCCTGTACGAAGCGTCCTAGCCCCGTTGTAGGGTTAATCTGTTTAGCTGTGACAGGAATGTCACTAATATGAATATTGCTATTAAATTCGAGTTTCTGAAAAATCCAGTAATAATCAACGAGTGGATCATCCATGTGCCACTCGATTTCGTTGTCCAAATTATGCGCGGGATCGTGACTGGGTATTAAAAGGAGTTCCGCATCATTTAATTTACAATAACTATCTATGGAGTCTAAAAATTCCTGATGAACCTTCTGTCCGCTGATCGCAGTCGTAACTACGAATCGTTTGGTTTTGACAGTAAGCCTTCGAAGTTTTGCAAGATATTCTGGGGATGTATAATCCTCAATATCTAGAACTCCTCGGAATTCATCGGGAAATCTTTGTTTGGCGGCGGCCCTCAATTTGGCCATGTTGACGAACCAATGTCGGATCGTCTCTCTTGAAATTCCGCTATCAAACATGTCGGCCTTGGTCGGAAATAACGACCCTGCTTTTACATGTTCTACGTAAGCCTTAAGAATTGCAAGCCTTTTAGCTTCTTGTTCTTTTTCCGTAGCTTTGCCACCAAGATTTTTACCATCCATAAAGAGCCCATTCCCTAATTGTTAATCATACTCAGAAGATTAGTTGCCTGTGGGCGCAGCCTGTGTCTGAGTTTGATCTTGTGCAGCCGGTGTTGCGGCAGCAGGGGCAGCTGGTGCGCTAGCATCGGTTGTTGCCGTAGCAGCGGGAGTTGAACTTGCGTCTGTTGCTGGAGCAGCTGCGGGTGCGGCGGCTTGTGCATCAGTTGCAGGTGCAGTTGGTTGAGCTGCTGGAGGAGGAGTCTGAATGTTGTAAACTTCCAACACTTCGAATCTCACTTGGCCTTCTTGAATGGTGATAATGTCACCAACGAGATGACCTCTGATCTTGTCTCCAACTTCTTTTGCTAAAGCTGTGAGAGAGAACTGAAGGCGAGGATTGATCACTTTATCTGAATCTGCTGCGATCTCGCGACCAACGATAAAGGATGTGTCTCCAACGATATCGGTAGCTACCAATACCTGAGCTTTTACAAGCCCTTCAACTTTGCCTTTGAGTTCTTCGACGTTGTTATCGATCATGATCTGGCTAAGAGTTTCGTCTGTTGGGGCTTCGCCGCGAAGATTGGCTTTTGCCAATGCATCCACTTTGTTACCTAACAATCGAAGAGCCTCTTTGATCGTTCCAGTTTCGCGACCAAGATTATCCATATTTTGAAAAAGACTCATCATAGCTCTTTCAAGATCGTCTAATCGCTGACCAGCGGTTTTTGGGGGTGCGGGCTTTGCAGCGGCTCCATTGGGTTTTGCACCAATTGGTGTTACCGATGCTGCTTTTGGGGCTTCTTTTGCTTCTGACATTTTCTGTCTCCTTTTAAATTAATTATCGTCACTATTTCTTTTTACTCATTTCAATTGCTTTCATGATCAAAGACACGGTTCCATTGGCCGCATTAACCCGCGAAGCATGAAGAGCTTCTTCTTGTTCATAGGTCGGTAATGGAGTAGCATTAGCTGGCCTGGCTGATTTCTGTGAGGCCTGTCTTATCTTAGCTTCTTCATTTCTTTGTAGAAGTTCATCCGTAGTCATTTGATTTGGGGACTTCTTAAGTGGTTTATATCCCACGTCTTTTGGACTCATTCCTTCTCTTAACAGCCGATCAATGCTGCCTGGCACTTTCTTTTTACGTTTTAAAGGCTGTCCAGGAGCTTGTGGTAAAGCTTGCTGAGGAGCCCGAGGCTGAGAAGTCGGTATTGGTGCAGGAGCCCTTTGTTGTTTAGGAGCCCCAATTGAAGTTAGCTTTTGTGCGACTTGATTTGCGCCAGCTTCGGCGGACTTTCCGCCACTCATTTTGGATGCGAATTCTTTTAAGAGTTTAACTTCCAAATCATTGAATGGAGAAGAGACTACTGAGTCAAAATTTTGTTGTTTAGCCTGTCTCATTCCCAACATGATTTCCATTTGTTCTTTTGCAAACTTAACGATTTGTTTTTGAACTACGATGACCGCTTTAGGGTCTGCATCAAGGTGTTCGAATGGGTTATGTTTCATAACCATTTCGTAAAGGCGACCTTGTTCAAGTCTCAATCGAGCATCGTCTAGGATGTTTGAATAGTCGTCTTCTTCTGCCACTTCATTTTGTTGTAAATCGTCATCGGCGGTCGTGTCATACTCTTCGTCATATTCCTCTTCGTACTCAGCGTCTTGGCCGACTACTTGAACTGCCTGAGCCCTCGGAGGAGGCATTATACTGGGCTGGGGAATAATGGCATTTTCTACCGTTTCTTCTGGGATGTCCCGGAAGTCTCCGTCAGCATTTGGGTCATTTTCGTCATTCCAATATTCGCTCATACTTTTTCTCCAAGTGCCCGTAATACGGTTCGGGCGGGAATTGATTCACCTCTTGATAACACAGTCGTTAAAGGAAGTAAATCATTATCTTCTATTTTATACTTATATCGTAGAGCCTCTAATTCCGATTGAACTTCTGTTAACAATAAAGCCATGTCTTCTGCCAAATAATGTATATTGCTTCCTACATTAATGTCCAGATGAACGGGGACAAGCTTTAATATTTTGTTAAGGATTTCATCTTCTAGGTGTCTAAGATTTTTGAAGCGCATTGGTTCTCCTATGATACGCGTAAGCCAATAAAAGAGCCTCAGCCGCATCCTCATCTTTTCTTTGTAATGGCCTCTTAAGTTGTGGGCCAAAGATTTCATTGGCGGTTCGAACACTTACATTCTTCTTGCCAACTTTACCTATGCGAACGCCTTCTTCATCGTAAACAACAATGGCTTTCTTCTTTTTCTTGCCATTTTTTCCTATTGTATATTCTTGTCCGTGTTCGGCTAAGTATTTGGCCTTATAATCCTTAACATACTTGTTTCGAGTCTTTTCATCTTTGGTCATTTTGGAGCCAACTAAAGATCTCCATTCACCGGTCTGTAAATAGACATTTTTCATGGATCTCTTGATGATGTAGTCGGCCACGAGAAAATGAATCCATTCTAATAGCTTCTGCGTTTTTGAAGCCTTACTACCTTTGGAGGTCTGTTCTATCACTAATACATCGGGGTGATGTTCTTTAATGAGTTTTTCTATCACTGAGAAACATTTGTATGTCCAGTCCCAAACTCTGTATGGGTACTCTCCCTTTGGCTCAGGAATAGGCTCAGTCTGCCCGTAGTGGGCAATATGACAACCATCTGCATCGCTTAAAGCAAGCGACCAACCAGTTTTGGTTGAAATATCAAGGGAGAGAATTCTTTCGCTCATGATTGGCCGGTTTTTTCCTTGAGCAGAAGAATCGAGTATTTTGTTTTGAGTTTGTAGGCCTTGCGATCTTCGCGATAAGGACGGCCAAGTTCGGAAGCTTTAGCTTTAGCTCCTGCGAGGTCTTCGTCGTCTTCTTGCAATTGATCATTGGCTTCGCTGGCTTTTGCTAAGAGGTTAATCTTAGATTCAAGTTCAGCGGCGCTTAATCCATTTGCTTCCTTACGGAAACGTGGATCGATCTTGTCCAATTGGTCTTCTAATTTCTCTCTATCCATTGGTAGCCTCCTTATTATTTAATAAATTTTTCAATGCGTTTATTTGCTCCGCAAGTTTGTCATTTTCTGCGGAATTATCAGTTACTTTATCTTTTGTAGAACCGTAAGGTCCCACTTCTAAAGCGTCCAGTAATTGAGCCATTTCGTATGTTAGCTTGGGATACTTAACACCGACAAGCTCATCTTTGAATTTCTTCCATGGAGTACGAAATCCTGAAACATTCAGGACCGTGATTGCTTCTTCGTATTCTCCGTAATAACCAGTTAAAATATCTTCTAGTACGCCAAGCCCAGTTCCTCTAGAGGTAAGAACAGCAGGAATGGTAATTTTTAATGTTCTCCATCCTGTTTCCTTTTCGCTTCTAAATGCGATCTTTAGAGTAAGATCTCGAAGAGGTAAAAGAGCGACGAAAACGATAAGCTTTCTGTTTTTATCGAATCTGCTCTTGGCATACTTTGCAACCCCAGAAACTTTGGCCAATAGCCCAAGTATAAATAATAATGTGCGTAAAATCATTTGGTCTCCTTTTTGACCAGTCCCTTAATGAGAATGGCCTGTTTGAACAATGCTTTGTCGTTTCCTTGATCGTCTTTAGCTTGGCCGACTGCGGCCTCGCCAATCATAACGGATTCAATTGGTGAATACCGTTCTATCGTTTTACTGAAATCCTCTCGCACGGAATACACTTCCATAGTAGGAGGGAATTGTAAGAGAGCATTCACTAAATCTTGTACGTTCATTTAGTTCTCAATTACGCAGGGGCCGCTTACACGCATGAACTTCCCAGTTTTTGAATCCTTAAACTGCCATCCATCTGAATGGGTGACTGTAGAGACTTTCCCAGTTGAGATACCATCATAAGTAACTTTATCTCCGCTGTAGCAAGTGATATGTGCAGATGAACCGAGACTTGTGAAATTGGCAAATTCTGCATCCGTACAACCCATGAGGAAAACTAGACCAATCAAAAAATATTTCATCGTCGGCTCCTATAATCGATTTTTACAATCTTTCTTAAAATGCCTTTAGCATTGAGATGGGTCGCAACCGCTTCGATAATGGCAACTTGCGAGACCTCAGAAGGATACAACTGTCTGCCTGAAATTTCAAGCTTTACATTATTATAATTTGTTTTGGCCATACTGATGATGTCATGGAAATCGTGATAATTTAACAGATGATCTAACTTGTCGAATTCAAAGTGTTTTTCAAATAAAGCTCGTAAATACTTTCTTTTATCGTTCTCCGTTAAGTTTTCTTCTTTTTCCAAATAGTCTGAAATGTCACGTTCTACTTGTTCTTTGTTAGACATTTGTAGACCGCCTTTTGAGTTCGGTCTGTCCAACTTCAAAAACAACTGATTGAAGTATTTTGTCGTCTGTAAATTTGTTTGAATCTATATTGTATTCTAAGCCCAATGCCGTAATAAGTTCGTCTCTTTCTCTTTTTAATTTGTTCGCGTGAGCTTCTAACTCATAAATTGTTTCGGTCATTTCGTGATAAATTTTGTATTTATGCATTTTTTCTTCTAGAGTCATTATTCCCCCTATGCTTGAACGACGTTACTCGTGGTTCCATCGCGGACCACTACTAATCTACTTTGAACCATTTGCTTAACTTCAGGATTGTGATCCACGATAATCAGTTTCTTGTTAGTGTTCGAGTTCTTTAAAACTTCCAGGGCCATTTCAATACACACAGTATCCATCCCTGTGAAGGGTTCGTCAAGAATAAAAATATTTATTCCTTTGGCTGTCCTCTGTTCTATCAGATCAATGACCGCTAAGTCAATCGCTAAATGAGAAGAAGTTTCCTCGCCGCCGCAAAGACTCTTGATTGGAATATTTTCTTCTCCATCCATATGGATGACTGCGTTAATTTCTTCTTTGACTTTGCCATCCTTAGTCTCTCTAAGACCTTCTAATTGAATAGTACAGTTGGCCATAACTGGAATATGCCGAATCATCTCAGTAGCATTGTTGCTTATTGTATTCAGGGCATCATCAAATGATCGAGAAATATAGCTCTTCGTGGCGCGTTTGGCTTCTTCGGCCAGAATCAAATCTTTGGCTGTCTTTTCCAATTCCTTGGACAAAGCCTCGACTGCCATTGCATAGCCATCATATTGGCTCTTCATTCGGCCTACAGAGGCGTCATAGGAGGTCTTTGCAGTCCTGTAAGCCCTAAGCTTCTCTTCGGCTGCCATATGGGCTCTAGAATCGATATCTAGCTGTCCAGCGGCCTGTTGGATCTCGCTCTTGTGTTTGGCCCTAAGATCATTCTCTCTTTGAGTGTATTCCGCCATAATGGCGCGATTTTGGCTGGTTTCAGCTTCGTTATGGGCGTGACTTCTCCTAGATTCCTTTAAATCATGGTCTCTCTGAGCTTGTCTTTGGGCATCGGAATGAGCAAATTCCTTGTTCATTTCGGCAGAAATCATTTGATTAAGTCTGGTCTGGTTAGCAACAATTTCTAAGAATTCGGGAGATTTTTTAAGAGTAGAGTCCAAGACCAAGCGATCAATATTCCCTTTGATGATTGTAACTATTTTTTCAGCTTCAGAACCGGCCATAATTAATTTTTTAAGTTCCAAAACTTCAGCTAAAAGTTTCTGTTCTTTTGCTTTAGCTTTTTCATTTATCCATGTCTGTTCGCATGTCGGGCAGAAACTATCGCGAATAGTTTTGATTTGTGAAGCCTTAGTCGCAGCATCAATTTTAGCTTTTTCGCTATCGACTACGACTTGAGAATATTCGGCCAATCTAAGTTTGGCCTCAGAAATATCTTTCATTACTTCGGCTTGTCTGTCATTTTCGGCTTTTACGGCAATACTCATTTTATTGCCGAGGACTTTCATTGCCGCTTCACATTTATTTAAAGTGGTGCGGTCGAAAGGAACGACAGTAAATGATTCAGAAGTAAACGGCGTAGCCTTATAAGATGGCTTTGTAGCTATTAATTTTTCTAGTTCTTTACTGTGGCCGTATTCTACCATTGATAGGGCTTGTCTTGATGAATTTACTTTTTCCAATAGAGACGCAACAACTTCTTCGTGCATGTCCTTTACGGGTCCGAGACCAAAAGATAAGAGGGCATCTTCTGTAGCCTTCTTGCCCTGTTTTTGAATCTCTAAGGATTTATTTAAAAATTCTTTATGCTCTGTGAATTTTTTAATGTCTTTTTCTTGATCGTCAACTTTAGCTTTTTCTTTTTCTAATCCGAGACAACTTGTTAGGAATTCATAGGTTTCTTTGGGAGTCATACTCAAAAAGAATCCCCTGGCGAACTGTCGTTTATGAAACATCTGTCTGAATAAATCTCTGGGGACAGCTAGAATTTTATCGAGTTCTTCTTCTAAGAGTTTAACACTGCCGGATTTAACTTCTCCGTCTACTGTGATTGTTAGACCCTCTTTTTTACCACGAGAAATTGTGAGATCTCGTCCGTCCCAATCATAGTCTCCTTCTACGAGCATTCCTTCTTTTGTAAGTCTAGATTGTAAAATCGTGGAGGGGATATCACTAACGCCTAGAAGGTAATCATGAGCCCTGAATAAGGTAGTTTTAGCTGCTCCGCTGGAACCGCCAGTGTTTTTATTATCGCCATCTACTTGTACGAAATTCCCTAGAGCATCAACATTGATAGTCTGGAGATCCACGAATCGGCCTACGGCACGAATGCGTAGAGTTTTGAGTTTTAACACTTAGTCTCCCTTGTAATTTTTGGAGGCTCTTTCCTGATTAAGCTCGACAATGTTCGGTATGATTTCTACCGAGCGGGCCTGAACCCCATTGTCTACTACTATCTTAGACACAGATGAGGGAGAAGACAACTGTTTTTTCATTTCTTTTTGACATTTATCGCAAATAAGAACGGTCGGCGAGTCTTTCGCCGACCGGTAGAACTTTTTAACAGAGTGTTTGCACTCGCAAGAGTACGCGATGATAGGCATTAGTAACCTTTGATAACGTCGCGGTTTTCTTTCTTTTTCTTAACTTCTTGATACTTGGTCCAGATCTCAAGGATTTGCTCTTTGGTCAGAGAATCAATGGGAGTCTTGGGAGAAGAAGAATAGTCATAGCTAGATGACGAAAAGTAAGAAGAGCTGAAAATACCAGAGGATTCTTTGGCTTTAGCCGCTTCTTTTTCTTTCTGTTCTTTTTGGCCCAAAAGTCTGTGAAGTTCTTCGATGCTGACGCCGTCTTTAAAGAGTGGTTCGCCGTTCACCAAAAGGGTGTACTTCAAGACGTTAGTGTTAAGTGGACAGTTATCATAGTCTGCGAAAATTTCAACTACCGCGCCCATAAGAGCTTGGAAAATTGAAACACTCGTTGTCCCAGTCAAACTCTTGTCGCACTGAGGAGATACGATTTTATCGGCTAGACCTTTGTCGATACAGTCTTGGCCTTCACACCAGTATTCATCCTGAATGAGAGTGGCATAAGTTGCCATTGTAAGTTTTCCTTTGGATCGCTTGACTGCATTTTCGTCAAGTTTTTGTACGCGTCTTAAATAGAAAGCGTATCGAGTTCCTAATGAACCTGGAATTTGGCCCCAGAATCCACCGGCTGCTCTGTGTGACATGAGGGTTCCCATATTTGTGATGTATCGCTCGCCCAATGCTTGTACAGTCTGGAATCCCATACTGGCCGAGAATAAGGTGATTGTGATTACGGGGCGTTTGAGGTTAGAAAGGTTCTCGATGAGTTCCAATCCGTCTTCAATGCTGCCGCCTGGGCTGTTGATTACGAGATAAAGGGCATCTCCAGATGGAATTCTGGCATCCAATTCCCGTGCCTTTTTGATGATTTGAGAGACTGAATGTCCGTCAAACTCATCGTTAATGGCGATTGTGTTGTCCACAGTTAGTGTGATCTGATCTCCGGCGAACGCCTGGGCGCCGAAAATAAGACATAATGCGATCAGTAGATTTTTCATTTTTTCCTCTTTCCTAAAAAGTTCTTTAAAGTTCAATTTTCTTCTTTTATATCAGTACTGTCAACAATTTTCTCATTCTTTTTACGTCGTTCCTCTTCCCGTTCCTCTTCTGCCATACGTTCGAGGGCAGCACCCGGACTCTCCTTTTTAGGGGTTACATCCACTGATTGACCGGTTTGGTTATTAGTAATTTTAACGCCTGTGGCTCCAACCTGAAGGCCAAATGGAGGGGTTTTAGGAGCTTTGTTCGACTCATCGCTTTCGAGTTTTTCGTATTGTTCAACCAATTTGGCATAGGCCATGGTTTCTTTATCAATCTCTTCTTTGGTGATGCGGTCCCTAGTTCTATTATAATAGCCAATGAGATCGTCTAAAATCCTACGCTTATGATCAATGGCCTTTTTCATGGTGATTCTATTTCTTATTTTAGTGGCCGCTACAGTCTGTGCCAATTGGCTGGATAATTCTGCCAAATGGTCTTTTCTAACCGCGAACCAATCACCTTTATACGCTGCATAAAGAACGAGTTCTTTTTTTACCTTCATGTCCATAGCAAGACTGGAATAGCTGGCGCCGTCCATGTAAAGTTCTAGCATGTCATTTATCTTTTCTTGGGTCAAATTGACAATACCTGGCAATCCAGCTTCTAGGAAAGCCGTGAGACGGTTCATGTCGCCTTCGCCGATGTCGGTAGTAGGTTCAGGCAACGTTTCTTTCTTCTCTGGTAGCTTGCTCATCTCTTCTTCTTTCCTGGGAATGCAGTAAAGAATGCAACCACTGAAAGTAAAGCAACTGCCATTACCGCTATATCTTTAATCATTTACGTGACTCATACACTATTTTGTCGTTAAAGTAAACCTTTACTATAACATCGTTCCAGAAAAGGCTCCTTACTGATTTTTCAAGAGCATCAAATCTTTTATCCATATGGGGTTGCATAGGATTATCGTTAATTTTAAGTCTATAGGCCACATAGGAATCAGACCTCATGTTCATGGCAGCCCGACCAATCTCTTTATAGAATTCATCTGGAGTTTTAGGAGATTCCTTTGGACCGCTATCTGATGGCCTATGGGAAAAGTCATATTCTATTTTTGCTTCGAGTACGCCGTCAAAAAATACATAAGGATACATTTTCAGATTCTTCTCATGGAATTCGCTGATGCGTCCGCTAAGATGAACCAACTTAGCCATATCTTTGATCTTTTCAGGTGTCATCTTTTCGTCAGACATTTAAACTTCCCTTCATGTAGGCTAAAAGTTCGTCTTTAGAAACGCCTTCAATGGGCTCGAAATGATCTCTAACAAATTCTTCCAAGTTCTTTCCGGTCTTTCTATTTTCGGGCCGGGCTCGGTCTGTGATTTTTGACTTGATGCTTACAAAGCCTTTAAGCTCATTCTTCTGTTTATTGACCCATTCGGAACTGCCGATAAGTTCGATGGTCACTCGGGCGCCGCTGGGGATCGCAAGCTGTTCCTGTCCTTCAATCCAAGTTATGCTGACCAACGGAGGAATAACTCCATGGGTCCTAATGAGTTCTTCTGAGATAATTTTTCCAGTTACATCGTCATGTTCATAGAGCCAAATGCCCTTTTCCTTGTTTGCATCCGATGCCGTATCCCACTTCATAGTTCCGGGGTAGATGAGATTGCCAAACCGTTGATATGTATGGATATGTCCGCTTATTACGACATCGTATTTTAGGTCGGAAAGATTAATACCGTCTGGAGCATACATGCCATTTTCATAAGTAGCGCCCTCGAATGTTTGATGGCAAACGAGAACTTTACATCCTGCGTCTGAAGCCATTGAATTGGCCATGTCGACAAACTTGGCCTTATCATGGACATATGGCATATATGCTATAATTCCATCGTACTGGGGACAATCCACAATTCTCAGTCTGGTACGGCTCTTCTTCAGGATCTTATTCTGAGCCAAACGTTTGAACACGCGGATGGTACCCATACTTGCGTCTGTATCACCAAGCTGATCGTGATTGCCTTCTAAGACAACAACATCGCAGGCATCGCTTAGAACATCGAGCCATGCATCCCAGAAATCAAGGACTTCCAGGCGTACAATGTAGTGAGTATGGAATAAATCACCAAGGATTTCAACACGATCTGGGCTATACTTGAGAATAATATCAACTATGAAGTGCATCAGCTTTTCACAGTCTTCGAGATTGTTAAATTTTACATGGGGGTCCCCAATCCGCAACACTTTCATCTTTTGCTCTTAGGCTTTAAAACCCAGGCTTTGCCTCCGCCATACCCAAAGGAAGCTTCTTCGCCCATAAGAAGGGCTTCATGAAGTATAACTTTAGGAGTTCCTTTTCCTTTATATGGAACCAAAACGGCATAAACAAGTTTGCCTTTTTTGAAACCGGATAAAGTCTTGCCATTGGCATCGGCAAAATCATACTCTCTATATGGCTTATTTTTTGTAATTGTCGGCGCTAAGTTTTTCATCGCGGCACCACGAATTCAACCCAAGACATTTCTAGGATGTTAAATTTGCCTTCAACGGCATCACTTTCAAATATTCTTTTGATTCCAGGATTGGTATGTAAAAGTTCTTCTTTAACATAGATCAAAGATCCCTTTGGGACCAAACGAGAAGTCTCCGAATAATCTTTAATGACCGCATCTAGAAGAAGCTTAAGGCCAACGACCATAACTTTCTGAGAGACCATAGCAAAACCATTGCGTTCAACAGATTTTAGGGCTCTATCGCTATTGTAGGCTTCCACTATGAATTTGTTGTTGATAGAAAACGGAGGAGCTACATATCTGTCGTATGATCCTTTTTCTGGTGTATCTTTTTTATCCATTTGATATTCAGGCCCATTACCGGCCAAATCTTTGTCGCTCATTCTTCTACCCTTTCATAAGTCATTTCAAAAATGTCCGGTTTGCAGGGATATCGTTCGCCCTTGACTCCGGTAATAATCCAATCACCTGGGCATACATTGTGTCCGCCTTCAAGTGTATCAATCCAGCCATGAAAGTGCATGGTCTGTTCACAGTTTCCGCAGACTACATTGCCAGGCATATCAGGATGTCTAAAGTATCTAACAATTTTACCTTCTCTTGGTGCCTTTGGAACTACGCCGGTATCTTCGAACGGTCTAAAAACATCATCTTCAGGATGATCACCATTCATGAACCATTGAAAGGCTTCTATGACAACTGGTTTCTTTCGGAACTTCATATCTTAACGCCTTTTAGCCTAAGAACTTTTTTATGAAGGATTGGAAGATCTTTCGCACAGTGGAGCATCCTCTCAGTAGCTTCTTTTTTAATGTAGGACGCTTCCGTGTCTTGAGTCGTATCTTCCGTATATGCATAAACACCATAACCTTCGTCGTTAACTGTTGCGTCCGCTGACACTGTACTGGCTGCATTCATAAGGGCGCTAAGTTCGCTCACGTTAATTTCATCTTTCGGAATTGTTTTACCGTCAATTTGATCCTGTTTGAAGGCATTATTGACCGCAGTAGTTAAATTGTCAATCTTTTCTATTCCTTTTCGGCCTCGAATTGTGTGGGCTTTATAGAGCACCCTTTTGTCTGATGGGTAGAAATGTAACATCGTTTCGCTATAACTGTCAATCATATTTCCAACCATGCGACCAATACACACGGAACGGAAGACCGGAGAATATTTGCCGCACCATTTATCGATACCAGCGGCCAGACCCATGGAACAGATTCCGATAAAGTCCATCAAAGTCAGATGACTTTTTGGAGTCTTACGATAGAACAACTTTGCGCGGTTTATCGCCAAAGGCATGTTATTTTCAATCAACTTGGTTCGGGCTGTGAAAACCCTTTCATAAAGTTCCTGGGCTCTCTTAGGGAATGGACCAAGCCAATTTTCTCTGATGAACTTAATAAATTGATAATTTATATTAAAAGTCTTGAGAATTGTGATATCTTTTGTTTTAATGGCCGGAGTGATTTTTTTGGAAAATGTGGGCGCAGTTTCCCGAAAATAGGGCCTTGCGGATAAAATATTTCGGTTAGTTTCACAGATCTTATTTAGGAATTTTACGTAAATTTTTGAGGATTGTCGGTATCTTAGGATGTCTTCTTTGAATTTTAATTCGGCATCTAAAAGCTCTTCTACTTGCTGTTCTTGGATAGTACCGTCAAGCTTGTTTTTTTCAAGCGATCGGGTAACCTCAGCGGCTAATTTATAGAAGGAATCATCGAACCTCTCCTGACGCTTTTGTTTTGCCACTTAAATTGATCCTTTTGATTTCGGTTCCAGAATCTCTATAATATTCAATTCTTTTAACCAGTTGGTGTCCTAATGCATCTATATCATAGACATCGAAATCCCAGATCGTCTTTTTGGTATGTCTCACGCATTTGTCTTTCCAGGGGTTATGTTCCCACAGGCGAACTGTGCGGCCTACGGCCCCCTGTTTCGCGTTGATCTCGGAAGATCCTCCGACCCAATTGAATGTATGTCTCATGGGGAATATATTGGTTCCCGTGGCGATACAGCTTGTTCCTATTAGGACCTTGATCTCATTTTTATTAAATCTTTCAACTGCGTCTTCTTTGTCGACCGGCTCAAGACCTATTTTTAAAAGTTCCTTTTTGGATGTTTGACTATGCGCATAAGCAAACGTCGTTTCCGGCCTAAGCAGCTTTATGAACATTGCAATTTGACTTAATTCTTGAACTAAAACAAGAGTTTGTAATCCTTGAGCTGCCATAACATTTGCGAACTTGGCCGTAAAGGCCGCGATATTTCTATTGTTTAGGAAGTGAACGCGCTTCATTTTCATTATATCGGCATTTTGATAACTGGGATTACTTGACTCAAGCTCTACAATCGAGAAATCGTGGTCACAAATGTAACCCTTCCTGATAGCCTCTTCAGTGGTGAGTTCTACCTGCCTTGGGCCAATGATGCTCTCCAGGAGCTTACCGGCGCCGTCTCCGCGAACCTGCGTACCACTTAAGAAGATACGATTCGGGACTTTCGCGAAAAGGCCATGACAAAGTTTGTCAAGAGTTTCAGCGGCCCATGTATGGCTTTCGTCGACAACGATGGCATCGAGGTTACTGAAAAATTCCCATTCTTCGCTGCCCTCTTCTATATTGACCAAACTATCGCCAATGCAAACTGTAAATCTTTTGTCCAGTTTCTTTTTACCATCCCCGAAACCGCCCGTATGAACTCGACCTAAATGATGTTCAAATTTGTCATAAAGCTCGTTAAAAATGCTAGATGAAGGTGCTACAATGGCAGTCCGAAAACCTGTCTCTCTACAATACTTTAGGATGATTGCGCTCTTTCCGGACCCCGTACAAAGTGCTACATGGCCATGATGCACCGCAATAAACTTGTCGACACTCTCTTGTTGATAGTCGTGTAATTCAAATGGTAGCTTATGAGCCCAAGCCACCGCCTTAGGTGTTGGATATTCCACATGATTTACAATTTGTAAATTGTAATCTGTAAATTGTGTTAAATATGAAATTGAACCCGGACGTATAAATACTTGATTTTGTTGATCTTTAAACATGAGGACGTTAGTTATGTGGTTCTTAAGCCATTCAATGTCAGCAGCCCATTTCTCGGGATCTTTATTTTTCTCCCATTGACTGTGGACCAGGCGTTTAAGTTGTTGCTTATTCCCCGTATTAACGTAGGTAAGCTCTTCTTTAAGAGCAATCAAGGTTTGTACATCGGCCCCTTTAATGACGGCCTTCACGGGATTTTCAATAATTAATTCCATACGCTTTGTATATCATGGAGTTGTGATATATACAAAGCGAGAAACAGGAGGACACAAGATGTCTTATAGAAAAGCGAAGTCGGCCCCTAAGGTTTATGAGATCGACAAAAAAACACTTCAGAATAAAATTCTTAAAACGATGCACCGTGTCTCAGAAGCCGTTGGAAGAACGCTTGGCCCCGGCGGCATGAATATTTTAATAGAAAGTGATTTCCCTGGAATCGGCAACAAAAATACAAAAGACGGCGTTACTGTTTTTGACAGTCTAGGCGCAATCGATGCATATGAGCATTTGATCACCGAGCAAGCTCGCGATGCCGCTAAGAGAACCGCATCCGAAGCGGGAGACGGTACCACTACGGCTACCATCCTTTCTTATAACATTATAGCTAACTTATTTGATTTCTGTAAAAAGAATCCAAAATACAGCCCTCAGAAAGCCGCTAGACGAATTGCAAAAGTAACCAAAGAATTATTGGTTCCTTACATTCGTTCTCGTAGCATTAAAGTCGGCGTAGATAATAAAGAAATGCTTAAGATGGTTGCGACTGTCAGCGCCAATGGCGATACTGATATGGCCAATGCCGTTATCCAAGCATTTGAAGAAGTAGGGTATGGAGATAGTTCCCACGTCACAATTCGCGAACTTTCCGGAAAATCCGGATATAAGGTCGAGCGAATCGATGGGTTTCCTATTCCTATGGGATACGAAGAGAGTATTGGTAAATTTCACACAGCATTCATCAATGATCAAGCCAACCAAAGATGCTACTTAGAAAAACCTCTCTACATCCTTTATGACGGTAATGTAAATGATTTAATGGGTTTCCAAGGCCTTTTAGACAGCTGCGGAAAAAAGTTCGTTGAAGAAGGTGACAGTGATTACAAGAATATTGTAATCGTTGCTCATGGTTTTAGCGAAACAGTCCTGACGCAATTGGCGTTTAACATGAACAATCCAAACACATTGAATGTTGTTCCACTGGTTACGCCAATGCATCAGTTCACTAATAGTCAACTCCACTTCTTACATGATTTGGCCGCCTTTACTGGGGCCAAAGTGTTCAGTATGAAGGACCCAGTTCAGAATGGACATATGGGTCAACTTGGTGTTGGTTCAGAGTCTTTTGAATGCTACAGGTTTCGATCCACAGTTATCGGTAACCCCGATACTACATTGGTAGAAATGCGCGCAGAAGAACTTAACAAAATGATGGAAGGTGCCGAATCCGAAGCCGATAGAATATGGCTTCAAGAACGATTGGGTAAAATTACAAACGGTATTGCCAAATTAACCATTTATGGGGGTTCAAATGGCGAACTCAAAGAAGCTCACGATAGATGCGAAGACGCCGTATGCGCAGTCAGAAGCGCCATTAAACATGGAGCTTTGCCAGGCGGCTGCCGAATCGCAATCGACATGGCGCTTAAGCTGGATTCTGAGCTTGAGGCCGGAGACCCGGCAAGGGAAGTACTCATGCCGTCCCTCCTTTCGCTACCGAATAAGCTTCTGGATAACTCCGGATACATCCCGGAAGAAGCCGAAGCCGTTATTAGGAAATTGATCGAAAGTCCTGACGAAGTCTACGACATTGAAAATCAACGATTCGGAAAAGCTGAGGAGTTAGGCCTATTTGACGCCACGAAGGCTGTGGAGGAATCTTTATCTAATGCGGTAAGTATCGCAACCATCCTTGGAACCTGCGGCGGCATCGTATGCCATCCTAGGGACGATCAGTTCGAAAGATCTGAAGCCAAGGCTGACGCTGAATTCGGTCGAGCGACATCACAGGCCGATCAATATGTAAACGAAGCGAATGAGAGGCCCTAAATGTCAGACGAACATGAAGAAGAATTGAATGTGAATCAATTGGATCTAGGTGTAGGTCTAAGTGGAGTTTCTGAATCCGATCTAGTCGAGCAATCTCCCGTGGACACCGAGGCTCAGTTGTATGATGCCTTGGCGGCACTTGATAAGGCCAATGAAGAGATAAGACAACTTCATTTAGCACTTGTCATGCTTAAAAAATATGCTCTTCAAAATGGACTAGATTTAACTAGCATTGGTTTTAGTCAGGGAGAAAAACCCCTTAAAAAGAAACCCACGGAACTGACTCCAGATGAGATCATAGCCAGAAATGCGCAAGTATCAAATCATACTCAAAGACGTGCATTTTCAAAAGAAGTCATTCCTCAGCCAAGTGCTGACGAACTTTTAAAGCTGTACAACGATAGACACAAAGCAATTAAAGAAGCGGCTCCAGCCACTCAATCGCTTGTAAATATTTTCTTGAAGGAAAAAGAAACGCCTGTCGTTGATACGATGCCAAAAAGCGAAACTGAGTGAACATCTTAGGAGTTGAAATCGAAGCCTGCGAAATGCATGGTGACCATTCGATTTTAATGATTCACATAATGAAGCATTCCGTAAGACATAGCGGCTATCAAAAAGGACTGCACATACATCTTTGTTTGTTAGGCATCTCTTATTTGATAACGGTAGCCTGGAAAAAGATCACATGAATTTTAGAGAGCAAACACCAGAAAAACTGCAAGAAATGGCGGAGCAACTATTTGCTCCTCTAGAAAGTGCTGCCCATTTAAAGTCTTGGATAAAGATTTTTTTCGGCCTCGATATGCCCGTGGGATTCATTGACGCCGACAGTAACAGCAGTCCTGTTGATGCAATGTGGACCATATACAAAACGATCAAAGATAACACAGGAAATAAAACTCCTGGTTTTATCATGCTATCTTGTCGCGAGGGATTTAAGACTCTTTCGGCTTCCATCCTTGAAACCCTACTCATGTTACATTTTGAAGTCACCATAGCTCACATGGCGGCCATTCAATCTCAATCTGCTAAGTCAATCCAGTACATTAACTATTTTTTCAATAAAATTCAACCATTGCTCGATGTCGCTGGATGGGTTAATAGAAGTCAAAATAAAAGCAAAGTTGAATATCGTACTCCGGGCGGCGAAGACGTTTACATCAAAATCGTTATTGCTACATTATCGGGTGCGAATTCAGAGCATACATCTCTTTTATTCGTTGATGAAATCGACGTTGTTAAAGATCCATTGGCCTATGATGAAGCTAAGCTAATTCCTGGATATACCAAAGGAATTTACCCTCTTACGATCAAACTATCTACAAGAAAATTCGCATTCGGTTTAATGCAAAAAGAACTTGATATGGCCCCGATCACAGGGGATGTTATCTTACGCTGGAATATTGTGGATGTGGCCGAGAAATGCCCTCCAGAAAGACATCTTCCAGACGGCCCTAAAGAAGACCGATATATTGCTAAATCTCTTCCATTAAAACAAATCTCAGTTGACGATTACAATAATTTGCAAGATGTCGAACAACCAAAATATGAGAAAATCTCTCAAGTTTATTCTGGATGTAAAAATTGTGCGTTATTGCCTGTTTGTAAAATGGGCCTTGCCCACAGACCAGACAAGAATACTGGCGGCCTATATAAGCCAATCGATGTCATCATAAACAATTTCAAAAAAACAAGTCCCGACATGGGAGAAGCACAGTTAATGTGCTGGAAACCATCTTCAAAGGGCTTAGTTTATCCTCGTTTCGAATCAACCATAAACAATGGCAATCTGGTCACTTTAGAAAAAGCCTATGAAACTCTCATGGGTGAGTTTAGAAAGAAAGTTACCGAAAACGAACTTCTTTTGGTCATGCGAAATCTCGGTATTAGATTCTACGCCGGAGTTGACTGGGGATACACGCATGATTTCGTTATTGTCATTTTTGCCATGATTCCAAACGGTGAAGTCTGGATTGTTGACTGTTTCAGTTCCCCAGGCTTAGAATTCGCCGATCAGTTGGAAATAGCCAAAAAGTACCGAGATCGCTACAACGTCGATAAATGGTTCTGTGACACTGCCATGCCCGCGTCACTCAAATCATTCAACAGGAATGGTATGAGATCCCCCGACTTCAAAAAAGACGTTATGGGCGGCATAGAAGCTCTACGATCAAAGATTTTGGATGGTTATGGACGAAGACTTCTTAAAGTTCTTTTGACCGAAGCCACAAAGAGAATTGTTGAAGCGTTCGTAAAACATCACTTTAAACTGGATGCCGCCGGAAACCCGACTTTGGAGCCCGATGACACGCCAGGAGTAGCCGACCAATCTGACGCCATGCGATACGTTGCCCAAAACGTTTTCCCAATCAAGGGTCCTCAAAAGCCACAAATGGTCACTCCTGAAGAAAATGGCCAAAAATCCTCTAATCCAGCCGCCGAGCAACAAATGAGGGATGAGATCGCCAACCGTCTAGGCGGCGGTAAACATTCTGGAGGTACTGGAAAGAAGGGCGGATTTTCCTGGTCCTTCTGATGCCAGTAATCTTAATGTAGTCTTGCACCGTACAGAGGATTTTTAAATGCGAACATTCAATCTTTTATTCTTTTTGAACGCTTATTCTGACCAAAATCCTAGCAATGCACCAAGCATGTCCAACTTCAAATGGGCTAGAGATATCAATGGTTTACAAATTAATAATGCCGAAAGTGACAGCTTAAGTCTAGCCCCTGGAGAGTCTCAAAGTCTCTTTAATAAGGTCAGATCAACTTCTCAAGATGGAACAACTCAATACAGTATTGCATTAAAGCCCCTAAGTACCAATACTTATGTACTTTCCTGGACAGGCGGAACGGCTCCCGCATTCCGAGCGGATCGCGCAATCGGTTCAGACGCAACGACTCAAGTTACGGTTACCCAAAATGGTCCCGTATCGACCTATGCTTCCACGGCTGGAACCCCATTTAATTTTGCTTCAATTTCAGATGGCGATTCTGTCAAAATTGGTAATCTTTTCAATATCTTAAATCAAGGTGTTTGGCAAGTTATTTCCCATACGGCGACTAGCATTTCAGTAATTAATGACCAAGGCGTATCGGAAGGTCCCATCACTTTAGGCACCGGATTCGCAAGTCAAGTAGATGTTTTTAGTGCCGCAGGAGTTCAAATCGGCGATACCCTGAATATCAGTTCTGGATTCTCGCCAGCTAGTTTCGGGAATTATGCGATCACACAAGTTTATTCGAATTCTCTTGAATTTTTCTTCGCTGGGGTCCTTCCACAAGAATCTAACATAATGACTCAGGTTGCCATATATGAAGCTGCGCTTTCTTTTATTTATTTAGAGGCCGATCAGCCCTGTTCTCTGATAATTAACGGGGTAGCAGCCGGTACCGTTCGACCTTTCGTTTCAGACAGTTCGACCCTTCCTGGCGTCTTTGTACGAACAGATACGATTTATTCCTTGTCGATCCAAAACAATAGCATCAACCCGGCTAATGTTTGGATGGCTTTAGTAGGATAACATGGCAGACGAGAAAAAACCAACCAACGAAGAACAAGCTGCGGCTATGAATGCCGCTGCCGCTATTACTGATGCGGTGACTAAAGGACAAAAAGTTCTTTTCGCTACTACTCAGAATGCGGACTCCCAGCTAAGAAAAGCTGGTTATGAGGCTGCTAATCCTAAGTCTCCTTTGATGTACATTCTTAGTGAAGCATCTGGGTCAGCTACGAAAAAAGCGCCACGTCTTGCGTTTACGGAACATCCGGCCCCATCTGAGAACTATTTAGGCCTTTTCAAATCCAAAAGACGTTTACTACCAGACGATGTAATTAAACAAATCCGTATTCAAGATCATTTGGTCGCTGCGATCCTGCGTGCTCGTGGTAACATGCTCAGCCTTTACGGCCATGTAAGAAAAGATCGATTTGACACAGGTCTTGAAATTGCCATAAAAGCCGAACTCGAAAAAATACTCACCCCCGAACAACGTGAAAAAGTTGAATTCAAGATGAAACAACTTGAAAATATCTTAATGTCTTGCGGACATTCTGAAGGTCTTGAGCAGCAAGATAAAATGAATATCGCAGAATTTTTAGATATTCAATCAAGAAACGGTCTTTCTTTTGGTAGGTTTGGTACAGAAATAATTTATGACCGATCAGGTGAAGTTCCCAAATTTAATCGTTTCAGACCAGTTGATATCGGAACAATTTACAAAACTGTTCGTAAGGGCGAATACATAGGGAATAACCTACGAGAAGTCGCTATCAAAATGCTCGAAGCATTGTCTGGTGAGAAACCAAGTATTGATTCGAGAAAGTTAAAGGAAGATCAATATGCATGGCTCCAAGTCATCGACGGACTCCCAAGACAAGCCTTTACCCATGAAGAGCTTCTTGTTACCAATCTTTTTCCGTCTACTGACGTTGAGCATAATGGCTATCCTCTTAGCCCTATTGATACATGTATCCAGTGTATCACGACCCACATTTCAATCGACACATACGAAAAACTCTATTTCCAAAACGGCAGAGCCTCAAAAGGGTTATTGCTCATACAGTCTGACGAAGTTGATGAAGCAGTCCTCAACAACGTCAAGTTGCAGTTCAACGCTGCCATCAATTCAGTAAGTAACTCTTTTAGAACACCTATCTTCGGTGTAGGTAAAGACGATAAAGTTGACTGGTTATCAATGACCGGTGAAGGGATGCACGATGGCGACTTCCAATACATGTACGACCAAACTTGCCGAAACATTTTATCAGCATTCAACATTTCTCCCGACGAATTGCCTGGTTATAACCACTTATCCCGTGGAACAAATTCCCAAACTCTCTCTGAAAGTAACAATGAATTTAAACTCACAGCTTCTCGCGATACAGGTTTACGACCTCTCCTACTCCACTTTCAAACATTTTTAAATGAGAAGCTCTTACCCTTAATAGATCCATTGCTCGCTAAACTCTGTGAAATCAGACTTGCAGGATTGGATGCCCAAAGTAAAGAACAGGAGTCTCAGCGTCTACAACAAGACATGCCGACTCACATGACCTATGATGAAGTTCTCCAACAAGTGGATAAAGATCCAATTGGAACTTACATGGGCGGCGCAGTTCCATTCAATGAACGATGGCAGCTACTCGCCGACAAATATATGAATGTGGCCGAAATTAAGGCCGAAACTATGGACAGCCCAGCTGCCATTGTAGATCCACTATTGAAATACAAGAGAGATCCATTTTTCTTACAATGGATGCAATTAATGGCTGAAGTTAATCCTAACGCCGTGAAAGCTTATTTTGCTCCTAGACCTTACGCTATGGATATGTTAAAAATGTTCGTAGAAGATTCGCTTGAAGAAGAGGAAAGTTATGGAAGTCGATTATAAAAAGAAATATCATGCTTTAAGACTTAAATTTACAGAGTCTATGGACATGGCTTTTCGCCTTGGTTACGAACAGGGTGGCAAAGATGCTCAGATGGACCAAGCTGTTCAAGCTGCCGCAGATGCACAGGCCGCTGCCGCTGGCCAACAAGTAGATGAAAATGGTAATCCTATCGAAGGCGGACAGCCCGGAGAAGAAGGTCAAGAACCAGGCCAAGAAGGTCAGCAACCTCCAGGCGAAGGTGAACCTCAAATGGCTGGCCCAAATCAATCGGAACTTGATCAACATATTGCAAAACTTGAAGGTATCGTTTCTCAACCTGGATCGGCTTCTGCTCCTGGCGGTGAAGAAGAAATTAAGAAATCTATCGCTGGAATAAAAGAATTCTATCTTAAAAAAAGTGAATTCGAAAGAGCCTACAATTTAAAAAAGACTCAATATGAAGGCCTTAAAAAGTCACAAGCCGCAATTCCTGCAATTGCAAAAGCTTTAAAGGGTCCTGCCAAACACAATTTTAAAATTGGAATGGTAGCTTCTCATAATCTTGATTCAAACCAAACAAAAGCTCTTAACATGCAAGAGAAAATGGTCGACGGAATCATGAAGTCATGGGCTGCCGAAGAATCTAAAGTACAAAAGTCTGTCTCCAATATTATTTCTGTTGAAGGCCTGAAAAAGGACTAACAAATGATCGGCATGTCCAGTAGCGGTAAAGACGCTATCAAAACCATAATTGAGGACATGTTCGACAAACTGGCTTTGAGCTTCCTTGGCCATATCCCACGTCTAGCCCATAAAAAATATCTTGCAATTTCTGGTCAGAAGAACTTAGGTCTCGCACACTTATTCGTTCAATCCATGGCTAATAAAAATCCCAATATGTTTGAACAAGATGCTCTTAAGTCTATGCTAGAAAGCACTTACGGCTATATTGATTCTCTCAAGAGTCGTACTCAGTCTAACCTCACGGAAAGCATTGATGGACTAATCAAAGAGGCTAAGGCTAAGGGCGACAAAGTTGATGACAAAGCAATTCAAGCCGTCGTTTCTGAAGAAATGCGAAAAGCTAAAGCTCATATGAAACTAATCGCTGAATCTGAAAGTACAAAAATTCGTAATGTTGGCAGAATGATGGATATTACCCGAGTAGCTTCGAGTATCAACGATTCAGATCCCTTGGTATTTTTTGTGATTGTCCGAGACTCTACTACTTGTAAAGAATGTTTAAGACTTCATATGATGCCTGATGGAGTTACTCCCAGAGTATGGAAGTTCAGCGAATTAAAGCAGTCATATCATAAGCGAGGCGATGATACACCCTCTGCATTTGGGCTTCATCCTCATTGTCGATGTACTTTGACTTATTTGGCTAGGGGCTTTGGATTCAATAAAAAAGGCAAAATCGCTTATATTAAAGAAAATCATAATCAATATAGCGCTCAAGAAACACCGTAATGAAAATGCAGCCAAATCAAACCTAAAACACACACTCCCAATAAGGCAAAACAAATAATCAATTCTCTTTTTTGGGCTCTTATTTGCTTGGGAGTCAATTTTCTGTGGCATTTGCATTTGCAAACATAACATTTGCAACATGTGGGAGTTCTTCGTCTACTATGCATCATTCCAGTCATAAAGCCTCAAAATTGGGCGGCCCTTGCGGACCGCCTGTAGGGATCAGGAATTGGCTCGCGCACGAGTATAGTCACCTGATTATGGCCAAAGGTCACCGTTTTCTATTCGTTCACTAACGGGCGTCCCCGTGTTTGACTTTCGGTGTACGATCTTTATGGCCTAGTTGTCCGACTTACCTTAGCGCTTCACTGTCAGCGCCGCCTTTGATTTATGGACCTCTCACCGTATCATCTATTCCTTATGCAGTAAGCTACCAACAGAATAGACCCAGTACCCGGTTATCTCTTACTCCCACCGAGGTCACCGTGGGATAGCTCGTGAAATATCACTGCCAGGGATTTCAACCCCTCCGAGGGCGCAGTTGTACCTCTTTTAGGCTTGCGGGCGATCAACCCCGACAGCGCCTAGAAACTTGATTTGTCATCCCCCAAGCTTGTGTCGCCAATCTTGAGGACTTGCATTTCCCGTAGCGTCCAGTGAATCTCGGCTCTGGCAGCCAACCCAGACGTGTATCGTCGCTGGGCTACGTCTACTGTAGAATTAGCCAATAATCGTAGGACTACACGTCGCGGGATCACATATTTCCATCTTTTGCAATGGGGGCCTCCTATCCGCGCTGTGACCGTGGGCGGCCATCCCACAGGCTCAATTCGTAATGATTTGGTTGCGGGAGAAGTAGCATGGCCCTTCGTATTCTGGCTTATGAGGCCAGTCTGGTGCAACCAGTTCTCCAGTTATCCCGCACAAATAATATATCACAACTTTTAATTTTTCTTATACAATTTGCAAAATTGCCAATGGCCACCAGTGTCAGGATTCTTCTCGGCCCCGCAATCACATTTATAACTTGCCGCATCATCCATAACTTCCGATAAGGTTGGATGGCATTCTAAAGCTCTGGGGTCATAAATTTTCAACTCAGTAAATTTAAGCTCCCATTCGGTACCGGCACTATCCAAAGGGTTGTACATGAACCATTCCCAATTCCTATATTTGTAATTTACAATTTTAGGAAAGTCCAATACCTTCTTATTCCAATCCATTTGAATCGGAGTCTGGTCTGGAAGGAAATAGAGCTTCAGTCTCATGAGAACAATTTTGCGTCATTTAAACGAAGGTGAATACTGCGCGCCGCATAAAAATTAGCCAAAATCTCTTCAGATTGGCCGAGATTTCTGTCGATATCCAGTGTTCCGTCGTCTAATTGCATTGTTTCGCCATTAGTGTCGATAAATTGCATCATAAAGTAGAAATCTATACTGCCCTGCATAGGACTAGTGACTCTGGCCAATCGACCATCAGTCAATAAAATTACGTCACCTTCTTCAACTCCTGATTTCTTTTTCATCTGGAACCTCGTATTCTCCTTTTAATTCAACATCATACATTTCTCTTCCCTTAAGAGATTCGGGATTACTAAGCCATTCTTTCTTACCGGCGGACCAAATAACCCGTCCGTCCTCAGTAATTCTGACCCATAGTGACATTTCTTTCTTCATTTTGGCCTCCGTGAATCTTAATTATAGGATATACTCTACTTGTAATCAAGAGGTTTTTATGGCTAATAATGACATATGGAGCAAAATTATCAGTGCTGGGCTTTCTCTGCTCCAGCAAAAACTTTTAGGCACTCCAGCTCCAGCGGCGCCCGCCCCGGCCCCAATTCAAGCTCCCGATATGAATTCCCTGGATTGGTCCAATCCTGAATGCATAGTGTCAAAATACTTCTCCGTAAATAACTGCCTCTTACTTCATAATTGGAATCGTTTGGCGACCGAGGCCGACGGATACGATTCCACACAATTACTTAACCTATGTGTTAAGTTAGATCAAATAAGAGAGATACTTGGGTTTCCCATGAACATACATTGTATCTTCAGATCCCAGGATTACAATGCGAGTCAAAATATCGCTCCAGTTCATGATGTTCACTCCATGAGCATTGCCTGTGACTTTGATTGCGCTCCCCATCTAACGATTGACCAAATTAAAGATATTCTGAGACCAAGACTTGAGGAATTAGGAATTCGAATGGAATTTGGGACTACTTCGTGGGTTCATGTGGACTTACGGGCGCCTGGTCCGAGCGGGCGGGAATTTCACGTCTAACATCTTGTCCCATCATTATGAATGCACCTTGAACGGCTTCTTTAATTGCTGGTCTGACGACTCTAGCGAAAAACCAAATAATCAAAAAGTTAATGGCTAGAGAAGCCATAAGGCAAAGTAATTTTTCTTTCCAAGACAACATTACTCCTCCATCCAAACAAATGTATAGTTGACTAAGGATTCAATTCTTTTATCTGCATTGTAAGGTGTAAGATCTATGGACTTTATTTCTGCTTGCTCGACTACTTTATTCTGACTTTTACAAAAGCCAGAAATGCAGGGTTTTAAGTGTCTCAAGACTTCAATGGGTATTTTACATTCATTATAAACGTGAATATCTGCGACTACTACTGAGTCGATGCGCTTTACATTTTTTGCAATAGCAACGTATTGCATTGGAACAGAGCAATAGACAGGTAGTTCTGTGGGAATCTTAACTTCTGAATTGATAGCAAAACTTTGTCCAAAAAGATCTGCTTCTCCATCGATCCTTAAAATTACCACATCTTTAAAGACTACATTTTTCATTTATTGACCTTTTCAATTTCTTGGATGGATTTACTGATTGATTTGATTTCATCATCGATCAGTTTGGTTGTGTCTCTTTCTCGTTCATCCATGGCGGCTCTATCGGCTAATTCTTTTTGATAACCTTCTGAATATTGTTTGCCAACAAGAGTTCCAATATAAAAGGATGCAACTCCAAGTAAAAGGACAAAAACTATCCTAATAGCAATATCTTTTGCTTCTTTATTATCTATCTGTCTCATTTTCCTTCCAGTTCTTCAATTCTACTTTGAGAATCTGAAAATTGCTTTCCAACGAAAGTGCCAACGCTAAAAGCGAGTAAACTCAAAAAGAAAACTAAGATAAGTTTAATCACTACAGGACTCATGCGTCCTCCCTTATACGTACCCCAACAGGAAATCTAGGAACGCCTTCCTTGCCTGTAAGCCCTTGATATTGCACAGTGAGCATTTTTCCATCCCACAGCGATCGGTTATCGAAGAATTCTTTAAGTTTCGATGTGTCTCCGCGCATTTTAGCAGAAAATTCCTTTCCTTTTCCATCCCGACAAATAAAAATTGCGTGCCCGGCAAGCTTTCCACGCCCTTCTTCAATTCCAATAATTGGGAACTCTGCATCATCGAACTCCTTGATTTTTAATAAATTGTAGGAACGTTTGTTTTCATATTCTCCTGCGGCATTCCGAACCATCGCGCCCTCGTATCCTTGAACTAGAGATGCTTCAAAAAATTCCATGAGCTGTTCTTCATTTTCTACCCATTGAGTAGTTACACGCTTCAAATACTTGAATGGTCCATTTCTATCTTCATGAATTGTCATTATTCCGCGCAGAGTACGAGTTCTGTCTTCGAAATCGCCATTTCTATCCATATCATAGATATGATATTGAACGTTCAAATAGCCTTCTTCTGGTTTTTCTTTTCTAATGGCAGATGTTATTTTTTCGAAATCCTTTTTAAAGTCATGGTTGTAAAGCTCGCCATCCAAAATGGCATTGTAAGTTGTGCCGTCAGCGCTAGCCTTAAATATTTCAGCAATTTCAGCCTCGATATGTGGCATGGAAGTGATTCTCTTACGAGTACGTGACCAAAGAGAAACTTGGCTGTCTTTTACAATAGCAATGCAACGATGGCCGTCCAATTTAGGTTGAGCGAATGCGGGATATTTTATTTTATGTCCTTGATCTCTGAATTTGTGAGCCAACATAGGCACGATGCCGCCTTCAATGATAGCATCCACGGTACCAGCTTCAGCTTCTTCTTTGGTTTCAACATAGCCCTTTTTCTTTTGTTTTTCCCATTTAGCTTGAGCTTCTGCATCGGCCTGTTGTTCGGCTGAAGTTTCATTCTTCTTACCTTTGTTTTTACCTTCTTTGATTTTGTCGTGAGTCACTTGTGGACTGTCTGTTCCAAGCTGGCCATAGGTAGTTATGATACTTGCCGTATAATCCTGTGCGTCGTCTCCAGTTTCAGATTCCCGTCCAAACCATGTTGCTATTGTCCAAAACTGAATCGCGCCTGTTGATGTTTTCTTGTAAAGAGTAGGAAAATTCTTCATTTTGACCCCTATAATGGAACTAACTCCATGAAACCAGTATAGCGCTAATTTAGAAAAAGGCAAGAAAAAACCCGCCATCACTGGCGGGCCTAAACCGTGTGCCGGGCTTGATTCCGGCTATCGTAGTCGCCCTCAATCATATGGCTCTACGAAATCTGTCCAACGTGGTCTGCGGATTGAGATCGTCCACCCTTACGGATGCTTCGTTGGCACGCGGGTCCATCCCCACCGCACGATTAACATAATTCGTTGATATCTTTTGTCTTTAAATCTTTGGCTTGTTCATTTATGGCTTTGGAGAAGAATTTGCGCATTTCGTTTTTACTTCGTTCTGAAGCCATCATAATATCTGATTTGGCAATAGCGCTTCCGCCGGGAGTATTTTGGCCCATTGTGCCAGAAGGAACGCCATCTTCAGAGTATCCAAACTTAGCGAGCCATTTTTTTGATTCGGCCATACCCTTTTTGAGGGCGACAGTTCGACCAATTGCATCGATTTCATGTTTTTTAAAGTTAGGGAGTTTTTGCTGCATGAAGCCAGAGAATTCTTCTTTCTTGCTCCAAACCTGATATTCTTCTTCAGCGCGAGCAAGCCACTTATTTTTCTTTTCTTTGGATTTCATACCAAAGGAAGTATTTTGCATTTTCCCGCCGAGGCTTTCAGATTGTAATGCGGCGCCTCCAGATAATCCGGCAGGCGGAGCCATCATAGAACCAGCATCTAGGGTTTTGGCCAATTTTTCCTTTGGATGAAGTCTTTCTTCCCTACGAGAGGAAGTTTTATGTGCTTCCATATGAAGACGGACTTTATCCATATGATGAGATCCTGTTTTTGGGTCTCGGGCGGCCTGAGCAGCATTAAAGTGCATATTCGCAGCTTCAAGGTGATCATTAGGATGCATTGGACCATATTCGTGGACCCGTTTGTGACTATGAATATCATGGCCGCCCTTAGTCGTACCAAGTTTATGGCCATTTTCGCCAACTATGTTTAAATTGGGTTTCGCGGGGGCCGAACCGGCTTTAATCATTGGAAGGGCGCGTTGCGCGACATTGGCGGGAGCGCCAGTCGTACCGGCAATATCTTCTTTTTTCATAGGTTCAACTCCCAAGGCTTTTGCATGAACGGCAGGATCTTCTTTTTTGGCCATGGCCTCAGAAAGGGTCATTTTACCATAATCGAGATCTTCTGCTTTGAAAAGTTCAATTTCCGTACTTTCGGTCTTAAATAGTGAATCTATATCATCTTTTTTGGAATGTGATTTTTTATCTGTAGGGTAAAGGGTGGCGATGGCCACTTTATTACAGGGATGGACAGTAATCGTGACCTTGCGCGCAATAGAATTAGGAACGTCCATTCCTACTTTGTTGATTTTAGCCCCTTCTATAGAGAAGTTCGAAATACTGCGTTCGTCGCGGTCTTTGTGATCATGATCGTATCGGAAGGTACCGGCCACTTCTTTGGCTGATTCTTTATAGTCATCCAAAAGTTCGCCCATTACATAGACGAATGGAACTCCACATTTTTCCCAAAAGCGCTTTTCATGCTCATTTTCGCAGTCTTTTTCTGAGAAAATCTTCTTTGCTTTCAATATCTTACCAACTACTTGAGCTGGTTGGTCAGATTTGTGTTCCCAGTTGAAAACTCCGTCTTTTTCAAGACTGGAAATATCCATACCGGCAATGATGATTCTTTCGCCCGAAGAGTCAATATTTTCTGAAGCGGCAATCCCGTGAATTAGAGTGGCCATAATGTTCGTGTATCTCCAAAGTAAAGATTGCCCCAGCCTAAAATATATCAGATTTTATGTAAATAGCCACTTTTCCCAAAAACGGTCTGGAAGTATTGGAAATCATTGATTTTTGGTCAAGAGTAGTAATCATTTAGACATTACGTAAGTTATCCCATTCACGTTTTAAAGAATGGTCAAGTGTTAAACACTGACAAATTTAAGGAGAAATAAAATATGTACAGTAATGCAAAAGCAATCGCCCTCTTGAGAGATCTTAGCGATAAACTGTCGAAAAGACTTGCCTATAGCGGCACATCAATGAATTCAGTCAGAACGGCTTTCTCTGCTGCCGATGCAAACGGTGCAGTTTGGCCCTATCTTGCTATTTCTGAGAACGGTAACGAAGCTGAAGGTCAGCCTGTCGTTATTATCGACTGTCGCAACGTAGACGCTGTTTCTAAAGATATTTTCGGTAACGGTACTGACGCATACGCCCCACACATCATCAGAATGGGCTATGAGTTAAGTGGCGCAGCCGGTACAAATCCAATTCCCTCACACGCCGATCTTGAAGCGATCAAATTTGAATCGATTAAAGTTGGCGCTCGTTGGCAGCTTGCTGAGCTTGCTAACGGATCTGCTGCTACGGATGCAAACGTTATGGCTGCTTCCCCAATCGCAGATATCGACGAACTTTACTGGCCAACTAAATCTGTTTAATTGGAGACGTTGGATCAATAAAGGAGGTTTGAATTATGCATTACACAGAACAGCAACTATTGAGTCTTGTTTCGGAAATCGAAAAAGAATTCTCAGTAGAGCTTAAGAAAGCTGAAGGCGAGGCCGCTGCCCCGCTTGCAAAATCAGAGCCCTCCGCTGAAGTAGTTAAGTCGGAAACGACCGCTATTGAAAAGAATGAGGATTGTGATTACGACGAAGAAGACAAAAAGGCTATGCATAAAATGTATAAGTCTATGTCGAAGGGTGAGTTAAAAGCTCATCATGAGTCAATCGCAAAGGCAATGACCGATGGCGATCTCGCAAAAGCAGACGGCAATGGCGGAGAAATGAACGCTTGCCCTCCCAAAGGTTCACCTGGAGCCAAATCTGAAGCTTCTGAAACGCCCCAACCGGTTCTTAATAAGACCGAAACTGGGAAAATCGAAGCAAACCCTCCGAAGGGTTCTCCTGGGGCTAAATCCTCAGATTCAGAAACACCTCAACCTGTCTTGAATAAGGCAGAAATTGAGAAATGTCCCCCGAAGGGATCGCCGGGCGCTAAGTCCGCTGATTCAGAAACACCTCAACCTGTACTTAACAAAGGAAGCGAAATGAATAAGTCAGAAGCCGATCTTTTGAAATCTGAAATCGAGTCTCTCAAAAAAGAAAATGAAGATTCGAAGAATCAACTTAACGCAGTAACCGCTTTCTTAACGAAGTTTGTTGAGAAAACTACTCCTCCTCCCCAAAAAGCTATTACATCAATTGATGTAATTGCCAAAGGCGAAGGCGCTGGAGCAGAAGTACAGCCACTCACAAAGAGTGAAATTACCCCGATTTTATTGAAAAAGTCCGCTGATCCTACCTTGGCCAAAGCTGACCGAGATGCGATCAACGAATTTTATTTAAATGGTGCCGACATTAAAACTATTAGCCATCTGCTTAAATAAACAGAGGCATAAGGAAACAAGGAGAAAAATATGATCGAACAACTTCAGTCACTTATGAAAGCCCTAGAAGCAGGTAGCTATAACGCGGCTCCCGGCCAATTGGCTCAAGGTGCTGCACTTATGGTGGAAGATCTTTCCCCCGTAATGCATAATGTTACATTCGATGACAGTCATATCAAGTTGCAAAAAATGCTGCCAAGCAAAGACGTTAAGTCTCAGCTTCACCAGTTTAACCGTCAACTTGACTATGGTATTTTCGGAGGTTCTGCTCAATTTGAAGGCGGAATCGGCGAAGAAGACACCACGAATTATGTTCGTGCAGTAGTCCCCATGTCATATTACAGCACGACTCGTCGAGTCACTGTTGCTGCCAATATGATTGGTGCTTTCGACGGTGTTAAAGCCGAAGATAGAGCTTCAGCTGACGCAGCTATGAAGCTTGCTGGCGATATCGAATTTGACCTCTTCCGAGGACAATCAGATTTCTCCAATGCTGGGGTGTTCGATGGTAACCCTCTTGCAGTCGCAAAAGTTCCAAACATGATCGGTCTCGATCAACAAGTTCGTCAATCCGATGCTCAATCAAACACTCAAGACTTGATGTTTGCTGAGTACGGTTCAGACCAAACTGTTATCCTCTCTGTTGGCGGTGCATTAGCACAGTCCATCATCGAAGATAGCTCGGTTCGTTCAGCAATGAACATGGGTGCTGCTGACAGACTCGTTCTCGATCCTATCACCCTCAGTCAATATAACAAAATCGCTCATGCGAAAGAACGTATTATGCTCGCCGGTTCTCCTCAAGAGGCCTCAGGCGCTCATTTACGAACTCAATGGACATCAAGTGCCATTGTTTCGCTAGAAGCTTCTCGTTTCCTCTCTGGTAAAACCCGCCCCGCACGCGCTCGCGCAGGCAGCCCAAATCAACCCGCTGCTCCTGCTCTTGCTGATGCCGGTGCTGCCGGATCATTACTCCAAGCTGCTACATACGTTTATTATGTAACCGCCGTAAGTATCCGTGGTGAGTCGCTCCCCTCCCCTTCCGCTTCGCAAGCAGTTGCTTTGGCCGGTGATAAAGTTACCGTTACCATTACCGCTGTTGCTGGCGCTCAGTACTACAACGTTTATCGTTCAAGTGCTGGTGGATCTGCCGCTTCTGCTAAGTTCATCGGTAAGATCTCTCAAGGGATTGGTAACCCAGTATTTACCGACCTCGGTAACCGATCTGAAGGATCTGTTACAGGGTTCCTCGTTCAAGGAAACACAATGAGCATCGCTCAATTGGCTCCTTACAGCAAATTGAAACTTGCAATCAATGACTTGTCGCTCCCCGAAGCACATTTCAGATTCTTGTCTCTCGCTGTTTTCCAACCTCGCAAAAACGTTCTTCTTGAGAACATCACTGGTCAATTGACCCCTGGTGGATCATAAGAATTAAAAGTTAGCCTGCCCCTAAGGGGTAGATAACAGATCCCAGGTAGCAATATCTGGGGATTTGTTGTCCGCCCTGGTGGAGCAAGCCGAAAGGAAGAGGCTGCGTCGAAAGACGTGGCCTTTTTCTTGCCCAAAATAAGTTTAATCTTATCAAATTGATATGTTTAATCTTATTTGTGTGCTATATTATTTCCAGAATGTTAGGGATAATCGATAAACTGGGTTAAACTCAGTATAACTTTCTATGTAGGTAGAAACAATGGGCTTTCCGAATTCTTTCAAACAAGTAACTTGCAAAAAATGCGGAACTGTATATGTTGCCGTCCCTCGCGCATGGGCCGAAGAAGAAATCGCCAGTAGTACCAAGTGGTTACGTGAGATGGATCTCAAAGATAGAAAAAATTACGGTTCACCCCCAAAATTGTCAGAATACGAATATTGCTGGTGTAAAAACCATTATAAGAACTTTAGAGCCTGGAAAAAGGGCGATTCTCCCGACGGTTGTACCCTATCTTCTATCATCCGAAAAGCTGACTAAGCACGAATACTAATCTTTAATATGTATAAGCGCATCTAAAGCGCAAAAAACTATTAAGGAGATTTTATGGCATTCCCGAGTAAATTTATTCCCAACGTCATTGTCGCACTGGCAGACGTAAAAGCCGGTAAAGAATTTTGTGCAGCAATCGATGCTGGCGCAATTCTCTCACCAAAAACTTTCATTAGATTGACAGACGCCATGGGCAGCAAAACCGTAGCCCAAAATATTCAAGCTGCTATGTTATGTCAAAGATCTCTTTCTCTGCATGACCAAGCAGTAATGGAAGATGGGTTCGCAAGTGATGATGTTATGGAAGCCGTCGTTGCAAGCATCAATGCTCATTGCGCAATTCCTGTTCATCGTGGCCCAGCTTTGGTAAACTTAGGTTCTGCTTCAAATTACAGAATGTTAGCTGAATCTGGAATCAGCAATGCATCCGGCGCAACAGTTACAGGTAACATTGCAGTAAGTCCAATTTCACATACTGCAATCACTGGTTTCACATACACTCCAAATCTCGCTGGCCCACATGGAAGTGCTGTTGAAGTTTCTGGAAACGTGGATGCTTCCGATAACGCAGCTCCAACTCCTGCAAACTTAACGGCAGCTGTTAGTGCAATGCAAGCTGCTTACACTTTTGCTCAAGCACAAACAAGCCCAGCTCCGGTTGTTAACTTAGGCGCAGGTACTCTTAACGGTCAAACTTTAACTCCTGGGATTTACAAATGGTCCACAGCAGTCGATGTCACTGGTGATATCACTATCAATGGCGGACCCGCAGATTCAATCATCCTTCAAATTGCCGGTACTCTCAATTTAGAAACTGGTGTTCAAATTCATTTGACTGGTGGAATCTTGCCACAAAACGTTACATGGGCAGTTGCAGGCGCAACCACTCTGAAAACAAGTTCAATATTCAGAGGCGTTATCTTGGATCAAACATCAATCGCAGTTCAAGCGACATGTACGGTTCACGGATCTCTCTATGCTCAGACCGCAGTTACATTAATCAGCGGCAACACTGGCCCCTAATTAAGTTCCTCCCGAAGACGGTCTTCGTCAACCGTCTACTGTCTCGTTGGCCCTAGGGTTTCGCCCTAGGGCCTTTTTATTTTTATAATTCGGAAATTACTCTGTCCAATTGAGCTTGAACTTCTTCGATACTAACATTGGCATCAATCATCGTGTAACTTAGACCGGTATTTTCTGCTAATTCATGGATGTATTTTGTAAAACTGGAATAAACCTTTCGTTGAAATTCAGGTCCTTTTGCTTCAATGGCGTCGACAAAACCATTTCGCAAATTTCTACGTTTAAGAGCTGTTTCTGGATCAATTTCCAAAAATATGACTTGATCAGGATTTTGTGTGTATTGCATCACAAGGCCACGATAAAACATGTCTGTAAAAACTGAAGTCACATTGTGGTCTGTGTAAGCCAAGTGAGAAAGAAGACCTCGATCGCTTACGATGTAATCATAGTCATTTTCGACAGCGCGATACATTCTTTGATTTTCGATACGCATAGCAGCAAACACGAATTCCATGGACATTCCATCCATTTTACTTGAGGGATCAAGAACTAATTTTCTTAGAGCGACACAGACGGGAATATGGGGATTTCCCACTTCTCGGGTGTCCAAAACTCTCTTACCTTGATCTCTTAATGTCTGAATGAAGTAGTTATAGGCCGTGGTCTTTCCCGAGCCGTCGATCCCTTCGAATTCAATGACTTTTGCTGACATGTTTTTCTCCTTAAATATGTGTAAATGCTTGGAAAAACAGCCTATTCCGCTTTCCCAAATGTTTTCGTGCCAATCTTAAGTGAAAGATATACCTCAAATTGGAGTAAATTGCAATGAGACTTTCCGCACGAGTAATCACAAATTTCGCGACTGTAAACCAGTTTTCCTACGCTGCTCAGTGGGCGGTTCGAGCTGGAGACCCAAATACCCTGTATTTTCAAATAGTTGATCTAGATCAAGTCACTTTAGCTAACATCTCCGGCGCAGCCCTTATTGGCGGATTTTTCAACGTTCCCCCGGCCCAGGCCAGCGTAATAGGTCTACGTTACATGGTAGGCGTTGGCGGCGGTAATCAGCCAGCCTCCATCCAGGTCACCTTCCCGTCCATAGATGACGCTCAGGTGATCAATTTAACCGCTGTACAGGCCGATCCAAATGACGCGTCGATCTGGAAAGTCACCATTCCTCCCAGTAAAACACCGAATTCAGGAAATGTCCAGTTTGCAGTATTCGAGGGAAGCAATATAAGACGTTTTAGCGTTTTAAACATGATTTCCGTCGAGCCCATGAATGACGGGAGCTGCTAAATGGGAGATTATACCTTAACAAAAACATATGAAACGGCAATGTACCCCGTACATGCCAGTCAAACCTCTGGCCTACTTAGGCGCTGTGAGCCCCTATTGCAGCCACAGCAGGTTATTTCTCGTTGGTTGAAGGGAATCCCCCTTCGAATGCAAAATGGCGATTTTATTACCGATGATGAGATGAAAGACTATATAATGGTCGCCATGAACGACGCTGAATTACTTTTAGGCCGAACAATTACCAGGGAAGCCTTTAAGGAAAAATTGCCATTTGATTACAATTTGTACAAAACTTACATCCATCTCCGAGCGGAACACGGACCAATTGTAAGTTTGGAACATCTTGCAATTGTAAGTTCAGACAATAATTTAATTTTCGAAATCCCCCCTACGTGGATTGAAGCTGCGAATTTTTCCAAAAATTTGATCAACGTCATTCCACTGTTGGCCGCCTATGGAGTCAATTCTGTCCAAGGTGCTGTCGGTAACGCCGGTATCGCCTTTTTGACTGTCATAGACGGACTCAACTGGGTTCCCGCTTACTGGCAAATTAAATACACGGCTGGTCTTTCAAATAAAGAAGGCCTTGTTCCCGTTCCAGTAAACGAATTGGTTGGTGTTATTACTGCGATCCATATCTTGAGTATGCTTGCTCCATTGTTCATTCATACTTCTCAAAGCTTGTCTCAGGATGGTATTTCTCAATCTTCTAGTGGCCCCGGCCCTAGAATTTATCAGCTGAGAATAGAAGAATTAATGGCCCAAAGAGATGAGCTTGTTAGAAAGCTTCGCGGGATCTTTAGTTCAAAATATTTCATAGATAACTTCTAAGGTGTAAAATGGGCGTTGATAGAGGCATATTAAATGCGATGAAAGATCACCGGAAAAGCATTTCCGGACCGCATTTCCTTATGTCCGCTGACAATCCAATATACCCAGAACAAAACAAGTTAAATCTAGATCATGCAGCTGTTTTGAAACATCTTAAGGGTGCTCAGTACGACGCCCATGAAGTTATGGGTCATTATGGAAAACCAGAAAAATCAATAATCATTTACAAAATTTCTCCCCAACAAGCCGAACAACTTCATTCATTAGCCGCTAATCTGGGTCAAGAGAGTTCCATTTATTCTACTGGAAAGAAACATGAAATGCGTTATCATCATGGAGAAAAAGCTGGGCAGAAAGTAATGGGACAAGGAACTACCTGGCATGCTCAACAGCCAAAAGATTTTTATACAACTCTTCCTGGTGGCGCCGGACGATTTACTCATAACTTCAATGAAGATATGAAAAAGGCCGAAGAAAAACCAATTCAATCTGCTGCTCAACCTACTCCTAGTATTGGTCTGAAACCTGACAATAAAGTAAAACAAGTTGCGGAGAGTTATGCCAAAAGTAAAGGGATAAAACTATCTCCTACACCAGCTGTCAATGTTAATCCAGAACACGGTAAACAAATAGCTAGTTCATATGAAGGAATGAAGCACAGTCCCGGAGACCCAGCTGTTCAGAAAGCATATGGCGCCCTGATCAATGAAACTATGGATCAGTTCAACCATATTAAGAATAGTGGATTGAAGATTTCAAAGATCAAACCGGGAATGGCCAACCCTTATAAAAATTCAAAAGACGTAATGCACGATATCCATAATAACAATCATCTCTGGTTTTTCCCAACAGAAGGTGGATTTGGTTCTGAAGGAAGTGCTCCGAAGGATCATCCTCTATTGACACCTACAAAGATTCTCCATGAAGGCAGCCCACTACTTGCCAATGACGTATTCAGAATAGTACACGATTATTTTGGTCATGCCAAAGAAGGACATACTTTTGGTCCTAAGGGTGAACATTCTGCATTCTTAACTCACAAACAAATGTATTCTCCTGAAGCACAAAAGGCACTCGCCACAGAAACGATGGGACAAAATAATACCGTCAATTTTGGCAAACATGGCGAAGAAAATAGAAAAAATCCTCAAAAGACAGTTTACGCAGATCAAAAAGCTGGTCTACTGCCCGAAAACATAGTACATGGGAAGTGGCATCATGCTGCATAAACATATGAGACGCACATTGGAAGATTCTATTCAAGAACTTAGCGATATCGTTGAGTCGGGGTCTGCTCCTAGTGGTAGCGCCGGAGATACTGTCATAAACAATGATACTTACAATCCTGTCATGGAAATTCCATCTGATTGTAAAATCATTTTAGATCAATCGTCCAGTCCTCCTGGAGCCGTTGAACTTTTTGCAATGAAATACCCAGATCATGTCATCATTCAAAAAAGTAGGGAATTTATTGATTCTGCCTACGTAGTTTGCCATAAAGAAGAGCAGGACAAATGGGCTAAAGAACTCGCTGCCTATGGCATCAAAGTACTAAAGGTTGAAACTGGAGATCGCGATATGCGATCAAATCCTGGTGCTGAAGGCGAAGGTCAAAGTGGAGTACAGAGATCTCCCGAACAGACTATTAACAATCAACTTATCGAGCCCGATATTGCTAAAAGAGAAAAAATCGGAACTGGTGTTTGCAATGAATATCGAAAGAAAGCAAAATCTGGCGGAGATGTACTTTTCAAAGTAACCATCAAAGGTCGTAAATTCTTAACGGATGATATTCCTCTTCATATGTCTCTTAAGGTTTTTGACGAAAAACAAAAGATGGATATCGAAGATATCAAAGCCAAAGTCAAACGACTTGGAATTACAAAACCAGATCCTCATGCTTTAAGATTCCATACCAAAATTCATCATTCTGATTATAGCGATGCCGATTATTTCATGCTCATGATTGACGGATGCCCTCCAGAATACAAAAAATTCTATGACACTATTGACGGAGTGCAATATAAAGAATATTTCACACACGTTACAATCGACAAGCCTCTTTATGACCAAATAAAGAAGGAGGGTCTATCTCCGGATGAAGTCCATTTCGATAACCTTAGTGTTGAAAAAGGCGCCGGGAATACCATATATGAATTTACAGAAGACATGGAAAAAAGCTTTAAGACTAAAGCCGCAGGCGCAATGATCGCCGCTTCTTCTTTAATTGGTCAGCCCGCCGCTCCCCAAAGTGTAGACGCGGCTCCAAAGGTTATGCAAGCCCCGGCATTCAAGGCTCCCACTTACAGTCCAGAACACATGCTTAGAACTATCGCTTCTGTCGAAAGTAGCGGCGGCAAGAACACACATCACAAGAGATTACATTCTGGCGAACAAGCATACGGTAAGTATGCTTTAACGCCAAATATCATACGAGAAACAATAAGCCTTCATCCAGAACTAAAGCACAAATATCAAAAAGCCACTATCCTTCGCGGTCCCCAATTGCAAAACTTCATGAGAGACAATCCAGGCCTAGAAGACACTATTGCTAAGCAGCATTTGAAAAGACTTGAAAAACATTTTGGCAACGATCCGCAGAAAATAGGATATGCATGGTTAGAAGGAATTCGCGGTACTTATAAGGCCCAACACGACAAACAAGACATTAGTAAACACTGGCATGTAATAAAAATAAATAATGCCTATAATCAAGGAGTTAAGAAATGAGCGACAAGCCAATTCTCACTGAAAAAGAAATTGAACATATAGAAGATGCTGGTATGCTCGACAAACATCCAGTTAAAATGATCCGCACTCGCGGAGGTTTCTGGATTGCCATTGGTAAACCAAAAGGCAAATACAGGGAAGAAGCTTTAGCCGCAGGGAGTCATCCAGCTGTTGTAAAGTTCAACCTTGGAAAACAATACCCAGACTTTCAGCCAGCTTTGATGAAAAGCGAGGGAATGACTGATTCTTCCATCGTCGATGAACATTCTCATTGGTTGAGCGAGGATCTTAGGAAGTCTGGTCATGGTATTTATTCTATCCAAAATGGTAGCATGGTGGAATTTCACATTACCAAAAATAACGCTAAGGTGGCCTCTGTAATGAGCCATTTCGAGAGAGATTCAATTGTTATTGATGGTGTTACTGCACCGCAAGAATTCCGCCGGGCACTGGCCGGGGCAACTGCCGAGAAGGCAATGTCTTGCAATGCGTCAAAGGTTAAAATTACGGGTAAATAAGATGTGTATAAAGATTATTCGAGCTGAAGACGAAATCAAATACGATATAAATAAGCCACTGGAAGAACAGATAAGGGGCTCAAAACAGATCGTAGTAGACTATGAGCCAAACGATCCCTCCTTGGAGAAATTTTTGGATGAGATCGAACGATTTTGCCAAACTGGAATCAGCCGAACATTCAATATAAAGGTCAATCATAACAGTAGCATAATGGGTGCAAAGGTAAAAAATAAAATGAAAATGTACTCCAAAGATTTAGAACTTAATGAAGTGATAAAATCTCTGGTTAATTCATTTTCTAACACAGACAAGAAATTAGAAGAAATAGCCGAAATGTGCAGCATAGCAGGATGTAATAATGTCAGATCGTAAACCCGTCGGCATACAAGTCGATGATATTCAACGCGAAAGTCCCTTCGTCCAGCATTCTTTAGATCTGGCCAAACAGGATGCTTTTGTCACAAGCTTCGCCGTTGATTTCAACCATTACAAGGCAATTCCTAGCCCTATTGGTCAAAAAGACAAGGGTGACTACCGCAGAAGCGACGGAGTCGACACAATTACCTCAAACGGCTTTATTTACAAATGTGGCGGAGTTTTCTCGGCCACCATGACAGATGACAAACGAGACAAGAAGAAAAGTGATGGCGGGTTCGTAGACGTGGCCGTTGGCCGTTTGGTCCTGCCTAGGTTCTATAATGCTCCGGGAACCCCCGACATGTCGAATGGTGATAGAATTTATTTGGCCCCTGGTGATAGACTTTATGTTGCCGATCCAAAGGCAGACACCAAAGTAGCCACATATCATAAAATGGATTACACCCCTGATGCGGACAATATTCCGATGTATCCTATTGTAAGTATTGAGTTTTTAATCGACAGCCGTAATATTGAATACAAACTCGGTGTTGATTTTTGCCTCACAAGTGAAGGCAGCATTCGCTGGGAAAAAGGCGGAAAAAATCCAGGAATTGATCCAGATACCGGAAAAGGCCGAATATATTCAATCAGATATCTCTACAATGCTTTTTGGTATGTGGTCAGCCTCCCCAAAGAAATCCGAATCACCAATGTTACGACTAATGGCGTCAGAAGTCCCGAAAGAATGCCCTACTACGCTGAGATCGTCCGGGAATACATCTATCACAATCAAAATAAGGGTGACCAAGTCAATCAGCTCAAATCGAAGACACCTGGAAGAGTCGTGGAAGCGCCCACTGAATCCATTGACCCAGCTAACCCCGTGATACCAGTGGATATGTCCACAATTACAGAAGGCGAATAATAATCTTCAATCAGTATAAAACAAAGGAAAGTTAAGGACTTATGGCAGGAATAAAGAAAAGAAAAGTATTAGGTTATCGAGTCACAGACGTACCCAGCGTCGAGAACATGACTTTCAGTGAAAAGGCCGGAGCTAGGAAAGTTGCCGAAGTTGGAAGGAAATTACTTCCACTAAATATCAATGCGACGACTTATACAACTGATGCTTCTACCGCTCGCGCACTTCCTTCCGCTGGAAGAAATTTGGCGATCTACAATAATAGCGCTGCCGTTCATGCTGTCACTTTTGGTGAAGATCTTACCATCGCTGCATTGGCAGCTGGTGCAGTAGATGCCTCGGGTCACGTAGGAATTGCATGTACTCCAAATGCTTGGACCTATGTGGCAGCTGGCGAACAAATTTCAGTAATTACTGACAGCGCTACACTGCTTGTTTATTTAATTGACGACGATACGGCCATATCACTCGAAGCATCGAGATAAGGTAATAAAATGGCCTCAGGCGCTAACTTCTTCTTGAAAAAGACCTTGGGCAAGGACTACATGGAGTCTTTGCAGAAATTCGAGCTTTATAAGCCCGGAACTCGTACCGTTGTCGATCATGAAGAATTAAGGACCGCCTTACAAATTGTTCCAAGAACTGTAATGGCTTTAGTCATCAAAGAACTAACACCAATGGCCATCGGTGAAAATAAAGAATTCGACCTTCCAGTGGAAGGCGGCGCTATACTAAATGCTCAAAAACATGAAAGAGACGTTTATAGCGGAGAAATCAGACAAGGTTCTAAACTAATAGTGCAGTTTGTCAATCGCGCTATACCAGGAGTGGGACTTGTCATAATGAGTGCTTTCGAACTTTATGACGTTAACCAATTGTCAGAGAATATGTCAAGTGGTAACACTGACATTGACGCAAAGGTTCAAAAATTAGTCGATGAGAGAATAGCACTTCATGATTTAATCGGTAAAGTTATCGATAAGAAACTCATGGAGAGAGAAGCTGTAGATAAATTGGTTCTATTGAAACTTACAGACAAAGTTTCAGAAATAACCAAAATTCAACAGGAATCTACACCCCAGTCCGATCAATACTTTCGAGGAATGACTAACGGTATGAAGGTCGTAGAATCTGTTGTAACAGGAAAAGAACCAGAATTTGTTGAGCCCATGAAAAAGGGTCACGAAAAATTAAAAAAGTTCATAGAACTTAGGAAGAGTAAAAAGAATGAATTCTCAATTGAGATGGCTAAAGGCGAAACTGTTGAATGCCCGGATTGCGGTAAGCACATTTTTGACGGATCTATTTTTTCCGGGTGCATATGTCTTGGTGAGGATCGAGAAAAGAAGGTCTTCATTAAAAAGACCGAACAGGGAATAAAAGTCAGATTTGGTAAAGGCTGGGATGCAGAAAACATTGAAATGCTCCTAGATACTTTAAGGAAAAAACGTGACTAACCAGATTTTCTTAGCATACGATGGCGATAATGCCGGTAGACTTGTAGGTCGTGCCATTTTGGCTAACGATCCAGGCGCGCTTAGCGAAGTCTCCAGTCGCATTGGTTTAGGCCATGAAGTTGTTAAGAAATGGGTTGAAGAACATAATGGACAGGTCATCAGCGGGGGCGGAGACGAAGGTTTATTCTCTCTACCGGCTGAAGCTGTTCAAGATATCGAAGAATTAAGACGCGATTATGAATTCGCAACCAATCTGACTATGTCAGTTGGTGTAGGCCAAGATCTTCCACAAGCTGGAAAATCTCTGATGGTTGCTAAATTTCGTGGTAAAAATCAAGTGGTCATGTACGATGATTCCGTTGATAAGGACATCCAAGCCACACAAGATCGATTATCACAAGGACAAGGATCTGAAGAAGAACAGAAGCTTGGTGAAGCATATTTAAAGCCCGAAGATGATAAAGGTTTCAAACAAGACTCATGGCAGAAAGATCAAATTCAAAAAGAGAAAACTGGTGAGACTCCTTCTGAGACTGCTAGTGACGAAACATCCGCCAAGGCATCCGCCAAAACACCGGCAGGAACATCGGCAGAAAAGTCTTCTCAAGTTGCACAAGATAGTGCATTAACTCAGGAATCTCCAGAACAAGCTACGGCAAAAGTCAATCAAGAAGCATCCGCCAAAGTTGCTCAACAAGAGCCAAAAAGCGATACTAGACCCGACGTTGCCTTAGCTGAAGACAGGCCACTTCCAGATAAAAACAAAGGCGAACAGGGCCAACCTAATGCTCTTCCTGATAAGAAAAAAGAAAAACAAAAGGAAGAAGAAGACGGTCAAGCAAATAAACATGCGAGTGGAAAAGAAATGTCTACTCCTAGGGAAAAAGCCGAAGATACCGGTAAAGATCCCTCTAAAAATGAATTCAAAACTCCTATTAAAAAGGCAGAAGGTGATATGGATACTAAAGAAAAACCTAAAAAGGAAGTGAAAGATGAAAAAGGCAAAGAAGCTCCTAAAGAAGCTCCTGAAAATGGCCAAGCGCCTCCACAAGAAGCTCACGCGCAAAATTGCCCGACTTGTGGCAAGCCTCAAGAAGAAGCTGAAGAAGTAATTCAAGAGAACGTTGATACTCCCCCTGCCGATCCACAAGTTCAGCAAGAACAGATGAACAATATTGATAGTGGCGCTATGCCCGTCGGTAGTGAGATGGAAGGGAATGTTAGTCGTCCAGATGGTTTCAAGGAACAGAATGTTCCCGGAGACACTGGTATGCCTGGCGGACCTGAAGGTGGCGTAAATCTTGAAGGACCGAATGCTGGAGATACCCAAGATGATATGATGGGTCAAGCTTCTCCTACCGATCAGGCTTCCGACCAACAAATTCCTGGACAAGAGCAAGAGAACTTCCTCCTGGTCAGGAAGAAGAGCCTCCAATGCAATCAGTAATGCAGGATGGTTTAGAAGGCGGCGCCGAAGATGCTCAAAAAGAGCAAATAAAACAGATGATCGGCCAAGCTCTTCAAGGGTTTAAAAATAACAAACAAATTTTGGAACAATCTCAGGCTCAATCCCCTGAGCTTTATTCTTCATGTATCGCAATGCTTCGCGCCATGATTGAAATGTCCAAATTGCTTGGTATTTCAAATGGTACTGAACAACTTCCAAATGAACAACAAGGTGCTCAAGGCCAGCCCGGAGAACCAATTCCAGGCCAAGAAGAACATCCTTGTCCTACTTGTGGTAGTCATCCAGCCAAAGAAGCTGGACAAGAACCCGGAAAAGAAAAAGGTGGCTTTCCTCCAAAGAAGGACGGTAAAGCTCCTGAGAAAAAAGAAGGCAAAGAAGGTCCTCCTGGAAAAGAAAAAGGTGGATTTCCTCCTAAAAAAGAAGACAAAGATAAGTCGGCTGCTCCTAAGGAGGGTGCAGCTAACGAGCCCCCAAAAGAAAGTAAGCCAGGCGGTAGTGGCCTGGGAAAATTACCCACTAAAGCAACGACCAAGCACACTCCAAGAACTCCTTTGACTCCAGGTTCTATAAACCTGAAAGGTCAACAAAAGACGATAGATCAAAAGACCGGGAAGACCCGATGGATTGATCGCAAAAAGGGTGTAGTGATGGGTCCTAGCGGAGTTCCTGTTAAGGCAGCGGCTCAAGAGAATAACTAATGAGCTTTAAAATACATATTGATGCTTCGGCAATTGCTGGCGCATTTAAAGAAGCAAAAGAAGAAATTGAAAAGGACATCTTAGAAGCCGTCGATGGTCTGGCCGCCATGACTACTGCAAAAATTGATGAAATGGCCGCAGATAAACTTCATACCACGCTGAGTCAATTCCAAAAAGGATTTAAGACTCAAGAAATCGCGCCACATGTTCATCTTTTGACCATTGATGAAAGCGCACTTTGGATTGAAGAAGGTATTACTCCCGGAAAGGATATGAAGGAATCTCTTTTAAAAGATGCTCCTGTAAATCCTAGAACAGGTAATAAAAGTAGGGCCATCCCTTTTGAGCATAGTAGGGCACCATCTACCATGAATTCATACGCTCAAAGTTTGGTCAGCCAAATTAGAACTGAATTGAAGGCCAGAAAAATCCCTTATAAGAAAATAGAAACGGGATCTGGTGGCAATCCAAGACTTGGAAAACTTCATTCATTCAGTATCCCAAGCGCTCCGCCTACAAGCAGGGCAACAACGGATGCTTTGGCTAGAGTTACGATATATCAAAAGAAAAATCGTATTACTGGAAAAGTTCAAAGAGACATTATGACTTTTCGAACTGTAAGTAGTGGCCCGGCCAGTGAAGGTAAGTGGATTCACCCCGGATACGACGCACAACATTTTTTTGAAAAAGCCTATGAATGGGCTTTAAAAGAATGGGAAACAAACGTATTGCCGCAAATTTTGGCAAAATATTAAGGGTTTATGGGAATTTTTCAAGGTGACATGATAATAAAAACAGCTATCGAGCTTGGCATCGAAGACATGCGCAAGAATCCGTGGCTTATTGACCACATGTTTGAAGATTTAATCACAAGCCCATATCTAAAAGACAAATATGGCCAAAAACAAATCGATGCCTGTAAAGAGTGGTTCGCAAATAACAAAATAGAATTTTACATGGCACTTAGAAAAGATAAAGATAAGACGCCCTGCATAACGATATCCATGGGAAATAGCCCTGAAAAACAAGACATGAAGACCATGGCCGACCAGTCCACTGAGACAGTGCTCTTAATGCCAAACACTATTGGGAAGCCTATTCCCTACGTGGTTAAGCCTTTCGTCCCGCTTTCATATGACCAATCAACTGGTGAACTGGCGATCCCTGGGAATGCGCCGGGAAGCGACGGGATTGCGCCGGGAATGATCCTTGTTGACCCTGCGACCGGGAACGGTTACGGTATCCTGGAAATTACTGAAGCTGGTATCCTAATCGAAGCCGATACAAAACTCAATGCGAGTAAATACGGAATTGTTCCACAATTTCAAGTATATAAGGCTAGAGTTGAACACTCATTTTTTCAAGAAAGCTACACCATTGGCTGTCATGCGCATGGAGATCCCCAAAACCTACTTTGGCTTTGGTCAATCGCAATGTATAGTATAATGCGTTATAGAGAAAGCTTATTAGAGGCCTCCGGATTCACGGAAAGTCTTCTGAGCAGTTCAGACCTTCAGGAAGATAGCAATTACGGCGGCGTCGAAGGTGAAGAAGTTTTTCGAAGATACATCACAATCACTGGCCAAGTAGAGAACAGCTGGGTCAAGTCACCGCGAAGATTTATTGAAAGCGTTGCGTTAAAAGAGAAAACATCCAAAGGATTCCTCGGAGGGATCAAAATCCTATCTAATGAAGATTCCCCAGCTTTTATCGATAAAGCCAATGAAATTTGGTATACAGATAATGAAAATGGCGACGATTCCACCGACCCAGAAGATGAAAATGAATAATATCGTAGGAATCTTATAGTCATGCCAGGATTTGTAAAGACCCCGAAAGATGAAAAGAAATGGTCGGAAGCTAAAGAAGCTGCCGGTAAAAGTGGCGGAGAACCTAAATGGGCTCTGGCTAACTTCATATTCCATAGGATGAAAAAGTCACAAGGTCTTGAAAAAGCTGAAGAATTCATGCAAGAGATTTTTAAATCTGAAGCACAAATTCTTTCACCTAAGCCAACTCCGACAGCCGTGGCTAATCCAATGAAATCGGGCGAGCAAAGTACTATATCGAAAACCCCAAAGTCTCCAGGAATGTTTAAATCCGAGGACTTTAAAGACGTAAAACATGCAAGTGCTCGAAAACTAAGAGATTTTATGGCCAAGTGTAAGTCATAATACTAATCTTACAGTGGTATAAAGAGGTTCAATAATGGCACAAGAAAAGCGTTATACAGCAAAACAGGCAGCCGAAGCAGTAGCAGCTAAGGTCACTGAACTTATTAAGAATTTCCCAGCTTTGAAGAAATATGAATCTGAGAATTCTAAGAAATTAGGTACTCAGGCTCCCCACAGACACCAAGAAGAACTCGATAGAGAAGATATCGTGGGAAAAAGACGCGTTAGGGAACAACAAGACCCTAGAACAAATCCAAAAGAAAATGCCGAAGGCAATAATGCGGCCCCCGGCGCTCGACCTTACAATACCAAGAAATATGGAATGGAAGGCCAAGTAAGAAAGTCCGAAGAGCTTGAAAAATCAAGCAAAAATAAATTCGGTGAACACGTAAGACAGCATTTAGTTGATAAAGTTCACCACAGCATGAAAGAACACGGATATCACACCCACGAAGCTTCACCAAATCAAGTATCCGAACATGCTCGAAATATTGGAATTAAGAATTTACACAGCCACGAAATAGTTCATGCTTCTGACACATATAGACATGAACCAATGGAAAAGGCCGAGTTGAAGAAAGACTTCGGCGCCAACTTTGCAAATGCTGCCGCTAGCGGAGCAATCACACCAGCTAAAATTGCTCAGGGTGCTCAAAGTATTGGACAACCGTCTGCGACTCCTCCTCCTTCGAACGTACAGAAGTCAGATGATATGGGAGTTTCAAAACAAGCTCCAGGTAATTCTGAAGCAAAAGGCGAAGGTACTACGTTACCTAGATCACAGGCCGAGAAGAATTGGATGGATAAATCCGAAGCTATCGCGGGGAAAAATACAGGTGTGGCCAAACTGGCTAAATTTTTAGAAATCAAGAAATCTGATATTTTAAAAAAGAGTTAAGAAATGGCGAAGAAGAACATGAAACAGGAAATTGAAAAAGTGGCTGAAAAAGCAAAAGAAATGTCTTTAGAAGAAGCCAAAAAATGGCGCGCTTCTTTAGCCAAACCTGCTGCCTCTCTAGCATTAAAAGAAGATCAAGTTAGAGAAGCATGGAGACTTTACTGGGCTCAAGAGAAATCGAAATGGGCCAATTCTAAGGATCTTGAACATATCATATGGCTTCATTTAAAAGCCGTAGCTATGGCTGCCCCAGCAAGATTCGAAGAAGGAATTAAACATTTTGGGCTTAAAAGAATAAGTTAATTAAGGAGAACGAAAATGTCTCAAAGACTAGCAACAAGTTTCATTAATACCAATATCCCTGGAGCGTATCCTAACATCGTTGTTCAAAGCCAACCTGTTGGTATCGGATCTTCTGGTAACGTAGTCATAATCGGTGAAGCCGATGGTGGAGATGTTTTCAGTGATCTTAATCCTTTGAGCAGCAATTCATTTACTCCAGATCAATTGGATAAAGTTCAACAACAATACCTTAGCGGTCCAATCGTTGATGCTATGAGAGCATTATCTGCTCCTTCAGCTGATGCTGATATCACTGGGTCTGCAAATTTAATCTACATCGTAAAAACAAATACGAGTGCAAAGGCTTCTGCCGCTGTTGACACTAACTATGGACTTTTTTCTGATCAAAATTTCGGCATTCCTGGAAACCAATACAGATATCAAGTTACTTCGATCGCTACCGAAGCTCCTCCTACCCTTTCCGGTGGAACTATCCCTGCATTCGGTGCAGCTTTAGACGGCGCTTCTTTTACACTTCGATTAAACGGTGGAGCAGCCAATGTTATCACTCTTAGTAGCAGCTCTTCTGGTCCAGTTAGTCCAAGCGAAGCCGCTTCAGCTCAATCAGCTGCTCAGGCCGCTTACACAAGTTTATCTGGTCATGGCGGATATGTTTCAATTCCCGCTGTTCTCGATGGTCAAACATTAACCGCTGGTTATTATAGCACGGGCGCCGCTTCCTTAGATGCAGGCGGACCTCTTACTTTTAGCGGTTCTTCAACTGACGTATTCGTAATCAAAACTGCAAGTACTTTAGTGACTGGTTCAAGCGGTACTCCTGTTATTAACTTTACTGGTGGCGCTTTAGCCAAAAACGTTTATTGGCTCGTCGGAAGTTCTGCAACTCTTGATTCTTCATTCGCTGGTACTTTCCAAGGTAACGTTATCGCTCAAGCATCAATCACTGACACATTAGGAACCGTTGTAAACGGCAGTTTAATTGCTCTTACTGGAGCCGTCACATTAAGCGCACCCACTGTCGTCAACGCACAGCAAGCTCCTCTATTAAATTACGCTGGGACGTTTGGTCTCTTAGGTGCTTCAGCCGTAACTGGTAGCGCATCTAGCGGTACTATTATCAATGGTAACGTTGGTGTGAGTCCTGGAACTTCAATCACAAATTTCCCTCCTGGAGTAATCAACGGAGCTAACCACTCAAATCAGGCTCAGTTAATAACTGAACTCAATTTGTTACTTCCCTCTGGAATCTCTGCATCACCTGGCGCTGCACCAAATAGTATTGCTCTTACCATGGCCATAGATGCTACCGCTTATCGAAGGGGAGATGCAAGAAGTTTTGAATTGTTCGACTCTACTCCTGGAGATTTAGCCGCTTTAGGTCTTTCTGACAGTTTAAATGTTGCCGCTCAAGAGGCTTCTGTTGAAGTTCAAATCAACCGCGCCGACATTAACTTAAGCGAAACAATCGACGTTGCAACTCAAATTGCCTTAAACGTTGGTTACCAAGGTACGACCGCAACTTTAACAATTAATCCCGTAAGTCAAATGTTGACGACTACTGTTAGTGGCGGATCAGGTGCTAACTTAAGTATCGCTCTTAGCCAATACAGAACGGTTGCCGACATTGCTGCTTTTATCAATTCTCAATCTGGATATTCAGCTTCAGCTTCTCCTTCTGCTCAGCAATTACCTCCTTCTGCTTTAGATGCAGTTACCGCAGCCGGTATCGCTTCAAGCGGAGCTGGTGAACAGCCTGGAAGAATTAAAGATGCTCTGTTCTCTTTCGAACAAGGTATGAGTACTTCTCGCGCATTGAATTTCGCACCTCAAGCTTCTTCTGGATTACCCAATCCAAATGCAGCTCCAATTTTCTTATCTGGTGGAACCAAAGGTGGAACTTCTGCTGCTCAAGTTATCGCTGCAATCAACGCATTGGCTGGATTGAATGTTAACATTATCGTTCCTCTCTTCTCAAGAGATGCAAGCGCTGATATCGCTGACGGATTAACCGATTCATCTTCGACCTACACCATTGATGCAATCCATGCAGCTGCTAAGGCTCATTGTATCCAATTCAGCACACCGAAGCTTAAAAAGAATCGTATCGCAATCCTTTCTTTCTGGGGAACTTATGCTCAGACGAAACAAAAATCTCAAGGGATTGCTCAGTACCGTTGTTCTTTGGCTTTCCAAAGGCCTTCGCAAGTTAACTCGCAAGGCGTTATCACAAGCTTCCTCCCTTGGTACCAAGCAGTTGTTGCTGCCGGTATGCAAACGGGCGGTTTCTATAAAGCCATCGTTAACAAATTCGCAAACGTTATCAGTTACCTTGATCCTTCAGGATTTGACTCGGGTAGCCCTGGTGATGTTGAAGATGCACTCGATGCTGGTCTATTATTTTGGACCAAAGATACCGCTGGAGTTCGTTGGGTTAGTGACCAAACGACTTATGCCTTTGACGCCAATTTCGTTTATAACAGCATCCAAGCCGTGTACGCTTCGGATATTTTGGCCCTCGATCTCGCCGCAAGCTTCCAAGCATCCTTTGTTGGTAAGAGCTTGGCCGATGTCGACGCCGCTACCGCTTTGAGCTTCTTAGCTCAAAAAATGGATGGATACAAACGATTAAAGTTAATCGCAGGCAGCACAGATGCTCCTCTCGGGTTCAAAAATCCCAAAGTCAGCGTCAATGGTCCTGAAATGGACGTTGCAGTCGAAATCAAGCTTGCAACCGCTATCTACTTCGTACCGATTACCATTAACGTATCGCAAGTACAGAGCGCCGCTTAATCTTTAGTTTAAGGAGAATTTACAATGCCATCAAAAGTTTTAGTTGGAGCCCGAACAAAAGTATACGTAGACGATACACTCGTTGGTATCTTTGAAACAGTCTCTTATAACGTCAATATTGGAAATGAACCAATTCATCTTTTGGGCCGTTATAGCCCAGATGAGATCACTCCTACGTCTTATGACGCAGTTACGCTTACATGCGGTGCTTTTAGGGTAGTTGGCCAAGGACCTATGGTTCTTCCAAAATTTCCAAAATTGCAAGATCTCTTGACTTTAGAGAACGTTACATTGGCCGTTGTTGACCGACAAACTGGTGCAACCATTATGACTGCAATCGGGTGTATCCCGACCTCTTATAACGGTAACCACAATGCTCGCGCCACCAGCCGTGTTACAATCAACTACACAGGCATCAGGTTAAGTGATGAAGCCGGTGACCAGGATGAAAGTTCAGGAGCAACCAGCCTCCCTTAACATAGTGATTTAATTTAAGAATTATGGAAACGGATAAGATTAATCTTATCCGTTTTTTATTTTGAAGCAATCTTAACTAAGTCTCATATGGTTGAGATCTAACTAGGTTAGGGTTCCCCAAAATGCCAGGTATAGAGCAGAAATGGCCTGCGGTACCTCCGACGCTTTTCACGTCTGATGGTTCTCCGTATGGAATAATAAACGTTGTAACGGCAGCTGGCTTAAAAGTTAAGCAAGAAATTGCCATCGTCGCAACTGGGCAACCAAATATAACCCTCCGCGTAGTCCGTGTCATGTCTCCAACACAAATCAAAGTTGGAGCCCTCAATCCTCCTCAAGGTCAATGGTTTCAAGGTGTAGATGTTTCGGCCTATACAGTCGCAGCAGGCGCATATCTTTATGCTGGTGAACAGACCAAAAATACCATCAAAACCGACGACATGGACAAGGCTACTTACGATCAGGAGCCTACAGTCGCGTGGAGAAGCGTCCTAGTCGATCAGTTTGGGGATTATTATGAAACTGCCAATCCCTTACCCGTTGTTTTCGCCGGTTCAATTACGACGACAGTTCGACGACTCACCGATAAAAGTGGTGATACGACTCCTGACGGCCTCCCAGATGCGATCCAAATAGGGGACGGCACTAACAGACTGCATATCAATGCCGACGGCTCTATTAACGTTGATATCGGCGGTAGTGCGGCGATATACACTATCAAAATTCCATATAACGAAGTAAATTCAGTAGCTTCTGGCGTAAGTACCACTGTAATCACTTATACTGTCCCTGGCACCGCAACCAGCGCCTTTCTCCAAAGAGTTCAAGTTTCAGGAGAAAATATAGCCAGATATGACCTACTGATAAACTCCTCAATAGTTGCCACAAAAAGAACATACTTCGGTGGCGATTTGAATGCGACTTTTGAATTTCAGAGCTTTAACAATAATGGCGTTCCGTTAGCTGTAGGGAACACTGTAGTCGTTAAGGTTTTACACACTAGACCATCATTAGCTAGCTTTGAGGCCACCATACAAGTAGCTGAAGTTACATAAGTTTTTGGAATAAAATGCTCTCGGGAGTAATCTTACCGTAAAGGACGATAAAATGGCATCACCAATAGAAATTAGAAAAATGAAGGCAGAGCTTTTGGGCGTTTCTCATGCAAAGGCAAACCTCGAAATTAGAATAGAGGAAATGCTAGAAGAAATCCAGCGTTTAAAAAATCACGTTGAAGTGCAGATAAAAAGAGAAGTAGAACTTCAAGGTAAAATAGCTGAAACGGAATCGGCCTTAAAAAATTAAAGGAATAGAAAATGTCAGATTTTAATAGTTCATTACCAGTAAGAACAGAGAACCCCGGCGATGTAGCGGTCTTTTTAGTAGACGGAACTACACCTACACAGAAAGCCGCAGTTGATGCGAATGGTTCTTTAAGAGATGTTGTTGACGGCCCCGTAAGCCCTGGGTCCGCAGCTGCCTTTTCTGCTCTTATCGGCGGTCAGTTTAATACCACTCTTCCTACACTTACTACTGGACAGCAAGCTGCCCTTCAAGTTGACAATCGTGGTAGATTACTGGTTACTCCTAGCGTTGTAAACGATACGAACTATGGCGTTGTTGGGGCCAATACTTTAAGAACTGCCGCTCAAATCGGTAACGCCACTGGCGCTGCCGATTTTAACTATGGAACTGTTGGGGCTCAAACACTCAGAGCTGCTGCTCAAATTGGTAACGCGACTGGTGCTGCTGATTTTGGTGCTGGTTCTGCAACCGCTCAAACATTAAGAGTTACAATTTCCAATTTTCCAACTACCCTAGACACAAATTATGGAACCGTTGGAGCTAACACATTACGCACAGCTTCTCAAATTGGTAATGCCACCGGAGCCGCTGATTTTAATGTAGGCGCCATCGGTGCTCAAACATTAAGAGTAGCCGCTGAAATCGCAAATGCTACTGGACTGGCTGACTTCAATGCTGGTGCCACGGGTGCTCAGACATTAAGAGTAGTAGCTAATCAGGGAGCACCAAATACCGCAGCTAATGCATGGCCAATCTCAATCACTTCTGGTGGAGCAGCTAACAGTCCTACAAATCCAATATTTGTTTCTGAAGCAGTTGCCTCTGGTACTCCTGTAGATAATTATAATACCGTATCTGCATTGGCCGCAAATGCCACAAGCACTCATGTTTACACTGTCACTGCTGGAAAAACTTTTTTCACCAAACAATTCTGGGCTTCTGGGTCTGGAAAATTAAAAGTAGAAGTCCAATACGAAACCGCAGCTGGTTCAGGTATTTTTAATAGTTTCTGGGTAGGATTTAACTCTACTTCTACACCAAACATTCCAATTCCAGTTCCTTCAGACAAAACTCAAATTGCTGGTGCAAAGATCCAAATCATCCGCACGAACCTCGATAAGGCGTCTCAAGACGTTTACTCGACAATTAGCGGCAACGAACAATAATAGGGAGGCCTAATGGCAGACATTCCCTATATCGATCAAGCACAAGAAGTTAAAATAACAGGGCAAGACTCTGGTGGCACAACTGTAAACTACGTTGGCGCAGACGCTAACGGAAATTTACTGGTTAAGGATTATGCCACTAGCGCAACTGGTTCTGCCGTTCCTTCAAACGCCTCATACATAGCTGGAAAAAATGCTGGAAATTTAATTGGTATCGCTGTAGATGCTAGCGGCAATATACAAATGGTCGGCAATGTAGCTTCTGGTTCTGCTGACTCGGGTAGTCCCGTAAAAGTTGGTGGCGTTTTTAATACGACCTTACCAACTCTTTCTAACGGCCAAAGAGGGGACCTACAATTAAATAGCAACGCAGAATTAATAGTAACCACTCAAGACGAATCCTTTGGCGCTTTCAATATAACAACTCAAGATATCGTATCGACCACTGCATTAGGGTTTAATCAACAACCAATAATAACTGGTACTCCAACCGCAAATTCAACGGCTGTATTAACTACTAATTCAGATGAAGCCGTCGTCGTCCAAGTATCAGGAACGTGGACTGGAAGTTTACAATCAGAAGTAAGCATGGATGGAGGAACTACTTGGTATGTTCGTCCTATTCATCAAACCGGCACTATTTATACGGCCTCCACTTTCACCGCTAATTTTAATGGTGAAGCGAATATGGCCGGATTTACAAATTTTAGAATACGCGCCATTTCGGCAATGACCGGTACGGCTGTAGTAAAGCTTACGATCACCAATAATGTTAATACGGTTTATATCGGTGCCGTAGTTCAAAATGCGCCAGTAGACGGGTCTAAACAATCCTATAGAGCTGCGAGCAGTGCATCTTTTTCTTCTGCCGCTACAGCTACAGATATTTTCACCATCACAGGAAGTGCCACTAAAACCATTCGAATAACTAGGATCTCGATCACTGGAACACAAACTACGCCGGGATACGTGAGTTTCTTTTTCATAAAAAGATCTGCTGCCAATTCGGGTGGAACATCGGCAGCAGTCACAGCAGTTCCTCATGATTCTAATAATTTGGCTGCCACTGCGACAGTACTACAATATACAGCAAATCCAACATCATTAGGAGCTACTGTTGGAACAATTTTATCTTTTAAGAAAGTTATTCAAGTCCCGGCAGTAGCGGGTAACGTAAGTTCAGAAAATATACCCGATATTTATTTTGGTAATAGTCCTGCACAATCTATAGTTTTAAGAGGAACTTCCCAAGTATTGGCCATAAATCTAGGCGGCGTAACCGTAACAGGCGGAAGCTGGCTATGTACTGTTGAATGGACAGAGGAATAACATGATAGTACAGGCTATTAATACAACCGGAGGCATCCTAGCGTACAATAACAATGGCGAAAATGTGTCCATTGGCGCAGGCGCGACCTTAACGATTCCAAATACTGTGCTTGTTCAATTCCAACAAGATCCCCAGGTGTTAGTTGACATTACAGCCGGAAATCTAAATTTAAGCGATGGTATCAGCACATATCTAGGCTCTAATGCCGTGGTTTTTCTATACAATGCAGCACATGATTTCAGTAACCTCGATAAATCCGGTAGCGGTACCGTAAATGCACTCAATGGAGCAGTAATTGCAACGGTCGCAAAAAATGCAACAGTTAACTTCAAGATCACCGGTACTTGGTCTGGAACTTTAAGTCTTCAGGGAAGTCTTGATGGCGGATTAACATGGGATAGTATCCAAGGATACGTTCCATCGTCTGGTAACTGGACCAATGCAACAACCACTAACTTCATGGTCACAGTTCCTTGCGGAGCTTACACACAAGTTCAATTAGTCGCAACTGCCTGGTCTTCTGGAACGGCTACCATAAAATATAATTCGAGTCTAGCTACCAATGCAATTCAAGTATTCAGTTCAAGCGCTGCTGCTTTTAGCGCACAGGTAAGAAATCAAGACACGGCTGGGAATGGCATTACATCCACTGCCGAAACATCTAAACAATCTCTTGACGTAAATATTGTAGCTCCTGCGGCAGCTTATTATTCAGCACCGGTAAACATTCGACAAACAGCGGCCACTGCGGCCAATGCAACTGTTTGGTCTATGAGAAATGCTTCCGGTTCTACGAAGACCATTTATCTTGAAAGAATATTTCTAAGTATGGCATTTGATGGCGCGACGCCACTTACAAGAACTTCTTTAAAATATGATTTAGTTAGATATACTTCTGCGACTCCCACTGGAGGAACAGCCATCACAGTCGTAGCTCAAGACTCTTCGTCCGCCGCGACACAAGTAACTGATGTAAGATTTTTAGATACCGGATTAACTACGACTGGAGTTTCATTTGGAACTCCCATAGCAACGATCATATGTCCAGAAACAGATAACGGTCCAGTTGCTCAATACATAAGGGAAGCTATAGCGGTTAAATTAGCGCCAGGAGAAGGCTTCTGCATCCGATTAGATGTAGCCGCAGTCGTGGGACAAAGTATTTCTGGAGAAATTGTTTGGAGTGAAAGATAATGCCTACCAATTATGCGCCCTTGAATGAAGCAGATTTTAGAGCCGACGGTCTTAATTTTAAAGGCCAAGGAATCATAGGAGTGGCAATAGCCGGAGCTTCAACTAATTTTGATTTTGTTCTGCCTGAAGATAGGCTGATAAGTGGAGGAGCACTGCTTTGCAAAGGCGCGAACTGGGGAGATAATATCACCTTTCAAGTCGTCGATAAAGATGGCATCTTAGCTCCCGCAGGTACCGTCCTTAACGAGTTTGTCACGGATTGGTACATCATGGACAGTAGCGAATTTCAGTTAGAACTTAGATGCCAATACCCAGCAAAGATATATCAAGGTCTTTATGTTCGATTAATTTACAATTCTACAGGCACTTCGAACGTAAATGTGGCAATGAACTACGAATTTCACAAGGTCCTAGTTTAGAATATTAATCTTATGACCCTGAACGGAATGACTCCGTTCTAAAACAAAGACAAGGAGTCCAATATGGCCGTAGTACCTTTAATCGCTCCAGTATTAAGTGGCAAACAAAGTAAATCCATGAACTTAGATGGATCTCAAGTACCTCAGGTGTTTTCTTATTCCCCAGGTTCAGATGAAAATGGCGTTAACAGCGCAGAATTACTTTCTTTAACCATTCTCATCGAAAGCACTGGCCAAGATTCATTCAGTAATTTTGGTAAGTTGTCTGCTTTGCCCAATGGAATTGAAATTGCCGTTACCATAGGAGGAGTTAAATCCGTAATATGCGTAATAAAAGACAATGCAGATTTAGTCACGATGTTCCCTCAGAACAACTTCGGTAGTAGTGCTCAAGGAACTCTTGGAAGTGCAGTTGGGTTCGGCGCCTCTGTTGATGCTTTCACTGGAACCATGACATTCAACGATAGCTCAATGGTTTTAGCTGATGTAGATTCCATCACTATTACAATTCAGGATGATTTGAGTGCTATTGGAACTTTAGTTTGTACCCTCAACAGCTTGTTCCAAGCAGCTTAAGGAGATGACATGGATAACGTATTAATTCCCCTAAATAATATTGATCAAAATAAAGTAGTTTATGTAAACGTAGCCGGAATCGTTTGGATTACAGACGATGGCACCGGAAATTTATTGGTGGGCCTGAGTGACGGAACTCGCTTCCACATGAAGCAAAAACTAAGAGATCTTCCTCCTCAATTTACTAATCTCGTGAGATAATATGGATTCTATAATCGTGGGATTTTCTAGACCTAAGGCTTTCTTTGAACCATTCAGTTGGATCATTAGGGCAATTACTAGGTCGAAATTTTCCCACGCTTATATTCGTTTCTACTCTGAAGAATATAACCGATGGTTAGTCTATCAAGCCAGCGGCCTTAAAGTAAACTTCATCGGCCAAACTTCATTTGATGATGTGGAGTTAGTTTACGAAGAGTTCAACGTACCTGTTACACCGCTAACAAAGAAAACTGCCATTCAAGGCGCTATAGATAAATGCGGATCTCCATATGGAGTAGGCCAAATCATAGGGTTTGGCGCCGTTCTTTTCATGAGGATCTTCGGAAAGAATATTCACAATCCATTCTATAGCGGATCTTCTTATGTTTGCTCTGAATTGGTAGCAGATATTCTTATTGAAATTGATAAGGAAGACGCAGGCAGCTTAGACCCATCGGCCATGACGCCACAGGATGTCTACAATTTCATGATTTCTAAGGGATTTCAATCAGTGGCCGGATAACTTCGCCATTGTCTCAGCTGCCACCAAAGTAGTCAAAACGCCTAATCCAAAAGCCAACTTATCATTCGATTTCTGTAAATTATCGGATTTTTCCACTCGCGCACTTACTTCAGACAGAGAAACCATCAATGCTTGGATTCTTTGTTCGTCTGTGGCAATCGTTAACTTAAATTGAGTGATTGCTTTATAGAGATCGGCCATCTGTTTATCTTTAGTGGCACCGTCCTGTATGATTTTTCCAACGCAGCTATTCTGAGTAGCAGAATAAGTATAGGTTCCATCGGCATTAGACTTGATAGTGGAGAAGTCACAGCTTGTCCCATCACTAGTAGTCACGGTTAAGCCAAGCGAAGCGCTCGAAAACAACAATATTAAAATCATCAAAATTTTCATATTTATCCTTTAACCCTGCTTGCAAAAGCTATTAACCCTGCGAAAAAAGTAATTAGTAGACTAAGTTTAATGATCATATCCCAAGTGTGATACTTCTGTTGCATTTCGATCTTCGCTTTAATTTCACGAAACTTCATTTCTCCTGGATCAAAATAATGCTCGTCTTCCCATTCTTTTTGTGTCATTTTTTAAACCAATCATCGGGCACGGGTTGTTCTTGTTTTGGCTCATTCTGAGCTTTCTGAACTAATGCGTCTCCGGCAGCTTCTTGTTGCTGGGCTTGCGCAGCAAGAGTTAAATCTTTTTGCTGTTCCTGCTTAAGGATCTCTTTTGAAGTCCCAAGTAAAAGATCAATGATCAAATTATGGTACTTGATTATCAGGAAAATTATCCCCATCAGTGGGATTATCGTATAAAACAAAATCTTATTAGTGCTGTAAATGTCTTTTAGCCAGCTTTCGACCCTATCCTGCAAACTCTTAGCCGCTACCTGAACCACTGGAGCTGGCGGAGGCGCTACTGGAGCGGGCGTCGGGGCTACCACATTAACATCGACTGTGGCGCTAGGAATAATAGGTGTTTGTGGATTTTGATCTTCGCTCATTAGGTCTCCTTACTTGGAAGTACTTCCGGCCTGGGGATCTCCGGCGGGGCCGCCCGTCGCGACGCCTGGCTCGGCGTCAGTTACCTGACGACCTTGTGCGTCCATATACGATCTGACAGTCGTTGTCGCGTGCTCAAAGCTATTGGCCGTCATGAATGCAATGGTGATTCCTTTAAATAAATCGACCATTTGGGCTCCATCGATCAGGCCTTTAAGCCTGAATAGAATGCCTACGATATAAAGTATTAGAACTAATAGGGTTTTTCTAAATCCAAATAAGATATTTATCGCTTCAGCGGCTTTTTCTTTCATCTTAACTCCTATTTAAATGATATATCACATACTCCTAGGAAGATCAAGCAACTAATCTTATCTATTGGAGAATTAAATGGACATTTCAGTCGAAGTAGGAAGCTTAATATTGGTCGTAGCCGCTGCCTGGGCTCTTCCATGGAAGATCAGCAGCAAGATGCGTACAGAACGCGAGGCTGAGGCGGCTAAGACGCTACAGGCCGCAAAAGAAGCCGACTCTCAGGTCCGTAAAGAGTTCCAGGCCAAAATAGAACTAATGGAGAGCGAATTCCAGGCTTTCAAACACGAAATAGATAAAGACCTAGTCCACATAAAAGAAACCTATAATGGGGCTCTAGCTAACTTGGGTGAGAAGATCGAAGACTTACGCAAGGAATTAAGAAATCAACACGGCCAGCTAGTCAACCTAATTTCAGAATTCATTAAAAAACAATAATTATCTACTTACGAATAAAAACGGATGCCATTCATCGACAAACTTGGTGAACTTGCTTTTCTTTTTGTAGTTCCCGCGCCTTCTAACTCTCTTGGCAATCCCGCTTCCGTAAGGTCCCCACGCAGTCCCAGTTACATAGGTCGAATCATCTTTGTTTCTGGAGATGGTGATTATTTTTAAGGGTTGATACATGTAAGTAGGTTCAATGCCTACAGAAACATAATGCTCACCAACTTGAAAATCTAATCCCTCAAGCTTGAGAAAATCTAAAGCTGCATTTGCGAATTCTTTGTTAATTCTTCCTTGGTTATCCAATAGAACTTCTGCATTTGCTCCAAGGCCATTATGTACAAGTCTGTGTTTCATTTAATCCCCAATTGCTGAGCCTTCCATCGAATGGACCAAGGATCTATGGGCAACCATTCCGGCTCAATAGCTAATATTTTATCTACCAATACTTTAAGATCTTTGTATTCGGCAGGGCTCACAAAGAAAACCGGACCTCTTCCACTTTCAGTGGCAGTGGCAGCTCTTTCTACGCATTGTTGAAGCATTTTTTGGGTCAGTTTCATTGGAATTTTGGAACGGTAAACGTGATGCGATCCTTGCCGCGTTTATCTAATACTAAGACTTTCCCTTCAATTCTTTTAGAGAACATAACTATAGCTGTGCTGGGTTCGGTGCCATCTCCATAAAGACTTTGAAGTAACCCATCGCCGAGATAGTCCTTGAACTCAGCTTCTTTAATGGAAGCGCAGAATCTATTTTCTTGATTCGGATATCTTGTGATTTCCAGTTCCAAATTTAGAGTGTCGAGCCAATCGTAAAAGTTCATCGCTTTGCCTCGAATGAAATGTTTTCTACTTCGCCTTCATCGCTTAGTGTCTGCCTGAACCCATCTTGTTCTATAATTACGGTTTGCTCGCCGTATTTCTTTTGAAGAGTTCTGATAGCTTGAACGCCAGTGTTAGCAGTGTTTATTAAATCTCTGTGCTCGGCTTCACTCTTTTCCTGAGTGTTGGGTGGATTTAAAATAGAATTTTTCAAGTTCATAATTGAAACCCCGTTTCTTGAATTTGTTTTTCAAACTTACTTGCTAGTTTTTCTAAACTCTCAATGATTTGTGCGTCCGTCTTTCCTTCTTGTTGGCCAAAGAAGATAGTTCTTTTGACGAGCGTAGGGAAAGTGGAAAGCTTCATGTTCATGTAGCGCTGTGGATCATACGTCTTTTTGACATATTGTAATACCGATTGAATGTTCATTTTTCCTCCTGTAAATCGTACCATCTCTGGAACTGCTCATAGTTTAACCAAGTTACGAACTTATGTCCACAATATTTGCATCTTATTGGTCCCGGCGGCCCATTGAAAGCTTTATCACATGATGCACAGCGATATATTTCAATGGACTGTAAATGTCTGGGCATCTCTTTTGGCGATTCCTTAAATTTCATCCATGTCTCTTAATCTGCCCTTATCCTCACCGTCTACAAATAAGCGGGCGCCATGCGGGAATTTCATTAGAACATCGCGACCAATAACAATTCTTTCAAAGTAATCAAACACGGCGGCTAAGGGAATGTCTTCGAATGGATGCATTACTTCGAGAAGGTGATCGCCAGGCGTTACACTCATGGCCAAATTCATAATTCTTCCTCCGTAGCTTTTCTAAAGTCTTCCGGATGCACCATGGGAACTACTAATCCGTTCCATTTGGCTACAATGCAATGGCCGGGGCAATTAGGGATATCCGAGAGAAAATAAACAACTTCTCCTACTTTTAATGGATGATCTTTATATCTTGGTGTCATCCAAGAAGGAGCAAACACAATGGCTTCGCCTTGTCCAAATTTACTCTTCGGTTTTTTCATCTTTTAACCAAATTTCTTTCAGTGCGTTAAGAACTCTTATTTTCCTGCTTTCCGTGACGAATTCTCTCTGATCTTGAGTCAAGCCAAGATTCATGAAGGCCTCGAAATCATTGGTCAAATAAAATTTATATGTATCATCTGGATCATAGGTGTATTCGCTATAACCTGCGGGGATTCGATGATGAAACCCGATTCCGTATTCATTGGCATACAAAGTGAATTCAATATTAGCATCCCAAATATTGTCGTCACCCTCTTCTACATGGAGAATTTGTTGAACCTTTATGTATTCGTCCATGCCTTCAGGTTGAATACTTTCAAAATTCTCATCGAACCAACCGTGAAAGCGCTTACTCTCTAATTCTCTCACGATCTTTTCAGAGTAAACCCTGCCTCTTCAGCTTCTTTCTTGGAGAGAACAGTTCCACCCTTTTCGCCTTCTTTAGCTGTACGCTTGAAGTCGATATCTCGGTAGTACATAAAGGTTCCGTTTGGTTTGTGGATCTTATAAACCAAAAGGGTGTTGGGATCTTGAGTATAGGTATCAAGACCAACTTCCTTCATAACCGATTGTAGTTTTTCGCGAGTGTCGTCAAGCTCATCTTTGATGGCTTCATACTTGGCGGCAAGCCTTACGAATTCTTTTTGTGCGTCAGTCATATATTCTCCTTATACATCGCCTGGGGGTCGGCTCCAGCGATCTTTTTCAGCCATTTCTTCCAATTGTTCCATAACTTTAGCTATTATATTTTGAACCGTGTAAAATTTCAATTTTACTGACGTTTTCTTCAAAAATACCACTCTCACTGAAAGAACATCCTGGCGACGTATGGAATGCTGTAAGGTTCCCTCATCATTGTCGCTCAAAACTAATGCTCCTGCGGTACCAGGAACGCTCAGAAGCCAATTTAAAGCAGAGTCGAACACATTGCCCAATTGGTCAAAGTTGTTATTGACCGTTCTTTTCAGAGCGGGGAATTCGTTGACTGCCTGGACTATACATTTATTTCTGTATTCTGCATCGCTTATGGTCGTATCTCCGTAATGTCTTCCTGGACCTAAGTCCACTTCTATAGGATATGACGAAACAATTTCTTCAAGTAAAATTACGTGGTTTTTTGTGGCAGTTTTTATTGAAATTTTTGCCGTTCGTAGTTCGTGATCTCTATATTGATAAACAAGCTGCTTATCAACTCTGTAATTATCCTTTTCTTCGGCTGTTTTTCGTTTGCGAGGAAAACAAAGCACGTGGACTACAAAGACAACGGCGAGTGCGCTTAATACTCCCAATACGGCTAGCATTATATTCCATGCGTCATTCATTTGGTCACTTCCTTCTTTCTTGGGTGAAATATTACATTCCTCTTGTGGGCAATCTGCATTGCTATGGCCTGTCTAAGGAATGGGTAGACCTGGCCGATCTCATGGTTGATTGCCTTGAACCATTCAAAGTATAACTTAGGTTCCTTAGAAAAGGAAGGAGAACTGTAATTTTGGTTGTAATCACTCACTAGCTTATGGCGAATATAATTCACCATGATGTGATTCAGTTGCATTTCCTCAATCTTATCAAATGTTAAGCTCTCTGAATTAAGATAATTGTAAGCATCTAGGGCCTTAACTGCCAACATACTGATATCGAATCTGGGAACTACAAATTTATAAAGCTTCTCCCTGTACGATTCCTTCATTCTGTTTTTCCTTTTGTTCATTTAATTGTTTAACCACTTGCTTCTTGAAATCATTGATCTTTTTCTCATGTTGTTTCTTTTCCTTAACTACATTGGTGCCGCCCGCTAATGGTGCATGAGGATCAAAAACACGCCTGGTGCCGTAGATGAGCTGCTCTTCAACTTCATGACTTTCCAGCCAAATTAGTAAATCCCTAACGGCCCTAAGGAGTCTAGTCTCAGTCATTTGTTTGAGTTCATCCTCTTGAAACACATGGTGCCTGTAGATTCTTCTATCTTCCCCAGTAATGCGATCCTTGATCGTAATGAATACCTTCAAATCCATCATGTGCTCGTTACCGTCAGCGCCGCCCCATGTAGAGCCAATGAAACAAAACTCTTTTTCACCCTTATAAGAAAGCTTTTTTACTATGCCGAGCATTTCCTCAAAATTCATCCGGCCTCCTTCTTTTCACCACGATTATAGGTAAAGAGAAAGCTCTTGAACATTCCGAAATGAGCGCAGTTGTGATTCTTTTTACACATTTCTTGCACTGCGACATCAAGTTCTGATTGTTCTATTTCTAAATTTCTGATACAATGCGCAATGATAGCTGTGAAGTTACCAGCGAATGCACCATTATGCTTTGTATGAATCTGCCATTCACCATGAATCATATCTACTGCTGGACAAAAAAGTTCGAACATATTTGATCCCTCCATTAACCATGATATGAAATATTTTTCGTTTGGTCAATAATTTTTTCATCGAAAGACACTTTTTAATGATATAAAAAGATCACGCCCGCAGGCATGAATGTTTGTATGTATGTATGTTTGACTGTATGCATTCCTTAGAGCGGACCTAAAATAATAATTCGTTGTCCTTTGGATAACTTATGATATACAAAAAGTCGAGAGGTATTTATGGCCGATAAAGTATTTGACGATTCCAAAATATTCATTGAAGGCACTGAAGCTACATGGCGAATCAATGAAGACGGACCCATCAACGGTAAGTATATAGGAACATTCAAATTTCGATGTTTCCTTACTCCTACACAAAGAATTTCCGCCAATAGAGAGTACCGTGAAATGTTGGGCGGTAATCCAACACTCACTCCCGAACATGAAGACTCTCTCGCATATGCGCTAAGCCAGCTTAAGTACAGAATAATTTCTTATCCCCCATTCTGGGAGGGAGAAGACAAGCCCGTTCTTGGCGATATCGCTGACACGAATATCATCTCCCTGGTTCTTGACGCAGCCGTTGCCGCCGAACTTAAGTATAGGAAACATTTGGAAGAAAAGAGAAAGAACGCCATTCAAAGAGCCAAAGAAGCCGCCGAGAAAATCTACCAACAGCAAGTTGATGAAAATAAAGAAGCGAAGGATGAAGGCGAGGATAAAGAGAATCCAGATAAATCCTGAAGCTTTCCTCCATATCATGGCTGAAGATACAGCCTGGAGGGTTTCTGAGGGCGTTCCCCGTGGAGCAAAGCTTCGCGGAGCCTCTATCGACCCATATACACAATCAATCATCCTATTGGTCGAGGATGAATCCTTTGATGCGATCGATGTCAACACCATAGCTCCCCTTTTACGTACTGAGTTTGAAAGAATATGAGTTTCAAGGACCTTATTGATTTTTGCAGTGCTGACGCATTGGCTAATTCCATGGAGCCCACGGAAGACGCAGTGTGGAAATCCATATGTCGTGAATATTCCACCAAATTTCACACTCCTCTTCATTTGGTCTTAAACGCTTTAGATCCGGAACTAGTAATCTCCCAAGTTTATGCATCACGTCTAGAAAACGTCGATCACGAAGAAAATCTAGATTCTATTCTTGACTCGATCTACACAATGGAAGACCCAACCTACTCCAAAGATAAAGCCGCAGAGCAGCAAGCATTTGATGAACAGGCCGAGAAGGACGAGAACGAACGTCTGGAGCGCGGCGAGTCATTGTTTAAACATTTGATCAGTCGTTCCACAAAAAATAACGCAACTAAGATGAAACAAATCCTCAAGAAAAAAACTCCAAAGCCTAAGCCCATGCCTAAACAGGGCGGCATCGATATGGATAAGCTAGCTCACTTGGCCGCTGAAGAGGAAGAGGGCGGCTTTAAAGATGAATAGTCATTTGGGTCGCTGGATGGTAATTCTCCTTGTCCACATTGCGGACACTGGAAATTATCCCAACAACCGGTCCAACGAACTTTACAGTCGTCGCAAAACATGCCCCGACTGTATTGTGGCGGAGTCGCAGAAAAATCACCTAAATATTTATAATCTCCTGTAGAGTCAATAACTTCTACTGGAATATGGGTTGGAAAACAGTGGCACTTACCATTTTCCCACGTTTTACAAATAATTGGATTAGCCATTAGCTTGTCCATTAGCTTGTCTCCCACCATTCGTGAATTTTAGCTTTACTACTTAAATATAGAGGATGTTTAGGAAATCCCTCTTTGGTAAAGCCAAAAACGTGCATTACACCAAGTTTTTGCTTTACATCGTTGTGTCGTCTATTTAGGGCGCCGTGAGTTCCCCAACATGCAACAGTCGTTTTGGCATATTTGTAAATCTCGCCGAGCCAGTAATCATTTCTATAACCTACAGGATTGTCGCTTTTATATAGTTTCTTTGGGTCCGTAGATCTTAATGCAAATATGTTTCCGACCAAGATACTTCCGTATCCCCATTTTTTCGCGAAGCCAATGCAGCGCCTAATGGTTGGATCGTCTTGAGTCTCATCGGCTGTGGAGGGATTTAGGCCAATAAAAGCTATGGTTTCAAGTGTTGGGTCCCATTCTCTATAAAGAACATACCTATACAGTCTGAAAGGTGAAAATACAGTTTTTGGGGTCCAATGATTACAGGTACTTGGAGGGGTACCCCTCCCCCTTTTCGGGCCTAAATTCGCGAGTTTTTCTTTCATAGGTCAAATCCTATGGATAAGCTCATATTGTACAACATTGGAGTCAAAAGGTTATTCCACTTCAAATAGGAGTTACCCCATAAATTGATTCTATAATTGGCTTCGCCCCCAATGATCGGAACAAGGCCGGTGTCACCGAATTCAGCAATGCTGGGCGGTATGACTCCAGCACTCTCAAATGTCTTATTGTTTTGAACATAGCCCCCGCCAACGACACCAATGAACCAACCTCCATAGACGGCGCCGAATGACGCATCAAGTCCAGTCATGGGCTGACCAACAGAGTTCTCGCCCCCGAATAGCTTGGCGCCCCAATAGTAGTCGTCCTTGGTTTGGTGGACCCATCCAAGGCCAAATAAGGGATTGTCTATAAGTTCGTGGTCTGGTGTTAAAGTGTGATCGTAGGGCATTGGGCGCCCATCAGAGCTACTTTCTAAGTGATAGGTCAGACTGCCGCCAACGACTTCCAAAGAGTCTTTGGCCTGAGCTATAGAGCTTAACAGGATAATCAAAAAAATAGTTTTCACAGTTCTCTTACTTCCAGCCCTTGCAGTACAAGGGGACGGTCTTTAAAGTGTGTTCCCAGTTGAGTAAAGACATCCTCTACAAATTCTTTGCTTTCACTGCCCAAAGCTTCTGATTTGTCGATTGTCATGTATAGGCCTTCTTTTAGGGTCGTAACAAGACCGCGTTTAACCCAGCTTTCAGACTGTGTGTCATAGATACCGTATTTCATTTTCCCACTTCCTTCAATTGTTGAACACGTTTAGCGATATAATGCATGTAGGATGAATAATTTCTATCGCTACATCCTTGATCTATCGCGCTTTCAAGTTCTTCTAAAGTAAATTCCTCAACTTTTAATGGTTTGTTTTTAACCCATCGGTTTCCAATAATTTTATAGGCGTCTTTCATAAATCATCGTTCTCCTCTGGTTCGTCATTTTCTATGATGTAATTGTGAAGAACTTCTCTTCCATGGACTTCGAAGAGAAGATCTGCCAACTCTTGGTTAGACATTGCATTGACCTTTTGAATGATTTTTCTAATCGCCTTATTGCGAGTAGTAGTTTCAGTTGAATAAGCGCTCATAGCCATCTCCTAATGTGAACTGAATAATACTGTTTCCCTTTTGTTTCTGGAGTTTTACCATTGATTACTCTGTAGTGATTTTTTGATTTATCCAGATCGGCTTTCCATTCCGAACCGAACTTCTCTTCAACATAAGTCTCTACGAATTGATTGAACGCCTCCCAGCCTTTGCCATCATAACCAATATCAAAACCTTCTAAGGGAATCTGGGCCGTTGCTACTTCTTGTTCTTTACCTAAATTTTCATTCTGATAGACTGTCGCACTAAGGGTCTTTCCCGAGGACCCCGTAACGACGTTTCCGAATTCTTCCATGGATAATCTTAATTCAAGAACGTGAAGTCCTGAAAGTCTATCCTCAACACTTATTGAAATAGAGTGTCCATCGGACCCCGTACTTCTAGCTATTGATATGGCTCCGTCGATCTTTACTTTTTTGGTATCGTTGTTTATCATTAGTCCTCCTGACTCATAACTGGAATTTTAGTTTTAAGAAACGCCGTGTCTTGAGTGAAAATTGGGGCTCCCTGGGCTACCCATCGAGTCCTTGCTACATTGCCAGGAGGTCCATCTTTTCTATGAATCATTGGGGCTAGATATGCCTCTTTAATAACTACTCGCCCGTTCTTTTCTCCAGCTGAGTATTCACTCCAGTTGATATTTTTCGCCGTAAATAGCATTTCCTGAAGTTCATCGCAGTTTTTGCCCATGCATTGGCTATGAGTGAATGCGGCCCGAGCTGCCATCTGAATACTATTACGAACTGCGTCTTGTTGCCTCCATCTGAAATAGTTATCTACTTCTGTAGGGTCTGGAATGGTGAATACTCTAGCGTCGAACATGGCAGGCCTTGCGCTTAAATCAAATCTGTCTTTAGTTCCACTTTGACTTTCGGCCAATAACTGAAGTTCTTCGTTAAAGCGTGCCGTAGCCAGAGAAGCAGCTACAGATACAATTTTTTGTATATTGCCGTCAAACCATGCATCTGTGTGAATGGTTTCAAAATCAGTTAAAAGAATACTTATTTCGTCGGATTGAACATACGCAAATTTTGCACCTTGTATTTCCTTGCATAGAGCCCTTGCGGTCGTGTCCATTAATGCCATCAAATCTTTATCAAAGGGTTTTTCGCAATGTTTAGCGAATGTATGGAATGCCTTTCCATCAATTCGAATGATTGTGTAGGTTCGACGAGGCAAGAAGTAACGCGTTCTATCCTCGTATTGATTCTTAAGTCTGTTACCTAATTCGTCGTGCATTATGCGGCCTCCTTAAGTAAATTTGGACAGTCTTTTCTTCTTATTTCGGCCATACACGCGTCGGCAGCCATCAAAGGTCTGACTTCCCAGGGCTCATAGAAGTCGTGAGCAGCATAATAGCGAGAGTCTCTATATCGGTTTTTCTTTGCAAATTCTTCGTCAATCAAATGGACAGCCGGTTTCTTAAAATCATAGGTTTTTCCTAGATAAATCAAAGTTTTGTTTTTGGTGTCAAAGATTAGATTTTTGTGAGCAACATCAAATGCATGAGAAAGATCGTGGCATATGGACCAAGCCAAATTGCCATCATCGTTCGCGCCCATTTCGATCAACGCTTGGATATGAAGAACGCAAGATTTGGTTTTATGGTTGTAAACGTCTAATATGCCCTTGAAGATAGGGGCATCCAAAGGATTACCTTTGCTATTTTTGATTACGGTAATTTTCTGTACTTTTTTCTTCATCTCATTGCCCCAGACTAATCGGTCAACCATTTTAATAGCTTGTCGTGCAGCCTTGTGTTGCTCTGTAGGAATACCTACAAGTTTAACTCTCATATTCCTTCCTTGTCCCATTCAATTTTAGTCATGCGTTCCAGTATAGCAACACTCTCAGTATTGAACTCATTTATCCAATGAGTGGGTGTCCCTTCGCCGTTACGGACCTCTGTTACTAGACCAAGGTTTCTCAATAGCTGGCCGAAACGCTGATCTGTGTTGGCCTTAACGGCTTTAGACAATTGTTTCAATATTTCTCTATTAGCTTCTTGTCTTGTCATATATCCATCGCTGACTGATAAAAACAATCATCACACCAAGTTACTTCTATTTCTTCGTTGTGAACATCTTGAGCAAATGGGTCCAATCCAGTTCTAACGTTTTCTGTCGAACCGCATCTTTCACATTTGTCTGGGTCTTCTGGATCAAACTTTCTCATTTACTCTCTCCCTTTGGCTAAGGATGTAAGTGTATGTCGTACCATCGACATTACGTCTTCGTTTCTGTAGGCGATATCCCACATTTCCTTAATTTCTTCTTTGTAAGGGTCACCATTTTTGGCAGCCCGAATAATATCCATTATGAGCTTAAACCCATAGTCGGACTCTTCCTGCTTAGTTTTGAATTGACCGTCCAATGAAGCACTCACTTGTACTTAACCTTTGGCAAATGCCCAGCAATGTTGTCCCAGAAATTGGCCGTTCGGGTCCATTCTTTGGCCTCGGCTGCCCTAAGATCACTGTCCTTAGATTTACTTAAAGCCGCTGTTTGCATGTTGCGTGCGCTCAATACAGCTTTACTGATGGCCTCTTCTCGCGTATCAGCAGATGCGCTGACGCTGACTAAAAAGCCCTGAGCGAAATCAAGAGCATTCACTTTTTCTCTTTTGGGCATCCTGTGTTTCTTTTGCGATTGCATTTTAAACTCCTTCTTCTATGTTCATTTGATAAATGTCTGGGTACTTAGCTACAATTTCACTTCTGACCTTTAAAATCTGTTCGTTGATTTCTTTGGGGTACCCCGAGTCAAGATCCCACTCGGCCCAGATGCCATCAAGTAGTTTGGTTACTACTATTTCAGCTTTAGTCGGCTTAGGCATTGCTTTCTCCCATCTCAATGTATTGGGAATAGTCGAACTCGTTTTCCATTCTAGTCCAATACTTATTGAACGTTTCCATGGAAATAGTTTTAAAGACATTCCCGCAATCATCGAACAAATCGACCTCTTCGTCGTTGCACACATTGTAATCGTCTGTGCCAGGGAAGTCCTCTGCAAGCAATTTAACTACGGCGTCAAGTTCATCGTCCATTCTTTGTTCATTGTCTTTTAACATGGCCTACTCCTTCTTTCCGGTTGGCTGTTGATTATGTTTGCGACCAGCTTCGAGTATTGGTAGACCGGCCTCGGTAGGAATGTAAATTGTCTCAATACCGGTGCGCTCCTTAAGACCTTCGATGTAGAGCCATTTGAGATAAGCCTCGTTATTCTTAAGGCTATTGCCAATGATAATATTGGCTTGCTCTACTCCATGGGCTCTAGCGACTTCGGCAGCGGCTAAGTGAGTGGCGGACTCCTCTTTAGCAATGGCATCCTGAACAACGACTTTCTTGGAGTACTCAGCCTTTGCAAGATCGGCCTCTCCTTCAAGTCTTTGTTGCCATACGTTGTATGGTGGCCACATGGTACATCCGGACAACATCATTAGGGCAATCAATAAGATAAGTGTTTTCATAAGTTTAATTTCTCCTTCATATCATTTGATAAAATCAATCCTTCTTTTTTAACCTTCAAAAGCAGTTTTACTCGCTCTTTTGAGGGCAACCCATTTTGTACCAGCCGGTCAAGCTTTTGTAATAGAGTGAGAGCGGTATACTTCGCCTGTCTCTCCTCGGCTTCTTTGCGCTTGCGCTGTTTATTGGCTGAGGCCGCGCCGCTCTTATTATTGTTTGTTTTCTTTCCATGCGTAGTTAAGCTCATCGCCCTGACTCCCTTTCAATCTCTCTGTTAAGCATATTCTGTGTAACTTCTGCAAGTCTTATTACTTGATCGGCCAATGAACTTACGCCCGATGCCGTTTGTTTTAATAGTTCTTCAAGTCTTTTGACTTGTCGTTCTAATTCTTGTACCTTATCCGTCTCGTTCATGCGGCCTCCTTTATTTCAGTTAATGGTTCAACTTCAAGTTCATATGCTTCATTCCACATATAATTCAAAAATTCGTGCTTTTTCTTTAAGTTTTTTCTTAAAGCATAGGAGCCATACACAGACATGTAGTTCATTCCCCAAGACTCACAAATCTTAATAGCTAATTCGTCGGCCTCAACTTCAAATAAGGGAGCATCCTCCATTACAGTTCTTTTCCAAATCTCATTTGCCTTTATTGCGTCCAAATCGTCGGGCAATTTGAAGAACTCATAGGCGTCCAGCATATGCTGAATGGAGTGAACAATCTCATGCACTATTGTATGAATGAGTCCCTTAGTTGGCCTTGCAATGTTATAGACATCAGTGCTTATCCATATGGTTCTTGTTTCGCTAAAGTACACTCCGCAAGTCGTGTTTGTGTAGGGCTTAGGGAGTTTACCGAAAAAGATCGGTACCCCTAAGTCTTTGGCCAACTCTAAAGTCTTTTCGAAGTATTGACCAAGGTCCTCTTCATATTTACGTGTGTTCATGCGGCCTCCTTAGATTTTTTACATAGCTTGCATTCGGCGTCCGAGTGGTATTGACTGGCCATTCCAATAGAATATATCTCTGCTTCGCCTGCATCTCCAATACCGCCAGTTTCTTTAGCATCCTCTTCTATTTCCTCATCTATTTCGATTTTGTGTTTTTTATAATGAGCCTTAGCTTCTTTTACAGCGGCCTTAGCGCTTGTAGTGAGTGCTTCGTAGAATACCAGACCACTGACTTTAAAAGTTCTTTGTATAGCGACCATATAAGTTTTCTTTTTCATATGTCCTCTCCAAGTTCATAGTCTTTATAGTTATCCCAATCCTCTTCCTGTGAAAACTCCCACTCTTCTTTCAGGGCCTCTTTGTGAATTGCGATGTCTAGCTCGTGCAATTCATCAAGAGTGAGAACATTCGTGTCCTCGTCTACTTTTGGCAAATCAAATTCAAACTTATCTACGGTCCATCCCGATGTACCTCTATTACCATCGGCGTCTGAGCCACAATTATTATCATACTCGCCAATTGCCGTGACTTCAATTTCAAAAGACTTCCCAGAATTTAATTCTACTGTTAAAGTTTTAGTCACTCGATTGCTCATAGCGCCCCCTGACCATTAATTCAATGATCTTAAAGTTTTTCTCTTCAAAAGCCCAGTCGCCCTTTAAATCAGGATGTCCCATAGTGGTTTGGCCGTGAATGAATTTCTCGGCATCGCCCCTATATTCGAAAACCGTATAGGCGCCGCCCTGGTTTCCCCAAGAAAGCTGTTCATTTATAACAACGAATACGTGTCTAGTAATCATAAGGCCCTCAGAATGGTTAAGCGTTCTCTTAGAACTTCGATCATTCCTTGTTGAGCCAAGATCAAATTCTTTTGAGTGTTAATTACTTCATCTCGGTCTTCCATCGAACTCTTTAGCAGAGCAATAAGTTTATCCTGAGAGTCAATAAGTTCTTGTTTGACAGCAAGTAAATCTGTGTTCATTTTGCATCTCGTTTCTTGGACTGTTCGTACCAGTCTCTTGGCCCTTCATTCTTAAATACTGGTCGGTCAAGTTTCTTGGCAACAGCTATCAAGGTGCCCATTACGGCTAGAAGTGGTCCTAGGACACTTAAAAAAATAGAGGCAAAGATATCAGAGTAGGCATAGGGCTTTACTCTCATCACATAAGTAAAGCGAAGAGCACATACAAACCCTACTGCAAGCCATATCGTTATAGCGATAAGTGTGTTCATAACATCTCCAATCAAAAATCTAGTTTTAAGAGCACGGAGGCAAATAGTAAAAATATTAGTACCCCCATGCATAAAAACCAATCAAACTTCGCTTTCATCCTCTTCCTCAACTTCTTCGTCCACGCTGTAGTCAATAGTTTCATCGACTAATTCGTCCTCTAATTTGGCATAGACGGCATCTTTTATAGAGTCCTCATCCTCAGGGTCAGCCTTAATAATAAGACTGACCGTAACATTTATTTTCTTCATGGCTCGGCTCCTTAGTTATTTGCTACTGTTGGGGCGCCGAGGCCAAGCTTTTCAACGATAACGGGTTTCACTGTCTCAAATGCTGTGGGGTTATCTCGGAAGTGGCCAGACAATGCATTGATGAGAACGTCAAACGTGATGTCTTTCTTAGTTTTATTATCGAGCACGATAAAATTGTCAACGCCGAGTGCTAACACTTGTGGAAGTGTCGCATAGTTGGACAATTCAGTGTTGTATAGCTTTCGGTTTGCGTATCTCACGATTACGGTCTTGCCTGTGTTATTTGGTCCGGTTTTCATTTTAAATCTCCTATCATTTGGGTTATAAACATTGCCAGCCCCATTGCCAGCAACATAACAATTATCATTCTATAGCTCATACAACCATCAACACTTTCAAAAAGTCACCGTTCTCTTTATATGTGGCGTCCTCTGCAATGCCTTGAGCATGTTTCAATAGCTCGGGTTTGGCGACTTCAAGGATGTGTTCTTGAATGCTCCATTGCATGTTGTTATCATTAGCTGTCTTAATCGCTAAATCAATTTTAACCTGCAATTTCCCAGTGAATGAAATTAGCCCATTGGCCACACAATTCACTAGCTCTTCAAGGGCTTTGTCTATTGCTTTCGCTTTTTCTTGCCTTGTTAAACGTCCGTATATTTTCACGATGCATCTCCAAACGTGGGAAGTATTTCTTGTAAAGCATCGACCATGAGCTGATTAGGATTAGTGCCCGATGCATTGGCCACGTACCTAAGTATTGAGTCAAGAATAAGTCTTTCAGCCATTGAAATCTTAAGGAAATTATCCTCTTTGTAACTCAAGACATACTTAATAATTTCTAATGCGGCATCCTCTTGAAAAGGTAATTCTTTCAATTCTTTCTTTGTGAAAATGCTAATCACTTTACTCATTTTAAAAGCCTTAATGGTACCGCTAGATACCCACTGGGAGACACGTTATAATTATTCCATGCAATTTCTATCCACTTGTTTTGGTTTTCGTCTACTCGCGCCGCGTAGCCTAGAACTTTAAATTCCTTCCCCTTGTAATTAACTGTCGAGCCTATTTTTGGGACTTTAGTTTTCTTCATTCGAAAAACTCCCCAGTAGCTCTAGTAATTGCTTTTTCAACAACTTCCAAGATAAGTCTATTGGCCTCTTTCTCGGTTGGCTGTTGAACTCTGGTCTTAAGATCATATGAAATTTGCATTCGA
>Ga0210406_10000067_pt1 | contig 162000 bp, 143 predicted proteins | sample IncBWC30MmetaG_FD_155454 | JGI IMG/M metagenome (GOLD analysis project Ga0210406, IMG submission 155454) | Forest soil microbial communities from Barre Woods Harvard Forest LTER site, Petersham, Massachusetts, United States - Inc-BW-C-30-M | ecosystem: Environmental > Terrestrial > Soil >... | reverse complement strand
TCGAATGCCTGGTCGGTCATCCGGCACAGATTCGCGCAGCCGAGCCACGGAAGCAGAAACATGATCGGCGAGACGCGGACTTGATTCTGAAACTGCTGACGGAAAATCGCTTTCCGGCGATCTGGCTGCCTTCGAAGGAGCTACAGGATCTGCGGTCTTTGTTGCGGCACCGTCATCAGTGGGTACGGATGCGGACGCGAATACAAAATGCGCTGCAGTCCATTGCCCTGGCGAATGGCCTACGACGAGGCACGGCCCTGTGGAGCCACGATGGACAAAGCAGGATCGCATCGTTGCCGTTGACGCCCCATACCGCATATCGGCGGAGTGAGCTGCAAGCGATGTACGAAAAGTTCGCAGCGGAGATCGAGAAACTAAACCAGCGAGTAGAAGAGCAAGCTGGCAAACGTCCCGGAGCACGATTGCTGATGACCCATCCCGGAGTAGGGCCAATCACAGCGTTAGCGACCGAGGTGTTCCTGGGCGATCCCGCCCGATTCGCAGACAGCAAGGCCCTGGCTAGTTATGTAGGGATGATCCCGCGTGAATATTCCAGTGGAGCGCGGCAGCGGCTCGGTGGGTTGAGTAAACAAGGTAATCCGCTGTTGCGGTTTCTCTGGGGTGAAGCGGGAGCGCATGCCGCACGCAAGGATCCCGAGTTGCAGCGTTTTTACCGTCGCAAATTAGTGCAGAAGGGTCTGGGGAAGGCGAGTGTGGCGGTGGCTCGCAAACTCGGGATCCGTCTGTGGATCATGTTGCGGGATCAGATTGAATACAACGAGTTCTGTCGTCGTGGACAGAAGCAACAGAAAAGCAGTGAAGCCTGTGCGGGGATGCCAGAAACGCCGAATGGTGCGAAAAGTCACCGGGCGATTGATTAGGCTTACCCGCTCCCTCGAGAAAGAGGGAGATCGAATAACTCATCATGGTCGATGGTGACCGAAGAGATGTTTGGTGGGCAACACTGAGTTGATGAACGCAAACGGGCTGAGCAAGTCAGGGTGACACAGATGAACGGAAGCAGCAGAAAAAGATGCAGTTCGTGCGTCGACGACGAAGTGTGCGCGAATCCGGTGAGAAGCAAAAGAAAGAACTTAAAAAAACTCTTGACACGGCCGGCGTCGTTAGAGATTCGGCGTTTCAGCTTGATCGCTTGGCCCCATTACGAAATCTGGAAACAGTTTTTGCTTCACTGACATGACGTTCTTGCCTGAATTGCCGGAAACCCTCAGAATAGTGGTTCTACTTGGGTGTAAACGAAGCTTGCGCGCGCAACGCCGCGCGCCTGTCCGCCGATGAGGTAAGAGTTGACGCCGCAAAAACGTCTGGTTGCCTATTTCACAATGGAAATTGCCTTGGAGAACGACATGCCGAGCTATTCGGGCGGCCTGGGAGTTCTTGCCGGAGATACGATCCGCGCGGCGGCCGATATTCGGCTGCCGATGGTTGCGGTGAGCCTGCTGTATCGCAAGGGCTTTTTCACGCAAGTGCTGGCAGACGACGGCTCGCAGAGCGAAGAACCGGTGGAGTGGAAGGTCGAAGATTTTCTGACGGAAGAACCGGCACGCGTTACCGTTCCACTGGAAAACCGCCGCGTGGAATTGCGCGCGTGGCGATACGAGGCCAAAGGCGTGCGCGGATTTGAAGTGCCGGTCTATTTTCTGGACGCGGATTTGCCGCCCAACGCCGAGCGCGATCGCAATCTGACCGGCAGTTTGTATGGCGGAGATCCGTACTACCGGTTGTGCCAGGAAGTATTGCTGGGAATTGGTGGCGTGCGCATGCTGCGCGCGCTGGGCCACACGGACCTGGCGCGATACCACATGAACGAAGGGCACGCGGCGCTGTTGACGCTGGAGTTGCTCGGCGAAGAGGCGGAAAAAAACGGCCGCGAATCCATTCGCGGCGAAGACATTGAAAAAGTACGCAGCAAATGTGTGTTCACGACGCACACTCCAGTGCCGGCTGGGCACGATCGCTTCCCGATGGAATTTCTGACGCGCGCGTTTCCCGAGCGGCAGGATTTCCTGGATTTGCAAGACGCCTCGTCGGCGGAATTATTGCGACGCGTGTTGCAGGCGGAGACGAATTTTCCGGGCTTGCAGGAAGCCGCGAAGCGCGGCGCGTCGGTGAACATGACGCACCTGGCGCTGAACATGAGCATGTACGTGAATGGCGTTGCCAAGATGCATGGAGAAGTGTCGCGGCGAATGTTTCCGCAGGTGCCGATCGAAGCGATCACGAATGGAGTGCACGCGGCGACCTGGACCGCTCCGTCGTTTCAGGCAACTCTCGACCGCTACATTCCGACGTGGCGTGAAGATAATTACAGTTTGCGCAGTGCGCTGGGATTGCCGCAGGAAGAGGTGTGGTCATCGCACCTGCTGGCCAAGCATGAACTTTTTGAAGAGGTCCACAAGAAAACCGGACTGCAGCTCGATCCGGATGTCTTCACGATTGGATTTGCACGCCGCGCCACCGGATACAAGCGGGCTGACTTGATTTTGTCGGATTTGCACCGCTTGCGCGAAATCGCCAAAAACGTAGGCAGATTTCAGATTGTGTTTGCGGGAAAAGCCCACCCGAACGACGGCGGCGGAAAAGAATTGATCCGGAAAATTTTCCGCGCGAAAAAAGCACTGAAGAAAGCGGTGCAAGTTGTTTTCCTGGACAACTACAACATGGAAGTAGGCGGGAAAATTACCGCGGGCGTAGATTTGTGGCTGAACACGCCGCAATTTCCGCTGGAGGCGAGCGGAACCAGCGGAATGAAAGCGGCGTTGAACGGAGTGCCGAGCCTGAGCATTCTGGACGGCTGGTGGGTCGAAGGGCACATCGAAGGAGTCACCGGATGGGCCATCGGGGAGTTGCGGCACAGCGGCGATGAGACGCTGAACAATGCCGAGGACGCGGACTCGCTGTACGACAAACTGGAACACGTGATTTTGCCGATGTTTTACAACGAACGGCACAAATATTTGAGCGTGATGCAGCACGCGATTGCGATCAACGGATCGTTTTTCAATACGCAGCGCATGGTGCAGCAGTACATTACGGATGCGTATATTCGGTGAACGAGCAGCGAGCGGTAATACCTGCACGGAAGGCAATTGCAAGTTTTTGGCCTTGCTAATCACCCTGCGGGCCGCAAGGTGATACTTCCGGTGCAAGCAGACCGCCGGGCGGTCGCCGGAAAGACGAGTAAACTGGCTGTCAGACAGCGAGTCGGAAGCGTTGGGCTTTACAGCTGGCTGTCGCCGCGCCGAGCGCTCCGATACCGGCCATGAGGCATGCTTGCTCGGCTTGGCGGACCAAGCTCGGACTGAACTAGAGTCCCTCTTTTCGCAAGCTAGTCACGCAGGTCGGCCTGCCGCCGCTCGAATGAGTGTTATGAAAAACGGACTTGCCGCCTCGCGCAGCGCGCATTCTGAGTTAGCGCTGGGCGGCGGGAGTGCGTTTGGTGTTGTTGAGTTCGGATTCGACGTCGGCGATGTTGCGTTTGGAGAAGTAGTCGAAGAGTTGCCAGGAGCCGTATTTTTGTTTCATTTGTGGAAGAACGGCTTCGACTAGCGTTGGTCCTGATTTTCCTTCCTTTTTTGCAGCGGAAACCCATTCACGTAGATCAATCAGGTAGCCGCGGAATGCTGCGACGTCGGAGGAGTTACCCGGATCGCCGTGGCCGGGAATGAACTGAATTGGAGAAACGGCGGCGAATTTGGTGAAGGTGGATAGAGTTTCGGTCCAGGGAAGAGTGGACGCGTCGATGAGATTGGGAAGTGTGTGGTTCCAGAAAAGATCGCCGCAGAAGATAACCGCGGATTTTTCCTGCTGCACGATAACGATGGAGTCGCCGCCGGTGTGGCCGAGAAAATACTGCACGTGGAGAACAAGCGAGCCCAGACGGAGTTCGGTTTCGGAATCATAGAGCATGGTTGGAGCGGCGAGATTCTCGACCAGGGACTTTTGTTCGGCAGTAATGTCCTTGCCGAAGAATTTTAGATTTTCTGTGTGAATCCATGCGGGGACGTTGCGATGAGCAACGATGACCGCGCCTTCCTTGGCGAAGACGCCATTTCCCGCAACGTGATCGAGATGATAGTGCGTGTTGACGACGAACTTGATGGGAAGCTTGGAGACCATGCGGATTTCGCCGAGGAGAGCTTGCGCGGCGGGCTCGTTTTCGAAGGTGTCGATGACGGCGATGCCGTCATCGCCGACAACGAAGCCGGCGTTGGCGCCGGACTCACCTTTGGGGTTGTCGATGGCGGCGTACATGCCGTGGCCGAGCGGCTTGAGCGCGAAGGGAAGCGCCGCGTCCGGTTTGGGCGCCGGAGGCGTTTGCGCGAGTATGGTGGAACTGCTGCAAGTGATAAGGAGCGACAAGATGAGATTGCGCATGGATGAGTATCCTAACGCGAGAACGCTGCAATTGGCTACGCGAGGGTATGAGGCAGCTTCGAACCGGAAAAAGAGCGTGTATAATCGCAATCCAATATGACTCTCAGCCCTGGTTTTAAGCTTGGCCCTTACGAAATTATTGAGTCCATCGGCGCGGGTGGAATGGGCGAGGTGTATCGCGCGCGAGACGCGCGCTTGGCACGCGATGTCGCGGTGAAAGTATTGCCGGCGTCGCTTTCGCGCGACACGGAGCGGTTGAAACGATTCGAACAGGAAGCACGCGCGGCGAGCGCACTGAATCACACCAACATTTTGAGCATTTTCGATGTGGGGTCGCACGAAGGTTCGCCATACCTTGTGATGGAGCTGCTCGAAGGGGAGACGCTGCGGGAGCGGCTGAACAATCATGCCGGGCGCAAGAGCAAAGGGCGGACGCACGGCAGCCAACCAGCTCCGGGGAGCGGGGCGACAGGAAGCGGAGCGTCGGGGGCAGGCTCAGGCGGTAGCGATACCGCGACAAATCCGCAGACCGGAGTGGTCCTGCCCGCGCGAAAAATCACCGATTACGGAGTGCAGATTGCGAATGGGCTGGCAGCGGCACATGAAAAGGGAATCGTTCACCGTGATTTGAAGCCGGAAAATATTTTTCTGACGCGCGACGGGCGCGTGAAGATTCTGGATTTTGGGTTGGCGAAGCTGACCGGGCCGCAAGGGAGCGGACAGCCGGAAGGGGAAACGGTTTCGCTGGCAACCGATCCAAACGTGGTCATGGGGACGGTCGGCTATATGTCACCGGAACAGGTGCGAGCGCAGGCGACAGACCACCGGTCGGACATTTTTTCGTTTGGCGCGATTCTGTACGAAATGCTGACGGGAAAGCGCGCATTCCACCGAAGTTCGAGCGTGGAAACGATGTCGGCGATTTTGAAGGAAGAACCGGAAGAGATTACGTCGAGCAATCGCAATGTTTCGCCGGCGTTCGAACGGGTGGTGAACCATTGCCTGGAGAAAGATCCAACAGCGCGATTCCAATCGGCCAGAGACTTGTCGTTTGCGCTGGAGGCGATTTCTGGAATTTCCGGAGCGACGGGAGCGCAGCCGGCGCTGAAGCAGGAGGCTGCGGCGGGCGGAAGCAGCCGCTGGCGGATATTGGCATTGGCGGGAGTAGCGGCGGGTCTGCTGCTGGCGGCGGGCACGTACTTTGTGGGCCGGGGAGCAGGAGCCAACAAACCGGTCAATTTTCAGCGCCTGACGTTTCGCCGAGGCAGTCCTGGTGCGGCGCATTTCGCGCCCGACGGGCAGACCGTGATTTATTCCGCGCGGTGGGAAGGTGAGCTGCCGGAGGTATTTTCGGTGCGGCCGGGCGCAGCGGAGTCGCGTTCGATGGGACTGCCGCCGAACACTGACATTCTGGCGATCTCTTCCACGGGGCAAGCGGCGGTGCTGCTGGATACAAAGCGCGCCAACGCGTTTCAAACACGAGGCACACTGGCGCAGATGCAGCTGGGCGGAGGCGCACCGCGGCAGGTACTGAAAGACGTCATGGAAGCGGATTGGTCGATGGACGGCAGCCAATTGCTGGTGGTGCGCCTGGAACCGGGCAAAGAGATTCTGGAATATCCGATCGGGAAAAAGATTTATGAGACGGACGGATGGATCGGAAATCCGCACATCTCCTCGGACGGAAAGCAGATTGCGTTTGTGCAGCATCCGATTCCCTCCGATGACATGGGCGCGATCACGGTGATGGATCTGTCCGGGAAAACAAAAACGCTGACGAAGACGTGGACCAGTGTGCGAGGGATGGCATGGTCACTGGACAAAGAGGAGATCTGGTTCACCGCGAGCGACACAGGATCGAGCCGGTGGCTGCATGCAGTGACGCTTGATGGGCACGAGCGGGTGATTGCTGCGGTGCCGGGTGAAATGATTCTTTACGACACGGCGAAAGGTGGGCGCGCATTGCTGACGGAATCGAGCGAGCGCGTGGAAATGGCGGCCGTTTCAACCGTCGAAGCCGGCGAACGCGAGTTGAGCTGGCTGGACTGGTCGCTTTTCGCGGATCTCTCGCCGGATGGGAAAACGGCCCTGTTCAGCGAAGCGGGCGAAGGGGGCGGGCCGGAATATTCGGTGTACTTGCGCAAGCTAGATGGTTCCGCGGCAGTGCGGCTGGGAAACGGAACCGCGAGCGCGCTTTCGCCGGATGGGGAATGGGTTGTGGCGTTCGACACGCATCATGATCCACCGATTCCAATTTTGTTGTTGCCAACGGGTGCTGGGCAGATGCGAAAACTGACGAGCGATAAACTGCAGTACCGGAACGTGGCCTGGTTGCCGGACAGCAAGAGCCTGCTGATCAGCGCAAAAGAAGCAGGGAAGCCTGTGCGCGTGTTCCTGCAGCCGATTGACGGAGGAGAGCCGCGTCCGTTGACGCCGGAGGGATATGGCGCGCCGAAGAATCTCGTGGCGCCGGACGGCAAGACATTTGTTGCGCGACAAGGGGCGAGTGGAAAATGGTTGCTGTGGCCGATGAGTGGTGGAGAGAGTGGAAAAGAGATTCCGGGACTAGAGCCGGCAGACGTGATGTTGCGGTGGTCGGCGGATGGGCGATCGATCTTTACCTATCAGAATGCGGACCGGAAAACCATGTTGATCACCCGAGTTGACGTGGCCACGGGCAAACGTCAAGTGGTGAAGGAATGGCTGCCCGCTGACCGCGCCGGCGTAACGGGCTATTTCTCGGCCGGAATTTCGACAGACGGGAAGACGATTGTGTATAGCTATAATCGGATCGTAGGGGACTTGTATTTGGTGGACGGACTGAAGTAGTACGAACTTCGTCAGAAAAGCGGCAGCAGGGCTGCCGCATTCGAAAACAGACAGCCGGCCCTATACAACGGGCCGGCAGTTTAACTTGCACGCCTTCACTTATGCGCGTGGTCGGAGTTGTGTTGCTGTTGCACGACATGATCGGTTTTGGCGTTGTGCTTGTCGTTGTAGATTTCCTTGCTGGTATTGTTCTGCTGGTGATTGACCTGCGCGCGCTCCTGCGTTGTGAGCTTGCCGCCGTTGGCTGCGCGGTCGTTGCGCACCTCGCGATTGATGTTGGCTTCGCGATTTTCCAGATGGCTGGTTTCGCGCGGAGTGAGTTGCCCAGACTTCACGCCATTGGCAATGCGTCCCTGCTGGTTGGCTTCACGAGTGTTGACGCGGCTCATGGCTGCAGTTGCGGGCCGGCCATGATTTTCAGACGCAAAGTTGGCGCGATTGGAAGCAGCCAGATGCTCTTGCGAAGTCTGCATCCTAGTGGCTTGAATGTGTGATTCATGGCTGGCTGAGATTTCTTCGCGAGTGGGACGAGCGTTAATGCCTCCCGGGCCGCCGCTGAAGCTGGTGCGATTCACTTCGCGATTATTTACAATGACCGTTTTGTTGACGTAGGTGTTGTGGATGACCGTGCGATTCACGTTCACGACCGCGGTGTTGTACGCGAAATGTCCACCGCGCCATTCGCCGCCCAGGAAACCGACGCCGCCGTATCCGAATCCATAATTCACGCCGCCATAGAAGCCGATGTGCGGGCCCCAATAGCCAGCGTGGAACACGTACACGCCTTCATTCCAGCCCCAATAACCAGGCGTCCAGAGAACGCCAACGCGCGGAGGGGCGACCCAGACTCCGGGCACCCAGTAATATCCATCGTCGCCATAAGCCCAATAGCCCGGCGTCCACATGTAGCCTTCCTCCGGACAAGGCGGTTGCTCGTAGACCGGCAATGCCGGTGGACCCACTCGAACAGAAACGCCTATCGAAACTTGCGCTCGAGAAACCGCAGGCACGAGAAAAACCAGCAATGCCAGAAACAAAGTTCGCACCGATACGAATTTACGCATGACGGAATCCTCCATAAAAATGGTTTCGCCTACACCACAGCGAAGGCTGCGAGACAGCCAAAAGTTATTTCCCGCTGCCACGTCGAGTCAAAGCACCTACTGCTTCTACCAAGTAAACACCTGCTCGGCGGAGATGTTGCGGCTCTCGAAGGCCAGTGTTGAGTTGTACGAAAGGACAGGTGGGTACAGGTGCGCGCTGAATTCGCACGGACAGTGCCGTAACAATTGGAAAAACGGCAGCTGGGCTGCCGAACGCCAAAAAGGTCCCGAGCGAGGTCGGGGCCGCTAGAAAGAGCCGGGCATTATGACAATGCTTCCAGGTTTTCTGCCATTTCCAGCATTTTGGTGACGGAGTTCCAGTTGCGACCGGTGCCGGGTGTGTTCAGAATTTTGTGGATGCGCGGCCAGGGGAGTTTGGATCTGCCCATTCCATCCGGGAAGTAGATGTAGAGTTCGCGACCGGAGACATGCAGTTCTTCGGGTGCGAATTTTTGCTCTTGGAGGGTTTTGCGCGCTGCGTCGCCGGGATCGCTGGCCAGGAAGACGACCAGGAGTTTACTGGGCGCAACGTTGGATCGTTTTGCGAAGGGATTTCTGGCGACGACACTGCGAAGTTCGGCCGTAGTGCGAAGAATGATGTCGGTGCGGCAGGTGAATTTCTTTTCGATGCCGGATTGGATGCGCTTGGCAACCACATCGAGTTTGCGTTCGCTGGTTTTGAAGATGACGTTTCCGCTTTGCAGGTAGGTTTGCGGATTGTCGAATTTAAGCGAAGCGTAAACGGCGCGTAGGGCGTCCATCTTGATTTTGCTGTGGCCGCCGACGTTAACGGCGCGGAGCATGGAGATAAGGACAGGCATGGGTTGTACACGAAATCGCTGAACAGTGAGCAGCGAACAGTGAGCAGAGTACAACGGGCGTTGCGATGGGTGCAACGGGGCGGCTAAATACGAAAATAGCCTTGAGCTTAGGATGCAAAGGCGAGGCGTATGGTCGTAAATGCCGGCGCAGATACTGGAAAATGGTTAGTTTTCGCGGCGGAATCACTCGACGCGCGCTCTGCTCAGCAATCCCTTTATGCAACGTAGACAGTGGTAGGCAAAAGGTGCAGAACAATGACCGAGGCGCGGGAAATATTACACAGCGCCAGAGAAGCCTGGGCGAAGCCCGCGCTGGATGCTGCACTGAGGAGATAAGTTAGCTTGCAAACTTTTTGGTGTCTATCTTGCAATGATTTGAGTTCGTCGCGCATCAGAAAGTTGGAAGTTGAAATACCCTGCAACGGTGAGGAGAGAAGGAGCAAAGTCTAGACCCGCCGAACCTCCGTCCCAACCTGCTCTGTTCAGTGAACTAACTTCGACCTGGCCCACGTGAATGCTTTGCATCCCGGCTCGCATTACAAACCCCGTAAACCGGTAAGTTTCACAAGTAAGGAATGTCTGAAGTCGATGAGAAGAAAGCCGTTCCGCGGTCACGGAAGGGCGGGTGCGCACATGAAAGAGAATTTAGGAACTGCCAGACTGCGCAGATTCCTGCGGGCAATACTTTTCCTAGGATCAGTGATCGCCGCCGGATGGTTGGCAACAACACAAGCGCAATCCGTGAATTTTACGGCGGCGCCTGTGGTGAGATCAGGTGCGAAAGTCTCGCTGCGGGAGTTGCATATCCCGGCCAAAGCGCGAAACGAATTTAACCGGGGCTTGCGGTCCCTGGAAAAGCGGGACACGGCAGGGAGCTTGCGCCATTTTGATGCGGCACTTCGGATCTATCCTGAATATTACGAAGCGTACTACCACGAAGGAATTACCGCTTTGATCGAGCGAAACAACGAAGAAGCGCTGCGGTGTTTTCAGAAGGCGATCGATGCAAGTGACAAAGGGTATCCGCCAGCGGAGTTCGGATATGGTTTGGCCCTGATGAGGGAAGGAAAGCCGGAAGAGGCGGAAGGCGTGGTTCGGCACGGCCTCGAATCGGACCCCAACAATCCGGACGGCCACGTGGTGCTGGGATTTGTGCTGTTGAAGTTGAAGCGGCCGGATGAGGCGGAGAAGAACGCTCGTGAAGCTCTCGACGTTCATGCGCCGAATTCCGCGAAGGGCTACTTGGTGCTTTCCGACCTGAATGCCGAAAGAGGAAATTATGAGGACGAGGCGCGCGACTTGGATATTTATCTGAAACTTCGTCCTAATGATCCCAACAAGGGTACGCTGCAAGCCGTTCGAGATATAGCGAAAAGGCTCGCCGCAAGAACCCGGCTGACCGCAAACAACTGAGTGTCAGATCGCGAATCGCGGAGCAGCGTCCACGATATTCGTTCTGCGCAATTCTTTACGCAAGCTCTGTTTGCAATCAACGCAGGAGATTCCTGTAAAGTGCCATGCCGATGGCCGCGTCCATTTTTAATTTATCCAGAGCGGCGATTTCGCGGCGTGTTTTTATGCCGCCTGCGGCGATGATGGGGTGCGTAGTGGCGGCGCGGAGTGACGCGAAGTGCTTGAGATTAGCGCCGGAGAGCGTGCCTTCGCGATCAACGTCGGTGCAGAGAAAGGCGCAGCAGAAAGGTTCCAGCGCGGACATAATCTCTTCAGGACGAAGAGAGATGTATTTACGCCAACCATGTGTGGCGATCTTTCCCTTGTAGGTGTCGAGCGCGATGACGATTTTTTTTCGCGGGATAGCACCAGCGAGGGCGCGAAGAAAGCGCAGGTTGAGTTTGCCTTTGGCGAATGCGGCGCTGCCGATGATGATTTGCGTCGCGCCGAGTTTTGTTAATTGTTTGGCACGCGCGATGTTACGGATTCCTCCACCTACGCGGACATTCATTTTGTACTTGCGGCGGGCGCGTTTGCAGAGGGGTACGACAAGCGCATTGTTGTGGCCTTTGTTCATGGCGGCGTCGAGATCGATGATGTGCAACCATTTGTAGCGGCGGAATTTGTGGAGCTGCGCGTTTACGTCGGAAACAGCGAGTTCGCGGCGGCGGCCGTGCACGAGTTGGACCGCCCGGCCGGATTGCAGATCGATGCACGGGATCAGCACGGAAGACGCACCTCGATGCTTTGCCAGGCGAGGAATTGCTTTAGGGCGCGGATGGATTGGGTGTCGTCATGGAAGATGGAGGCGGCTAGCGCGGCGTCCGCTGCGCCTAAGCTGAAAACCTCAGCGAAATGTTGCGGAGTTCTTGCGCCGCCGCTGGCGATCACTGGCACGGAAACGCAGGTGGAGATCGCGTGCGTGAGGGCGATGTCGAAGCCGGACTGAGTGCCGTCGCGGTCCATGCTGGTGAGCAGAATTTCTCCTGCGCCGAGCTCTACGCCATGTTGTGCCCAGTGACGGGCGTCGAGGTGCGCGGAGTCGCGGCCACCGCGGATGCGGACGTCCCAGTACGGATTTTCGCGATTCCCGTCCGCTGTTGGAGAACGCCGAGGTGAATCTTCATTCGCTGCACAGCCAGGAGCGGCTGCGCTCCTGCAGCCGAGTTTGGCGTCGATGGCGAGGACTACGGCTTGGGAGCCGAATTCCTGGGAGAGTTCGGTGATGAGCTCGGCGCGCTCAACCGCGGCGGTGTTGATGGTGATTTTGTCGGCGCCAGCACGGATGACGGCGCGGGCGTCGTCGAGGGAGCGGATGCCGCCTCCGGCGGTGAGTGGGATAGCGAGTTCGGCGGCAACGCGGCGAATGGTTTCCAGAAAAGTTGGACGGCGATCGCGCGAGGCGGCAATGTCGAGAACCACGAGTTCGTCGGCGCCTTCGGCGTTGTAACGCGCGGCGAGTTCGGCGGGATCGCCTGCATCGCGAAGGTCGACGAAATGTACGCCTTTGACGACGCGGGCGCCGTCGGTGTCCAGGCATGGAATGATGCGGCGAGCGAGAGTCATGCAGCGCTACTCATGCGTGCGGCGAGGCCCAGGAAGTTTTGCAGGAGGCGCGCGCCGGCTGCGCCGCTTTTTTCCGGATGAAATTGCGTGGCGAAGGTGTTTTTGTATTCGATGACCGCGGTGAATTCTGCGCCGTGATTGCAGGTGGCCACAACTTCGTTCGAACCGGGCGACGGTGCCGCTGCGTAGCTATGCGCAAAATAAAAAGAATCAGATTCTGAGACTCCCGCGAGTAATTGCGATGTTCGCTGGATGTGGAGGCGGTTCCAGCCCATGTGAGGAAGCTTTACCGTAGCGGGAAGCGAGCGGACGGAGCCTGAAAATAAATTGAGGCCAGAAAGAGCTGGCGCTTCTTCGCTGGAAGAATAAAGAGCCTGCAAGCCGAGGCAGATGCCGAGGAACGGGACGCCGCGCGTGATTGCATCGAGCAGCGCCACGCGAAGATTATGTTCATCGAGTGCGCGAATGATTGCGGCGTAGTGCCCGACGCCAGGCAAGATAATGGCGCGAGCGCCAGCGAACTCGCTGGGTCGCGTGACGCGTTTTGAGGTGACGCCGAGTTTTTGCAGGGCGCGCTCAACGGATGGCACGTTGCCGGCGCCGTAGTCGACGAGTGCGACGGTTGAAGCGAAAGTCACAGCAGCTCCTTGGTGCTGGGGAGAACATTTCTCAGGCGGCGATCGCGGCTGACGGCGAAACGCAGCGCGCGAGCGAAAGCTTTGAAAATCGTTTCAACTTGATGATGCGAAGAGCGGCCGTAAAGACAGCGCAGGTGGACGTTGGCTTTGGCGGATTGCGCGAAGCCTTGGAAGAAATCTTCGAGAAGTTCGACGGTGAAATCGCCGACCTTTTGCGCCTTGATTTTTGCGTGAATTACGCAGTGTGGGCGGCCGCTGAGGTCAATCGCGGCGGCGGCCAGAGTTTCATCCATCGGCATCAAGAAATATCCAGCGCGGAGAATGCCTTTTTTTGAACCGAGGGATTTTTGCACGGCCTCGCCGAGGGCGATGCCGACGTCTTCGACGGTGTGGTGTTGGTCAACGTCAAGGTCGCCTTTGGCGGCGATGGTGAGATCGAAGGCCCCATGGCGAGCGACGAGATCGAGCATGTGATCGAAGAAGCGGATGCCGGTGGAGATTTTGGATTTGCCGCGACCGTCGAGAGAGAGGCGGAGACGTATGTCGGTTTCTGTGGTGACGCGGTGGATAGCGGCGGCGCGACTCATGCGTCCTTCTTCCCGATGCGTTGAATTTCGCGCAGAAGAGTCTTCATTTCGGAGGGTGTACCGATGGTGATGCGCACGAAGCCGGGGCCCATGTCGCCTGAACGATCGCGGAGCAGGATGCCGCGGCGTTCGAGTTTCGCGAAGAGAACGGGGCCATTGGAGCCGAAATTGGCCAGAAGAAAATTACCCGCGCTGGGAAAAGTGATGACGCCGAGCTTTTGCAGAGCGGCGGCAAAGGATTTTCTTATGCGCTGGATCTCGCAAACGTAAGCGCGAATGGTTTTTCTTTCACGCAGCGCAGCTTCGGCTGAGACCAGCGCCGCAATGTTTACGGGGAATGGCGGCATGGCGCGGCGGACGTAAGCGAGGGAATCTGTTGCGGCGATCACCGCGCCGAGGCGAAGCGCCGCGAGGCCTGCGGCTTTGGAAAAAGTGCGGGCGATGAAGAGATTCTTGTAGCGGCGAATCCACGGGATGGTGGAGAAGCCGGAAAATTCCGCGTAGGCTTCGTCGAAAACAACGACCGTGTTGCTCGCGGCAACAAGGATTTTACGGAGCGCGGCCGGTGGAACAAGGGTTCCTGTTGGATTGTTGGGATTTGCCAGGAAAAAGACGCGAGGTTTTTTACCGAGCGCGGAGAGGACGTCGTTGAGCGGAAAACGCTGCTGTGCGTCGTAGCGGCAAACTTCGATGCGCGCGCCCGCGATTTCCGCGTAGTAACGGTACATCGGGAATGTAGGTTCGCAGATGAGGATGTGCGAACGCGGCTCGACGAAGGTATCGAAGAAAACGCGCAGTGCGTCATCGCCGCCGTTAGTCAGCAGGAGTTCTTCGCTTCGAACGCCGAGGTGGCCCGCGATACGCGCGGCGGGTTTTTGGTATTCGGGATACATCGCGAGCTCTTGGGGAGTGAGCTTTGCGAGAGCGCGAAGAACTGCGGCTCCGCAGCCGGCCGTGTTTTCGTTGAAGTCGAGCCGAATTTTTCCGGCGCGGCCTGCCGCTGGAGCTTCGTAAGTTTTGCGTTTGAGGATAGCCGCACGTACTGGTAGGCGGGCTTTCATCGGCGGATCCTCACGGCGTTGCGGTGAGCGAGCAAGCCTTCGGCTTCGGCCAAAGTTTCGGCGGCATCGGCGAGACCGAGAAAACCTCTACTGGAAATGGCTTGCACATTGATGCATTTTACAAAATCAGGCGTGGAAAGACCTCCGCGGCGGCGGGCCCATCCGGCGGTGGGCAGTACGTGATTGCTGCCTGAAACATAGTCTCCGTGCGGTTGAGCCGCCCACGCGCCTAGGAAAATTGTGCCGGACGATCGAATTTGTTTAAGAAGGGTTACGGAGTTCGCAGGCAGGCTAAGATGTTCCGGCGCAAAGCGATTGACGAATTCGCACGCGGCGCCGAGTGAAGACGCAAGCAGGATCGCGCCAGCGTTTTCAATTGAGCGGCGAGCAGGATTGTCTGGGACTAGCGTCGCGACTTGGGCCGCTACTTCAGCAGCGACCTGTTGCGCGAGCACGCGTGAGCTGGTGACGAAAACACTGGCAGCATCGGCAGCGTGTTCGGCTTGCGCTAGAAGGTCTGCAGCAATCCAGCGGGCGTTGCCGCGTTCGGCAAGTACGATGGCTTCGGTGGGGCCGGCCGGCAGATCGATGGCGCAATCGGAGGAGACAAGTTGTTTGGCGGCGGTCATGTATTTATTGCCCGGGCCAAAGATTTTCTCGACGCGTGGAATGGATTTGGTTCCGTACGCCAACGCGGCGATTGCTTGTGCGCCGCCGATACGCGCAACTTTGGTGATGCCGAGAAAACTCGCGGCGGCGAGCAGTTCGTTGTTGGGCCTGGGACAGACCGCAACGACCCGCGGCACGCCCGCGACTTGAGCAGGAACACCAATCATTAATAGCGTGGACACCAGCGAGGCGCGCCCGCCGGGAATGTATGCGCCGATGGATTCGATGGGAAGAACACGCTGGCTGATTCGCACGCCAGGTTCAACTTCGATCGACCAGGCCCGAGGAAGTTGCTTTTCTGCGACCCGCCGAATGTTCCTTGCCGCTTGCCGAATAGCGCGAATAAAATCTCCGCTGACGCAGCGTGCCGCGGCGCGGATTTCTTTCTGCGAAATCCACAAATCTTTTGCGCGTAGATCAGTCTGGTCAAGTTCTCTCGTCCACGCAAGAAGCGCGCTGTCCCCACGCTCGCGAACGTCTGCAACGATGCGCGCCGCGACGGATTGCGCCTGCTCATCATGAGCGACACGTGCAGCGAGCCACTTTTTTTCGACGGCGGGAGTGAGTTTAACGATGCGCATCAGAGAATGATCTTGTTCAATGGATATTCGACAATACCCTGGGCCCTTGCAGCTTTGAGTTTGGGAAGAAGTTGCCGCACAACCGCTTCTTCGATGATCGTGTTCACGGCCACCCAATCCGGATCGCTCAGATTGGAAATCGTGGGATTCTTCAGCGCGGGAAGAACGGCAAGAACCGCGGATAAATCCTCGCGGCGAACGTTCAGGAGCAAACCGACTTTGCTGGCGGCATCGATGGCGCCTTTCAGCATGAGGATTAGATTTTCGGCCTTTTCCCGCTTCCACGGATCGACAGCGGCGGAGCGATTCATGATAAAAACAGTAGCGGACTCGAGGACCGTGTCCACGATGCGCAGGCGGTTGGCGCGAAGCGACGAACCAGTTTCGGTGACTTCGACGATGGCGTCAGCCAGCTGCGGAACCTTTACTTCGGTAGCGCCCCAGGAAAATTCGACACGAGCGTTAACGCCGAATCGCTGAAGATATTTTTCAGTGAGGTGAACAACTTCGGTGGCGATGACTTTTCCTTCCAGGTCGCGCGGTTCTCGGATGGGCGAATCCTCCGGCACGGCAAGAACCCAGCATACGCGCGCCAAGCGCTGTTTCGCGTACACCAATTCGGCCAGCTCCTCGACGTCTGCCGAAGTTTCGACCACCCAGTCGTGCCCAGTGATTCCCGCATCCAGCGCTCCGGATTGAACGTAGCGAGCCATTTCCTGTGCGCGCACGAGCAGACATTCAATTTCGGGATCGTCGATAGCAGGAACGTAGCTGCGCGAGCCGAGGCTGATCTTCCATCCGGCGCGGGAAAAAAGATCAATGGTGGCATCCTGCAGGCTGCCTTTCGGAATGCCCAATTTCACTGGAGGCAATGACATAGTCACTTGGCCTCGTTTGCAGTTGGAGATTTTGCCGGAGCATAAACAATTTCCGGAGAAAAAGTGCGTTTGGCGATCACGCCAAGCGCTCCCTCACCATTCAAGCTGCGGAAAAAGCAACTGCGATAGCCTTCGTGGCAAACGCCGGGACCGATGGGATTTACGCGGATCAGAAGAGCGTCGGCGTCGCAATCGACGCGAATGTCCGCGACTTTCAAAACATGGCCGCTGGACTCGCCCTTCCGCCAAAGCTGGTTGCGCGAGCGGGAAAAGAAGACGACCTCCCGGGTGCGTTGCGTCAGCGCAAACGATTCGGCATTCATGAACCCCAGCATCAAGACATCGCCGCTCGCTTGGTCCTGGATAATGGCGGGGACCAAGCCGCCTGATTTCTCGAACGCAATTTCCACGATAGCTCCTTTGTGTCATTGAAGATCGGGCAATAAAATCTGCTGCAAAAACAAAAAACCCGCTGGGCCTTGCTGCGCCAGCGGGCTAAAAGTGTTTGATTAGCGATTTGCTAAATACACCCCAGCGCGCGCGGCGAATGGCCGTGATGATGATGGCGATGGGTGCGATGAACCAGAATCATGAAGGAAAAGAATAGGGGACGCAGCCTGGCGTGTCAAGAAAGAACGAAGCGTAGACGGGCCATCGCGGTAAGACTCTGCGCTGCGAGAAAGGAGAAAACTTGCTAAGCGCGGGGACCGGGACGAGTGTTGCCGGACATGTTGACGGTCATCTTCAAATCGACGGCAATACCGAATTTGTTGTTGGGGAGAACGTCAATGCGAACGACTTCCGCGAGGTACTCTGAGCTCATAGGATCGTTAGCGGAATATGGAAAGGTGACGAAGACGCGCATGCCTTTGTAATAAGTCGAATTCTTTGAGACGAAGTAGATTCCGTGCTTTGAAGCGTTAACGCTGTTTGGCAGGTCGTCAAAATGGTCGTCACGTGGCTCGGAGGGGCGAACGCGCATGGGCCGCGCAAGTTTTGCGCGACGACCGCGGCGAAGCTCCGAAACCACGGGAGCTACGGGCGACGAAGAGCTCGAGTTGGAACTATCGTCCATTGATTTCCACTGTGCGGTGGCAGGGCTGTAACGTCAATGGGACGCGGCGAATCGGATAACAGGAGATAATAGCTTTACGCGATGGAGGAGGAAGGGTCATGGCCGAGGAGAAAATCAGCAAAGCGGACGCCGAGTGGAAGAAACAACTCACGGAGAATCAATATTATGTGACACGGCAGAAGGGAACCGAGCCGCCGTTCACGGGAGAATACGAAGGCTCAGACGCAGCGGGAACCTATAAATGCGTGTGTTGTGGACAGCCGCTATTCCGCTCAGAGACGAAGTTTGATTCCGGCTGCGGATGGCCGAGCTTTTATGCGCCCGCAAAGGGCGAACTGGTGGAGGAAGAAGAGGATCGCAGCCACGGTATGCGTCGAACCGAGGTGAAGTGCAGCAAGTGCGATGCGCACCTGGGTCACGTGTTTGAGGATGGGCCACAGCCAACGGGCTTGCGCTATTGCATCAATTCCGTGGCGCTAAGTCTGGACAAAGATTGAATGGTTTGTCGCTAATTGGTTCTTTTGATTGGATGGATGAATTGCGACCGGTTCAAGCCGCCGCGGTGGTTGACATAGCGGCCATCTCCGCAACCGAATCGCGGTCCCACACACCCAGCAACAAAATCTTGCTTCCATTGGGGTATTTGAAAATGTAATAGACGCGGTCGATTCCGGCGACTTCGAAGAAGCCTGGACGGCGTGGGTCGGGACGCATGTCTGCGCCGACGCTCAAAAGTGTACGCAGTTCGGAGACTTCCTCTGAAGAGTGGTTCCTCAGGTCTTCCAAAATGGGCGGTTGTTTTGACAAGTTCATAATCCTGGTTTCTTTCCGCCGGCCAGCGAATCTCCACACATAGATAAAGACGTTGGCGGAGGCAAAATGTTTCATGCTTTTCTGGTAGAAACAGGGTATTTTGTAAGCAAAGAATTCCATCCATATTTCAGAACCGAGCAACCATCGCTGGCAAATGTTGTCATACGGAAGAAGTACTTGCCTTATAGGCCCTCTCCAAGCGATAGTGCAGGACAACGATTTTTCGAGCGGAGCGTGGGAACGTGGCTAAAACAATCAAGACTGCCAAAAGGGGTAAGGCGCCTTTCAATAAGGATAAGCGTAGGCGCCATCATCATTTTTTGGTGACCGTTTATTACGCCGACGGCGAAAAATTCGGTCGCGTCTATACGGACAAGGAAAAAGCCACCCGATTCGCTGACCGCCAGCGCAGGTCGCCGGTGGTGAAGTCGGTGCGTGTCTCGCAAGTTTCCTAGAATTTTTGCAGAGGGAACGACACGAAACAGTGGGAACAGGCTGACTTGTTGGATTCCGCGATGGCGTGTTATAAATAATTAAGTCTGAGCGGCCTTAGTATAGTGGTAGTACGGAACCTTGCCAAGGTTCAGGTGTCGGTTCGATTCCGATAGGCCGCTCCATTAAAATCAAGCAGTTACGCAGCCGCTTCAGTTTCCATAGTTTCCAAAACATCAATTTGATTGCCAAACGTCTTGGAAAATGCGGACGCCACGTCCTCAATCGGAATCTCACCACTGTAGAGCCTAGTCATTGTTTCGGATGAATGTCCCATCATCTGACGATGGACAGCGGGATTAAGGCCAGCAAGTTCCCATCAATCCCAACGCTCGCAGAGCCGGGTGTAGACATTGGCTCAGGATCGTTGTCCCTAGTAGCGGTCCTCCGCGCTTAGACCGGAAGACAAGGGCATCGGAGTCCGTAGCGTTCCCTAGGAACTGCTTGAGAGACTTCATTGCCTTCTTGCCTTCGGCATCCGCGAGAAGCACCGTCCGGTAAGCGTACCAAGGCATGTGGCCGATTGTCCCTGATGATGTTTGTCCCTGATAGTAGGCTGAGTCCCCGGTGGAACTATTCTGGGGTTGTGGAGTCTAATTCTTTAGGGCTTCCCTAACTGTGTAGGAGAGCGTGTGGCACGATACGCCGCAAGACCACAAGCATTTTTGAATGCTCGCTTTTCGACGATCTTGACCCTAGCCTGCCTTTTCTACGTGGGATGCGCTTCCATTCCTCCCCCATTCTTTTTGTCGCGTAGCCCTGCCGACCGTGCAATTGAAGAAGACGACATTCGTGAGTCTGTTTTTCGATACAGGATTGAAGGTGTAAAAAGCAACGGCCCATTTTTCCTCTCTATCAATGGGAAAGACCCGAGCGAAACGTTCATGGCACGATTCGGTACCTCTAATAAGATCGTGAAGAAAGCATCTGGATCATATTTCAAAAAGGACGCATTCCCCGGCTGGCTTCGGGACCGATCCACGGACCAAGAAGGAATGAGCTTTTCGGTTGGCTCCATCAGCTGGCGGTCTACAGATCGAGTTGAAGTTCGCGGGAGAATGTACTGTGGCGCCCTTTGCGCTGACGCCGGAATATATAGGCTTAGGAAAATGAAAGATCGCTGGGTAGTGGATCAGTACGAAGTACAGATGGTTTCGTAGTAGGAACGTAGGTGTTACTTTTCACATACATCCACCGAGTTCCAAAGTCCTGATGCGTCGGCCTATCGGAAACTTAGGAATCGGCTTCGGACGACAGCCTTTCCATTTCCAGCAATTCTTCAGCGGAATAGTTGATGAGAAACTTCGCGTGCATACGAGCGCCCGCAGCTATGGCAAGGATGCTGAGTATGGCTTGAATATCTTCAGAGTTCTTCGCCTTCAAGAGCTCGGCGGCACCTGCTTCGGCGAGGACTCGAATCGCTTGGAGATAGTCCTCCTTCAACCACTCCGGTACCTCAGGATTTTTTCCGCTATCACGGGCTAGTTCGATGACCGCAACGATTGCATAGGTGTTCCACTCAACCACGCCGCGCTGGCGATAGATTTGCACAAGATGAGGGACTGCAGCGTACGACGCTTCTCCCACATCGCCCTGATGGTGCAGTCCTTCCCACAGTGCGTGCCAAGCTGCTTTCGTGTCATGGTTGGCAGCGAGTTTTGAGAGTTGCGGCCTTGGGTCGAACGGGACTCTATACCCGCCAGCAAGTGTTTGCCATCGCTCGTCGTCGAGACTAAGCATCGCGAAGCCGAATTTATCACGATTTCGCTATAGCGCCCGATTAGTACGGAAACTGATCTACGACCCGGAAGTACTTTAGCTTCTGGGCATAGGCGAAAATTCACCGTGGCTGGAAAACCCGATGCGCCAGAAGAGAGACCAAGAAAAGGACCAGAACGAAAACAAGTAAGCCCTTCGCGGCGATGTTTTTAGGCGCTTGGCGTCCATGCACAGAGATTACGCTGGAATCGCTGCACAGTGTGCGTTTCGTGCAGTAGGGAAGCGTAGCCCATGCATTGTTTGCCGTCCATATCCGGGCTAGCAAACACCCAGTCACCCATCTCCCGGTACGGTGCCTGTCTGCTCCAATCCTGCAGAGCTTCGAGCAGTGCGCCATCCATAGGCACGGGCTTCTGGGAAGCCTCTGTTTTCATGTCGCCGACATGCTGAAGAACTACTGCTCTGCTGAGCCGGATTTCACCAGAGGCGAAGTCAACGTCAGACCACTTCAACCCCAGGGCTTCAGATACCCTTAATCCTGTGGCAGCGGTCAGAAAGACTAATGCACGCGCCGGGTTCTCAAGCTCTGCCAGCAGCTTCTTCAGTTCATCCAGCTCCGGGACGTCGGGCAACTTCTCACGCTTCGCACTTTGGCGCACGAGCGTCATAGGATTCGTCGCAATCCACTCGTGGCGGCCGGCATGGGCAAAGATGACGTGCATGGTGTTTCTGATCTTCGCCTTAGTCGCGTTCGCAAGTGGCAGGCTGTGAAGCCAGCCTTCCACTTCCACTGTGCGCAAGTCTGAAAGCCTGTGTTCGCCCCACTTCGGAAGAACCCAAGCCCCCTACTTATTAAAGGAACATCGAGAAGGGAAAAAGGGAGAAAAAATCTTGGTACTAGTGCATTTTTCTGAGAGTCGCCTGGAGGAATGTGCCCACAGAGGGGAGGAGAGAACAGGAGACTAAATAAGGTAGTTCGCATCGTTCCGAGTCTTGAGAACTCCTCGAACGAAATGCATTGATAACCGTTTCAACGCCAGGGTCCGCCGGGCTTCCACGTCTTCGTGAACGAGTGTCCTTCCTGGACGGTGCGGACCGGGAGAGAGAGAAAGTTTCGGATGTCTCCCATCACCGCCTTGAAATCAGCCTTCTCGACGTAGGACTTATTCTTCGCGCAAAACGCGGTCCATTGACGTTTTTTGTTTACGTCGTCGTAAAACTCGGACGTGAAGGCGACGGGCAGACCTACCATCGGAAGGTCAGTCCCACGTTTTTGAAAGGTGTTTTGAATCGCCTGGGCGAGAGTTTTTCCTTCGAACGCGAACGTACGGGACAGAACCTCCAAATCGTAGAAATCCTTCATGCGGGTATTGGCGATTCCGAGTTTCACAAGTGCTTCGAGTTTTTCGGCAACGACCGTTTCCTTCGGATAGGCAAGCAAACGCGGGCCAGGGAATTCCAGGAGCGTGGGATAGTCGGTCCTGGAAGGTGCTGGTGTGACGATGTCGCCGAAGCCGATGTCAACCTGAATGGGAATCTTTGCGCGTTCGAGATACGCAAGCAAGGTCACCCGGACGCCTTCGTAGTCGGCATCCTCGGATATGCGTCCCGCTTCGACGGTCTCGGCGTCGAAGCGCAGGCCGTCCTCGTCGACTTCCAAAACGCAGAGTTCCCGAAAAATATGGGCGAAGCGCTCCGGGGCGTTGTCACCGCGAGCGAGGAAATCAGCATCCCTTGTCGGACGATAGCGTTGTTCCGTCCACAGCTCAAAGAGCAGCGCGCCTTTCAGAATGAAAACGTCACGGTGACGGGAGCGGCTCAGCCGGAAGAGAATACGTTCGAGCCCGTACTTGACGAGGATCAGTCCGAAATCCACGTTGCGCTCGCGCGCTAGGGTGGCGAGCTTCTGGCGGACGGAAGCGGGGAGGTTCTTTGGGAGCCGGTTTTGTCAACTAGAGTGACTCCAGATACGGGCGCATGACGTTTGCGACGCGGCAGACTTTGGCGGCGGCAGCGAGTTCGTCAATCGAGGCTTTCTTCTGCTGGCGGCATTCCTTGAGGGCTTCGATGGCGACATCGATGCCAACCTTGCTGCGAAACTTGAAGCAGTCGGCCACCGTCTTTGCCGGGGAAAACACTCGAAGAGTTGCGCCGGAAATAGAATATTCTTTCATTCCAAAGTGAAGGGCTGGCCCGGACATGCGCACGATGCGAACGGGTGGAGAGGAAACTTTGGGAGCCCAGGCTTTGTGACCGATCGCCATCCAGACCTCGTGGGGAGACTGCGTTGTGAAATTGTGAAACCGGAGCGCGGAGAGCAGGCAAACGATTCCCTTGGGGATTTGGTAAGCCGCCTCGATGAGGGAGGTGTTCTCGGTTCCGGAGAAATCCCGAGAGGAATAGAGACCGCGGCCGACCTTTTCCAGGTCCCCCCGGCGAGCCAGCCGCGGCAGATACGTTCGTGGAATGCCGAGTTCCCTCGCATCTTTGGCCCTTACGATCTGGCGCTTCGACGCCAGCTTGCGGAGCTTTTCGGCCTTTGAGTTTTGCATGATGCCCTCGGGAACAGTGTACCAAATCCTCGGCAGATGTAAATAAGTGCCTAGAGTATGTAACATAGGATCGCTCTCGCGAATGGCAAGACGGGTTGTTGGCGGACGACTGTGACATTCATCTCAACACAAAAAGGGGTCAGCGCACATGGCTGCCTAGCAGACGATCACGGTGTGAGAGGAGCGCCTGCCTTGTGAGCGGGGGTTCTAGGTCCGCAATCGGATACAACGGTCTTGAAAACTGTTGTCAGGATTAGCGTCCTGGGCGTTAACAGCACCCAACCCTTCGGTTGGAAACCGAAGGGTTGCTAGTTCGAATCTAGCCCGGGAGAGCCACTTCTTTCCGCTTTGCGCTCAATAACTTGCCGAGATACCCCTTTGAGTTTAAAACTGTTGCGTGATCGTGACGACCCACGCGTAGCATTGAGTCATTGCGCTCCCAGCCCACCCCGCACTATTCAGAGTCTGCCGCTTGCTTGGCGCTGCCTGAGGTGGTTATACTGGCGGTATGAAAACTGCGGTGTCAATTCCCGACGAGGTCTTTGAAGGGGTGGAGCGCCTAGCGCGCAGAACTAAGAGGTCACGAAGCCGCCTGTTCAGTGACGCACTGAAGGAATATTTGGCGCGCCACACCCCGAACGAAGTGACTGAGGCGATGGATAGGGCTTTCGCCGAATTGGGAGAAACTAAGAACGCGTTCGTTTCGACCGCAGCTCGTCGCGTTCTCGAGCGAAGCGAGTGGTAATATCCCAGGGCGAGATCTGGTGGTCGGATTTGCCCTCGCCGACGGGTTCCGGTCTGGGGTTTCGAAGGCCGGTGATCGTTGTGCAGGGCGACGCGCTGAACCGGAGCCGAATCTCTACAACCGTGTGCGTCCCGCTAACCAGCAATCTGAAGTGGGGCTTGGCTCCAGGGAATCTTCGATTATCGGCTCGCCTCACAGGCTTGCCGAAGGATTCGGTGGCCAACGTCTCTCAGATTGTTACAGTGGACAAGGATCTTCTGACCGACCGAGTCGGCAAGCTCCCACGCCATAAGCTAGAATTGGTCCTGTCAGGCATCGATGTTGTGCTTGGTAAATAGCAACGCACCTGTTATAGGCTAAGGCCAGCCGGGAACCCAATCCGCGGCGAGGTTGCGACGAAATCCTCCAGAAAAGTTCTAAAATCGTCTCCTTGGGCGAGCCAAATGCTGCCTGACCTCGTCTCACCCTATTGTTTGAAAACGAACTTTCCTCCCTTAAACCGCTCTTTGCCAGCTCGCCGCATCATCGCTTCAAATTCTTGATTCCTCTTCTTGCTACCAAATCCCACCAGCACTCGTTCCAGAGTCGAAATCTTGTCGAGATCCTCATACTGTTCAGGCTGCATATTATTCGCGGAAACGTGAGTGAACTCCGTCAATGACCGAGAAGACCACAACGCACTTACATCCACTAGCGCTCTCATATTCTCCAAAGAAAGCCGGCGCAATTTCACAAGCCTGGAAAGATCTGGAATCGCTATTACATTCCTCAACGCTTGCAGAAACACATACTGCAAACCGCTCAGTGAAGAAATAAAACTCAAATCCCGCAGACCCCGGATCTGCCACAGCTCCAAATATTTCAGGCACTCCTTGCCTTCCAGGGCAGAGAAGTCGTTTATTCCGCCAAGTTTCACTTCCAAAGACCATATTCGATCCAGCCGCTGCAGGTATCCCAGATCGTTTGTGCTTATCGACCGTAGCGTCAGCCTCTCCAAGCTCGCCAGGCTGGACAGCACCTCAATTCCGCGTTGTTGCCCCTCCAGATAGAGCCGCTGCAACGAACGAAAACGCCCCACTTCATCCAATCGCGGTTTTTTCGATTTCGTCTTTGCCAACGCCAGCTCGCGTAGCCCTGCCGGAATCATCCGCAAGAAATCGAAATTTTCTAGAGCATAAATTCCAACGGAAAGAGTTTCGAGTTTTTCCAGACCCGCCAAATGTTCGATGCCGCTGGCTTTATGCAGGCAGTCCGCGGAAAAACGGCGCAGGTTTTTCAGATGGCTCAGAAATGATAGATCGCATATCAGAGAGTAAAAACCATACACTCGGATCTCGACTTCCGGACGACGGGCCAGCAACTCCTCATTGATTAGCTCCCAGGTCTCCCCGTCAAGCGGTGAAGCCGTTTGCAGTATTCGCAGTCCCGGTTCAGCGGCCAGTTCTTGCACGTCAGCAATCGTCAGATTTGGCCTAAGCTGGACCCGATGGCGCAACACTTTCTGTTCGGACATCAGGATCCTCGCATGACTCAACTCCGGAGACCTGAGATCTACAAACTTAAACCCTGCGCGAAGCCAAACTGTTGCAAGCTTGACACAAACTCCCCAAGGAAAGTTCTAAAATCGTCCCCTTGGGCGAGCCAAGTCCTTCCGCTTTGCGCTCAGCAACTTACCGACGTAGCCTTGCCTGGTTTAGAACTTTCTCGTCGAAAATGATGACCACGCGCGTCGGTTCAGTTTTCAAGCTGGTCGTTCGATAACCTCGCGCCGATTCGCGATGGGATCTCATCCACAGTAGGACCTCGATTTCTGTACGATCAGGAAACAACAAAGGGTGCGGGGTGTACCCGGCGCTCGATCTCAGAGACCTTTCCTGAACGCCGTGATACTTCCAGGTCGTAGAAGTTCTGCAGATTTAGCCAGAACTCAGCGTTCGTGTGGAAGTATCGAGCCAATCGGAGGGCCGTCTCCGCTGTGATCCTCCGGCGTTCATGCACAATTTCACCAATGCGGGTAGCGGGCACGTGCAGTTCGAGCGCCAGCCGATTGACCGTCAAGTTGAGCGGCTTCAAAAAATCCTCACGAAGGATTTCACCCGGGTGGACAGGGGCCTGTAATGTTTCAGATTTGCTCATTGCTCTCTCCCCGCTGCTAGTGATAGTCGACGATTTCCACATCGTAGCAATGGCCATCACGCGAACTGAAACAGATTCGCCATTGATTTTTGATTCGGATCGAATGCTGCCCACGTCGATCGCCGCGCAAGGCCTCCAATTGATTGCCGGGTGGTGAAGCCAGAATGCGTAGCTCTGTGGCGGCATGCAGCTGGAGCAGTTTACGTAACGCGACGCGTTCGAAGGCGCGGAAGCGTTTGTTGTGGTGATACTGAAAGAGTTCCTCGGTTTCCTTCGAACCAAAGCTCTGAATCACACCTGGAAAATACTATGCTGTACGTTATACGTCAGGCGTTATATCAGGCCTAAGCCTCCGAAACGACGGTCACGAATTCAGTGAGAAAAGTTCTAAAATCGTCCACTTGGGCGAGCCAACTTAATTCTCAATCCCTCAATCAGTTAAGCGACTTTCTTCAACAGCGATTTTTGCTGCTTTGGTAGCCCAAGTAGCCCAACTGAACTTTCTATGGTCGGCAACTTGAACCCCAGTCCGGCTCTTTCTGCTTCCTGCTTGCGCCACTCAACATCTTTTTTCAACTGCTCTGCGTAACGATCAGTGACATCCTTGTTGGCGTGACCGAGCCACAGCTTTTGCAAGTCCCACGGCACACGGTTCTTTCGCAGGTGTGCGGTTCGGAAACGACGGAAAGAATGAAACGCCTTTCCGTCTTCCAGCTTCATGTCCCTGCGAGTTTTCCCGAGACCGTCTCGCAGAACGTTGCGCTGTTTCAGCGGTCGGCCCGACTCCGTTTGAAAGAGAAATCCTGATGTCCTGCCGCCCACACTGACCTTCAAGAAGGCAGCCAGCGACGATGGAACGTCGATCTCTCGAACAGCGTTGTCGGTTTTAGGAGTTTGAACGGGGCCACGCCAAACGCTCTGGCGGACCCTAATCGTGGAGGAGTCGCCGGACAGATGGTCACCGATTTTCAGCCCGAGGGCTTCACCGATGCGGAGTCCGGTTCCGGCAAGAAGTGCGAAGAGCACTCTGTAGCGGCCCTTCGCTCTCGCGAGAATTTGTTCGACTTCGGATGCAGTTAAAGAAGGCTCGCGTTGGTTTTTCTCGTCTATGACCGTAAGGCCGATGAAGTGGAAGTTCCAGTTGCGTGGATGAAGCTGTTCGCCTTCGCTCGACACGGTTGACGCAACTACTGCCTTTACGACTTGGAAGTAGTTGACGATTGTCTTGTCGGCTAGGTCGGCGGCTCGCATTCTGATGACAAGATGACAAGCTGCTTGGCAACTTCATTCTTGGTGTCAGCCAAGGGCGTGCCGCCAATCGATTCGTTTAACCAGTTGACGGCGGCTTGATAACCCGCCAGTGTCGCTGGTTTGATTGGCTTACGCTTCGTTCGGCTGACAATTCGTCCGGCTCGCATTTCATTCAACCACCACTGAGCTTGCTGTTTGAATGTGGTGGTGGGAGAGGTGACTTTCACGAAGGTTTCAAGCTGGGCAGCATTCTGCAATAGGCAACGGAAGTAGCCGCCGTGGGCGAGTGACCATTATGATTTGCAGCGTTTTGTGGACGCTCAGAGTTGTTCATTCCAGCAAGCGTTTCGAATCACACTTCGATAGGACAGAGTACGCGCGGTCCCGCCATTCCACGTCCACTACGCAAACATAACAACGCCAACGGGCGGTACCGCGCCATTGACCTGGAATGGCGCGGCCAGTCTTCAGGGGCAGTGGGAAATCAAATATTGCGCGTCAGCAATCATGATGTCGGCCGCGGTTACGGCGATGCCTTTGCCTCTTTGCCCCAGCACCGCGTTGATGAAGGAGGTGTAAATGTTTGCCGCGGTGTTGCATTGTCCTCGCTGGCGCGCTGCAGCGGCGGCGATCAAATTGGACATGATGGTGGAAGCAAGTCCAGCGTTCTTGATCGCGCCCATTTGTAGAAACTGAGTGACGTCGCCCTCGATGCTGGCCGGGGTGACGACAATCGTGAAGGTGACCGAGGTGGCGCCGAAATTATTCACATTGTCCGTTGAACTTACTTTGAAAGTGTGAGAGCCGAGCGCGAGCGCGGTCAGGAGGCTAATAGGTGTCCCGCTTTGCAAATTGGGAACACCGGTCAGCACGGTGGCGCCGTCCATAGTTGGCGTGAAGGACGCGACCCCGGAACCGGTCCCATCGCTGACAGAATAGTCGAGCGTGAGCTTGGCGTTGTGCGCGTAGGCCATAGCCTGCGGTTGGGTGATGGTGTTGACGGGTGGAGTGTCATCAAGAGTCAGCGACTGGGAGTGGCGGGTCTCCAGCAATTGCGCGAAGTTTTGCGCTGAATACTGAAAGTTATATGCGCCGTCCACGCCGTCGAGGTTCAGCGCGACAGACTGCGAACCTGATGGCAGGTCAACGTGGGTCCAGTGCACTGGGAAAGGTTGCGTGGGCGTGAACGTGTACACCGGCAATGGACCGCCAACGGGTTCGAATCGATATTGAAAACCCTCGGCATCGGACGAAGCCGAACCGATGGTCAGCGGAGTGGCCGAAGAGATGAACTGACCGAACTTCGGAGTGCCAATGACCAGCGGGTTGCTGGAGGGCGGCGCGGCTTGGGTGACTTCAGTAACCGTGAACTGAGTCTGGTAACGCAACGAGCAGCCGGTGAAGGACTGGACGGTGCAGCCGAATTGTGCCGTGGTGAAAGCGGCGGGTGGGGCATAGTCCGGGCCTACGAGGTCAAATTCGTAGGTGCCGATGCGATCATCATTCTGGAATGGGAAGTCGCGAAACGGGGAGTCCAGGACCGAGAATCCCGGCGCGTCGCAGCCTGCTGTGAAGTCAGCGCGGCACGGAAAAAGAGAACTTCCAGAATCCTCGACGCCCCTTGCTACGAAGCCGCCAACGGCCACATGGATGGGAGTGCCGTCTTGTACGCTTACGGTCCAAGGAATACCGTCAAAATAGTAACAGTCGTTGTTCCCGTTATTTGTGAGCGGCTCAGCGGGGTCAGAGCCATTGCAGAGACTCGAGCCATCATCTTTTGCGTCGAAATACGGACTGATATAGCGATACTGTCCGCCGATGTTCACGAAAACCCTCCAGTCGGAATTGTTGCAACAACCTGAGCCGTTGTCCTTGACGGTGAGCTGATGCAGTTTGATCTTGAAGGTGCGCACGGGGATAGCGGTGGTTCCGTTGGCCTTGTTGGGGACGTCGTCCCAGCCAACCAAGATACTTTTGGCAAAGAAATTGGCGTTGGTGCCGGCGAAGGGCAGAATCACCCGCAGGCGGGTGGGTTGAGCGGGAACCGCAGGGCAAACGGTTGTTTCAGACTGAGTAGGCGCTGGAGTAGAGGAGTCAACAAGACAGATGATAGGGTCCACGGTTTGGCAGACAGTGTTGTCTTTGCCGCCGCAAGCGTGCAGCGGGAGTTCGGAGAAATGATCGACGACACGCCACTGCAGGGAGGCATCTGGAACGGGAGGGCCGACAGGAATCGTGCCGTTGATCAGAGGAGGACCGAAGCCAAATAGAGAGCCAAAAACTGTTCCTGGAGGGTAGATATCGAAGACATAGTTTCGATCGTTGACGGGGATGATCGAGCCGGTATGGCCGCCATAATCGGAGCAGGGCACGGGCACGATGGTGCATAGATCCCCGGCACCGCCGGCGTTGACACTGACGAAGATGTCGGCCTCGGTAACGGGCACATTGGTGGGACCGCTATTTGGAGCGTCAGGCGGCAATGTAACCGGCTGACCGGTAACCGGCAGATAGCTTTGCGGCGCGGAAAAATTGGGAGCGGATACGCGTGCACGGGGAAACGAATCCAAGGAAACGTGGTTCAGGCGGAAGGTTACGAGCGCTTTGGGAGGGTGGATCTCCGTCGAAAACTTCACATACTGCTTGTCGCTGCTGCCGGGGTGGCCGCAGTCAAAAATCCAGCGTCCAGCAACCCAAACGCGGTCTCCAACGCCTGGCCAAACGAATTCGGGTACCGCTCCCCAGTCCCTCTGGAAGCCTTCTTTTTCATCCATCAAGCTGGCGCTGTCCCACTCGACTTCCATGTCGGTGTGAGGACAAGTCGGCCCCATGGAACCGTCGGGGCAAATCTCAGGAGGAATAACACAAGCGGTTCCGCTAATGGTGCCTCCAGCGACGGAACAGAAGGGCTCGGGCAAATCGGGAATGGTTTCACCCTGGAATCTTGCCCAGGAAGAGAGCAAGTGCTGGTAGTTGGGATCGGGAAGGACTTTAAACGTGAAATCGTGAGTGAAATGGGTCCAGGGAAGATCTTCTTCGGCCACTTCTGAAGTGGACTGGGAGCTGGAAGTCTGATCGCTGGGTTGGGGTGAGACGAAACCCTCAAGGATGGTGGGAGGCTGAAGGTGGGGTGCTTTGCTGGAATCGAGGATGATGGCTTTCCACTCGGGGTTACCTCGGTTCGGACTTGGAACGGTGTCGACAATGATGTCGACGCCACCAAGGTCAACATCGCTGCAAGCGGGAGAATCGAACGCGGCTGCTGCCGGGATTAAGTCTTGCGCAAGCGCGCGTGGTGGCAAGGCTAACGCACTGATACAAAGGCTGAGGCTGGCCACGAAAAATCGTGTGAGAAATGTGACCGAAAACCCGTGAACCGAAAAAATCGGTTGAAGTGGCATGGTGTTCCTTTTTGTTAATCCGGAATTCCCTGAAGTGACGGGAGCTATACGCCGGCGGCGTGTTTTAGGCAATGGGGAAGGGGTGAAAAGATGATGAAAGTAAAGTGCAGGTCTAAACGCTTCATTCCACAAAATTTAACTTGCGCTACGGACAAATGGGCGCCAGAATCTCGCAACATTCTTCGGCAACCTTATGCAAGAACTGCTCACTGTATTCCGTTTTGGGCCATTCGAATTGCGTCCACAAACCCGGGAACTGTTTAAGGGGAAAACAAAGCTTAAGCTGCGCCCACAGCCATTCCACATTCTGGAGGTCATGCTGGAGCACCCCGGCGAGGTAGTCACGCGAGAAAAATTGCGGGCGTTGCTGTGGTCAGCAGGTACCAATGTGGATTTTGAGCAGGGACTGAACGCGTCAATCAAGGAGCTGCGCGGAGTTCTGAGCGATTCTGCCAGCGAACCCCGGTATGTTGAAACGCTGCCGAAGTTAGGCTACCGCATTATGGTGCCAGTGAAAGTGCAAGAGCCGCAGTCGGCGCGAGCAAGTTTGCCGCAGCCGAAAGGGGCGGCGGTGGAAGACCGAGGGTTGGAGCAGATTTCTTCTGGCTGGCCGCACCGCCTCATGGTGCTGCGGCGATGGCGGGCGATTTTGGGAATTTTCGTCGTCCTGATTGTTGCACTGGCCGGCTATTTTCAATGGTCGCGCGGTCGTGAACTTCAGCGGCTAGCCGGTGGACGAATGATGCTGGCGGTTCTGCCTTTCGACAACCTGACGGGAGACTCGGGGCAGGACTACTTTAGCGACGGTCTGACCGAAGAAATGATTTCGCAACTGGGAAGTCTTGATCCACAGCGCCTTGGAGTGATTGCGCGCACTTCGGTGATGCATTATCGGCATAGCCAAAAGCCACTGGAACAGATTGGAACAGAACTGGGCGTGCAATACGTGCTGGAAGGCAGTGTTCGGCGCGATGCCGACAAAGTGCGAGTCTCCGCGCAGTTGATTCAAGTAAAAGACCAAAGTCACCTGTGGGCGCAGCAGTATGATCGCGAACTGATTGGAGTGCTGGCCCTGCAGGGTGAGATCGCGAGAGCGATTGCAGATCAGATTCAACTTACAATAGGCGGTCCCAAACGAACCCTCGCCGCAATCCAGCCTGCTCTCTCGCCCGGAGCATATGATGCGTATGACTTGTATCTGAAGGGCCGCTACTTCTGGAACAAAAGGACGATTCAGGGATTCGAAAAGGCGGTCGAGTGTTTTCAGCAAGCGACTGCCAAAGACCCAACTTACGCGCGGGCGTACGCCGGTTTGGCGGATTCGTACGCACTGATGAGTACCTACAATATAGCTCCGCAGAACGAATTCATGCCGAAAGCGCGCTCGGCAGCGCTTAGAGCGTTGCAACTCGACGAACAACTGGCCGAGGCACACACGTCGCTGGCTCTCATTGAAGAGAATTACGAATGGGACTGGCGAAATGCCGAGAAAGAGTTCCGCCGAGCCATCCAGTTGGATCCTAACTACGCGACTGCACACCACTGGTACGCCGAGTATTTGGCTTTCGAGGGACGATTCGACGAAGCATTTTCAGAGATTGACCGCGCTCGCCGGCTCGATCCACTTTCGCTGATCATTGCTGCGGACGATGGCGCGATTCTCTATTTTTCGCGGCAATATGACCGGGCCATCGAACGTTTCCGCGGCACGCTGGACATGGAACCGAATTTCTCAAGAGCACGTTTGATCATTTACGCGTATGTTCAAGAAGGACGATTCGCGGATGCGCTAAGCGAAATCGATAGATGGCGGAGGATTGACGACACACCGTGGACGTGGGCGGCGGAGGCGTACGTCCGTGGCCGCGCCGGTGAGCAGAAGAAGGCCCGGCAAGCGCTAACGAAATTCGAAGAAGCGAATCGCGAACGGCAATTGGATTCTGTGCCGATACTCATCGTGGTCTACTCAGGTATGAATGAAAAGGATAAGGCCTTTAAGTTGCTGCAGAAGGCATTGTCGATGCGCCCGAACGCTCTTACTGCCATCAAGGTCGATCCAATCTACGACCCGCTGCGTGACGACCCGCGATTCCAAGAATTGCTGAGGCAGGTCGGCTTGGCGCAATAGGAAACTGCGCGCGTCCATCAACCTGCAGTTCCAGCAATCTGCAGTACCGGAAATTCCGCGACGGACCACTGCGATCGTACCGCACACGCGACCGTCACGTTTTGTACCAAAAGAAAACAAAAGGTCGTGCCCTGCACGAATGAAAACGCTGTGAAACTGTCCGCATAGGTGCCTACCTGGTTTTGCGAGCTCCTGCTCTTTCTCTTTCTCGTCCACTGGCGACCTCCGGGGCGATTCGTCTGCGCAGCCTATCACTTCTTGAAGGTCTTCTTCAGCGACTCGGCGAGTTTCTTCAGGTCCGCTAAATCGGCGATGAATTCGATGCGGGCTTTCACCTTGTTGAGTTGAGCGTGAGAGGGGATCTCGCCGGAGTTGTGCAACGCTTCCTCGATCACCGTCTACACGTGTTGTTGAAGACCGCAACAGGGACAAGAACTCCGGAATGACACTGTCAGCACACTGACTCAATGCATTGGGCGCTGGGGCGTTGGGGGACATCGGTAAGGCTTTATGACCGAACTGTTGAACTTGCACGTGAGACTGGAGATGTCTGCGGAGAGGGTTATGCGCGGTATAACATTAGCCTCGGTCTAAGGAAGGCTGGCCAACTCTCAGAAGCCATTGAGCGCGGAGATCGTGCTGTCGAACTGCTGGAGCAGGCCGGAGATCCTCAGGTTACACAGAGGAAAAAAGATCGACAGTTGGCGGAACGAAAAATAGGAGCAAATGAAGCCAGTCGCTGTAGATTGTCCACAGCTAGTGTCGCGCACCCATCCGGCACAAACGGATTGATTTGTGCCTGACTATCGGGCATACTGACATTCAGGCACGGTTGGGATCGGAGGTAAAAGATGGAATCGGCGAAAGTGGGGAAGAGAGGCGCAATCGTGGTCCCCGCCAAATTGCGAAGGCGTTTCGGCATTGAAGAGGGTACTGTCGTCACCGCGGAGGAACGAGAAGACGGTATTCTGATTCGCCCTGCTATTGTGGTCCCGATTGAAAAGTACACCCCCGAACGCAAAGCGGAGTTTCTTCTCTCCAATGCGACCAATGCCGCGGATTACCGCAAGGCGCGAACAGAAGTCCAGAAGCTCGGTATAGACCCGGATTCAATTCCCCATCGACGGCCTGCTTAAAAATGGCCCGCTTGTTCCTCGATGCTAATGTTTTATTTTCGGCGGCATACCGGTCCGATACCGGACTTCTTAAACTCTGGAAACTTAGAGAGGCTGTCTTGTGTAGCTCTCGCTATGCGCTGGAAGAAGCAAGAATGAATCTTAATAATGAAGTTCAACGAACTCGGCTAGTGAGGCTGGCCGGAAAGGTTCAGCTCTTCGATGCGGGTAAGCACGAACTTCCGGAAGGGGTTTCGTTGCCAGAGAAGGACGTACCGATCCTATTGGCTGCCATCGAAGCTCGTGCCACACATCTGTTGACTGGGGACCTTCGGCACTTTGGATCCTACTTCGGCAAGAGGGTCGAGTGCATTCTTGTTTTGCCTCCCGGAGAGTACTTGAAACGTTACGGAGTTTAGGAGGTGGGAGCAGCGGGGCTCCCGGCAAAACGGCAACCCTGGCCCTGTTATTGGGGGGATTTCATTTTCCATTCATTTTCTAATTAAGGCTTGATGCGGGTCTGCTGCCTTCAGTTCTCAGTTCAAGCGTCTTCAGATTTTTGTTCCTAGCTTCCCAAGCCTCGGAAACGGACTCGTTTGAGGAGCGTTGTTTTCCGTTATTTCCCAATTACGAGTTATCAGACTTTTTATAAGTGCCGCCGTTCCAGCGTCTTAGATGACTAAATCGAACCTCGCCAAGGTTCAGGTGTCGGTTCGATTCCGATAGGCCGCTCCATTTTTTCCCCATAACTTCGTTTGTCACTACATTCTTCAGCTCCGCTTGATGATGAACACGGTCTTATCGTCAATGCGGTCCTGTTCGCCAATCTGGCGGAGGCGATCGTCTTTTTTCAGCGCATACTCCAGCAGAGCGTTGCAGATTTCCTTTGCCGGCTGGCGATAGCGCTCGCGCATCACCCCTTCAAGTTGCTGACGTTCTTCTTTGTCGCTTCCGTCGTAGACCCCATCGGTATAGAGCAGAAAAATGTCCCCTGGACTCAGCAGCGTTAGCTCCGCCACGTCGGAGGAGTTCGCCTTGCCCTCCCGGGAGTCCAGTGAGAAATACCTATTCCGATCCGGGTGATCTTCCGGGATGTGCACACCGAGCGGCAGAAATTGCACCATACGGCTCTTATCAATCTCCATGAACTTGCGATATTCCGCGGAGAAGACGAGCGGCGGCGGATGTCCGAAGTTCACAAATCTAAAATTGCCAAAAGGGCGTACTTCGCCGTAAAGCATGGTCGCTATTTCCTGGGCGCTCTCTTGCTCGCTTCTCCCGAGAGCATTTCGTGCGGTGACTGATTGCGCCAGCCTCAGGTTGATCCTCTCGAATAACTCCGGCGTCGTTTTCCCTCGATGATCGAGTTCCGAGAGCATGAGGGCATGAAACGTGTCGTGGACCGTCGACGCGATTTTCGCTGCAATGATTCCGTGTCCCTGAGCGTCCACCAACAGCTCTCCCGCCGTGCTGTACAACTCGCGCAAATCTTCGGCGACCCGCGCCTGTTCCGAGCTTCGTGCTTCTCTGTACGCGGATTCCATTTCGGGCTTGTAGCCGGGCCTCGATTTCAACCATTGGACATGGTCGTCCACGGAATTACTCGGCATCGCGCCTGCCGGGAGCGGCTCTAAATACCGTTTCGATTGCTTCAGGGCCCGCTGAATGCGGGCACCGATGTCGTAACGCTGCTGAAAATTTATATACTCAAACAGGTCGCCGCCGACGGTTCCCGCTGGAATGGAGTTGCCGTACATTTCAATTCCTTCCAGATACGGAATCGTGCCTTCCACGGGCATCAGCCGCTTGCGCAGATAGTCAGCAATAGTTGGAGCGGTGTAGATGTCTGTCAATTTTCCGTCAGCCGTTCGTAGATGTGGTCTCCGTCGAGGTAATCTCATACTTGAAGTTGTCCGGATCGAGACTGTCGAGCCGGCCGTCAGCGGTTTCCGCCTGCGGATACATGAAGAATGCGACTGGCGCGCCGTTCGACCCGGGCAGAGCGACGTCGTGCGCGAAGTTGTACGCCATCCAGTTCATCTCCCAGGATCCGAATAGCCGCGCGCGGGCCTTTTTTATCATGTCGTCCTCCAAGGGTCGATTTCCGGGCGGTTCCTCGAGGACGACCTTCCGAACGTCTGCGGGATCAACGGGCACCCAGCCGTAGTCACCAAGGTAAACCTCGGCGCGGCAGTGTTGCGCTTTCGTCACTTTCTCTGACGAAGCGCCGAGGCTCTTGTATCCCAATTCGGACTTGGCGACGCGGATGCCGTACACGTCGCGCGCGGGGAGGCCCGCCGCGCGCGCCAGCCCAACGTACAGCGCGTTAAGATCGGCGCACTTCCCGCCCAGATCTTTGGACTCCAGCATGAAGCGAATGTCGCCTGTGCCGCAGCCGCGCGTTTTCGGATTCCGAAAGGTGTTCTCGACGATCCACTCGTAGATCGCACGCGCCTTCTCTACATCCGTATTGCTGCCCTTCGTAATTTCGTTCGCTGTCGCTTTCACGATGCCGTCGGTCGGTATGAGTTTGGTTGGCCGCAAGAAATGTTCCAATTCCGCGCGGCTCTCCTTGGGCTTCGTGCCGCGTACGGTGAGGTCGACCGCGCAATCCTTCGTGGCGATCCGGCTATTCACAGTCAGGATCGGCCGCACCCCAGCGGGAAATTCCGCCGCGATGGTCCCGAGCGCGTCGCTCTTGCTCTCGATCATCTTCGCGGTACCACCTTCGCAGTTGAAGGTATTCGCGAGCGTCTTCTGGAAGGGAGATTCACTAATGAGTGCCGCCGGCACCCATATGCGCGTCGGCCCGGAAATCTTCAGGACTTCAACACGGGTCGTTACTTGAAATGTGCGCCAACGGTCAAGCGTTGTGACCTCTGAAAACAAGCGTCCAGCCTTCGGGAACGCCAGGCTTGCTGACACAATGCTTCCAGCTTGGAGAAAATCGCGACGATTCATAGCCAATACCCTCTCGACCAGGATTCCTTTAACTTCTGGGCTGACTGACAACTTACACCCGACTCTGGCCCTATACAATGTATGAGCGGGTTTTTGCCGCAGTCGCTATACTTTACTAAGTGTTGGGCACGTTGCGCAGGTCCGGTGACGCAGGTGGTGCATGAACGACGTCACAATCCAATCTTCATCGGCCACATCACGCGTGGAGCCACCTGATGATGGTATTTCGCTCGGCCTGGGGCTGACCAACGAGTGCAATCTTTCCTGTGCCTTCTGCTACCGCGATCCGACTCGCGCGGACCGTCTTTCTCTGGATCAAGTAAAGGCAGTGATGGAAAGGCTGCCTGTTCGCTCCGTGAATCTGGGTACCGGCGAGAACGGCATGCATCCAGATTTTAAAGCGGTGCTGGCCTACCTGCGCATGCAACCCGTCAAGCTCACCATTACTTCCAACGGCCACAGCGTAGCCGTTCTGGAAGACAACGAATTGCGCGCCTTCCACGGCATCGAGTTCTCTGTCGATTACCCGACAGAAGCCGAGCAGGATGCACAGCGCGGTCCCGGCAACTGGGCGCTCATTCATCAGCAGGCAGAGCGTTGTGTGAGATTGGGCGTGCCCGTAACTATTATCGCCGTCATGATGAAGGCAAACCACTTGCGTCTGGCGGATGTGGCGCGAGTAGCCAAACAATCTAACGCTCCCTTGCGAGTTAACGTATATCAGGCAGTGCGATCTGACATTTATGCGCTGACTTATGAGGAGTATTGGGCGGGGTTCGGTAGCCTCTTTGCGGAGACCGATGTGATCGCCATTGGCGAGCCACTGGTTCGAGCTATGGCAGGCCTGCCGCCGCTGAAAGGCGGATGTGGAGTCAGCACCGTTCGATTGACACCGCGAGCCACCACACAACCCTGCGTTTATTGGCCCGGTTCGGGCGAGCCGCTTTCGGAGTTGATCTCTGCGGGGCCCGACATTCTGCGCTCCACATCCTTCGAGCAGGCACGGACACTCCCCCAATTCTGCGAGACTTGCGAGTTTCGGGAACCGTGCCGTGGAGGATGCGCTGGACGGCGACGCTTGCAAGGTGCGCTACTGCAGCCTGACTGTTATTGTCCAATGATTCGCGGGGAGCGGCCAAGCCTGAAGGTCCGCATGGCGGCCAACCGCGATCTGCCGAAGCTTAGAAGCTCCTGCACAACGGTGGTGATTGCCAGAGACTGATTTAGTTCAAGCAGATCCTGAACGAAGGGATTACAGGGAGGGGAGCCACGTGGTGAATCTAGACCCAACTTCAAATGAGACACGTCCAGTGGTCGACGAACCGTACGCGCGAATCGGGCTGGCAATAGTGCGGCTGACGATTGGTGCGATGTTTGTGTGGGTCTTTTTCGAGAATCTAGGGAAGGGTCTCTACACGCCAGCCGGATACGCCGGATTGATTAATTACTACATCCAGCACGATCACGCTCCGGCCTTGTGGAAGGGCGTGATGGCGGTGGCAGCAAACCACGCCGCCATGGCAGCGCCGCTACAGGGCCTGACGGAAATCTCGCTCGGCGTCCTCCTCGTGCTTGGACTGCTCACGCGCCCCGTTGGCCTGGTCGCATTCGGGTTACTCGGGAGCCTGTGGATCTCGGAGTGGGGCACCTCTTGGATCTGGGAACTCCTCGTTCCCACGCTGGCGTCGCTTGCGCTCGCGGTTGGATGTGCGGGCCGCACATGGGGACTTGACGCGTTCATGGCACGCCGTTGGCCGTCCGCGCTTTGGTGGTAGGCAAAAGGGAGGTCGAGTGCGGGTCTCCGTTATTATTCCCACGCGCAACGAGGCGCAGGCCATCGGCCGCGTCCTAGGTGATCTTCCCGCCGATCTCGCCACTGAGGTGATCGTCGTTGACAACAACTCGACAGACGGGACGCCTGAGATTGCTGCACGAATGGGTGCCCGGATTCTTGCCGAAGCTCGCCGCGGCTACGGCCGGGCCTGCCTGACGGGACTCGCTTGCGCGAGCGCGCCCGATGTTGTCGTATTCCTTGACGGCGACTACAGCGATCGGCCTGCCGAGCTTCCGCTTCTCCTCGCTCCGATCGTCGAGGGGCGCGCCGACATCACCATCGGTTCGCGTCTCGCGGGTCCGCGCACGGCTGGGGCGCTTCCCTGGCACTCCCTGTTCGGCAATTGGCTTGCGGCTAGCTTGATCAGGAGCCTTTACGGAGTAAAGATCAGCGACCTCGGTCCGTTCCGCGCTGCACGCGCCGATGCCCTCCGCGCGGTTGAACTTGAAGAAACCACTTACGGATGGGCCGTGGAATTAATCCTCAAGGGAGCCACGCATGGCTTCCGCATCGTTGAGGTCCCGGTAAGCTATCATCCACGGATCGGAAAATCCAAGATCAGCGGCACGTTCAAAGGTACAGTTGGAGCGACGTGGTTCATTCTCAGTCGGATCGCGCGCTACTATTTCCGTCGGCGAAAAAACAGCATGCCACGGTCGGCGTGAAATCGCCATATGAAACCCCGAACGATCGGTGACGACTTTCAATGACGCCAGCCAATCGCACATTAGTCATCATGGCCAAAGCACCCAGACTGGGCTCGGTGAAAACCCGGTTGGCTGAGAGTCTTTCTTTGCAAGCGGTCACCGAGTTATACCGATGCCTGCTGAACGACACAATCGCTCTAGCGCAGGCACTCGATCAGGTGGAAATTGCCATTGTGTGTCCCGCGTCTGACGTTGACGACCTCTCGCGCGTGGTGGCCAGAACCGTGCGCATCGTGCCTCAGACGGGCCAGGGCCTCGCCGCAGGCCTTGCCTCCGTGTTTAATCACTTTGCAACCTCTGGCCAGCGGCGGGTCATTGCCTTCAACAGTGACAGCCCACACTTGCCGGTAGCAGTATTGGAGACCGCGTTCGATGTGCTCGACGCCCACGACCTGGTCGTAGGGCCCACGCACGACGGCGGCTATTTTCTTGTTGGTGCGAGGGCGTCCCATTCAGATCTGTTCGCCAGTGATGGGATGGGAACAGTGAATGCGCTTGAGGCACTGTTGACGCGCGCCCGTGCGCTGAAGCTTTCGGTACATTTGATCGATCCGTTCTACGACATCGACGTCGAGGGCGACTTAACTCGACTCGCCGCGGAGCTGCAGCTCGCTCCGGCTAGGGCGCCACGAACGGCGGCCTGGCTGAAACAGTGGGAACAAGCGGCGGCACAGTAGCGGACAGGCACGGGAGACCTGTGAAACTAACACCCTCGCACAGGCTTTATGGACTCGGCGCCATCTTGCTTGTGGCGCTGACGATCTGCTCCCGCAAGCTCGGCAGCGTGGGTGAACCGTCCTTCATCATTCCTCTAGCGGTTGGTGGCATCGCATACCTGTTGGCCATTCGTGAGTTCTTCTCTACGGCGAGATTCCCGAACCGCGTCATCGTCGCCGGGCTCGTGTTGGCTGCTCTGTGGCATGTCCCATTTCTACTGATGGCGCCGGGTTTAGATGATGACGTTCACCGATATGTCTGGGATGGCCACGTGCAGCGCCTCGGCTATAACCCTTACATCGTCGTTCCGAGCGACCCTGCGCTCGGCGGGTTGCACACACCCGAGACCCGCATGCTGAACAACCCAGAAGTTCCCAGCCCCTATCCCGCCGGTGCGCAGCTCTTCTTCCGTGCGGTAACGGCGATTCACGAATCAATCTTTGCTTTCAAGATTGCATTTGTCGTGTGCGACTTCGCAATCGTATTTCTATTGCTCAACGTGTTGCGTCGTAGCGGCCAAGGGGAACACTGGGTTCTCGCTTACGCCTGGCATCCGCTGCTGGCCGCAAACGTGGCCGGCAGTGGCCACATCGATATTTTAGGGGTACTGCTGCTGTTGGTGTCGGTCGCTGCGCTTGGACGCCGCTGGCGGATGATCGCTGCAATCGCATTTGGATTGGCTGTGGCCGTGAAATTTCTTCCGATCGTGCTGACACCACTTTACTGGCGGCGCCTGCGCGTTCGCGATGGGCTGCTAGCGGTGCTCGTTTTCGGACTGCTGTACGTGCCATTTCTAGAACACGGGCGGATTCCGATCGGCTCGCTCGGAACCTACGTGCAGAGGTTCCGCTTTAATGATCCCGTTTTTGCAGCGCTCGAGCGAGTGACGGCTCCGCCGATTGTGGCCGGGCTGGCAGTACTTGTCGGCTTTGTTGCGGCGATCTGGATGAGAAGAAAATCCGCGGAAGGGTCTTCGGACGCATTTGCTTGGCCAATGGCAGCGTCGCTTTTATGTGCGCCGGTTGTATATCCATGGTACCTGCTGTGGTTGTTGCCCTTCATAAGGTCGACCTCAACAGCACCGCTCATGATCTGGACTGTGAGCCTTATTCCCACGTATTATGTCTGGCATTTGCGCATGGTTGGACAGCCGTGGTTAGTTCCTGACTGGATCATGATGCTGGAATACGGATCGGTGGCCGTAGCTGCTGCAATTATCGCTATGCGTAGGACCACACGACCGGCCGCACTGCAGTGCTCAGCGGGCCGGGTAGAGTGAAGGCAACTGTCGTCACATTCGATTTATTGCATCCAGGGACCTTTGTAAGTCATCCAACACGACGTTCGTTTCATTCACTGAGGAGGCATCCATGACAACGTTGCGCCGTTTCTTGACCATCCCTTGCCTATTTTGGGGGATGCTGCTCCTTGCGGGCTCTTCCCGGGCACAGACCCGCCCAGCCATTGTCGATCAGCTTGCCAAAACCTATGGCCTTGATTCGTATGGGCAAGTTGAAGCGATCCGCTATACGTTCAACCTGGAGCTCCCGGCTCTGAAGGTGAATCTCTCTCGTTCCTGGGAGTGGGAGCCCAAGACCGGAAAAGTCTCCTACGAAGGAAAGGACAAGGACGGCAAGCCGGTCAAGGTTACCTATATCCGGTCGCAGATCAACAGCGCACCTGCCAACGTGAAAGATGAAATCGAGCCGGCCTTCGTCAACGACAATTATTGGGCGATCTTCCCCTTGCATGTTTACTGGGACACTAGCGCGAATGTGGAAGAGAAGGACAAGCAGAAATTGCCGATCGGAAAGGGTTCGGCGAAGCTTGTCACGGTGAAATATCCTGCGGAGGTTGGTGGCTACACTCCGGGAGACACCTGGGATCTTTACTTGGGGCAGGATGGGCGAGTCGTCGAATTCATTTATCATCGCGGTGGACCCAAACCACCGAGCAACGTAACAACCACGTGGGCGGGCTACAAGATGGCTGGCCCTCTGCTGTTCTCGACAGACCATCGCGGAACGGCGGACGGCAAGCCGGCGCGGATTTTCTTTACCAATGTGGCCGTCAAGGTAGCGGGGTCGGACACCTGGGTGGACGCGAAGTAGGGAACGCGCGGGCTCGTTCGGCCAATGAACGGCGTTCTTTGAATCAGCCTTCCCTGCAATTACTACGGCAGTGCCGGAGCTGACTCGGCTTGGGCAGACCCGCCGGTCGCGACCATGCGGACCTGACGCTTGCCCGTCAGTTGCGGGGTTTCTGCCTGTTCATTGCCCAGGTCTGAAAGTACAATTCCGTGGGCGAGAAAGATTTTGTGAACGATTTGTTCATTGCGGTCGGGAGTGCGCGAAAGCCGAAACTTGCGGCGGTTCACGAAGCGATCGCCGCGCTGGCCGATACTTTGGCTGCCGGGGCGGCCATCGAGATTATTGGAGTGGAAGTAGAAAGCGGAGTGAGCCACACGCCATTGAGCCGCGAAGAATCCATGCGTGGGGCGAGACAGCGTGTGGAAAAGCTGCAGAAGATGGCGCAACAAGAAGGCAAACCATGGAGTTATTTTGTCGGACTTGAGGGCGGCCTGGACTCGGTGATGGAATACGGCGAGCGGCGCGTTTTTCTGGAAAGCTGGGCTTATGTGAGCGACGGAACGCGCGGACACTTCGGAAGGTCCGGCGCGGTGGAATTGCCTGAGGCGCTTGCGGAAGAAGTTTTTGTAAAGGGGACGGATTTATCAGTCGCGATTGACCAGTTCGCGGGCGAAGCGGGAATTCGCGACGCGCAAGGCGCATGGGGAGTGTTGAGCGCGAATAAAATTACGCGGCAGGAAGCGTTCCGAGTAGCGCTGATTGCCGCCTTCGCGCCGTTTTTCAATTCGAGCGCGTATCGCAAGGGCGCCGTCGTCAAGATAGGATAGAGAGGAAGGAGCGAGCGTGGATATCGTCAAGGGGAATATGGGCTGGATCGAGGTGGTGGTCGGGCCGATGTTTTCAGGGAAGAGCGAAGAGTTGATCCGCCGGTTGCGGCGCGCGGAGATTGCGCGGCAGCGGGTGCAGATTTTCAAGCCGGCGATCGACGCGCGGTATGCGGCGAACGAGATTGTGTCCCATTCGGGACTTGGAATTACGTCGGACACGGTCAGCAAAGCGTCGGAAATTCTGGAGAAAATTCAGCCGCGGACGGAAGTGGTCGGAATTGATGAAGCGCAATTTTTAGGCGAAGAAGTTTTGGACGTTTGCACCAAGCTGGCGAATCTTGGCAAACGCGTGATTGTCGCGGGGCTGGATACGGATTATCGCGGACGGCCGTTCGAGCCGATGCCGCGCTTGTTGGCCATCGCGGAAGAGATTACCAAGCTGCTGGCAATTTGCATGCGCTGCGGAAATCCGGCCGTCCACACACAACGATTGGTGGAGAGCGAAGAGTTAATCGTTGTGGGCGCGGGTGGAGCATACGAGGCGCGCTGCCGGAGATGTTTCGAGCCGAATCCGGCGCAGGTGAAGCACGAGGCTCGCCAACACCTGATGTTCCGGCCACGAGCGGTGAACTCTGAAAAAGAGTAGCGATCGTTAAATTTTATTGTCCATCGAATTGTTTAGAAGCGCAGCACTGCGCGCTGAATAATTGACCTTAGGCCGGAGCTACCGCGTTATGCTGGCATCGCTCCAACCATTTACTCTCAAGCAGGACGAGGAATAACGTTGCGGATTGAATCGAAGGCACCTACGCGTGTGGACCTGGCCGGCGGCACGCTGGACATCTGGCCGCTTTATTTATTTCATCCGGGAGCCGTGACGATCAACGCGGCGATCACGCGGTATGCGTCTTGCGTAATTGAAACGCGCGGTGCCGGGGATAAAAAGATTCAGCTGATTTCGCGTGATACCAAGCGCGAAGAAAGTTTCCCTTCTTTCACGGCGATGGTGAAGGCCAAGCGATACCACCTGCCGCTGTTGGCAGAGATTGCAAAGTTTTTCGCTCCAGCGCAGGGTTTCACGCTGACTACAGACTCGGAGGCGCCCGCGGGCGCCGGAATCGGCGGTTCGAGCGCGATGGCGGTGGCTATTTGCGCGGCGTTGGACAGATTCACGTCGGCGGGGAAGAGCAAGGTGGACTGGATTCACATCAGCCGCGATGCGGAAGGAATCGTGATTCGCGTTCCGACCGGCACGCAAGATCATTATCCCCCGGCATTTGGCGGCGCGGCGGCAGTTGAGCTGCCTCCGGGCGGAGAGCGCCGTGTGGAATTGCGTCTTGATGTGAGCGAGTTGGAGCAGCGGCTGGTGCTTTGCTATACCGGGAAACCGCGGCAATCGGGAATCAATAACTGGGAAGTTTTTAAGGCGCACATTGACGGGAAGCGCACCGTTCAGGCGAACCTGGAACGCATCGCGGAAGTGGCGCAGGCGATGCGCGAGTCGCTGGAAAATTCGGATTGGAACGAAACCGGTCGCCTGATGCGCGAAGAATGGCTGTTCAGGAAGAAGAGCTTGCCGACGATTTCGACGAAGACAATTGATCGCATCATCGAGGGTGCGCGGAAGAAAGGCGCTCTGTCTGGCAAGGTATGCGGGGCGGGTGGCGGCGGCTGCGTGGTTATGCTGATCGAGCCCGGTGCGCGCGGTGCGGTGGAAAAGGCCGTAGAAAACGCCGGCGGTCAGATCCTTCCTATGAAAATTGACCGTTCAGGGGTGCAAGTCACGGTATCGTAATCGCGGATTCGACCTTCGCGGTTTCACGATTGACCGACCCAAGTCAGAAAGTGCGGCGCTTACCGGGTACTAGATCGTCCTGCACAAAAGCTGACCAAATAGAACACCGAAGCATCTATTCAACCGAGAGCAAGCGTCGTAGAATACAGACTGAAGGCCGCGTCCTCGCGGCGGCCGCATGTCTCATGAACGCAACTGCCCTATTGTTGAGCTTTCTTCTTCTGCTCGCCTGGGATATTCCGCGGGCCACACGATTGCGCCCGGCTGACTCATCTGCAAGGCCTGACTTCTCAAATACCGAACTGCCGCTTTTTCCAAACGGTAATGACGGGGAAGATCAGAACCAAACTTCCCCCGCGCCGTCCGGCCCGAAGAAAGCAACACTTCAGCCTGATTCCAAGCTGGAATTGATTCGTTACGTTTCGGGCGAATTTGCGAAAGCTGCTAAAGCGCTGCCCGCGGGCAAAGAAGGATTTTTGCAGTACGTGGAGAAGCCGTTGAACCAGGAGCTTCTGGACCGGGCCGTGGCCACGCATGGTGCGGCGGTTCATGCCGGCGAACAAGTGCAAATTACCAAGCTCGATTTTCACGATCATACCATCATCGTGGATGTAAACGGCGGAGGCAGGGGCAAGAAGCGGTTTATGGACCGCGTGCACATTGAAATGGGTGGGGTACCAACCATGCGGGGTAGCGGAGAGGCGCAGCAGACTGGACCACCGGGTCTACAGCCAGGGGCCGGAAGCACGCTGTTCCTGGAATTCAACAAGACCATTCCGGATCTTACGCCGGATGAATTGAAGAAAATGCTAGCTCCGTTCCTGGATTTTAATCGGCAGCGGTCAGCTTCCGTACAGTGGATCGATACTTTGCCCACCGACATCAGGAAAGCAATTCAAGAACGCGTCGCCAAGGTTGGCATGGATCGCGAGATGGTGGTGGCGGCGATTGGCAAGCCCGGACACAAAGTGCGCGAGCGCGACACCGAGGGCAACGATATTGAAGACTGGATTTACGGCACTCCGCCGGACCGGACGTTGTTCGTGAGATTTACGGGAGATAAGGTAACAAGCATCAAGCAGTTTCCGCAGTAAGCACTCCCCCCCGCCCCTCCGTCCGCAAACCTTTGAAACCAAAGGGCCACGTCAAGAATTTCAGTTGTTAAGCAAAAATGGCTGAAAATCGCTTATGCCACGAGTAGATCCAGGAGTTCGCACTGCCAAGGCGTCTGGAGGAGTTGGAGGTGTGCGACAGTGATAGGCAAGTGGAAGCGCTTTGGACCAGCGCTGCCCGGGTTGATGTAGAGGATGCCATCGTGCCAGTGAGATTCGGGCTTGTGAGTGTGGCCGCTGATGACAATGTGGAAACCGGCGACTTTCGGATTGAGGTCAAGCTGTTCAAGGTTGTGCAGGACGTAGATCGAGACATGTTGGAGTTCGACAACTGCGGTGGGCGGAAGGGAAGAGGTCCAGGGTTCGGTGTCAACGTTGCCGCGAACGGCGAAAACGGGCGCGATGGATTTTAGGCGATCGAGGATGGCCGGGTTGCCGATGTCGCCTGCGTGAATGATGGCTTGGCAGCCTTTGAGGGCGGAGAGGGCTTCGGGGCGGAGCAGACCGTGGGTATCGGAGATGATGCCGAGGAGGAACGGTTTCATTGCCTCGAGATCATATCAGCGTTGTGTAGCGCCGTTGCTGGTGTGCGAAGCAGCAAGACGCAATCGACGTGGCAACTATGGGGCGGATTACGCCAAGCAGTAACCACAAGGCTGTGCCACTCGCCTAACTGAAGGCGATCACTACAGAGTTGTAGACCATGTGCAAGACAACGGCGGCACCGAGGCGCCCTTCAAATGAGAGCTGCGACTACTTGTGTTCTTTGCTTTGCACTTAGGCCAATTCGGAGGTGCAGCGTATGATTACCAGAGTAAAGCAGAGAGTGGCGGCACCTATTGCGCAGGTGGCCGCGTCAGAGAACGAATCCTAATTCGTAGATTGTCTTGCAATCCGATAGGCCAGTTGATTTACATCTTCCCGCATTGCCTTCATGCGGTTCGTTCCGGGTTTTCGTTTTGCCTTCTTTTCTGCCATGCGAGCATAGTAGCGCTGGCGCTAAACAGTCAATCCGGCCTGAATTTCAAACTGACCCACTACCTACTCTCGGCGACACCTACTCTCGGCGCACTCTCGGCACTACTGTCGGCGCACGTTGACAATTCTCAGCGCAGCCCATAGCATTTTTAGTTCGCATGGCGATGTAGCCCGCTTATCAGTGCTGCGTAATAGCCCGCGAATCGCTTTTATCTCTCTGCAGCGTTTTTAGTGCGAAGCACCGGTTTGTTCGTAAACCGAAGGTACAGCTCTATTTCTGGAGGAAGAATGGCAATCAAGGTTGGGATAAACGGATTTGGACGAATCGGACGCAACATCGTGCGCACCGCGATTGATGACAAGGATATTCAGTTTGTCGCGGTCAATGACATTACCGATTCAAAGACGCTTGCGCATTTGCTGAAGTACGATTCGATTCTGGGGAATTTGCCGCACACGATTACGCACACGGAAGACACGATTTCGATCGAAGGAAAACCGATCAAGGTTTTCAAGGTAAAAGATCCAGCGCAAATTGATTGGGCCAGCGTCGGCGCGGACATTGTCGTGGAGTCGACGGGATTGTTTACCAAGGGCGAGCAGGCGAAGGCACATCTGCGCGGTTCGGTGAAGAAAGTGATTATTTCCGCGCCGGCGGATGGTCCGGACGCGACGTTCGTGCTCGGCGTGAATCATCAGACTTACGATGCGGCAAAACATAATGTGATTTCGAATGCGTCGTGCACCACGAATTGCCTGGCACCAGTGGCCAAGGTATTGCACGAGACGTTTGGCATTCATAGCGGCACGATGACCACGATTCACTCGTATACGAACGATCAGAAACTGTTGGATCTGCCGCATAAGGATTTGCGGCGGGCGCGGGCCGCGGCAATTAACATGATTCCCAGTTCAACAGGAGCGGCGAAAGCGTTGCACCTGGTGCTGCCGGATTTGAAAGGCAAACTGGATGGCTACGCGATGCGAGTACCGACACCGAACGTAAGCGTTGTGGACTTGACGGTGTTCGTCGAGAAGCCCGCGACGAAGGAGTCCGTGAACGCGGCACTGAAGGCCGCTGCCCACGGCCCGCTGAAGGGTATCCTTGGATATACGGAAGAAGAGTTGGTATCCGCGGATTTCAAGGGCAATTCGAATTCGTCGATCGTGGATTCGGAGTACACCAAAGTGGTTGGCGACAAGTGCGTGAAAGTTTTGGCCTGGTACGATAACGAGTGGGGCTATTCCTGCCGTTGCCGCGATTTGATTAAGTTGCTGGCGTCTAAGTTTTGATAAGGCAGCGAACAGCGAGCAGATAGCAGCGAACAGTGAAGCACCGAGAAATAGCTACACCTTGCCGAGAAGGGCGCGGCATGCTGCGCCCCTAGAGGAAAAAAGATCGCAATGTTTTGGATGGAAGCATAAATGGACAAACTGACGATCAAAGACCTTGATTTGCGCGGCAGGCGCGTTTTTCTACGGGTTGATTTTAACGTGCCGTTGAAAGACGGCGTGGTCACCGACGACACGCGTATCCGCGAAACGCTTCCGACGTTGAAGCTGGCAATCGAAAAGGGCGGCCGGCTGGTGCTGGCGTCACACTTGGGACGGCCTAAGGGCGGTCCGGATCCGAAATATTCGCTGCTTCCGGCCGCACGAAAATTGGAAGAGCTTCTCGGCAAGCCGGTGGTATTTGGATTGGACTGCGTCGGCCCAGGCGTTGAATCACAAAGCAAGGCGCTGGTTGACGGGGAAATCCTCGTTTTGGAGAACGTGCGTTTCCATCCGGAAGAAGAAAAGAATGACGAAGCTTTTTCGAAGGAACTCGCAGCGCTTTGCGACGGGCTGTTTGTTTCTGACGCGTTTGGTTCAGCGCACCGCGCGCACGCCTCCGTCGCGGGTATCACACGGTTCGTGCATCAGTCTGCGGCGGGATTGCTGATGGAAAAGGAGCTCGCGTATCTGGGCAAGGCGGTCAGCAACCCGGCGCTGCCGTTTGTGGCGATTCTGGGCGGGGCGAAAGTCAGCGACAAGATTGAAGTCGTCGAAAATCTGATGAAGATTGCAGACGCGATGTTGATAGGTGGCGGCATGGCCTATACGTTTTTGAAAGCGCAGGGTCTGCCCATCGGCAAATCGCTGGTCGAGGACGACAAGATTGACCTGGCCAAGAAAATTCTTGCGCATGCCAATGCGCGCAACTTTAAATTTCTGCTTCCGACCGATCAGGTAACCGCACCGGAATTCAAGGCCGACGCGCCAGCGACAACGGGCAGCGTTACTGCGACTCCCGCGGATCAGATGGGGCTGGACATTGGCCCAAAAACCATCGCGGCTTACGCGGCGGAGATTCGCAAAGCCAGGACCATTGTCTGGAACGGGCCGATGGGCGTGTTCGAAATGCCCGCGTTCGCAAAAGGCACGCTGGAAGTGGCGAAAGCGGTAGCGGCCGCGACGGTTTCTGGCGCTACGTCGATCGTTGGAGGCGGAGACTCCGTCGCGGCGGTGCATCAATCCGGAGTGGCGGACAGGATTTCGCATATTTCCACGGGCGGAGGCGCGTCGCTGGAATTTCTCGGCGGCCGCAAACTGCCTGGTGTAGAGGCGTTGACCAACCGATGAGCGCTCCCGACCGCCGCAGGGTGATTGCAGGCAACTGGAAAATGTACAAAACGCAAGCGGAGACGCGCGCGTTTTTCGCCGAATTTTTGCCGCTACTGGCCGGCACCACAGACTGCGATATCGTGATCTGTCCGCCGTTCACTTCCCTGGCCGCCGCAGTTGAAGCGGCCAAGGGAAGCAACGTCGCCATCGGCGGACAGAACCTTTACTGGCAATCGCAAGGTGCTTTCACGGGAGAAATTTCGCCGGGCATGCTCGCGGAAGCGGGCTGCCGCTACGTCATCGTCGGCCATTCTGAGCGGCGGCAGTTTTTTGGCGATAACGACGGAATGGTGGCGCAGAAGGCGAAGGCAGCGGTGGCGGATGGACTGACGCCGATCGTGTGCGTCGGCGAATCACTGGCTGATCGCGAAGAGGGAAGGACGCAAGAGGTGCTATCGCAGCAATTTCTCGGCGGTCCCGCTTCGTTGACCCCGGAAGAGTTCTCCCGTATTCTATTAGCTTACGAGCCAGTATGGGCGATTGGCACGGGTCGGACTGCGACCCCGGAAATTGCTGGTGCGGCCCACGCGTTCATACGCAGCTGTGTACACGATCAGTTTTCCGCAGAACTGGCCGCCAGTGTGCGCATTCTGTATGGCGGCAGCGTCAAGCCTGACAACACTCAGGGACTGAAGGCGCAACCGGATTTGGATGGTGCGCTGGTTGGCGGAGCGAGTCTGGAAGCGAAGTCATTTGCGGCGATTGTGAACTGTAAGTAGGAAGTAGCCGGTAAAGGCCGGAATTTTAGAAGGATTTAGAGGTGCTGAAGCAATGCAAGGCTGGATGAAATGGACAATCGCGCTGCTGATTGGGTTTGGAATTATCGTGATCGGTTTTCGATTCGCAGCGCCGTTGCTGACGGCCTTCTTCATACTGAACTGCCTGGTGTTGATCATTGTGGTGCTGCTGCAGAGCGGTAAGGCGGCTGATCTGGCGGGAGCGTTCGGCGGCGCAGGGAGTCAGACGGCGTTCGGCCCGCGCGGTGCGGCTACGGTGCTGTCTCAGGCAACGACCTGGTGCGCGGTAATGTTCATGGTATGCGCGATGGCTTTGGCGTTGCGCTCGGATCGTTCTGCGGGACAGGGAAATTCGGTGATTTATACGAGCAAGCCGGCTGCGAAGCCAGCGCCTGCGCAGGCTCCTGGAAAAACACCAGCTCCGGCGCCTGCTCCGCAGCCTCCTCCGGCATCCCCGAGTCCGAAGCCGTAGTTGTCGGCTGGATCTTAGGTTCGCCCTTAGCTGAAATTAACACCAGACTTTGGTTGATTTTGCCGGAGATTGCGGGACAATCAGTACGACCGGTAGCAAAGGGCGAGCCGCTCTCCTCAACCCGGCGAACCCGATCTGAGCATTCGGTTAAGAGTGACACTTTGATTTTGCGGTGGTGGCGGAACTGGCAGACGCACCAGCTTGAGGGGCTGGCGGTAGCAATACCGTGAAGGTTCGAATCCTTTCCACCGCACCAACTTTTTGTTTCATCGGACAGTTTGATTTTGCGCGGTCCATCCCTCCCGCGCGGCACGCGTTCCCAAGAAAATTTGTGTACACTCAAACGGCATTTTGAGCCGGCGTAGGACTGCGGCCGAACCGATGTTAGTGCAATTTATTACGGCGCATAGAACTGCAAGGGAGGCAGTAAACGCATTTTGTTCTCCCTAGGACATAAACAAGCGGGGCTTCGCTATCTCTGGCTGGCGCTTTTCAGCGTCGTGCTGGGCATGGTGCTGTCGATCGCCATGCGCGTTCAAATCGCTCATGGCAATGCGGATCTCTTGGCTGAACGGTATGTGGCGCTGACGCTGCTCCATGGTTCACTAATGGTGTTTTTCGTGCTCACTACGGCACCGCAATTCGGTTTTGGATATTTTTTCCTGCCGCTTCAAATCGGAGCCAACGACATGGCGTTTCCGCTTTTGAGCGGCCTCTCGTTTTGGCTGACGCTGGCTTCCTTGTTGGCAATTTCGGTTTCGTTCTTTTTGCCAATCCACGCGGGGATGCAGCTGTGGCTACTCGGCGTCGTCTTGTTTTCCGTTGCAGCGATTTTGTCGTCGGTGAATTTTTGTACCACGGTTACGGACTACCGCACCGAAGGCATGTCTCTCACGCGTTTGCCCCTGACCGTCTGGGCCTGGTACGTAACGGCGGTTCTCAGCCTGCTGATCTTTGGCATTCTGCTGGCTGCTTGCACGCTGCTGATTTCCGACTGGTATTTTGCGTCGCAGTTTTTCGCTGCGCGTGTTATTTCGACCGTTTCGCTGGCCGCGATCTGGCAGCGCTGGTTCTGGTTTTTTGCCCAGGCTGAAGTCTATGTGGCGATGCTGCCGTGCTTTGGCATCGTTTCGCACCTGGTTTCCACATTCTCGCGGCGTCCCGTGTGGGCGGAGCGCGCGGCGGTGCTGGCGCTCTGCGCGGTAGGAGTATTTGGTTTCTGCATCTGGGGATATCACATGTTTGCCGGCGCGCTGAATCCTTACTCGCCGCTGGTTTTCTCGCTTCTGGCTTCGTCGCTTGGAGTTCCAGCGAGCGTTCTCCTCGCCAGTTGGTTGGGCACGATCTGGGATGGAGAAATTCGCCTGACGACGGCGATGCTCTTCGCGATCGGATTTATTTCGCTTTTTCTGTCCGGCGGTTTGTCAGGATTGTTCCTCGCCCGTCATGACATTGCCTCCGCTGCCCTGACCGACGATTTTGTTACCGGCCATTTCCACCTGGTAATGGGCGTCGCAGCAACCTTCGCGATTCTGGGCGCTCTTTTCTTCTGGTTTCCCAAACTTTACGGCCGGCGGCTCAACGAAACTCTGGGAAAAATTCATTTTTGGATAACCTTCGCCGGGGTCTATTGCATCTTTATGCCCATGCATTGGCTGGGGCTACTGGATAGGGCCAGGAACGGCGGCGTCGTGATTGCCGCGCAAAGCCCGAGCGCCGCGCGGTCATTTATTACCGCAGCCGCGATCATCACCATTTCCGCGCAGGTGGTCTTTATTTTTAATTTTTTCTGGAGTTTGCTGCGTACGCAGGACAGCTATCGCCGCAATCCGTGGCATGCCACTACGCTTGAATGGTTTTTGCCGACGCCGATTCCGCTTGACGATTTTGGCGGCTATCTGCCCCCGATATACCGAAGTGCCTATATGTACGGCGGACGAGTCGCCGGTTTAGACTTCTTGCCACAACACGTTGCGCCAGAACGTTTGGCGAAATTCAGTTGAAGCAGAAGGGAGGGCCATTTATGCCGGGTACATCGGTCATTGACGATATCGAGCTGATCATCGAAGACATTCGCGGAAGTGGCGGAGGAAAACCGCCTTCGCGGCGTGACCATGGCGATGGCGGCAACGATAGCGGAAACACCGGCGGAGAACGAAGGCCCGAACCCCGGCCCGCGAGCCCAAAGAAATATTCCACGGCCATCGCTCTGGCTATGCTTTCGATCCTGATGTTTTTCATGGTGCTCACGGCGGCATTCGTTGTACTGCGCTTCAATAATCTTCACACCTGGTCTGCTATTCGCCTGCCGTGGATTCTCTGGTTAAATACGGCGGTGCTTTTGGCAAGCAGCGCCACGCTCGAGCTGGCCCGGCGCAAATTGCAAGTGGATAGTCTGCGCGGTTTCAAGCAGATGTGGGCGCTGACTACAGTTTTAGGAATGCTTTTTCTCGCAGGGCAGGTGACTGCCTGGCGCCATCTCGCTGCCGAGGGCGTTTATGTGACTTCTCGCCTGTCGAGCAGTTTCTTTTACGTATTCACTGCACTTCACGCAGCGCATCTTCTTGGCGGAATCTGTGCGTTGCTGTATGTAGGATTGCGTAACTTTGAAGCCGCGCGCGTCAGCCGCTTCGTCGCAGCCGAAGTCACTTCCTACTACTGGCACTTCATGGATGGATTATGGCTGTTTTTGCTGGCGCTGCTTTATTTTGGGCAGTGATTTGATCGAACCGCGCACCGGCGTCCGGGAACGCGCCGCTCGCGGTCAGGCGCTGTAGAATTCGGCGATCGCTTCGGCAACACGCTGCACCTGGTCCCGACACAACTCCGGAAACATCGGCAGCGACAGTACTTCATCCGCCGCCCGTTCCGCTTCTGGGAATGCACCTCGGCCATGGCCAAGGTTTGCGTAAATGGGTTGCAGGTGGAGTGGCACAGGATAGTACACAGCATTACCAATCTTGCGTTCGATCAGAAATTTCTGCAGCTCATCACGACGCGGCACGCGAATCGTATATTGGTGGAAAACGTGTTCACAGCCTGCTGGGATATGGGGCGTTCGAACGGCTTTCACCGGCTCCAGTAATTTTGCATACATTGCCGCATGGCTTCGCCGCGCGCGTTCCCACTCCCGCAAATAGCGAAGCTTGACCCGCAGAATCGCTGCCTGAATTTCATCCAGCCTGCTGTTCCATCCGGGCTCTACGCTCGTATAGCGCGAGGACTGGCCGTGATTTCGCAGCGTCCTAAGTCTGGCGTCCATTTCCGCGGAGTTAGTCACGATCATTCCGGCATCGCCATAGGCGCCCAGATTCTTGGTCGGATAAAAACTGATGCATGCGAGGTCGCCCAGCGCCCCGGTCGGTTTGCCCTTGTACGTCGCGCCGATGGCCTGGGCATTGTCTTCGACCGTCGGAATTGCGTGGCGTTTCGCGGTTTCGCGGATCGCATCCATGTCGGCAGCGAGACCGTACAAATGAACCACCAGGATGGCGCGGGTACGCGGCGAAATGCGGTTGGCAATTTCATCCGCGTTGATGTTGAACGTGTCGGGCTCGATGTCCGCAAACACCGGCGTCGCACCCAGCGCGCTTACAGCGCTTCCAGTCGCCACAAACGTAAACGGCGGCAGGATAACTTCGTCGCCGGCCGCAACTCCCGCCGCGCGCAACGCCAGAATCAAGGCGTCAGTTCCGGAGGCAACGCCGACGCCGTGTTTTACCCCGCATAACTCTGCGATTTCAGATTCCAGCGCGGCGCCCTCGCTGCCCAGTACAAACCGCTGCGAAGCCATCACCTTAATAACCGCGTCGCGAACTTCGCCGCCAATTGCGGTGTACTGCGCTGCCAGGTCCATTTGGGGGATCGCTTCGAACTCAAACATGGTTTTTCGTGTGGAACTCATCGCGCTTAAGCCGAAGTTCAGTATACGTCACCGGGTTTAGCAGGCCGATCGAGACTTTTGATGAACTGAATCTCAGGATTGCAGGTTTCGCAAATGAGCCAGGCGGAAAGGCGATCCCAGGTTGGCGCGCAACTCCGCCCAATGCTCTTCGGGAATGGATAGAAATACTTCCACCACTTTGGGATCAAACTGCGTACCGGCACAACGCTGGATCTCCTCGCGCGCGTGAGACATTGGCAGCGCCCGGCGATACGGGCGGTCGCTGATCATGGCATCCATGCTGTCGGCGATGGAAAATATTCTGGCGCCGAGCGGGATTTGCTCACCCTTCAAGCCGCGCGGGTACCCTGTCCCGTCAAAGAATTCCTGGTGAGCCAGCACAATTTCGGCGGCATCGCGCAGGAACGGGATGCGAATCAGCATGTCGTAGCCGATCTGGCAATGCTTGCGCATGATGGCCTTCTCGGCGTCGTCCAGCGGACCTGGTTTCAGCAGCACATTGTCAGGAACGCCCATTTTACCGATGTCGTGCAGGAAGGCCGCTCGCGCCAGCACTGGTAAATAGGCATTCGGCACCGGCATGGTCCGGGCAATCGAAATGGTGAAAGCTGTTACGCGTTGGCAGTGGCCCTCGGTTTCCGCGTCCTTCAGATCCAGCGCGCTGCCCAGCGCTTCCAGCGTGTCGTCGTAGGATTGTTCAAGTTGCGCAAGCGCGATTTTGAGCCGTGCGGTACGCTCCTCCACCTGCTGCTCGAGCGTTCTCTGATAATTGCGATTTTCCGCCACCAGCCTGCGGTGTTGCAGCGCACGGTTCACGCCCAGATAGAGTTGGTCTTTCTCGAATGGCTTCAGGATGTAGTCATACGCGCCGCGCCGGATCGCTTCGAGCGCTGTGGAAATATCGTGGATGGCGGTAACCATGATGACCGGCACTTCGGGATCGTACTGGCGAAGCCACTCCAGCAACTTGATCCCATCCATCTCCGGCATGATCATGTCACTCAGAACCAGGTCCGGCGTCGTGCGCTTAACCTGATCCTGCGCCGCTCGCCCGTTGCTGACCGCTGTACAGCGGTAGCCCCTGGACTCCAACATCGTCGAAACAACTTCGCGAATGGCCTCTTCGTCGTCCACAACCAGAATGTTCTCTATGACTTCGGTTTGCACTTTGCGGGGCTCCCCAACCCATTATACGAGAGGTCACATCCTTACCGTAGTACCGTTGCCCATTAAGAAAACAGCATGTTAGCGTCACAAAAGTCCTGCAATCCGGCGCCCTGCGGTCTTAGCCAGCATTTTTTTTGGCTTCAGTGCTCTGGACCATTGCGTGTCCACTTGGGAGGCGGCGTTCCGTGCTCGAAAATCAGGGCCTTTCTGCCATTGCCTTCTTTGAGGCGACCGCCTTCCTCATCCTGCTAGTTCTGTTTGTCCTGCTTCGTAAGGACCATCCCACCCGTTTTCTGGCGATATGGATTACTGGCTGGTCGCTCATCACCCTCAAAGCTGTCTTCGAACTTACCAGAACTTCGGACGACGCTGCGCAACTACGGCTGGCGCGCATTCTCCTCTTGGTGATCGTAAATTTTCTTTTCCTGAAAGCTGTGATTGGCCTGGTTCCAGCGACGCGAAGAGCTCCCTTGTCTCTAATATGGCCCGGGAGTCTTGCGTTGGTCGTCGCAGTCCTTTATTTCGAATCGCAGCCGGTCGCGGGCGTTCCGGACATCACCTGGTTTACTTCGACCATTATCGCCTGCACCAGCCTTGCTGCGGGATGGATCCTTTGGACTTCCTCAAGAAACGCCAGAGGCCATGGCGCCCGGCTTCTCGGCGGACTGTTCATGCTCGCCGGCCTGCACGGGATCGATCGTCCGCTCTGGTTGCAGAGTCCGCTATTCCTCTTACGGGTTGCCTTCGATCACTTGCTGGCCGTATCGCTCGGCATAGCGATGGTGGTGCTGGTTCTGGAGCGCGCCCGAGCTCGCACCGACGAGCTGAACGACAAGCTTCGCCGGCTGAGTCTCCTTACCGCGTCAAGCACGCAGACTCTGTCGGTTCGTGAGGTCTTGGATCTGGTTCTGGTCAACGTCGTTGGCAGCCTGGGCGTTTCTCATGGAATCGTTCGCCTGGTGGAAGGCGATGGGAATTCCGCGAAACTTGCGGTGCGCGCGGCGGTCGGCTTCGATGAAGACTATCTGACGAAAAACAAACACATACCGGCCAGAGGAACCTGGGGACAAAGAGTTCTGAATGAAGATTTCGCGGTAATGACGATGGCCGGCGAAGCCGATCCACAGGAACGCGAACGCATGGTTGCCACCGGCATCAAGGAGACTGTCTCGCTGGTCCTACGCGGGAAAGATGCCCCGCTGGGGATTCTGGCGATTGGATATGGCCGCGATACGAAAATTCAGGATGACGAGATTGACTACCTGAAGAACATTGCCAACCTTCTCGGCCTGACTATTCAAAACGTGTTGCTCTTCGAGCAGGTAAATACAGTGCAGCGGCAATGGGCCTATACTTTTGACTCCATCGGCGATCCGATTTTTGTACATGATGCCGACGGGCGCATCGTACGCATCAATCAACGCATGCTGCAGCTGACTGGCCGCGAAAATAAATCGCACGTCGGTGGCTACGTAAACGAACTGTTCGCGGTGAAGAATACACCTTACCAGCTTTGCCCGTATTGCGAAGGAATTGCCGGTGAGGGAGATGATCCCGATCCCTGGCTCCCAGGATATTTTCTCGCTTCCAATTCCGTTTTTGCAGACCCGGTCGGCCGTCAAATGGGCACGGTGCACGTCTTGAAGGATATTTCCGACCGTAAGCGAGCGGAAGAAAAATATCGCACCCTGGTTTCCAGTGTTCAGGAAGGCGTTTTTATCAGCACTCCGCAGGGCCGCTTCCTCGACTTCAACGATGCCTTCTTGCGTATGGCGGGCTATTCCACTCGCGACGAGCTAATGAAAATTGACATTGCGAGTCTCTATGCCAACCCGGCGGACCGCGAGCGCCTTAAAAAACTGCTGTCTGATCACGGTTCTGTGGCGGACTTCGAATTCGATATCCGGCGAAAGGACGGCGAGCTCCGTACCGTAACCGAGTCTTCGAACGCCGTCCGCGATGTCGGGGGCAATGTCACTGCCTACCAGGGTTTTCTTCTGGACATCAGCGAGCGAAAACGCGCCGAGCACGAAATCCGCCGCCGCAATCGTGAACTGATGGTACTCAATTCCATCGCAAACACTCTCACCGAATCGCTGGATTTGAGCGACTCACTCCATCGAACTCTCCGCCAGTTGTCCGAGCTGTTCAGCCTCGACGCTTCGACGTTGTATCTTTTCGATCCCAACAACGAAATCTTGCGCAGGGTAGCGACCGTAGGTCATCGCTCCGAATTTTCCCGTCATTTTCCACCGACGAGAGTGCAACCCGAGCTTCTGCAGCACATCAAGGCCGTGCATGCAACCTTCCTGTCGACCAACGGCCTTCCGCTGCCGCAAGTTTTTAAGGACGCACAGCGTCACGAGCAGATCGTTAGCGCGCACATTGTCATTTTATGGTCCAAAGACCGGGTCATTGGCGGACTGGTTGTGGCAAGCCGCTCGCCTCGCGACTTTTCTCCCGCTGACGTGAATCTGCTGATTGCCGTTGGCAGCCAGATTTCCAGCGCCATTGAGCGCACGCTTCTCTATGACCAGACTCGCCAGGCTTATGACGACTTGCGCCGCACGCAAGAGCAGTTGCTGCATAGTGAGAAAATGGCCGCGGTGGGCCAGTTGATCTCTGGCGTCGCGCACGAATTGAATAATCCGCTGACTGCCATACTCGGCTACAGCCAGTTGCTGACCTCGTCAGCGCAGATTGGACCGCAAGGCCTGGAGTACAGCGAAAAGCTTTATAAGCAGGCCCAGCGTACTCACCGCATCGTGCAGAATCTTCTCAGTTTTGCGCGCCAGCATAAGCCCGAGCGCATTCCCGTCCGCCTAAACCAGGTACTCGATGACACCCTGGCATTGCGGGACTACGACCTGCGCATGAGCAATATCAACCTGCATTTGGACCTGGCCGAGGACTTGCCGCTGGCTGCCGCCGATCCCCATCAATTGCAGCAGGTTTTTCTGAACCTTGTGAACAATGCCGTGGACGCGATACTCGAAGCGGCCCCGCAAGGCGAGTTGTGGGTTCGAACCGCCAAACAAGCTGATAAGTTTGTAATTGAATTTGTGGACAGTGGTCCCGGCGTGAAGGACCCATCTAAGGTTTTCGATCCGTTTTACACGACAAAGCCAGTGGGGAAGGGAACCGGTCTAGGTTTGAGCATCTGCTACGGCATCGTTTCCGAACACGGCGGACAGATTTATGTCAGCAATGTTCCTCCGCGCGGCGCCTGCTTCAGAATTGAATTGCCCTGTTTGCCGATTGCAGCAACCAGTCAGCTTCCGGCGTCCGAATTGGCTTCGCCGGTCAGTTCGCTTTCGAAGTAAGCAAGACTTCGACGATCTTCAAGTTGCTACTGTCCTCTTTATTTTTCCGACTGTAGAGCTAGCTCCGCAGCAAGCACCGCCCGCTCGCCGAGCTTGGCCATGGTTTCGTCCATTTGCACGGCCATCGATGCCGCCATCTGCCACACGGAAACCAGTTGTGGCTCAGGAATTATTCCTATCAGCAACCGTGCCTTTGCCATCTGAAACCGCAATCGGAAGATCATTGACAGGCGGATCCGCTCGTATTCCTGGGAGCCCGAGACCTCCGGCGACAATACCGCGATGACGCGCGCTACGCGCAGCGATTGTTCGAAGTCTCTTTTTATCGCGCCAAGGTACAGCAGCGCCACATGTCTTCGTTCATGGCGCAATCGGCTTTCCAGGCGGAGCCCGCCTTTCGCCTTTGCGAACGCAAAATCGGCCGAATCCATCGATTGTCGAATCTGCGGCATATGGTTTAAATCGCGAGAAGCGTGCTCCAACCTGGCTGGACCGGCTTCATGGCTCTTGCGCTGGCTGGCGCCGCGCAGAGCCCAGAACAACAATCCCGCCAGACCGAGTCCGGCAGTTAGGGCTACGAAAAAGAACACAGGATTCACGGTTTCGGCGGCTCCGCGGACCAGATTTGGCTCAGTTGCCGATTCAATTCCAGAAGTTTCAGATTCACTTGCGGAATCAGCGATTGGTACGCCTGGACCCTGTTTAGCTGCGGCTCCTGAACCGTTTGCGTGGCCGGTTTACGCAAGACCCAGTTCCACAGCAAGAGGATGCCTACAAATGCTGCGGAAGAAACGTAATTCCACGTTCCCAGATAAGACTGCACGTGCCTTTCGAACACCAGATCATTCAACAGTTTGCAGCAGGAAAGTAGCCCCAGTCCCAGTCCGATCATTCCGGCAGCCGATTCAACCGGCACCGCATAATAGCGAGCAAAGAGCAGCAATCCTACGATCCACGTAGCGATAACTGCTTCCAGGCTCATCTCCAGCGTGATGACGGCAAGCTGATAGCTTCTGGTCCCGAAGTACAACGTGGAAATCAAGACGATCCCGCCACAGGCAATGAGAATCCTCACAGCCAGTGCCCAAACGCCTTTGAATTGTCCAAGAATCCGGTAACAAATTTCTGTGGCCGCGAACCCTCGACCAATGACCACGATCGCTTGCGTTGTCCACGCGACGCGATACCCGTAAATGGTCCTAAATCCGTAGGTCTGATAAAGATAGACCCCGGCCGCTGTTTGAAGCAGATTTGTGCACAGGTAGGCGGTGAAAAGCCGATATTTTTCATGCGCCCGAAGGAGAAAGATTTGCACCAATAGAAAGAGGGTAAGGGCCGTCGCTAACCCCCAGATTATAATTAGAAATGTTGGCAGTTCTGACACGATCAGAGCTTAGCGCGTCCTGTCGTCATTGAGAATACTAAAACATACTCTTCTACGAAGGTTCCGTGAGGCGGGAGCTAGATCGCGTGTAAATTCCCAAATTGGAACACTTTTTCGAAGCTTGCCCGATCACGCCGCTACTGCGGGTGGCAGCGGTGGCAGGGGCATTCCATCTGCTTACAACCCGCCATTGCCAGGCGGCAATGGTGGTAGCGACATGCCGTCTGCTGACCCTACGCTTTTCCCGACGGGCGGCATCGGCGGCAGCGGCATTCCATCCGCCATCTCGTTTGGTGTCGTGCCGTTTGTTGTAGTGTGCCGATTGACTGATGAACGGGCCGGAACTAGGATGGAGCCGGCCAGCAGCATGAGACCTGAAAGCAAGGCAACTTTCTTGAAATGCATAGGTGACACCTCCAGGTGCCATCCTTTGCGTAGCCTTGCGAAAACGATTTTCGGGGTGCAAAACGTTCCGATTACGGAACAGCGGGTTGTGAAGAATGGATGATCAAATTCTCAGGAACAAATCTGTAGTGTGCGACTTTGCGTCCACCACTCTTGCTTCCATCCCCAATATGTTCGGAAGGTTGGTGTATATCGCGTCTCTTCGCGACCTCTCGTCAGGCAACTATGAACACGCCGGACTCGCTGCGCTGTACTCTCCGCAAGCGGTTCAGGAAGCGCTGGAGTGCTGTCACTACGAAATATTTCAGAAAATTTTAGAGACGCCGCTTTCCATTCAGGCGCAGGACTTGGGCGAATGTCTACAAGGAATGGCCGGATCGTACGATTCAACTCTATCCCACTGGCGTAAAATGGAGGCTTATCGGGTCTTGTTGCCGGGAAATACTCCGGACTATCTCAAGGAGCTCTTCTTTTCGAACCTGCGCGCTCTGCTTGAAATTCTGCAAGCGGAGAATTCCACGGTTCGTTCAAACGGCTGACCACCCCAATTACCTTGCCGACCACCTCTGCTTCCCCCGGCAAGGCCCATGATTCCGGAGCGCAACGCGACAACGGATGCGGCTCCATCAACAGCCGCCCCGGTGCCTGATGAAACCATCCGCAGCGGTAACCATCCCTTACGTCAACAAGATACATCGGCCGGTCGTGTTCGCACGTCCACTCTTCAACTTCAATTTCCCGCATCTCCGTATCCACCAGCACCAGGCTCCCGGGACGCAGGAGTGGCGCCATTCTTCTGTCCGTCAGCCCGATATATCCGTAACAATGCTGCGGTCGTTCTCTCTTAAGCGCTCCTTCAAAGTGACCCCACCGTTCCACCATCCGGGAAAGAAAATCTGTGCGCCGCGGATCAAACCCTGGATCAAATCGCAGCGGCACACGCAATCCACTTGGTGGCGCAGCTACATGCGTTCGCGGAACCTGAAAATTGATCCCGTCCGCGAAACATTCCTCGATCGGAATTTCAAACCATCGAAACAGCTCCAGCGGATTCAGATGATAAAGTGCCGCCAGCGTGTAGAACTTGTGCAAGCCGGGAACGACATTTCTATTTTCAATATCGGCCAGCCGGCTGATGTGCACGATGAAGCTCGGACTGCCACGCACCGCAGCGAGTTCATAGCTCGCGGCCTCAACTTCACGGTATGTCAGCCCAAGTCGCTCGCGGACCTGACGCAGTCGCAATCCGGGCAGCATGGGATCCCCCTGAAAGGGTTTAACTTCAGTCAGCGTACACCCGCATTACCATTATGTTAAGGCATCGGAACAGACTTTTACTTCGTTTTGTTTTTTCCTGCTTTGCATTCTCCCACCACAAGGCTATTGCTAGAGGAATTTCGCCGGCCTGCCGGCCGCATAACTACGGCAATCGGGGGAATCTGTTATTCTCAAAAAATGGACCTCAATAAGCTCTCCAAGCTTGCCATTCGTGGCTTCAGCCACCATTTGAAACGGCTTGCTCTTTGCCTCTTCTTGCTGGTTTCTCATCTTTCCGCTCAGCAGTCTCCTTCTGCTCGGCCTGCGCAGCCTCCGGTAACCAATTCCCCTGCTGATTTTGTCCGCGCAGCTGACGAGGTTTTGCACGACATGAGCGAAATCACCGGCCTATCGCTGGTTTCCCCGCTTAAAAAGACGCTTCGCTCACGAGTTGAAATTCGCGCTTATGTCATTCGCCAGATGGACGAAGACAAGGATGCCAAGCAGCGTTACGCCGACGCAAAATCCGCCGAAGCTTTCGGCCTGCTGCCAAGGAATTTCGATTTGGACTCCTTCATGGTTGAACTGCTGACCGAACAGATCGCTGGTCTATACGATCCAAAAGCCCACGAGTTTTATATCGCCAACTGGATTCCGCTCAACGACCAGCGCATGGTTATGGCTCATGAGTTGACCCACGCGCTTCAAGATCAGCATTTCAAGATTGAAACCTGGCTGAAGGCCGCGCGTCCCAACGACGATGCCGAATTGGCGCGCGAAGCCTTCCTCGAGGGCAGCGCCACCGCCGCTATGGTCGATTATCTTCTCGAAGGCACCGGAAAATCCGTCATCAACATGCCAGAGTTCGATCCGTCCATTTTGACCGGCGACCTCGGTAGCACGCCTTCGTTGCAGAAGGCTCCCCCGTTCATCAAGGACACTCTCGTTTTTCCATATTTTTCCGGCATGACCTTCACCGCCGCCGCTCTAAAGCCCGACGGTTGGAGCTCTCTGGCAAAAGTGTTTTCAAATCCGCCTGCCTCCACGCAACAGATCATGCATCCCAGTCTTTACAAGTCCGGGCACGTGCCCGAGCGCGTGATCCTTCCATCGATTGAGAACAAACTCGGCAAAGACTGGAAAAAGCTTGACGAAAGCTTACTGGGCGAATTTGGCTGGCTCGAAGTCTTGAAACAATATCTCGACGAAGCTCGCGCCAAACCCCTTGCCGCCGCCTGGGAAGGCGATCGCTATCAGCTTTTCGAAAATCAACCTTCCAAGCGGCTTCTTCTGGTCGCTCGACTTCATCTTGCCAATCCGGACCAAGCTGCCACGTTTTTCGGCTTGTATGCGGAATTACTACAGAAAAAACACCCGCAGCAAGCAAATGCTTTTCGCCGGCCAGATTTTTTCTCGTTCGATACGCCGGAGGGCGGTGTTTTTCTGCGCTGCGCTCAACAGGACTGCCTTGTTCTGGAAGGCGGCGACCGCTCCCTCTTCCTTGAAATCAGCAAGCAGACCGGCCTGGGATCGCTGCCTGAGCCTGATCCAAAAGCAGGCGTCACAGTAACGAGCACTGCCCGCTAGCAATAGAGCGGCAGCGCAGCTTCCTTTAAGAAAAAGCGGCTTAATCTGCCGCCGCAGCACAACGTCCGCGTCCCAACGAAGGTGCCGAATCTCGACTGTCCTCAGCCTTCACACGCGTCTCCAGCCGAGCCACGCGCCTCGCCAAACGCTCCGCTCTGGCAATTTCCGCCGCCGTGGACGGCACGTATTTGGCTCTAACATTCCTGTCGCGATTCGCTTTCAGTCCCGCTTGCGCAAACTCCAGCGCTTTCTTGCAATCCTTCGTCCGCCTCTCGTGATACCAAGCCAGCTCTTCGCAGGCCGCGGACCTGGATTCCGCGTCCTGCAATAATTCTTCCCAGATCGATGCCGCCGCGGCGTGTTCTCCCCGGCGTTTCGCCATTTGCGCCAGTTCGCGCCGCGCTTGCGTATCAAAAGGCAATGGCAGTCCTCGATCGCGCGCGGCAACGCATGCCGATTCGGCTTTGGTCGCTTCGCCGCGCCGCTGCAAATAACGCGATAGCCCAAACAGATCCAGCGCTTCTGTCTGTTCACGCTGCTGGCAATCCAGCAGGGAATTCAGCTTCCCAAATAGCGCCGCCAGCCCGCGCAAATCCATCCCGTTGTGCCGCACCACTCCCGCCAGCGGCGCCGGAGAGCCTCCACGTAAATAATTGAAATAAAATTGCGGAATCATGGACGACGGCACATCGTCCTCGCGATGCCATCCCAGTCGCTTTATATCTAGTACGTGCCGCTCCAGGTCCACCAGCTTCACCGAGCCCAGCCGTAATTTCCACACCGCTCGCGCCGGGTGCAGCAAATCCAGGTGCGCCGCCAACTCCGGCACTCGAATGCAACGCGTCATCAAGTACCGGCTTTCCAGCAGCGGCCAGTCAAAAGTTTTTCCATTAAACGTCACCAGCACCGGCCGTTCCGCAATGCGCGCCGCCAATTCCAGGAGCACTGAGTGTTCCTCAGAAAAATCGCGCATCATGAACTGCTCGAGCTGCAATCCCCCAGAATCCCACCACGCGATCCCGATCAAAAACGCGTACGTTCCCGTTCCGCCGGCCAGCCCCGTCGTTTCCGTATCCAGAAAAAGCCATTTTTCGGGATCTTCCGCTGCCGCTCGCCACTTTTTCGTTCGTGCCGCATCCTGCGTTCTGCATAATAAGTCCAGCGCCGCCGGCGCAACTTGCGGAAACTCCGGCGTGGCATACCAGTTCCGAATGCTTAAATGATTCCCGTACTTCGTGGAAAAAATAGTAGCGCCCAGAAGCCTCGCAAGCGTGCATTCATCCACTCCAGCGCCGGGAGACTCTTCCGCCGGTACACGCTCGTCGCTGGCGAGTACACCATCCACAGGACGAAGCGCTGCCAGCCGTGCAAATTTATCCATCGCCGCCATTTATCCGCGCGCCTTCTCGCCGCACACTCTGTCGAGTATCGCCAGCGCCGCCTCTTTCGCGCGCGGGGCTAAATCGCCCGCTGGTCCTACGCACGAAGGACACCCCGATTCGCATCCACAACCCACAATCAGTTCTCGTGTCTGTGCCATAAGCAACTCATGGGCCCGATACAGCGGCTCTGAAAATCCAATTCCGCCCGGATACGCATCGAACAAATACAAATTCGGCTCGAAAAACTCTTTCGCCGTCCGCTGCATCGCATCATCCATCGAAACGGGCGCAAACTCTTCACCTTCCGCTCCCGGTTTCGGCGGTCTTTCGCCGATCGCTGTCCCCAGATCCCGGCCGTCGCACATCAGCAAAAGCGTTGCTACGGATTCCATCGCGTGTAGCAACCCAAACATTCCACTCTGTCGATCGCTGATCGAAAACGGCAGCGACTCCAGCAGCGTCCGCTCCAGCGTCAGCCAGTACGAAGTCGTGTGCATTTCGTTTTCCGGCAACTCCAGTTTTCCCGCACCGATATTTTCATTCGTAAAAAACTTGATCTTCTTGAATCCCACCACCTGCGACCGCACCAGCGCATCTCCATGTGCCCGCACCGCCGGTATTTCTGGCCGCGCTTCACACCCTCTCGCGCTGTCGGCAATTTCCAAAACCCGCACCTGCGTATACCGCACCGCGTCCGTGTAATAATCCACATCCACTTTCTTCACGTACGCTTTGCGCTCTTTAAAATCCAGTTGCTCCACGTGATATTGCTCCCCACCATGCAGATAAATCGCTTGTTCATGCACCGTCGTCAACGCACTTGGAAAATCCACCTCGCCAATCACTTCCGGCTGTCCCGTTACATCAATAATGATGAAATTGTTGCTGGTCACCGAGCGCAAGCTCACCGTATCCGCGGGATAGGCCTGCTGCGTCCAGTGATAATGCTTGCCCGTTCGGTGGAGATAACCCGCTTCCGCCAGCCGTGCGCACAAATCCTGCGTATCCGCCTCACCGAATTTATCATCTGGCGCAATCGGCAATTCGAACGCCGCGCATTTCAAATGGTTTACCAGAATTTCCAGGTTGTCCGGCTGAATGTATGCGTGCTCCGGCGTATTCCCAAAAAAATAATCCGGATGGCGCACCATAAATTGATCCAGCGGCGCCGACGATGCTACCATCACCGCGCACGAACTCCCGCTGCGCCTTCCTGCCCGCCCCGCTCTTTGCCACGTCGCCGCGATCGTTCCTGGATAACCGGCCATTACTGTCGCATCCAGCGATCCAACATCGATCCCCAGCTCCAGTGCACTCGTCGAAACCACTCCACGAATGCGTCCTTCTCGCAGCCCGCGCTCAATCTCCCGCCGTTCGTGCGGCAAATATCCTCCGCGGTACCCGCGAATTGCTTCTGCCGTCCCTGGAAAATGCGGATTTGCCTGCTGCAAGTACGTCAGCAGAATCTCCGTATGCAGCCGCGAGTTCGCAAACACCATGGTCTGCAAATCATGTTTCAAAAACTCCTGCGCGACCCGCGAACTTTCGTTGATGTAACTTCTGCGAATTCCCAGCGCCCGATTCACCACCGGAGGGTTGTAGAACACAAACGTCTTTTCCCCCGCAGGCGCGCCATTCGCGTTCAGCACTTCAACTTCATCTTCAATCAACCGCCCCGCCAGTTCGCCCGGATTCGCAATCGTCGCCGAACAACAAATAAACTGCGGTTCGCTGCCATAAAATCGCGCAATCCGCCGCAGTCTGCGCAGCACGTTGCACAAATGGCTTCCAAACACGCCACGATAGGAATGTAGCTCGTCAATCACGATAGATTTCAAGTTTTCAAACAGCCGCGTCCATTTCGTATGGTGCGGCAAAATTCCCGTATGCAGCATGTCCGGATTGGTCAGGACCATGTGCCCCTTCTCCCGTATCGCCTTCCGCGCATCGCTAGGCGTGTCCCCGTCGTAAGTAAAAACCCCAAATCGACGCGCTCCCTTCGCACATCGCGTCTCATCGGCGTTTTTCCTTCGTAGCGTCCGGTCTTCAGACCGGTGCATTTCTTCGACATTTGCAGCGCCGACCAGGTCGCCACCCTCAAACACTCCGTTTTCCAACCTCTGATTCACGTCATACAACTCCGCCAACTGATCCTGCGCAAGTGCCTTGGTAGGAAACAAGTACAACGCCCGCGTATCTTCATTTTGCAAAACCGCATTGATCACCGGCAGGTTGTAGCAAAGCGTCTTCCCAGAAGCCGTCGGCGTCACAATCACTACATTCTTCCCGGCATGCACGGCCTCCGCAGCCGCCGCTTGGTGCGAGTACGGCCGCGCAATCCCCTTACTCGCATAAGCCGCCCGCAGTTCCGGCCGCACCCACTCCGGCCAATCCGCAAACTCCGCCGCCCGAGCAGGGAATCGCCGCACCGCCGTTAACACTTCGCCGTTATAATCCCGCTCCGCAAACGCGCTCAACACTTCATCCACGCGAGCAATCGCCCCGCTCTTCGTAGCGGCCACCTTCACGTGGCCATCTTGCTTTTTCACTCCGCCATCGCCAATCCGCCGTACCGCCAATGATTCCCCCAAGTCTCCTCCTTACCGCAACGCAACAGTGTCCGCTTAATTCGCCTTTTGTTCGCTCAGGCTAGCATCCGGCATCCATCCGCGCAATGGAATTTGTCGAAGACTTTTCCGGCCTGACCACTGACTCGACGATGACTATTGTTTGCCGCCGGTCGCGCTAAGGGTACAATCACAGCGCGTAGGTGACTCGATGGCTGCAAGCCCCTCACGAAACCAATCGTTTTCGTCGCCTCGTCCAAACGACAAACAAAAAATCGTCGAGCACTACGATCTCCTTAGCCCTTATTACCGCTCGCTCTGGGGCGACCATCTCCACCACGGTTATTGGATTCGCGACGATGAATCCAAAGAAAAGGCACAACTTCAGCTCATCGAGCATCTCGCCCAACTCGCAAACATAAAGCCTCACTCGCACATCCTGGACATCGGTTGCGGCTTTGGCGCCAGCGCGCTCTTCCTTGCCGAAAAATTTAGCGCCACCGTGAGGGGCATCACCATCTCTCCCGCACAAATCGAAATCGCCAGACAGGCTGCGGCGCAACGACGCCTCGATGCAACGTTCCTCCTGATGGACGCCGAAGTCATGAATTTCCCGAACCAATTCGACGTTCTCTGGTCCGTGGAATCGATCTCCCACTACCAGGACCGGCCCAAATTCTTTGCTTCTGCTGCCAAACTCCTGAAGCCAGACGGGGTCTTTGCCGTCACCGACTGGTTCAAAAGAGACGGCCTCACGCTTAACGAGACGCGCGAATTTATCACGCCTATCGAAAAAGGCATGTTCGTAGAGTTGCAAACCATGAACGATTACCAGCGATACCTTACTTCGAACGGTTTACACATTGCGCATCGCGAAATTCTCAACAGGAACTGCGCCAAAACCTGGGACATCAGCCTGGAAATAATCAAGAACAAAAATTTCTGGGTACTCGCCGCGAAATTAGGCCCTGACTTTGTCACCTATCTCAAAGCATTCAGCGCCATGCGCGCCGGTTTCGCCTCGGGCAACTTCGTCTACGGCCTCTTTGTCGCGTCCGCCAGTTCAAACATCGAACGATTCCATGCGCGCACAACAAAAGACTGAGCTTTCCTCGTCCCGCGTATTTCTGCACCACAAAATCGTCTGTAACTTTGCGTTGAACGTCGGCATATGTAAAATCTTCGTCGCTGGAGCCATTCGGCGGCCCCATTCCCGCATCTTTTCGCTTACACTTGTTTGCTTCCCGGAGGAACGCCCTTGAGAAATAGAATGGTTAGCGTATCCGTACGTCTCGTTATTGCCATGACGCTTGCGATGTTCCATTTCATTGCCGCAAGCGCTCAGTCCGACGATGCTCCGAAAAAGACGCCCGCGACGAAGGCCCTCCCGCCAAGGCCGCACACCGCAGCAAGCAGCGCCAAGATCGCCATTCCCGATATTCCCTACACTAAGTTTGTGCTGGCCAACGGCCTCACCGTCCTGGTTCACGAAGATCACAAAGCTCCCATCGTCGCTGTAAACACCTGGTATCACGTCGGTTCGAAAAACGAAAAACCCGGCAAAACCGGCTTCGCCCACCTTTTCGAGCACCTCATGTTCAGCGGCAGCGAAAATTTCAACTACACCTATATCAACGCCATGGAACGTATCGGCGCCACCAACTTGAATGGCACCACCAACGGCGACCGCACCAATTATTTTGAAAATGTTCCCACGTCCATGCTCGACTTCGTGCTGTTCGCGGAAAGCGACCGCATGGGCCATTTGCTGGGTGTCCTGGACCAGAAAAAACTCGATCTGCAGCGCGGCGTAGTGCAAAACGAAAAGCGCCAGGGCGAAAACCAGCCTTACGGCGTCACGCGCCAACTTCTCACGGAAAACACTTATCCCGTCGGCCATCCCTACTCCTGGACAACCATCGGGTCCATGACCGATCTCGACGCCGCTTCTTTAACCGACGTGCAGGAATGGTTCAAGACCTACTACGGCCCCAGCAATGTGACTGTCGTCATCGCCGGCGATATCACTCCTGAAGTCGCGCGCCAAAAAGTTGAAAAATATTACGGCGGCATCCCGCCCGGTCCTCCCGTCGTCCATCGCCAAGCCTGGATCGCCAAACGCACCGGCACGCATCGCGACTCGGTGCAGGACCGCGTTCCGCAAGCGCGTCTCTATCGCGTCTGGAACGTGCCTCCGACAGATTCACCCGAAGAGGCGTCGCTCGATCTGGTTGCGCAAATTCTCGGCCAGGGCAAAACGTCGCGTTTCTACAAACGCCTCGTTTACAAGGACCAGATCGCCACTAGCGCCACCGCTAACGACAGCAACAGCGAGATCGCCGGCCAGTTCATCCTCGTTCTCACCGCCAAACCGGGCGGAGATCTCAGGGCCGTCGAAACCGCAGCTGACGAAGAGTTGCAAAACTTCCTGAAGAACGGTCCAACCGAAGCCGAACTCCAACTAGCCAAGACGCAAATCTTCGGCCAATACGCTCGCATCATGGAGCGCATCGGCGGCTTCGGCGGCAAGAGCGACATCCTCGCGAGCTGCCAGACTTTCACTGGCAATCCGGAATGCTACAAGGAATATCTCAAGCACATTCAGGCGGCCACGCCTGCATCCGTCAGGAAAGTCGCCAACGACTGGCTCTCCGACGGCGACTACGTTCTCGAAGTACAGCCGTATCCCACCACGTTGAAAGCCACCGCTCCAATGGATCGTTCGAAGGAACCCGCGCCTGGCTCCGCGATGTCACTGAACCTTCCTCCCATGCAGAAGGCTACGCTTTCCAACGGCCTGAAAATCGTTCTCGCCGAACGCCATTCGGCTCCCGTTGTGAACTTTTCCCTGTTGGTAAACGGCGGCTATTCTTCTGACGCCACGTCTGCACTCGGAACCTGCAGCTTCGCTCAACGCATGCTGGAAGAGGGGACTCCTACTCGCGATTCGCTGAAGATCGGCGAAGAGCTGGAATCTCTAAGCGCGGAATTCTCCGCCGGCGCCAATCTTGATTACGCCACCGTCGATCTCGACGCACTCAAGGCCAACATCGACCGCTCGCTCGAAATTTACGCCGACCTCATTCTGCATCCCGCGTTTCCGCAAAAAGAATTCGCTCGCTTGCAGAAAGATCGCCTCGCAGCCATCCAGCGCGAAAAGGTCACGCCCAACTTCATGGCGCTGCGGGTTATGCCGGTACTCCTTTACGGCAAAGAGCATCCCTATTCCGGCGCTTTTCTCACGACCGGCACCGAAGCCACCGTAAGCAAGATGACTCGCGAAGACCTCATCAAATTCCACGAAACCTGGTTCAAACCCAACAACGCCACGCTACTCATCGTTGGCGACACCACTCTCGCCGAGATCACTCCCAAGCTGGAAAAATTATTCGCCGCCTGGAAGGCCGGCGAAGTCCCGAAGCAAACCATTCCTTCCGTCCCGCAGCCGGAAAAGGATGTCGTCTATCTTCTTGACCGCCCCGGTTCAGGCCAGAGTTTGATTTTCGCCGCGCAGCTCGCGCCTGCATACAATGATCCAGACCAAATCTCGCTCACGCTCGTCAACGACATCTTCGGAGGCAATTTCAGTTCGCGCATCAACATGAACTTGCGCGAAGACAAGCATTGGTCCTACGGCGTCCGTTCCCGCCTGACGGCCGCAAGAGGTGAGCGTCCATTCTTCAGCGTCTCGCCCGTGCAGACTGACAAGACCAAAGAATCCTTGGTCGAGTTAGTCGCCGAATACAAAAATATTGTCGGAAGCAAACCTATCTCCGAAGTCGAACTGAAAGACGAGCAGACCAACTCCACTCTCGGCCTCCCCGGAAGCTTCGAGTCGGTCCAGCAACTTTCCGGCGCCTACAGCACCATTCTGCAATACGACCTGCCCGACGATTACTACAACGCCTTCACTCAGAGGGTCCTCGCCGTCACGCCAGCCAGCGCTAACGAAATCGCCAAAAAATACATCCAGCCCAGCCACTTGGTCTGGATCATCGTCGGCGACATGAGCAAAGTCGAACCCGGCATCCGCGAACTAAACATCGGCGAAGTCCACAAAATTGACCCCGACGGCAACCCCGTTCAATAGCACCCGTTTGCAACATTGCACTCTTCCCGCAGCGGCGGCTTTACGCCGCTGCTCTTTCCGTTCTTGTGTAATGGCCGGTCTGCAGAGCTGTCTTTGCATGCGTGCCTTATTCACCTCTATTCCCCGCAGCGGCTCCCTTTCGTTCAACACGCCGCTCCGGCCCACAAACCACGGTGCTATACTCCGTCCGTCTTATCACCTACAGGGAACTCCCCTCCGAGGCGCATCCATGTTTCACCGATCCTGCCTGGCCATAATCTGCACGCTGCTCATCACTCTGATCGCCGCATCCGCACAACAACCCGTTCAGAACCATCCCTCCACAGCTGCCGCGATCCCGGACACTCCGGCCGGCCACACCTTCAAAGCCTGGCTCGATTCCTTCAACTCCGCTGATCGCGCCGCAATCGATGCTTACATTCACAAATACGAACCAGAAAAATCCCTCGACCGCGAAATGCAGTTCCGCAGCATGACCGGCGGATTCGTCCTGCTGCAAATCCTGAAAAGCGATCCTCTGCGCCTCGAATTCCTCGTCCGCGAACAACACGGTGAGACCAGGGCCATCGGCAAGGTGGAAGTGAAACCTGGCGATCCCGCGGTCGTCGCGGACTTCTCCTTGAGCGCCATTCCTCCAGGCACGTCCACGACCGATCTAAATTTCAAGATTGACGCCGCCACGCGCGCGAGAGTCATCGACGGTGCGATCGCAAACCTCAATGAATCCTATGTATTTCCGGAAACTGCGAAAAAAATGGAAGAGGCGGTGCGCGCGCGCCAGAAAAAGGGCGAATATGACTCCGTCACCGACGGCGACGACTTCGCGAGAAAACTCACAGAAAATTTTCAGGAGGTGAGCCACGACAAGCACTTGCGAATCAACTTCAGTGCGGCGAAAATGCCGGAAATGCCGTCCGGCCCGCCGCCTGCTGACGCTGTCGCTCAACAGCGCAAGGAGTTGGAGCATATTAATTGCGGATTCGACAAAGTCGAAGTCCTGGACGGCAACGTCGGTTACTTAAAGTTTGATTTCTTCGCCGATCCAGAAGTCTGCGGGCCCACCGCCGTCGCCGCCATGAATTTCCTCGCCAATGTGGACTCAATCATTTTCGATCTGCGCGAAAACGGTGGCGGCGATCCCAAGATGATCGCCTTTATGTCCACCTACCTCTTTGACAAACGCACTCACCTCAACGATCTGTGGACCCGCAAAGGCGACTCCACCGACCAGTATTGGACTCTGCCCTACGTCCCGGGCAAACATTTGGATGGCAAACCAGTGTTTGTTCTGACTTCCAGGGACACGTTTTCCGGCGCGGAAGAGTTCACCTACAACCTTAAAAATCTCAAGCGCGCCACCATTATTGGCGAAACCACCGGCGGCGGCGCTCATCCGGTGTCTGGTCATCGGATCGACGACCACTTCATGATCGGCGTCCCGTTCGCTCGCGCAATCAATCCCATCTCCAAGACCAACTGGGAGGGCACCGGCGTCGAGCCGGACATAAAAGTCCCCGCCGCCGACGCTCTCACCACCGCCCAAAAACTAGCCGCGGAAAAAACGCCCTCGAAATAGGCGCAATGGATTTCCGACGGCCAAAGTTTCTTGATTCAGGCAGCATTCTGCACCCTTCAAGCGGCTGCGTTCTTTGTTACCAGCACCATGCGGAACCGTGCTTTGCCTTCCATCATGCGGGCGTAACCCTCTGCAGCCCTTTCCAAAGGAACGGTCTCGATCATCGGCCGGATATTCTCCAGGACGCTGAATGCCAAAGTGTCTTCGTTGTCAATCGGCGTGCCGGTCAGGCTCCCGTAGATCGAGCGGCCTCCAAATACCAGCGGGAACGCGCTCAATTGAATCGGATCGAACGGAACACCCACCACAATCAGCTTGCCTCGCGTTGCCAGACCGGACACCAGTGGCCCCATACCGTCGCCACTGGGCGCTGTTGCAAGAATCGCTCTCGCCCCGCCCATACGCTGCAATACCGCCGCGGCATCCTCAGTGGCAGTATCGATGTAAGCGTGCGCGCCCAAATCTTTCGCCAACTTTTCCTTGTCGCGTCCACGTCCGATCGCCACGGTGCGGAATCCCATGTGCCGCGCAAATTGCACTCCGAGGTGCCCAAGTCCGCCAATGCCTTGCACCGCAAGCAAATCTCCGGCGCGTAAACCGGCATTGCGAAGAGCGTTGTAAGTCGTAATTCCCGCGCAGAGGAGGGGCGCAGCTTCCGCCGAACTGAGCTCCTCAGGAATGGCAGCTATGCCGCGCGCTTCAGCGATCATCACTTCCGCATAGCCACCGTCCATAGTTACCCCGGGGATGACCGCGTTCTGGCAATTCACAATGTCTCCGCGTCTGCACGGTTCGCACACACCGTCTTCTCCGCCGAAGAAGCCGACGCCAACCCGCTGACCGATTTTCCATTTGGAAACTCCGCTGCCGATGGCATCAATTCGGCCCACCACTTCATGCCCCGGTACGCGCGGCAGCTTCAAACCCGGATACGCGCCGGTAATCGTAGCTTCGTCGGTATGACAGACCCCGCATGCTGCCACTCGAATCCGAACCTGTCCTGCTCCCGGTTCAGGCACCGCCCGCTCGACTAACCGAAGCTCGCCGGGTGCGGACACTTCCATTGCTTTGTAGGTATCGCCCATTTGCTCTCCTCATTGAATTCAGTTATGGATTATGATTATAATCCTAACTCTGCTTCGATTCATGCGGTAGCGCTTCGGTTACCTTGTTTTTGCAGTTCCAGGGGATCGATTCGCCCGGTCGCGAATTCGCGAGGCTATTGTTAGCAGGACCAATCGGCCACTCCAAGGTTGAAAAGGCGGAAACTCATAAGCGAATCGCTGCTATCGCCGCAAAGCGGTTCCGCGAAGAGGGGCTTACCGGCATCGAAATAGCAGACTTGATGCGGGAAGCCGGACTTACCGTCGGCGGCTTCCACAAGCACTTCAAATCACGTGATGCGTTGGTGGCCGAGGCCCTCGGCACTGCGTTGGAAATGTGGAAACACCAGGTGAAGGCCGTGGCCTCGGGTGGGCCGCCTGTCACGACGAGTCGCTCGCGCCTAGATCCTTTATTCCTCATACCTAGGAAAAAACAGGGGTGGGGTCCGGCCGCTTTCCGTGGCGTGAACCTCACACCGGTCCTCAACGTGTGCTCCGGGCCCATTTACTTCAGTCGCAGAATCAGAATCGCGCCAGCCGCAAACAAGACCGCCGATGCGGCAAACGCCGCGCCAACTCCAATTGCGCTCCACAGCGCGCCCACCAGCAAACTCGAAAGAAAATCTCCCACGGCATTCACCGCGGCCATCGTGCCGAACGCCATGCCGTGCTGCTCGCGCGGCACCAGCTCTGCCGCGACTGAATCCTCCAGCGCCTCCTCGGTTCCAATGTACAGGCCTGCGAGCGCAGAAATTCCGGCCAGCAGCCACGGCGAATGCGTTCCGGTAGAAAGCAGCAGCGCTGTGACCACCGCCAGACCGTACCCGCCTGCCAATACCAAGGGCCGGTTCGGTACGTGATCGCTCAACCACCCGCTCAGGTAGGCCGACGCCGCGTAGAAAACATTGTGCAGCGTATACAAAACCACTGCCATACTCGTCGCCCTGGCCATTCCGTATTCCGCGGCAAGCATTTTTGTCGCATACAAAATCAACAACGTATGTGAAAAATCCCCCGCTCCGAAAATTCCCACCGCCAGCAAAAATCGCCGGAACTCCGCCGGCAGCGCGCGCAATCCCAGTAGAAAAGATTTCTCTTCTTTTCTTTCGATTGTCCGTTCGTGCACCAGCATCCAGAAACACAGAACCGCAACCATTCCCGGAAGCAATGTCCACAGAAAAACTTTCCGGTACGAGTAGTTCGTGACCTGCAATATCCAAAGCGCCGTCAGCGGCCCGAGGATCGCGCCGAGCGTATCCATCAAACGCTCCAGGCCGAATGCGCGCCCATACGCCCCAGCGGGTACATCCGCAGCCAGCAAAGCTTTCTTCGCCGGCGAACGCACGCCCCGGCCCAGCCATGCCGCGGAGCGCCCAATCAGGACGTGAATCGCGTGCGTAGCAATTCCAAACGACGCGGTCGCAATCGCCGTGAATGCGTAGCCGAAAACCGCCAACGGCTTCCGCTGTTTCAACCGGTCCGTGTAGTGGCCCGCGGCAAGTTTTGCAAAACTCGAAAGTCCGTCCGAGACACCTTCAATCACGCCGAGCCACGCCGGCCCTGCTCCAATCACCGCCAAAAACGCAGGCAACACCGCAGTCGCGGTTTCGTGCGCCCAATCGGAAAAAAGCGAAGTGAGGCCGACACCGAGCACGGTGCGGTTCAGCCATCCAGCTTGTCTTTGCGATTCGGCAGTTTCCATGAAATTCTCAGCGAGCCGGTGTTGAATTTTGTAGCAGCGGGTTTCGCGGTTTTGTTGCGTCCCGCTCCTGGCAGAAACCCCGCCTTCCTTTCTACTTTTTCGCGGCGCGATACAAAATCACCCGCACTTTCTCCAGCGTAATCAAGCCGCCTTCAACCATTTCATCCAGGCGCGGAAGAATCTGCTCGATGCGTTCGGTGGATTCAATCACTTCCACAACAATCGGCAAGTCTTGCGACAAACGCAGAATCTTATCAGTGTGATAAACGCTCGAGGATCCAAACCCGCCTACTCCTCGCAACACGGTTGCGCCGGAGAATTTGTCCTTGCGCAACATTTCCACAATGGCTTCATGCAGCGATTTGCCGTGCCATTTGTCGGATTCGCCGATGTGAATGCGCATCAACGTGCGCTCGCCTTCGAATTTTTCATGCGTCATAGAGTCCTCTCCAACGCTGCACCGCCGATTGGCAAGTTCCTAAAAGCGATTCGCCAGGCGAATTCCGGCTACCGACAACAACAATCCCGCAATGACACTGGCGACGATGTAGGTGCTTGCGCGCAGCCATTCGCCATCTTCCAGCATTTTCGCTGTTTCCCATCCAAAGCTGGAAAACGTGGTGTAGCCGCCGAAAAAACCAACGGCGATGGCCATGCGCACGTCGGCGGAAACCAGCATCCGGTTCAGTGTCAGTTGTCCGATCAGCCCCAGCAGAAAACAGCCGGACAAATTGACAAGCAGGGTCCCGTACGGGAAAGCGCCGCCCACTCGAATTTGCACCACGCCCTGCAGCCCATAGCGCGCCAGCGTGCCGATGGCTCCGAACAGTGCAATCAGGAATATCTTCAAGCCGTCACCTCGCCGCCAGATTCCGCGAACCAGCATAAAGCAAGATGGCCTCGCTGCGGCACATGGGAATTTCCAGAAATGGAGATGGCGCCTAGAAAATGGAAGCGGTAGCGAATTTCTCCGCTAACCTGGCGTGGATAGTTCCAGGGTGTGCCGCCGAAAGTATAGGAGTTGTCCAGCAGCTACCGTCCGTCGGCGATGTTCTGAGCGGTAAATCCCACGGAAAGACGCTCGCCAATGGATTTGGGGAGCGAGAAAGAAACTTCGGCGTGATCGGCCAGATGAGTTGGTCCATCGCCATTCAGGAAACCGGAGCCGTAGGAAAGATCAGCCGACGCCTGAATGCGATAGGGGAGCACGGCGTGAAAGCCCGCGCTGAGGGTGTTGCGCTGATCGTGATCGAGATAACAGAAACCGCCGCCGTCACACAGCTGCCCAGGGGATCGGAGAGCAGTCCTCCGGTCACAATGCCTGCGCCTTCGGCCATCTGATTCGAGTAAGTGAGATAAAGGTCCACGCGTTCCACGCGTTTCTTAATACGCGGCGAATGCAGCGCGGACTCCCAGCCGTGAATGCGCGCCCGCTCGATGGATAGCGGGAAGAAAATATTGGAATTGCCCAGCACGTCGTGATCGAAGAAATTCCTGGCGTGCGTCTGGAGGTTCGAGAAATCGATCGTCCATCGCGAACCGGAATGGTCAACCCGAATTCGCACTGCTCGCCGGTTTCGCCGTGCATCGGCAAGAATGCGAACCCTGCTCTGCCGCGAACCGCAGCAGCGGCCCGGAAAACCGTGGTCAGCGGCGGCGCCTGGTAATAACGACCATAAAACGCTCGCAGCACCCAGCCAAGTCACGGGATGCGTAAAGCAGTGCCGGTGCGCGAATCGGTTTTGTCTTCTACCACACCGGCAAGATTCGGCGATTCCATCGCGATAGTCTAGCCGCTCGGCGACGACAAGGCGATTACGACCGGCGGCGATGCGTCGTTGTCCGGCCAGAAATCCGCAAAAATATCGACTGTGACGAGCGCTTATTGCGCGACCGAATTGCCGTGTCTTGACTTGAGTGCCATAGCATCGCAGACTGAAATCATGGCGCACATATACTTTAGTTTTGATTTTGGCACGGATGAAGAGAAGGCCCAGCTGGCGCGGCACAAACTGGAAATGTGGAAGCAGGCGTTCCGGCTGGACAAGAAAATGCTTTACAAGTTTGAGCGAGAGTCGGATGCGGAAGCATCGTCCGAGGACGGTGCCGAAAAGACCGAAGAAACTGAGAAACCGGCTAAGAAGGGCAAGAGCTCGAAGGCCAGTAAGTCCAAATCCGGGGGGAAGAAAAAAGAAGGTGCGGATGGCCTCGACGCTCCGACCGGCAACGTGACACTGTATTTGCGGCTGGCGTTTTCCGGTCACGAGAAAATGACCGAGGAGCGGTTGCTGAAAAAGATTCCTGCCGAGGAGCCCTTCAGCGAACTGTCGCCGAAAGCCGTGAAGGATCAAGACGCGGGGTTCGGGGAGCTGGAAGCCAAGTTCGAATCGTTGGACTAGCTTTCAATTGGCATCGAGCGGATGCCAGTCCAAATTGGTCTGATTTTGCGAAAGTGCCAGGCGGCGGTTTCAGAGCAGCGCAAAATATTTCGGTATAATTTGAATTGCAGGCGCTGGAAATCGTTAACGACCGAGGTCAGACCGAATGGCCGTGCAAACCCGCGTGAAATCCGCCAGGAATGACTCCCCTAAAATTGAGAAGCACGCCGGACTTACTCGCGACACGCTGATTCGCTTGTATCGGACCATGTATCTTTCGCGAAAGCTGGACGACCGCGAAATCCAACTGAAGCGCCAGAATAAAATTTACTTCCAAATATCGAGCGCGGGCCATGAAGCGGTGACCGCTGCGATGGGTTTGCTTTTGCGTCCCGGTACGGACTGGATTTACCCGTATTATCGCGACCGCGCGCTGTGCCTGATGCTAGGAGTGACGCCGCTGGACATGCTGCTGGCGGCGGTGGGTGCGGCGGCCGATCCGAGTTCCGGTGGCCGGCAGATGCCCTCGCACTGGGGCCATCCGAAGTACAACATCGTGAGTAAGTCGTCGTGTACGGGCACGCAATTCGTGCAAGCGGTGGGCGCGGCGGAAGCTACGTTTTACTTTGAAGCGCATCCGAGAGCTTTGCAGCAGGCGAAGAAAGCACCGCTGGGTGATCTTGCGAAGCATACAGCAGATGAAATTGTTTACGTTTCGTCGGGTGATGGCGCGACGAGCGAGGGCGAATTCTGGGAATCGCTGAACGCAGCGTGCGCGAAAAAGTTGCCGTTGCTTTATCTGGTTGAAGACAACGGTTACGCCATTTCTGTTCCAGTGGAAGTGCAGACGGCGGGCGGAAATATCTCGAAACTGTTGCAGGGATTCCCGGGCTTGCACGTTGCGGAAGTCGACGGCACGGACCCAATTGCGAGTTATACCGTTTGCCAGGAAGCGGTGAACTATTGCCGCGAACGACGCGGGCCGGCATTGATTCACGCTCATGTGACGCGGCCATATTCACATTCTCTTTCTGACGACGAGAAACTTTACAAGGTGCCGGAAGAGCGCGAAGCGGAGGCGCATCGCGATCCGCTGTCGAAATTTGCATTGTTCCTGGTGCGCGAAGGAGTGCTGGACCAGAAGCAGATCGAATCGCTGGAAGCGCAAGTGGATCACGAAGTGCGTCAAGCGGGCGATGCGGCGTTGGCGGCGGAAGCGCCGGCAGTCGAATCGATTCTTTCGAATGTGTATTCGCCGGATGTGGATCCGACTTCGAGCGCATTCGAAGCGGAAGCGATGCAGCACGGCGCGCCGAAGACCATGGTGGAGATGGTGGCGGCGACGTTGAATGATGAAATGTCGCACGACGAGCGGATTACGGTGTTCGGCGAAGACGTTGCGGATGCCAGCCGGGAACAGAATTTGAAGGAAGTAAAAGGCAAGGGTGGCGTTTTCAAAGCTACCGCAGGACTGCAAAGAAAGTACGGCTCAACACGGGTTTTCAATACGCCGTTAGCCGAAGCCTCGATCATTGGACGCGCGATTGGCATGGCGACGCGCGGGCTGAAGCCGGTGCCGGAAATTCAATTTTTCGATTACATCTGGCCGGCGATGATGCAGATTCGCGATGAATTGTGCGTAATGCGATGGCGTTCGAATGGCGCCTTCAAGAGCCCGATGGTGGTGCGCGTGGCGATCGGCGGGTATCTCACGGGTGGCGCAGTCTATCACAGCCAGAGCGGCGAATCGATTTTCACGCACTGCCCGGGATTGCGCGTGGTGATGCCATCCACGGCCCTGGATGTGGCCGGCTTGTTGCGTACCGCAATTCGTTGCGATGATCCTGTGATGTTCCTGGAGCACAAACACTTATACCGGCAGCCGTACAACCGGTCGGAATATCCCGGGCCGGATTTTACGATTCCGTTTGGCAAAGCGCGGGTGGTAAAGGAAGGCACCGACGTGAGCATCATCACGTACGGAGCGTTCGTACATCGCGCGGAAGTGGCGGCGGCGCAGTTGCAGCGGGAAGGAATTTCCGCCGAGATCGTGGACTTGCGTTCATTGTCGCCATACGATTGGGAGGGCATTTGCGCTTCGGTACGGAAAACGCACCGCGTGATTGTGGCCTATGAAGATATGCTGAGCTGGGGCTATGGCGCGGAATTGGCTGCGCGGATTGCGGATGAACTTTTTGACGAGCTGGATGCGCCGGTGCGGCGAATCGCCGCGATGGATACGTTCTGCGGGTACCATCCGCAGTTGGAAGATGCGATTTTGCCGCAGTCGGATGCGGTGATTCTGGCGGTGAAGAAGTTGATGGATTACTAGGCCTGAGCCTGCGGGCTTGAATCACACGCCTGGCGCAGAGGGAGCAGCACGATGCGCCCCTGCTGAATCGAGCCGGGAAACTTTTTGCGGTGTTTGGGCGTATATTCTCTTAGAGCAGGTGCGTTAGCCTGCTTTCCGGGAGGCCGATCATGATTTGCAATAGCTGCCAACGGAACATCGCGGATGGATCTAGGTTTTGTTACAACTGTGGGGCACGGCAAGTAATGACGGGAGCACCGGATGTTGCGGCGGTAACGGGCGGGCCGAAGAGGCTGATGCGGTCCAGCACGGACAAGAAGCTGGGCGGAGTGTGCGGGGGCCTGGCGGAATATTTTGATATGGACCCGACGCTGGTGCGCGTGTTGTGGCTACTGGTGGTGCTGTGTGGCGGCACGGGAATCCTGCTGTACATCATTTTGTGGTTAGTGCTGCCGCTGGCGCCGCCGCAGGTGGCGATACCACCGCAGGCGCCGCCCCAGGCGCCAATCGTTACGCAAAACGGTTAAACTGCCACGCGTTATTTCTTAGCGGGCTTCGCGGCGCGCGAGCGATTCGAACCACCTTCGCCGAACAGTAAATGATCCAGTGAAGCCGCGCCGGCGCCTACCGTCGCTAAAGCGAGACAAGCGGCCGCGAGCGCGAGTGGGAATTCGTAATCGTGCACGGCCATGATTCCGTGTACGATGTGCACCTTGGCTATCGCCACGCACATTTCAATCGCCAGCAAAAGAGCAGCGGCACGAGTGAAAAGTCCGAGCAGCAAAAGCAATCCACCAAACGTTTCCAAAACACCCGCGACATACACGAACTGAGCCGGCAATCCATGCTGTACAAACATCGTCTGCATTGCCGGATTGGCATGCGCCAGCTTGGGGTAGCCGTGCGTGAAGAAGATTACACCGAGGGCTATACGGAGAATCAACAAGCCCAAGGGTTGAAATGAGTTTGGAAATCTCACTAAGTCCTCGATAACGGCAAGGACGATTTTCCCGAAAACGCAGGGCAAATTCCAGCGGATGAGAATTCTCGAAGGGCCGTGCCCGTGAGTTGATGCTTATCGGGTAGAATTTAGGTCCACCCCGGTTTGCGTGATCGCGAAGAATGAACGCGGAACGCGAGGCGTGGTGAAAATGACGCTACAGGGGCGCAAAATTCCCTATAACACAGAATGAAGAAAAAACTCTTGATTGCCGTGCCGCTGCTGGCGTTGGTGGCGCTGACCGCGTGGTTTTTCCGGCCAAAGCACGAGTTGCTGGGCGAAGCGTATGTCAGCGAAAAAAGCGTGACGCTGTGGAGCAGCGTGGCGCAGGTGCGCGAACAACTGGGCAGTCTGCACTATGGCGAACGCGTAGACACCTTGGCCAAGCGCAACGATTTTGTGAAGGTGCGGACTTCCGCGGGCACAGTGGGCTGGGTTGACGGCCGGCTGCTGATGGATCCGGCTCTGTGGAGACGCTCGGAAGAGTTGCTGAAGCGGGCGCAGTCGTTGCCGGTGCAGGGCAGCGGACGAACGAAGGTGGCGACGAATCTGCGAGTTGAGCCGGGGCGCACTGCGCCGCGGCTTTACCAATTTGGGCGCGGTGTTGCGGTGGAAATCTTGGGCCGTGCGATGGCGGAAGTAGTGCAGACCCCGGATGAAAAGGAAGGCGGCGTCCCGCAAGACACAAAAAAAGAGGATTGGTTTTTGGTGCGCGGCGTGGCGTCGCGTCCGCCGAGCGAAACGACGGCGCGCACGTCTGTTCCGTCGAATACCACGCGGCCAGGGGATCAGAGCGTACCGATTGCGGGCTGGGTGATCGCCAGATTTCTGGAGCTCGATGTGCCGGATGCGGTGCGCGAGGGAGCGAGTTCAGCAAATTTGCGGCCGATTGCGTGGTTCGAACTGAACCGCGTGGAGGACCCGTCGGGAACCAAGGCGCAATACCTGTTGGCCGCCACGCGTGGATCGGAAGGGCAGTCGTGCGACTTTACGATATTGCGGGTATACACCTGGAATCGTAAGAAATCGCGATACGAAACGGCGTTCATTGAAAATGATTTGTGCGGGAAATTGCCGATTCGAACGGATAAAGGCGCGAGTGGCCAGCCGGAGTTTCGGTTTTTCAATGTGGATGATCCGCAGCACGAAAGGGTGTACCGGTTGATACAGACGGTGGTGCGGCGGATTCGTGATGGCGAGGTGATGTCGTCTCGCGCGAAATCGGGCGGGGCTGCGGCGAAGACGAAACGGAAGTAAATTCGCCGATCGTGACGGTCATGAAGGAAAAAACCAGTGAAGGAGAGAAACTGCTTCAGTCGCACGACCGGGCAGGCTGGGGCGATTCGGGCTAGAATTCTGATAGTTGCGAAGGGACTAATTCCGTGACACTGCACATTAATGAATCCGAAGTGCAAAAACTTTTTATTATGCCGCTGGCGATCGAAGCGGTAGAAAAAATTTCCAAGCGGCAGGCCGCTGGCGAAGTGCTGGTACATCCGCGGAAGCGCTTCGAATTGCCGGAAGGCGCATTTTTTCACAACATGGCGGCAGCGGATCTGGCAGGGCAATTCGTGGCCACAAAACAGTACACGTACGTCGGCGGCAAATTGAAATTCCTGGTTTGCTTGTGGTCGAGCGGAACCGGCGAGCTGCTGGCGTTGATCGAAGCGGATAAAATGGGGCAAATGAGGACTGGAGCCGCTTCAGGAGTGGCCACGAAATATTTGGCTCGACACGATGCGGCGACGGCGGGAATTGTCGGCACCGGCGGGCAGGCGCGCACGCAACTGGAAGCGATCGCCACGGTTCGCAAGCTGAACGCAGTGAAGGTTTACGGGCGGAACGCAGAGCGCCGCGAGAAGTTTGCCGGCGAGATGTCGTCGCGGCTTGGGATTACGGTGCAGAGCGTGGCTTCGTCCGCGGAGGCCATTGCGGACGTTGCGATTCTGTGCACCGCGACCACTGCAAGCGCGCCAGTGGTGAGTGGCGATCACGTAGCTCCCGGCACGCACATCAACGCCATCGGCGCGAATCACATGAAAAAACGCGAACTGGACGCCGCAACGGTGGCCAAGTGCAGCAGAATTTTTGTCGATTCGATCGAACAGTCGCGACAGGAAGCCGGCGATCTGGTTCTGGGCTTTGCCGGCCACGAACAGCGCTGGGACACGGTGCGGGAACTGTCGTCGCTGGTGGCGGGGATTTGTCCAGGACGAACCGAGGAAGAGCAGATCACGCTGTTCAAATCGAATGGAATCGCGGCCTGGGACCTGGCCGCGGCGGTTTGTGTTTACCGGATGGCGCAAGAACAAAAGCTAGGCAGGCAGTTGCTTCTTTGGCAGTAAGGCTAGAACACTTTCCGTCGAACCCGGTAGAGTCGCGCTATCCTATTTCCTGACGAAGCTCGAAATGAAAACACTTCCCGACCATCTCCGCAAAGGAATGAAATTGGTAATTGTCGGATGCAATCCGACGGAATCGTCTGTGCGCACGGGACATTATTATTCTGGAAGGGGAAATCCTTTCTGGCCGGTGCTTTTCGAAACTGGGGTGATTCCCGAGCCGCTCGAATACCGCGACGACAAACGAATTATCGAATTTGCGATTGGGCTGACGGATCTGGTGAAGCGTCCCACGCGAACGATCGAGGAGCTAACGCGCGAAGATTATGCCGAAGGGCGCATCGTGCTTTCGCAAAAACTCGGTGAATATGTGCCGCACGTGATCGCGTTCAACGGGAAAAATGTTTACGAGCAGTTTGCGCAGCGGCGCGCGAAACTAGGACTGCAGAAAGATCTGCTTTACGGAGCGAAAGTCTATGTGCTTCCGGCTACGGATTCCCAGCACGCGCTGAAACCGAAGGACCGAGTTGTCCACTTCCGGAAACTTGCCGCGCTGATTCGAAAAGTGGAAACTTCCCGGGATGCGAAACCTGTCTAAATCATCGCGGAGGATTTGATGAGCATTCCCCCTGTTGCCGCTTCCGCAGCTCCGGTGTTGCTGGAAACCATCGAAAATGGCGTGGCGCTGCTGGTGATGAACCGCCCGGACAAGCTGAACTCGTTGAACAACGAATTGGCCACCGCGCTGAACCATACGTTTGAAAAAATCGGCAAGAACGATGCCGTGCGGGTGGTGGTGCTGACGGGAGCAGGAAGAGCGTTTTGTGCCGGTGGCGATCTTGCAGCCATTGGCAAGGGCCGAGAAGCGCGGGACAGCAAGCAGCTGGAACCGATCTTGCGCATGGGAATGGGCGCGATGCTGCGGATGAGAATGATTCCGCAACCTGTGATTGCCGCCGTGAATGGAGCCGCCGCAGGGGCGGGAATGAATGTCGCGCTGGCGGCCGACATTCGAATCGCAGCGGAAGAAGCGGTCTTCGGACAGACTTTTGCAAAAGTTGGATTATTTCCCGATTACGGCGGCACCTATTTTTTGCCGCAGCTGGTCGGCCCTGCGAAAGCCGCTGAGATGTTTTACAGTGGCGACATCATTGATGCGCAAACGGCGCTCAAGTTAGGGCTCGTCAATCGCGTAGTGCCGGGTGCACAGCTGGAAGCGGAGGTGAAAAAGTTTGCGGCGCGGCTTGCCGCGGGCCCACCGATTGCCATGCGCGCGGTCAAACAGACGCTGTTTGGAAGTGAGAAGGACGCTCTTGGCAAGGCCCTGGAGGCGGAAGTGCAGCATCAGATGAGGTGTTTCGCGTCGGACGATTGCCTGGAGGGGATTCACGCCTTTTTTGAGAAACGCCCGCCCAAGTTTCAGGGCCGCTGAGCAGAGCCGCACACTACGACACTGTGGAATAAACAATCGCCGTCATTTCCGAGCGAAGCGAGGAATCTCTGTTGCGCGCAAATCGAAGCAGCAGAGAGATTCCTCGTCGCTTCGCTCCTCGGAATGACGGTTGCAGTAAACGCAACGACGGTTGAAGGTTAAGGTAGAATTTCAAGTAGCGGCATCATCCATGAGCGAAATCGAAATCAGCGTGGCAGAGCTCCAGCGTCGTCGCAAAGCGGGAGACAAATTCCTGCTGGTGGACGTGCGCGAGCGATGGGAATATGAGGTCTGCCGTCTTGAAGGCGCCAGGTTGATTCCCATGCGCACGATTCCCGCAAATCTGCAGGCGCTGGACGGCGACGAAGACGTGATCTGCTATTGCCATCATGGCCAGCGCAGCCTGGACGTGGCGGCGTGGTTGCGGTCGCAAGGCGTGGAAAGCGCGCAATCGCTTGCGGGCGGCATCGATCGCTGGTCCATCGAAATTGATCCAACCGTTCCACGTTACTGAATCCGCGCACGGCTTAACATTGGTCAAGACAGAGGAGAACAATGGCAAGAGCAAAAGTAAAGTTCTATCAGAAGTCTTCTTGAACGACCTGCCGCAAAGCAAGAGGTCTCTTGCTAGAGCTGGGAGCAGAACTGGAAACGCGCGATCTGGACACGCAGCCGTTATCCGAAAAAGAGTTGCAGGTGCTGATTGGAACGCGCGACTACGTACCATTTCTGAATTCGCGCAACGAACTCTACCGGGAGAGGAACATGGCGGAAAAAACTCCTTCGCGCGAACAAGCCATAAGCTTGATGTCCAAGAATCCTAATTTGATCAAGCGCCCAATCGCGATGCGCGGCGAAGAGATGGTGCTGGGATTCGACGTGACCGCGTACATGAGCTTGGTAAAATAAAAGGCGCCAGCTACCAGGACGCGCAATCGTCCTCCGGAGAATCCACAAATGGAAGTGAAAACGATCGGCGTGATTGGCGCCGGAACGATGGGCCGCGGGATAGCGTATGCCGCGGCGCTTGGCGGATACCGCACCATACTGGAAGACGTGATGCCGGAAATGTTAGCCAAGGCCACCGGATGGATTGAGCAGTCATTCGAGGAAGGAGCCAAGCGCGGCAAGGTTTCGGCCGAAGAAGCCGCAGCAGCGGTGAACCGCATCGCGACCGCTTCTACGGTCGAGGACGCGTGCCGCCAATCCGATTTCCTGATTGAAGCGGTGCCTGAAGAGATGGAGCTGAAGCTCGAGCTGTACACGCTTTTCGACAAGTTCGCCAAGCCCGGCGCAGTGCTGGCCAGCAACACTTCCTCGCTTTCCATTACGGAAATGGCGGAAATGACTTACCGGCCCGAACTGTGCGTCGGAATGCACTTTTTCAATCCCGTGCCGAAAATGCGTTTGATCGAAATTGTGCGCGCGCCGAAAACTTCCGATGAGACCATTACCGCGTGCCGCGAAGTCGGAACGCGCATGGGCAAGGAAGTGGTGGTAGTGAAGGAGTCGCCAGGGTTTATCACCAGCCGGGTGAATGCGCTGATCGGTAACGAAGCGTTCGCGATGCTGGAAGCGGGACTGGCTTCAGCCGAAGACATCGACAAAGCGGTGAAGCTGGGCTTGAATCATCCGATGGGTCCGTTTGAAATGGTGGACCTGGTGGGTTTGGATGTTCGGCTAAGCATTCTGGAATACCTGTACGAAACGCTTGGCGAGAAATACCGGCCGAATGACTTGCTCAAGAAGCTGGTGGCAGAGGGCCGGCTCGGCAGAAAAACTGGGCGCGGGGTCTATGAGTACTCTGCGCAAGAACGCCGCGATAAGTCTTAGGCTGCAATCGTTTTGTTCAGCGTTTGATTGTATTCCACTGAATAATACAGTGTGATATAACCAGCCAGTTATCGTTGTCGGGCCGCTTTATTTTTGCAACGACGATTCGCCTTTGTGGCTTTCTCCGTTGCTCTCGGAGGTCAAACGTGAAGACTCCCGTCGAGAGCCGATTCCGTTCCAAAATACCTTTGCACCGGCTGCTCTCTTCGTCAAAAGGCGGCTATCGCTCAGCGATAGCCGCGCGTATTCAGGATTCCGCCGGACTACTGAACACTCTGGCAGTAAGCGTCAGCAAAAAAGGCGCAAAGAAAAAGTCCAATGCGATGCTGCGATGCGACTGCCAGCACGCCAAAAGCATCCACTCGCGGATGTATGCGAATCAGAAGCTCGGTACGTCCTGCAACTTCCCCGGTTGCCGGTGTAAAGGCTACAATCCGGTCCGGCATTAGTTGCGTTTGGCAGGGTCAGGGCTGTGGTCTCTTGTTGAGATGCGGCCGCCCATCGTCCGCGGCCGGCTGAGGAGGAGCCGCTTCACCGCCCGGTTTTGCAGTAGAGGCAGCCTGCGCCCCACCTTCGCTATAAGGCTTCTTGATGTAACGATCCGCAGTCTGTTGCGCGCTCCCAGTGTTGTCGTTGGTCTGTTTGGCTTTGCTGTACTCGTTCACGGCGCGCTCGCGCTGCCCCAGCAAATCAAAAATCATGCCCAGATACAGATGTCCCCAAACTTCCGTCCATTTTTCCGAAGGCTCCGGAACTGACTGCAGAGACTCGCGAAATGCGTTCGCGGCGGCCTGATAATTTTTCTGATAGAAAAACGCTTCGCCCATGCGGAAATTCGCCAGCGGGCGGCCCGGCTGTATGCTCAACGCTCTTTGATACTGCTGAATCGCCGCATAATACTGGCCGGTTTCGGCGAGTTCCTCGCCGCGCGCAATCGCCGCACGCGCGCGCAGGCCTGAGTTACCCTTCAACACCACATTGTTTGGGTCGATCTTGATGCCGCCAGGCTTGGGCCTGCCGAACGTTTCCACGGTGAAGGTGGATTCCGTTCCGGTGACGTCCACGGTCTTGAGTTCCGGATTGCCTTCGGTTTCGATGCGAATCTGCACTGGCATGGAAAAAGTGTCCAGCGGTTGCGAAATTTTGCCGACGACGCGGAATCCTTTGGGCGTGCGATAAACGACGTATTCAACCTTGAAGTCCGGCACGCCGGTCGAATTCAGCCATTGCGCAAAAAAGCCGGAGAGGTTGGGCGCTTCCTGGCCGGGCTTGGCCGCGGCCTGCGTCTGTTGAATCGCCATCTGTTCAAATGCGGCGTTGGTGGCGCTTTTGCCGGCATAGGTCCCGTAGAAACTGTGCAGCAACGATTTGAAAGCCATCTCGCCCATCTGCGCGCGCAACATGTGGAACATCATTGCGCCCTTGTTCATAACGACAGAGCGGTAGTCGCTGGTAAAGGGAACCAGCCGCGCCGCCTGGGAAATGGGAGAAGCTTCTTCATTCATCAACGCCCCGACGGCGAAGTCATCTACCGCACGGAGTCCGGCTTCTTTTCCGGCGTTTTGTTCCGCGTATAACGCTTCCGAATAGCGTGCCAAGCCATCGCTGATCCACACATCGCCGCGCGTCGCGGGCAGCACCTGATTGCCCCACCATTGTGAAGCCACCAACCGCGCGATAACGCGATCGTTAATTTTCGGGTCCCAGGCCCTTTGCGACAGCACGATGAGTCCCGGGCCGGAGAATTCCCGCAAGCCGCCATCCGGAATCTGCACCACGGCGAACTCCGGTTCAGCGGGCAGCGCGCCGAATAAATCCGAAAACGCGTTTACCGAACGCGCGATGGAATTGGCAAAGTCTTCCGGCTTGGCTGAAGCCGAGCGCGGGGCGAACACGTTTACGTTCACGCCTTCCGCCTGTTTTGCGCTCAGCTGCAGCGGGCCGGCCACGAAAGAACCATTCGGCGCTGCATTCGGGCATTCGAACAGGTACTGCAGGCGGGCGCCTTCAGCGGCGGACTTCGCGGGAAGCATCGAAGGCGAAAGCGATTTGCCGGTCCCGGCCAGGGCAAAAGTCTCCGGCACCGTCAACCGGAATGTGGCGGTATAGCGATTGGTCGGGTAGGCAGTCAGCGGAAACCAGCGAGCGGGCAGCAGCAGGTAAGCGCCATCCTTGTAAATGGAAGCCAGACGCACACCAGGGACCGGACTGTTATCTTCGTTAGCCAGCGGGCCGCTGTAGGTGAAAGTCAGGGTCACGGTGGAATTGGCGGTGACGGCGGCGGGCAGATTCACATTCAGCAGCAGCCGATTCAGGTTGTCGCGCTCGAAATTCAGCGCTTTGCCCGCGGCATTTTTCACTTCTGTGACGTTCAGGTTGGGATGCAGCTCGACGCGCACGATGCTGGAAACTTCCGTGGCGCGGAAGTCCACTTTAGCGACCGCGGAAAGAGTCTGATTTGCGGGATCGAGCGTTGCGGCGACGTCGTAGTGTTGTGCCAGAAATGGCAACTGTGCGACATCTTGGGCAGCTGAAGCGGCGGCGAACATCAGCGGACCCGCGAGTGCCACTGGACGCAACAGGCGGAATAAGCGGGACGGTTTGGCGAGGAAGACCATCGGTTCTATTTCCTTTGGGGGCGACAACGAGACTCCCTCTATAGGATAGCAGCGGGTCGGGAAGCGTTGCCAGACGGGGTGGTCAACAATGCGTAAATTGCGTCCGCGGCGCGCTCGACGGCTCCTGGAGGGCCAAGCTTACGGCGTACTGCGGCAAGATCCGCGCGCATCGCCGTCGTGACCGAGGCGTCGCGAAGCAGACGCACCGTCTGCGCCGCTACTTTCTCTGGCGTGAAGTCTTTCTGGATGAGTTCCGGCACCACTTCGCGCCCGGCGATCAGATTGACCATGCTGAAAAACTTTGTACGCACCAGCGGCTTTGCCAAAATAGCGGTGATTGGCGTGACGCGGTAGACCACCACCATTGGCGCATCGAGCAGGGCCGCTTCCACGGTAGCCGTGCCGCTCGAGACGATGCTGGCATCGGCGTGGGCCAGCGCGTCGTAGGTTTGCCCTTCGATCACGCGCAGGTCGAGTAGGTGTGGCCAGCCTGGTTGCAACAAACCAGAACGGCCGGGAGCAGCCGCAGCTACGAATTGCACCGGCATCTCGGTGTGAATTGTTTCGCATGCATTACGGAGCACGGGCAGGTGGCGCTGCAACTCGGAGGTACGGCTCCCGGGGAGAATCGTCACTAGTTTTTTGGATGGATTGAGATTATGCGCGGCAAAAAACGCTTCGCGAGTTTGCGTTGGCGCCACATTTCCGACCAGTGGGTGGCCGATGAATTTCACCGGAACGCCCGCATCGCCGAAGAATTTTTCTTCGAACGGAAAAATGCACAAGGCGAGGGCAAATCGCCGCTGTACGATGCGCACACGCCACGGCCGCCACGCCCAGAACTGCGGGCAGATGTAGTAAACGTTGCGAACGCCAAGTGGTTTCAGCTTGCGCGCAAGCCGCAGGTGGAAGCCGGGAAAATCCGTCAAGATCGCAAGCGCCGGGCGGCGTTTTTTTGCCGAGTCCAGCAGTCCACGCATGGCGCGAATCAATTGGGGAAGATGCGCGAGTATTTCCGTGATGCCGAGAACGGATACTTCCGAATAGTCGGTGACGACGTCCACGCCCGCGGCGCGCATCTGATCGCCGCCCATTCCGAAAATTTCGCAATTCGCGCGCGCTTGCAACGCTGTGGCAAGTTGCGCGGCGTACATGTCACCGCTCGCTTCGCCCACGGATAAAAGGATTTGCGTTGGCGGCATTGTGCGGGATGCGCGCTCAGTCCGTTGCGGGCAGCGGAGCAGGGAAGCCCGAAAACGGCGCCGGCGAACCGTTCGCGTTCTGCGGGAGATGCAGTTCCTGTTCCTTGTATTGCAGCTGGTACAAACGGTAGTAGATGCCGCGTTGCGCGAGAAGCTCCTGATGAGCGCCCTGTTCGCGCAGCCGGCCCTTGTGGAACACAAGAATACGATCCGCGTATTGAATGGTGCTGAGGCGGTGCGCAATTACCAGAGCGGTGCGGCCGGTCAGCAACTTGTCCAATGCTTCGCGAATCAGCAATTCGGTCTTGGTGTCCACGCTCGATGTTGCTTCGTCAAGAATCAGGAAGCGTGGATTGTGCGCAAGGGCTCGCGCAAAATTAATCAGCTGACGTTGCCCGACGGAAAGAGTTGAGCCGCGCTCGTTGGTAGGCGTGGCAATTCCTTCCTCCAGCGTACGCACAAAATCGCCCAGGCCGATTTTGTCGATGGCTCGTTCCACGTCGTCGCGAGTGATTCCCGGCGTGCCCAGGCGAATATTCGATTCGATCGTTCCGGTGAACAGGAACGGATCCTGCAGTACGATTCCGAAATGGCGGCGCAGATCCTGCAGATCGAGCAAGCGAATGTCCACGCCATCCAATAGAATCTGCCCCCGCTGAATATCGTAGAAACGCAGCAGCAGTGAAATCAGAGTCGTTTTTCCCGCGCCTGTGTGACCGACAATCGCAAATGTCTGGCCGGGCGAAATGCGGAATGACACGTCGCGCAGCACCCAGTCTTCGTCGTTTGGTTCCGCGACATTGCGATAGCTGAACCACACGTTGCGGAATTCGATTTCGCCGCGCGCCGCTGTCAAACGCTGCGCACCGGCGCAGGATTCGATGGTGACTGGCTCATCGAGCAGTTTGAAGATACGCTCGCTGGCGGCCATTGCGGACTGCAAAATATTAAATTTTTCGCTCAAGTCCTGGATGGGTCGGAAGAAACGTTGCGCATACATAGTGAACGCGGTAAGGATGCCCAGCGTCAGTGTGCCATGCAGAATGCGCACGCCGCCGGTCCAGAAAATCAGCGCGATGGTCGCGAAGCTCAGGAACTCCACCGCAGGATAAAACAGCGCATAGGCCAAAATCGCGTCACGCCAGGCCAGCATGTTGTCGCGATTGCGGCGTTCAAACTCCTGCATCGCTTTCCGCTCGCGGTTGAAAAGCTGCACCACGTGCATGCCGGAAATATATTCCTGCAGGAACGCATTGATGCGCGCAATCGCGGTGCGGATTTTGCGATTGGCCTCGCGAACGTAGTGGCGAAAAATAAAAGTAACAATCAAAATTCCCGGCAGCACTGCCAGCGTGGCCAGCGCCAGCCGCCAGTCTTTCCAGAACAGCACGCCGGCCATCACCACCAGCAGGAATAGGTCGTTGATCATGGTGACCACGCCCGCAGCAAAGAGATCGTTCAGCGCGTCCACATCCGTGGTTACACGCGTGACTAGCCTCCCAACCGGATTGTGGTCGAAATATTTCATCGGCAGGCGCTGCAAATGAGCAAAAATGCCGCTGCGCATGTCGTACATCGTTTGCTGCCCGACGCGCTGCATAATGCGGATCTGAGCGTATTGCGCCAGAAAATCGAATAGCAGGATGAAGAAATAAATGACCGAGATAATCAGAATTCCTCGCCACGCCGCGCTTTCTCCGAGAACTCCTTTCATCGCTGGAACAAAGTAGCGGTCAATCGCGTTCTCAAACATCAGTGGGGGCGCAAGTTCGAGCGGCGTAACAATCGCCACCAGGCCCAACGCGAGTACCACCCACCACCTGTAGGGCGCCATGTACTGCAGCAGCCGCCGCATCAAGCGCGAATCGTACGCTTTGCCCAGTGCCTCTTCTTCGTGCGGATTGACTGGTGTGCTGCTCATGCGCGTTCCAGCTCTTCTTCCAAAAGCTGTTTCTGATACAGATCGGCGTAATAACCGCCGGCGGCTAGCAGTTCATCGTGCGTGCCGCGCTCAGCGATCGTTCCGTCAACCAGGACTACAATCTGATCCGCGTCGCGCACGGTCGAAGTGCGATGCGAAATCAAAATCGTCGTGCGGCCTTCCATGATTCGCTTTAGTCCGGTCAGGATGCGCTCCTCGGTCTGTGTGTCCACACTAGAGAGCGCATCATCGAGAATCAGAATGCGCGGATCGCGAATCACAGCGCGCGCAATTGCCGTACGTTGTTTCTGTCCGCCGGATAGCGTGATTCCGCGCTCGCCGACTACGGTGTCGTAGCGTTTCGGGAAATCCTGAATGTCTCCGTCGAGGTTCGCTATTCCCGCCGCCTCGAGTACCTGCTCTTCGGTGAATTCCGGCAATCCGAACGCGATGTTGCCGGCGATCGTTTCGCCAAAAAGATACGTGTCCTGCGGTACGAAGCCAATCGAACCGCGCAGCGCGGCGAGCGGCCACTCCTTCAGGGGCTTTCCGTCTAGATACAACTCTCCGTCCGGCGCTTCCCACAAACGGGCAATCAGAGCAGCCAAAGTTGTCTTGCCACTTCCAGTCGGTCCCACAATCGCCAGCGTCGAGCCTGCTGGAATTTTCAAATCAATGTTCTGCAGCACCGGATGCGATCCGTTCGAATGGCCATGGGCTTGTCCGTTGGACTTCGCTGCGGCCTTCGAATCATTTCCCGCAAGCGAAGTGGGATAGCTGAAGGTAAGTCCGCGAAACTCAATCTCACCGACCGGCCTGGTACTCGGCGCGACTTTCGCTGAGGAATCATCAATTCCCGGTTGTGCCGAAAGGATGTAACTGAGCCGCCCCATGGACGCCGCGCCACGCTGAAAAATATTCGTGACCCAGCCCAGTGCGATCATCGGCCAGACCAGCAGGGTCAAGTAAGCGTTGAATGCGATCAACGCGCCCAACGAAATCTGCCCGCGCAACAATTGATGTCCGCCCTGCCACAGTACAATCAGGAACGTTGTGCCGATCAGCGCCTGCAACGACGGCATGAACATGCTCCAGGTGCGGATCAGCTTGATGTTTCGCGCGACATACTCGCGGTTCGGTTCGTCGAATTGCCGCTGCTCGGCCTCTTCCTGCGCGTAGGCTCGCACCACACGCACGCCAGACAAATTTTCCTGCACACGGGCGGTTAACGTCGCCAGCGCCGCCTGGATTTTTTCATACAGATCGTGAATCGTGCGTCCAAAGAACCACACCGCCACGGCAACCACCGGAGCCGGCAACAAAACCCACAGCGTAAGCGAAGGCGAAAGCGCAACCATAATCGCAATCGCGAAAATCATGGTCACAATCGTCGTGGCGCTGTACATGATTCCCGGTCCCAGCACCATGCGCACTGAATTCAAATCGTTTGTAGCCCGTGACATCAATTCGCCAGTACGATTGCGCACGTAAAATTCCGGCTCCAGTAGCAGCAGCCGTTTCAACAAGTCATTACGTATGTCGAACTCGATATCGCGCGAAACTCCGATCAGTTTCCAGCGCGCCATAAACGACAACAGCCCTTTGATGCTTACGCACACAATTACAATCAGGCAGTAAATGCCGAGTGTTCGGCTGTTGCTGGGCTGGTAAAAGGGAATGGAGCGGCTAAGTTTCGATGCGCGCAAGATGGTTATTGCCGCTACCGCCCCACTGCTTCCGTTCGAATGTTCAAATGGCCGTTGGCTGCCCGCAAGCGTGTCCGTGATCACGCCCGTAGCCAGCGGAATCACGTTCCCGATTATTCCCATCAGCAGCACGCCAAACAGTCCGACGACGATCCCCCACGTGTAGCGCCGCAAATACGGCATCAAGCCGCTCAAATCCTTGTTCGGCAGCGACGGGCGATTCTTTTCTTGTACCGGAGTGCTCACCGTAGTCGCGACCTTGCCGTAGAGAGCGAGGGCGACTCGCTCAAAAATTGTTCATACGTGCGATCGAGCGATTGGTACCGTTTCGTTTTCGGGTTCCAGCGCACTCCGATAGGCAGAACGTGGGTGTCCTCGGTGCCCCTTACCGGAGTCAAATACAGCGTCAAGCCCTTCGTCGGGTCTTGCTCGAATTGCAGCCGCCAGCCGCTGACTGGCTCGATCGGAGTCATGCCAAGATAGCCTTTCGCGTTTTTCAGATGTTCATCGCAGCGAAAAACTTCCTGCCACTGCCCGCCATCGTTTTCCGCAATCACCGCTCGCGTGACAATCGTTCCGGTGATGTTGTCTTTCGGCGTCTTGGGCACGACGTTCGCCGCCAGAACTTGTTGCTTGCCGGTTTTCGCCAGATCCCCGAATGCCAGCACTGGCGCTTCACTGCCCAACATCGAATCAACGGCGGCCCGAACGTTGTCCGGCACCGCTGGCTCCGCAGGCTTCTCGGTAACGGGCGGCTCTTCCGGCTTGGGCGCGGGACTGCTTCCACATCCTGCAACGAAAGCTGACATGATCATCAAAAAGCAGGAAACGAAAAGGGACGGTGGATAATAAAGTGGCACGATAGAACGCACAGGAGTCATTACCTTTCCAGACGAACATCGCACCGCATTGTGAGCAGAGTTTTCCATGGTTTGTTTGGCCAGGCTCGCTACAGGCTCGATACCGCCAGCGTGATTTCTACCACTCGTCCCGGCTTGCCGCCTTTTTCCACCGTGCAGAGCACTTCCATCAGCTGCGGCACGTCCGGGCCCGCCCAATCGAAAGCGTAATACAGCAATTCTAACTGCTGGCCGTCTTTGGTGCTAGGACTCCGCGAATCCGGCTGCCCATAAAGCTGCAACACTCGCGCGGCGGGGTCTCCGAGTTGCAACCCCAAGCCTGTGCTTAGTTTCGGCGCGACTGCGACCGATTCCACACACCCGCGTGACGGCCTTGCCTTCGTTTTGCTTGTCCATACCGACTGAATGATTCCGTCCTCGTCAAAATCAACGTTGAGTTCGCCGCCATCGCACGTCAGCCACTTCGCCAGATGATTTTCTGGATCCTTCGTCGTCGGATTGCGCCAGAATATCTGCGCTTCGGCCATGGACGTGCGCCCGGGCAGTATTTTCGCTAGGATCGTTTCATTGTGGCGACGTTCATCCAAGCGAGCAAGATTCTTGCCTTGCGACTTGCCGTCGGCAACAAGCCCAGGCGCGCACGCAGCCAACAAGCCCAGGCTAACGCTGACCCAGAATTGCGTCGAGGCGCGCCTCAAAATTCTCCTCTCCTTCGCTCCACAACTCATTTCGTTCCACCGGCAATGCCCGTTCAATGGACTCAATCCAGCCGAACAACTGTTGGATGTTTTCCCGCGTCTTTGCGGCATATTCGCGCCGGTTGGCCTCGACCGACATCCACTGCCGGAAAGTTTTCTCGATCGGATGGTCGGAACTGTCAAATGGATTCGACGCCGCTCCCGGTGCGAGAATTCCCGCGTGCCCCGTAAACAAATGCTCAAATCCGAGGTCCACGCTGAATTGCCCGTCGCTGGCCGAAGCGCCGTCATCGTACTCCGGCCCGCGGCAAATAATTTCCATCGGTTGCGGCCCCTGCTTCCATTTCAGGGTTTCGCTCTCAAATGTCCACAAGTCCCACTGCGCTTCCACAATGTACGCCGTGTCTTGGTGAATATGCTGCGCCGCAATCGCCGCCACTTCCGGCGCGCCGAAAGTTCCCTCGCGAAAATCCCACTCGGACACCGGCGTTTCGGTCGGATCGATTGCCTGAATCACCAGGTTGTCGAAGCTGTTTCGCGCCGCGGAAAGCGGCACAGTTGCCAGAAATCGCACGAACTGCGCAACCATCGATTCGCGCGAAAATTCCCGCGTCCAAATACGTAAGTAAGCCCGGTTTGCCATGGAAGGGGAATTATACAGGGCGCTCAGTGGCACAGCCACTTTTGGCTTCCGTCGGTAGCGGGTCAGTTTGCGTTAAGGCCACTTACCAGTTAGCCTTGAGCTTGAAGCGCAGCCTTTAAACTGATACGACTTAAGCCTATCGTGCGGATGGGTCCTCATGCCAGCATTGGCGCGAGGTTGTGAACGCCGGAACGTTGAAACCCGATGCAATCCATCCACACCATACTGGGCTGGGACCAAACCTTTACAATCGTCCTCTTGCGGCGCAGGCGGTAGCGGCATCCAACCGTTAGTACGCCGAATCGAGGGTACTTTGTTGCGTCACTCTTATTTTCTAGCGCTCTTACTGCTGTTGAGCCCGATCGTCGATCTTGCTCGGGAGACGCCCGGCGCCGATTCTCCGGCCTTCACAACCGTACCAGAGCTTAGCGCTGGATTCGATCTCCTCTACCGGCAGAGATTCGCGGAAGCACGTGAAACTTTCGCCAGCTGGGAATCGCGCAATCCGGAACAGCCGTTTGGTCAAGTGGCCATCGCCGCCGGCTATCTCTTTGAGGAGCTATCCCGCCAAGGCGTACTGACCAGCGATTTTTTCCTGAACGAAAAGAGATTCCTCAGCGGGATTGAGGGTAGCCCGGACCCGGAGCGGATGAGCCATTTTCGCGATGCTGTGGCTCGCGCCTGCGAGCTCGCCAGGGAGCGCCAGAAAACAAATCCTAAGGATGGAGAAGCGCTTCTTGCGCTGACGCTGGCCGCGGGAATGGAGTCGGACGCAGAATCGATTCTACTGAAGAAGCATCTCGCTGCCTTGAAGAGTATAAAAAAGGCCAATGGATATGCGAAGGAATTGCTGGCGCAGTATCCGGACGCGACAGACGCCTACGTCGCCACCGGTATCGCAAATTACGTTATCGGATCACAGAGCGGCGGTACGCGCTTCGCGCTCTGGTTTGGTGGAATCCACGGTGACAAAAAGCTCGGCATGGAACAGGTCGCCAGGACCGTAGAAAACGGGCGCTATCTCCGGCCGTACGCCAAAATTATCCTGGCCCTCGCCGCACGCCGTGAAAAGCAGGACGCCCTGGCGCAAAGATTGTTCCGCGAATTGAGCGAGCAGTATCCGGATAATCAGCAATTCGCTGCGGAATATGCCAAAGCCAAGACCGTGCCTTCTGGTGACTGATTGCGGGACCGTTTGATTTTCATGCGGGCTGTCAGATTTACGAAGCGGGAACTGCCTAGCTGTTTTGGTGCGGCGCAGCTTTGCTGAACTCCGCGGTAATTTCCTGCAGCCGTTTGCGCAACGATTCTCCAACATTCGAAAAAACATCCGCGCAGGCGGCCCGCAACTTTTCTTCAGCGGATGCGGAAAGCCCGGAAACCACGTCGCGTGACTGATGGTCTAGCTTGGCAACCGTGGTCAGCAACCAGGTATTTGAGACATTGTCCAACCGCGTCTTGAAATCGCCCGTAGCCGCGCCGCTTAGATCGGCCATTGACGCGCGCATTTCTTCCTGTTGTTTCTCGGTCATGGCTTTCCACGATTCCCACAGCGGCACAAATCCATCATTAATTTTTTCCTGCGCCTCACGCACTCCAATTTCAAGAGCCGTGGCCATGCCCGCCTGAAAGCGCTTCAAGAAGCTTTCCTGCTCTTCGGTCAAGCGTTGCGCAAGTGATTCCCGCGAAGCCGCGAATTGTTGATTCGACTGTGCGGCGGTCTGCGCCACCGCTTCCTCAAATCCGTGCAATTCCTGCTGCGCGTGGCGCTGAATCTCGTCCATGAACGCCGCGGTCGTGGTATCCGCTGCTTCCGCAAACAGTTCGCGTGCGCGATCAAACGATTCGCGGACCACTTCTTTCATCTGGTTCTGCGTGTGGCCCACAAAATTGCGGCTGGCATGATCAATCTCGGCGGCAAACTCCGCGGAAACTTCACCCGCGCGCTCGCGCAGTTGATGTCCGCCCTGCTCCACCATCTTGTCCGTCAGGCCGTTGAGCTGCGTCTGCACTTTCTTTTCGTACCACTCCGCAGTCTTGTAAATTTCTTCACCCGCACCGTGACGGATATCGCCGGCCTTGCTTTCAAGCTCGGCAAGATTGCGTCCAATGACGCCCTGCGAAGCCTCTTGCAGCAATTGTTCGACGCCGCCAAGATTCTCCCTGAATCGCGCCAATGATTCCGCGAAGGCTTCATCCGCCGCGCTTCGAATCCGTTCCTGCTGCAGCGACAGTGAAGCATCCAGCAGTGATCGCCCGCCCGCCATCCGGCTGATCGCTTCATTGGTGCGCTCGATATGGGGTTCCGCCAGGGTGCGGACCTGTTGGTCGAATTTTCTTACCGCGTCCTGGCTGGCCTCGTTGAACGATTGGCGAATGCGCGTATTCAAATCATCGAACAGCGTTTCGCTCCGCCGGTGCAGTTCATTGCGATGCAGCGATAGTACATCGTCCAGTTGCGATTGAAATCCTTGCAGCGCGTATTGTTGCGCCGTCCCCAGCCGCTCGGAATATTGATCGAGTTGCGACGCCGTGGCTCCGGCCCGCGCGACGGAATGCTCGAGCAACGCCGCGTTTTCCTGCAACTTGCCGAGTATCTCGGCGCGAAGCCCTGTGACCCGCTCATCGGTTTCCGCCGCGATCTTCGTTGCCGCCTCACGCAAAGCCGCCATTCGCTGCTGCAGTTCGCTGTCGAATTGCTCCTGAGTTTGCGTACGCAGTTCAGCGGCGCTCTGCTTCGCTGTGTGCGCCGCGCCCTCTTTCAATTTCGCCACTGCGGACTCGACAAACTCCTGGATCTGCGTTTGTGCCAGCTTTACTTGTTCCGTCAGACGCGCTTCGATTTCGGACTGTACATTTGCTGCGGCATCGGTCAGTTGTTGTTGCGCCGCGCCTGCTGTCACATTCAGCTTTTCCTGCTGCGCGCTGAACGCTTCTTCCTGCTTGCGCACCCGGCTGTCCAGCACCGCTGAAGTCACTGACGCCTGCTCGGCAATTCGCCGCTCCAGCTCTTGCGATTGCGCCACGATCCGCCGCGCCACTTCTTCGGCTTCGCGGCACAGTTGTTGTACGCGTTCCGTGATCCCGGCGGCATGTCGCTCATGCAGCGTGTGCTGCTCCGCGCCGGCTTTCGATATCGCTGCCGTCACTTCGCGCGTCAACTGCCCCAAATGCGGCGCCAGCCACTTCGGCAATTCATCTTGCAGCGCTTTTGTTGCCGCGCTGTGGACCGCCCGGCTGCGTTCGTCGCTTTCCTGCTGAATTCTTTCTACGGCGCGTCCCGATTCCGCCGAAATGTCCGATTGCGCCGCCGTGAATTTCTGCTGCCATTTTTCCGACACGATCTGATGTTCGCGGGCCACCGCTTGCGCAGCAGCTTCTCGCGCAGCAGCGCTGATTTGCTGTTTCGCGTCGGCGATCAAGCGGGCCACCTGCCGCGCCAGTTGCAGCGAAGCATCCGTAGTGCTGGTTGGCGGCGGCAGGACGTGCAGCGTGTCGGTTCCAATTGCTGGAGGTCCGATTGCCGGTGCCGGAAGCTCCGCTTCCATGGAGGACTGCGTGTCCGCAAATTTCTCCGGAGGTTTACCGGCCAGCGGCAGAATGATGTCCTGTTCTTTTGCCGCGTAACTTCTCGTGCCCGCCGTCAACGCAAAATTGCCCCAGTCCTCCGGCGGAAACCCGATGCCCCAAACATTACCTGGAAGCTCCAGCTCCAGCGCCACTTGAAACAGTTGCCGCACCGTCCGCGGCCGCTGAATCCACGCCACGCGACCGCGCACTTGCCGCGGCGGCTGTCCAGCCTCGGCGTGCGGAATCTCCAGCGTCACCCACATGTTCTTCAATACGTAGTGCTTCGATTGGTAGCGGCAGCCGTGGCAATTGATAATCAGGCTTGAGGTGCGCTCCGCGAACGGGCGTCCCAGCGCATCCACGCCGCTTACCACCAGCGGCACTGCCTGCACAATTCGCGAACTACGCCGCTTGCGCAGTTCTTCGCCCGCATTCATAGCGTTTTCTTGCACCATATCCATTGGATCGTCGGCACGATCTTTGCCAAACTCTTCCATGTCCCGACGCTTTATCCCTTGCTTATCTAGTCTGTTTTGCTCTGCTTAATGGGGTTCCGTTTTCGGCGCATCGGTTTGCGCTTGCGGACGCTTCCCAGTAAGGAAATCCCATATCTCTTTCGCCACCCAAATCGGGCCAACCAGTAAATAAACCGGCCCTTGGAAAAAGGCGGGATGATTTCCTTCCAATTTATGTCCCAACAACAGCAGCACCCAGCCGCCGACAAAAAACGAACCGCCCCAGATCCACTTCATGAAGAGGAGCAGCACAATCCCCGCAAAAATCAGCGGGATGCCAATTCCGTGTAGAAGTTTATTCCACACTGAAGTGTGCTCGTGATCGTACTGCGCCATGTAGTGCGCCAGATCCGGCATAGCGCACCTCCTTGTGATGGGAAACTCACTGCAGAATTGTGACTCTATAACGAAAAAACTAAAATGGCCAGTCTGGGCTAGGAGTACCACCGTCTCAGCCTAGTACGCATTAGGCCGTCTCTGACGGGTGTGACGCCAGGGTCCGACCCGCTCTCCGCCGGCTTTAGATACGCGTTGCAACTGATAATGCTTGGCAAGGTAGCAACGCTTGGCGCGTGTCACCAATGCCAGAGCCAGATCGCCGCCGTCACTACACACCCGGTAAATACCGCCTGGATTCCCCATCCGAGCCAAAAGAACAGTCTGTTCAGCCAGCGCATGGACAACAGCGCCAGCAGCAGCACGAGCGTTTCGCACGCCAGCACAAAAAGTTACTCGCGGCGATTCGCTTCCACCGTCGCCAATCCTTGCCGCATGTCCTGGTGCAGAAGCCCGGCAATAGCTACAATCAGCAGCTCCGCAGCTCCACCGGCCAGCACTATGCTGCCCGCCTCGCCACGTCGCCGCAATATTGGCGCCATGATTCCGGCAAAAATGCCGAGAAAGAAAAATTCGATCGTAACTAACCTCACACTAACTCGACGATCTGCAAGGTCACCGGGCCGCAAGACTACGCCTACAAATCCCGCCGCCCTTCCATCGCTTTCATCATCGTAACCTCATCCGCATACTCCAGGTCCGCGCCCACTGGGATTCCGACGCCGATTCGCGTAACCCGCACCCCCAGCGGCTTCAGCAGTTTCGACAAATACATCGCCGTAGCCTCTCCCTCCGCCGTGGGATTGGTCGCAATGATGATTTCTTCGACAGCGCCGCCCTTCAGGCGCTCGATTAACTGCTTGATTTTTAGCTGGTCCGGCCCGCGCCCCTGTAGCGGCGCCAGCGATCCGCCCAGCACGTGGTACATCCCGCTGTACATCCGCGTCTTTTCAATGGCCATGATGTTGTGCGGTTCTTCCACCACGCAAATGATTCGCTTGTTGCGGTTTGCGCCGGTGCAATACAGGCAGGGATCGGCGTCGGTAATATTTCCGCACACCGTGCACTCGCGAATATTCGCCTTGGCGTCGCGAATCGCATCCGCCAGCGCCAGCGCATCTTCCGCAGGCAACCGCAGCAAATGAAACGCCAGCCGTTGCGCCGTTTTCTGGCCAATTCCGGGAAGGTGTTTTAGTTCATCGATTAATCGTTCAACAGGAGCGGCAAAATCTGGCATGCCTCTGTGTAGCACAACGCTGTGCAGGCGCGCAAACCAACGCCGCCCGGCATCCGCCAAGTCTTTTCCTCCCAATCGAGTATTGACAAGTGTGGTATGATATGAATTGTTTATTTCTGCCTGCGAATTCCCATCCCGCTCTGCCGCCTTCGTCCCCGATTGCCCGCTTAGTTTCCTCAATTCCCCCCTAACCCAGTTGGGTTTATAGGTTTGCACCATTGGGTTCGAGAAAAAAGGTATCTCCCCTATTTCAAGTACTTTAGAACACTTGAAGACAAAAAACCGGGGTGGGCGGGCATAGCAGCGCGGCACTGCCGCGACGCTGCTCCCAGTAGGCTGTGTCAAACTGCCCACAGCCAACCAACCCGGCCTCTCTCAAGTCCTTATTTTTCAACACGCCTTTTCCGGGTCGCCGCATGCACTTCCCATCCGCGTCCTTGGGAGGTTTCAGGCCATGTCCACAAAACAGCGCCCAGAACACGAAGAACGCGAACTCACAAAAGCCGTCAGCATGGATTCGGCCATCGTCGCCATCACCTGCGCGTCTCTCTTGTACGCAGTCTCCTGGATCATGGGCTGCTCCACTGCTCCCACGGCAAAAAGCGGGGGCGGCAAAAAAATCAGCCATTCGACGCAGTTAGTGCACGAGACCGAGGAAGTCAAGAGCGGACCCGCGATTTCGGGGCGCAAACTTACCGTCGAGAGAATGGCGCAACGCGCCGCAACTTCCCTGCAATATTCCAACGAAGAATATGGCGTCGCATTCGACGCGCCGAAAGGCTACCTTCTGCGCGAAGGTGAACTGCCGGAAATGGATCGCGGCCTCGGCTATCTCGGCCCGATTCCCATGCACTTCGCGGTGCCCGGCGGCGTGCGCCTCGCCACCGTCGAGCCGCCGCAGGGCCTGCACCTTGGAACGAATTTCGTAAACGAGTTTTTTACGGTGAGTGGGCTCTATGGTTCGGCCGAAGCAGTCTGCGCCGATTTCAACATTTCTGCCGAATCGCGCGGCGCTCCCGTCACGCGCACTGTCGACGGCATCGCCTTCCACGGATTCGCAGAACACTCCGCCGCCAGCATGCATCAGTACAGCGGCATCTACTTGCATGCGTTCGCGAACGACACCTGCTACGAAATCGGCTACGGCGTAGCCACCGCAGGCTCCAACCCGTCAACAAGCTCTAGCACTCTAAAAAATATCAACGAAGACAATCTCCTCCACAAACTGGAAAGGTTTCTGGAAAACGTTCACATCAACCAGCCAGACTTCGAGCGCATCACCACCACCGCCGACTAAAAGTTTTTGTAGCGGCCGCCTTCCGAGCCGGCCGTTTTGGAGTGCGGCAGCCCACGGCAGAAAATTCTTTTCGGAATTCTAGGAGGTGCGTTTAAAACAATCCGGGAATTTTCATTCCGGGCATTCCGGGGATACTTCCAGTGAGGGACTTCATCTGATTCGCGAGTTCGTCGTCCACGCGGCGCGACGCTTCATTCACCGCCGCGCGAACCAAATCCTGCAACATTTCCTGATCTTTCGACGCAAAAACTTCCGGTTCAATGCGCACTTCCAGAACCTGCTTCTGGCCGTTCATCTTCACCGTGACCATACCGCCGCCCGCAGAAGCCTCGATCGCCACTGTGTTCACCTGGCGCTGCAGGTCTTCCTGAACCTGCCGCAACCGGGACAACATTTGCTGAAGCGCATTGACTTCCATCACGAGACCTCTTCGCGCCGCTTCACTTCAGAAATCTTTCCGCCGAAGCGTTGCAACATGGATCGCACCATCGGATCACGCTCAAACTTTTCACGCAATTCCTTGGTGCCGGACGCCGCTTGCGACGCACACACGGCCGTCGTTGCAACCGATTCTATCTTAGCACATACGCGCACCGGGCGATTCAGCACTTTGCCCGAAGCAGCACGGATTTTTTCCAACGAGTCGCGTCCGTCCACCATTTCCGCGAACGCGCGTTTCTCCGTCGCAAAAAATATTCGCAGTTCCGCGCCTTCCAGTTCCCAGCGATGCGCGTGCTCCAGCAATTCGCCCAGAAATTTTTGCTGCGCCTGAATCGTGCCGCGAATTTCTGCCACCTGCTCTTCCGCCAAACCGTTTGCCGCCACGCGATTAATGAATTGCGGCTGCGATTCAGCAATGTTCGCGGCCGATTGCGATTTCGCATCAGAAATCTCAAACGCAGCTTCGCGCTCCGCGGCCTTCTCATCCGCAATGATTGGTTTTGCCCCAGCAACACTTTGAATCACCGCGGCATTTGGGTGCCCCAACGTCGGGTTTAGAGGGTGGGGCTTCTCTGAAGGCATTGCGCTCCTAATGGCGCTCCTCGCATCTGTGAAAGTTTCAGGCCGCTTGCTCCATGCGGGAGGATTAAAAGCAACCGGTGTCACGACCGAACTGGTCGCAGGATTCGCAGCGGAACTATTCGGAGCGGCTGTAAGCGACGCGCCCGCCACGGCAATTGCAGCGTTGGCGATTTCCTTCTCGTTGGACCAGGCAGGCGTCGCTGCGGGGAGCGCGCTGGCCCGCGCGGTAGAACTTTTTGCCCCGCCGCTGTTGCCGCTGGCATCGCCCAAATCGGCCAGCAATTCCTCAAGCGGCGCCAAGCGCCCGGCATGAATCAATCGCAGCAAACCCATTTCCAGATGCACGCGAGGATCAGGTTTGCGCCGCAGATCATCGTCGGTCTGCAGCAAAATGTTGAAAAATCGCGTGAGATCTTCTTCGCTGAATTGCGCAGCGGCTTTCGCAAGCGCAGGCCGCTGGTCCGGTGTCGCCGCGATTAAATCCGAATCCGCACCGCATACGCGAGCAATCAAAAGATTGCGCATGTGACGGATTGCTTCGCGGCAGAAGTGCTGCAGGTTGCGGCCTTCTTTTTGAAACGTGTGCACCAACCCCAGCGCGCGGTCTGCCGATCCTGTGGCGATTGCTCCCACCAACTCATTTAGCGCATCTTCCGGCACCACTCCCAATAATTCGCGCACTTCCTTGTCCGGAATATTGTCGCCGCAATACGCGCGTGCCTGTTCGAGCAGCGATAACGCGTCACGCATGCTGCCCTCGGCCATGCGCGCAATCACCGCAACGGCTCCATCGGCGATGGTCAGATTTTCTTCTTTCGCGATAAATTTAATTCTGTCGGCGATTTCGTTGAAGGTCAGCGCGCGAAAATGAAAATGCTGCGAGCGCGAACGAATCGTGTCTTCCAGATCTTCCGGCTGCGTAGTGGCCATCACGAAAATAACGCGATCCGGAGGTTCCTCCAGCGTCTTCAGCAAAGCGTTGGATGCTTCGCCGGTCAGCATGTGCGCTTCATCGAGAATCACGACTTTGCTGCGCGATGCCGCCGGCGCGTAGCGCACCATCTCACGCAACTCGCGAATCTGATCGATGCCGCGATTGGATGCCGCGTCGATTTCAATCACGTCCAGCGAACTTCCCGCCGCAATCTCCTTGCACGAATCGCAAACGCCGCACGGTTCCGCTGTCGGCCCGTCCACGCAATTCATCGCTTTCGCCAAAATGCGGGCAGCCGTTGTCTTGCCGACACCACGCGCGCCGGAAAAAATATACGCATGCGCCACGCGGCCGTTCTTGATGGCGTTGGCCAGCGTTCCCGTAACATGCTCTTGCCCAACTAAATCTTTAAATGTTTGCGGACGCCACTTGCGTGCAATGACTTGATAGCTCATGCCTTTTTTTCCATAGAGGAGAGTCTCGCACGACGCAACGCCGGAGAAAAGTTTTAAGTTTTGTCTTTGCAACGGATTCAAGGAAGAATCAAGCGTTGTCTGCAAGAGAATTGGGAATCCGCATGGCTACTGGCCGCTGGCTGCCGATCACTTCTCTTCGGCGCGAGGAACTTCGGGTGATCTGGGGCACACGAGGCAATCCCGGTACCGTTGCTCCCTTCCGGGCCTGGCGGGGTTCGCGGGACCTCGTTGCACAGAGCCCGAAGTTCCACGCTCCGGCAGTCGTTCAGCACGACTGCTTGGAAAATTGTAGCACAGCAATTCGGAGCGGCAATTGGCGCGCTTCGCGCAAATTATTTTGCGGTCTTAGAGTCCGGCGGAATTACTTCGGACGGATTGACCCAGTTTACCTTGAACGGACCAATGGCGTTCACCTGGACGATGGTTGCGGTCTTGCTCAATGCGTAGTGCCGCATTTCTTTGGGCATGCTTATGAAGTTGCCGGGCTTCATCGTCTCCAATTTCGCCTCATCGTACTTGTCTCCCATGCCGACTTGAAAAGTTCCTTCGAGCACCGTCACGTTTTCGTCGGTAGGATGCCAGTGGGCAGGGATAACTGTTCCTGCTGCGCAGCGGAACCTCACAGTAAACGCTGCGCCCTCGGCCGATGGATCGCCTGCCACCTGAGCCAAATCGCAGCCCTTCATGATTGGATTCCACTTCAAATCGGCCGAGCGCACGATTCCGGGACCGACGGCGGCGCTTTTCTCCTGAGGGTATACGTAGCCCACGCCCAGGCTGGCTGCCGCAAGAGCGCACACAATTTCCGAGCGGTTGAACTTCATCTTTCTCCTCCGTTGTAAGAGCGAATCTCTAAAGACGAACCCGAATTTCAGGCGAAGATACTCTTTCCAACGCATTTGGGCAAGCGGGAAGCGTGAGTCTTGCGGAAAGGGCCACCGGTTTGCCTTCTGGACAAACTGCTCGGAAAGCGCGTGAAACCTGGCGCGAAATCGAGTACGCTCTTTGCGGACGGAGTTCCTCCCCGTCCGCCTGGCAATTGCCGCAGCTTTTGCCGGGTCCGCGCGCCAGCGCAGCACCACGAGGCCTCGCCTCGGTGCCGCTCCACGTTACGGAGCACGCGCCTGCATTCAGAGCAGGCAGGAGGATCACTCAATGAAAATTGCAGCTCGATGGATGTTCGCAGTCGCTCTCTTGTCTGTTACAGCTTCCTTTTCTCAGGCCGAACCACGCCAGATCATGCAAGGCACTCAGATGCACTTGAAGCTTCTGACCGACATCAGTACATCCTTGTCACGAAATGGTGATGGCTTTATCGCGGTGACCACCGAACCGGTGATGATCGGCAACCAGATGCTCTTGCCCGCAGGCACGCGCATTCGCGGCATAGTAACCAGCATAAGTCGCGCCCATCACTTCGCGCTCCTCCGCGGCGAAGCTTATTTGAACTTGTCATTTCGCTCGGTGGAAATCGACAGCAGGCTGATTCCAGTTCAAATGAGCATTATCGCGATTTCCAAACCGTCGACCGAAGGCGAAGGCAGCCGTCGCAAGGACGTTACCGTGACTGAAGGCCAGCTGCTGCAAGAAACGCACGACATCAAGGGCAGCATTATTGCCGGCACGATCGGCACCGGCGGAGCAACTGTGATTGGTAAACTTGCCAGCCACGCAGCGGCCGGCTTTGGCATCGGACTCGCCGGCAGCGCAATTTACGTTGCTCAGCGCAAAGGCAGGGAAGTGGTGCTGCCCTCGGACACCGGCTTTCTGGTGCGCATGGATAACACCATTAATGTTCCCGGCACGATCGCGTCAACGGGTTCAGTCAACGGCAGTCGCTAGACGTTGAGCTAATACTTGTCGCGAATATTTGTACTGGCTGGTTTTGAGAGTGGCACACAACGAACAGATCATCGTCATTCCGAACGGAGTCCGCGCAGTGAGGAATCTCTCTTTGTTCTTAGACTCGAAGAAAGAGAGATTCCCGGCTGCGCTCGGAATGACGAAAAAAACACGGCCGGAATGACGAAACAATACAGCGCCAGCAACGGGACGATTGCAATCCCCGCTTCAATTACTTCTTCGGGAAATTCTCGTTCGCTTTCACTTCTTCGATTTGTTTGGTGTGACGCTCGCTGTGCGCTGCGATCAGCAGAATAAACTCGTACGCGTCCCACTTCCCGCCCATGGGATTCTCCGCCGCGTGCCCTCTCAAGTCCGGCGTTTTCTTGAGGAATTCTTCGGTAGTTGCGCGGCTTTCCACAAAATGCTTGAGCGAGCCTTCCGGTGAACCGAACCGGTTGGTCGGCTTCAACGGGTCAGGAGCTTGGACCTTATTGGTGCGGTCAGGCACCATAGCCAAAATACCCGCATCGATCTTGGCGATGTCGCGGTCCGGCGCGGCCGGAGCTTTCATCACGTTCTCGGCGACCATACCGCGAATGTAATCTTCCGCCGCCGCAATGTGCTCCGCGCATTCCGCGATGGACCATTTGTCCGGAGCGGCTTTGAAGTTCCATTGCGCTTCGGATAGTCCCTTGGTAGCGTCCAGCACGCCCTTCTTGCTGGATTGCAAAACCGCCAGCGCCCTTTCCTTATCTGCGAGCGTTGCGTCTTGTGCACGCACGCCCGTCGCGGCTGCAAACGCCAGCGCAGCGCCCAGCATAACCAGCAGCCATCTCCGTCGCATCATGACCGTTTTTCCTTTCGTTGCTTCACTGGCGCCCCGCCGCAGCCGAGCGCTGCGAAATCTCCTCGGTCGTCAGCGCTTCCAGATGACTTGCAATATACCAGTGATTTCCCCAGCTATCGAGAAGTGATCCGGAGCGGTCGCCGTACGCCTGGTCGGCCATCGGTTGCAACTCCTTGCAACCGTTAGCCAGCCCACGCGCAAAAACTGCGTCGCAGTTTTCCACGTAGTAATGCTGCGCCACGGCCCGTGGTCCCCACGGCGCGCGGCCTTCGCTCAATTCCACGACAGTGTCGCCAATCCGGACTTTCGCATGCTGAATCGTACTGTTGCCACTGGCTTCCTTCTGGATCACGTCCGCGCCAAATGCCTTTTCGAGAAAATCGAGAAAGCGCCCGGCGTCCTTCACGCTAAAGTACGTATTGAGGTCCTGCAAAATTTCAGGCCGGTAGCTTTTTCCTATGGTGTGCGTTGCGATGAACCAGAAGTTCCCCGCAGGATCGCGCACGCCAGCCTCCCGGTCGCCATAATCCCGGTTCGCCGGTTCGCACAGCGAGATCCCGCCGGCCTTCAGCGCGCGCGCGTAGACCTCATCCGAATTCTTCACGTAATAATGCAATCCGGCGGGCATAGAGCTCCATCCGGGGCCAGCGTCTGCGAACTCGATGATCGAGTCGCCGATCCGCGCCTCGCCATGCTTGATGTTTCCGGCTGCGTCAGATGCCACGAACTTCTCGGTGGCTACAAAGGCGTTCCTGATGAACTCAAGGAAGTTCTTTGCCCCGTCTACGATGAGATAGGGAGTCAGACTCCGAAATCCTTCTGGAATTGCGCTCTTTGCTTTGGCCATGTGGTCCTCCTGTCAGGGCTGCTGTCTGGACGCATTCTGCCGTGTTCTACGTCGCTGCGTATTGTAAAAAATTTACCTGGACGTCTGGCGCATCACCCTATGGGCAGGTGATTGTGGTGGCGGGGAAAATCCTTGTAGTTCGCCAGATACTTGGAAGGATTGATGCCTGAAAACGCCTGGAAGTCGTGGATGAAGTGCGCTTGATCGAAGTAGCCGCAGTCGAGAGCCGTGTCAGTCCAGTTTATCGGCCGCCCGTCGGTAATTCTGTTCAGAACTGCCTGGAATCTGCGCACTCGGCAAAAAAGTTTCGGGGTCATGCCCACATGCCGTTTGAACAATTCGATGAATCGCCGCGAGCTGAACCCGGTTTTGTCCGCGACTGCGGTGACCCTGCTGGTCGCAGGCTCAGCTAGGAAGTTTTCGACGGCAAACTCCACGACAGGCTGGCCTTCGAGCATTCCTGCGGCGCGCTCCAGCAGCGCCAGCTCTACCACCCGAAGCTTTGCTGCGGGGTTTCTCGCAGCGAGTGCGCGTTCCCGCAGCTCGCGAGCAAGACGTCCCCATAGATCTTCCAGTTCAACATGCTGGTTGTGCAGTTCATCGCTCGGCAATTTCAAAAAGGGGCTTGCGCCTGCCGGACGAAAGGAAACGCCGATGACGCAGGTCTGTTCGTCCGTATCAATGACAAAGCTCTTGGTATGCGGTCCGCTCACGCTGCATCCACTCAGCTTGCGCACTTTGTTCACATCATCCGCGTCGTAGAGGCGTGTTTCATCCTCTTCCAGATTGATAATCAGGCTGATACACCCGTCCGGCATGAGGCGTTCTTTCTGGTGAAGTCTCGGAGGATGTTCGTAGTACCAGAGCAGTTCCACGAAGCGGGAAAGAGGCGGCCCGGGCTTGACGTGCAGATTGGGCATTTCATCCCGATTTTACTCTCGGACAGGCACTCCAGCCACCGAGTTTTCGCTTCATGAGCGCAGCGTGAGGTCGTTGAATGAATTTCCTCAATCTGTTCTATCAGTTCTTTCGATTGACGCTGTTCCCGCCGTCGCGATACTCTTTTTCCGCATGATGTCACGTCGTCCGCTCTGCTGCTTACCTCAAGCGTTTACGCCAAACCATTCCGAGGAGATTCATGTCCACCGAATTGCGTAATTTTTTGTCGCTCTCATATGACGAGCTCGAACAGCTGAATTTGAAGGCCAAGGAGCAGCGCAAGAATCGCGTCGCGGCACACAAGATACAGGAAGACCGCATCAAGTACCTTAGCGATGAGAAGCGCATCAAGGCGGTCACGGTATTGTTCAGTGACCTGGAAGGCCGCCTGCACATGCTGGATTACGACAAGAAGTTTCTCATCAAGAGTTGGGACAATTTGACGTTCGACGGCTCCTCGATCCGTGGATTTACAGCGCAGCGCGAAAGCGATTTGCGGCTGGAGATGGACTGGGGTGCGTTTTACTGGGGTCCATCCGATGTGTTTGGCTCCGGCAAGGTTTTGGTCTTCGGCGAAGTGATTGATAAAGACGGCTCGCCCTATTCCGCCGACATTCGCGGCTTACTGAAGGGCTATGCGGAAAGGTTGCACAAAGATGAGGACTACACGCTCAACGCGGCAAACGAAATCGAAGGATTTCTGTTTCAGGGGCCGGATGCGGAACGCCACTACAACGAAACGCGTAAATTCGAATACGTAAATACCGGCGGGTATTACCACTCGCTGCCGGGCGATCTGCTGCGTACATTTATTGATACTACGGCGGAAGTGCAGCGCTCGATGGGCTTTCAGAACGAAAAAGATCACCCGGAAGTCGCGCCGTCACAATTTGAAATCAACTACGGATACGGCGAAGTGGTGGCAGCGGCGGACCAGATTCAACTCTACAAATTGATTTGCCGTCAGGTGGCGACGCGCATGGGCTTGACTGCGTGCTTTCTGCCAAAGCCGGTGGTCGGTGTGAACGGCAACGGCATGCACACCAACGTTTCCATTTCGAAGGGCGGCAAGAATCTTTTCTGGGATCCCAAAGGCGAGGAAAAGCTCAGCAAGATGGGCTGGAGCTTCACCGACAAGATCCTCACACACGCCAACGATATTTGCCTGCTGCTGAATTCCAGCGTCAATGCGTACCGCCGGCTTGACCCGCACTTCGAAGCGCCAAACCAGATCAAGGCTTCGCCAGTGGATCGCGGTTCGATGATTCGCATCCCGATCGGCAACGAAAAGAGTTCGCGCGTGGAAGTGCGCTCGGTTGCGCCGGATGCCAATCCGTATCTGGTGATGTATTCGATTTTCAAATCGGGGCTGGACGGCGACACCGCGAAAATCAAGAACCTGCGGCAGGCGGAGCGGTATCTGCCGGACAACATTTACACCGCTCTGGACAATTTCGAGAAGGCCGCCTGGACGACCAAGCTCCTGGGCGCCGACGTGAAGGCTCGGTTTGCGGACCTGAAACGCGCCTCCGCCGACCGCTGCCCGCGCGCGCTGGGCACCTTCGTGAAGGCGCCGGAAGTGCAATACCACCATGAGGTTTACAACCAGTTCCTCTGGAACCTCTTTTAGACTCAGCTGAACTCCAAAGGATCCCGAGAATTTCGGTTTTGCCGAGGCACGGCGGCCAGCCGTGCCTTGATGTGTCTCTGGCCGCCCTTGGCCAGCGCTAACTGCGGTCGCTTGTCGTCACTTGTCAGCGCCGATGTCGTGCCTTGTCGCTTGCGCGGCCCTTGTACGCCCCCTAAACTGAGCCCAATTCGCCGATCAATTCGGCACAATTTCAGTCAGTTTGGAGGAAATATGTTCAGCAGAACGGTAGTTCTGGCCCTCGTTCTCGCACTCGGTTTCACCCTGCAATCCGGCACCCAGCAGCCTGTCCCGGCGGCGCAAGAACCGCAAAAACCGACGGCTGTGCCCGATAGCGCGGCACCGGTGGCTGCAGCTGCGCCCGTGGCCGCAACCCCTGCTACGCTCGCCACCCCTGCGCACCCTGCGGTTGCGGAAGGCATGTCTACCCTGTATTTCTATCGTCCGCGTCTCTATCGCGGCAGCGGCGTGCGCATCGGACTCTTCGTAGATGGCACGATGGCCGTGAACCTGGTGAACGGCCGCTGGGGGTCGATCCAGGTTTCTGCCGGGCACCACATCATCAAGCCCAAGGACGACCAAAGTGGCATTGAGATTGATGCGGAACCGGGACAAAGCTACTACTTCCGCAGTGGCTGGGGAGAAACTGGCTTGTTTCACGGAGCCCACAAAAACATCATGATCGTGATGAAAGAGCAGGCCACTTACGAAATCAAGCAGCTTAAACCGCTGGACGATAAAGACCTGGTTTGGCCCGCTGCGTCCGGAGCAAGTGCAAAGAAATAGCACCAGCTGACAAAATACTTTGTAGAAGGAGTGAGCGCCGCTCGGATTAAAAATCCGGCGGCGCTTTTTGCGGATTCTGGCTGGGGGATAGTGGGTTCGCTGAAGTTTGTTTTCTGGATCGAGACTTCTTGCGCGCCAGCTTGAGCGACATGCAAACTCTGCTCCTCGCGTTACCTACTTTTCGCTCCGTGTTGCCTTTTTTGCCGGCTTGGCGAGCTTCCCGATGCGCCGGAAAAGTTTGCCGTAACGACTGATCTGGAACATGAATGCATGACGCGTGCGAAAATGCCAGATGCGGCAAGATTGTCCCTATCAGGCAGGCACTTAGGATCTCAGAAGGGTAGAAGAGGTTGAATCAGGGCAGGAACGCGTTCCAGTTTGATACACCTCAATCCGGTTTTGGAATCGCTCACGTATAATTGCAGTTTGTGATTGGGCTTTTAGTGATTTCAGGCGGACTTCGACAATGATTCTGCGAATGTTCGAATCTTGTCAGCTTCGATGACACGCTTCTCGGCGCCATGTTTCGCGGCGGCGAGCAGCGATTTGCCCAGTTCCTGCGTGGTGGAAACGTAGTTCGGCAAGAGGTATCTGGCTGCACTCAGTAATGGAGCGGTCAAGCTGTACATGATGCGATAACTATCTGTTTTAGACTTGATGCCATCGAGCGGCTGAATCATTGCCGGGCGGAACACGTACACTGCACGGAGCGGCATAGCCAGCAGCGCGTTTTCGGTTTTGCCTTTTACGCGTGCCCACATGGTGCTGCCGCGCTCACTACTGTCGGCTCCTCTGCCGGAGACAAAGACGAACGATATGCCTGGATTCATCTTCAAAAGCGTAGTCGCCGCAGCAATCGTGAATTCGTAAGTGATGCGCGTGTAATTTTCTTCCGTCGTTCCAGTGGAGGTTACGCCCAGACAATAGAGACAGGCGTTCAGCCCGGTCAGCTGGTTTTCGATGGGGGTGAAATCGAGAAACTTTTTGTGCACGATTTCGTGCACCTTTTCGTGGCTGGTTCCCGTTGGCGCGCGGATTATGGACACCACCTGCTCGACTTCCGGATCGCGCAGACATTCGCGTAACGCGCCTTGTCCCACCATTCCGCTCGCTCCGAAAATCACGATTCGCATCTTGCGTTCGCTTCCTCACCCAGTGAGCATTCTTACTGGTTCACCGAATTATCTCTTATTTGCTAAGATGCGACCATGAAACGACGCACATTGCTCCAATCCGTTCCCGCGGCGGCGTTGCTGCCGGCCGCCAACCTGCTGGCTTCAGAGGAAAAAATATTTGCCGCGCGAGCCGCGGATTCGGATTTGGTCTACGAACTCCGCGTTTACCACTGTTACGAAGGGAAACTTCCGGATTTGCTGAAGCGGTTCCGCGAGCACACTACAAAGATTTTTGAAAATCACGGCATGAAGAATGTTGCCTACTGGACGCCGATGGACGAACCGCAGAAATCGAACACGCTGATATACATTCTGGCGCATCCCAGCCGCGAGGCCGCTGCCGCGAACTGGAAAGCGTTCAGCGCGGATCCCCAATGGCAATCGGTGCAAAAGGCTTCCGAAGCCAACGGAAAGATTGTCGAGAAGGTGGATTCAACTTTCATGGTGATGACGGATTTCTCGCCGACGCTACGCTAAATTTCATTCCAGACAAATTGCAAAGGCCGGAGGGCTGGGATAGAGTACGGGCTCGCGATGAGTGAATGAAGCAATCGCCCGCGTCACGAGCCGACTGAAGCCGGATGATTTTCAATACTTGGGCTTACTACCTTTTCTTTCTCGTTCCCAGCGCAATTTTATTTCGTTTGAGCCCGCCGCGCTACCGGCCGTGGGTGATTGTTGCCGGTGGCAGCGCTTTTTTCCTTTACTTCTCTTACACCGAATTAGGCGGAATTATTCCCGCTGCTTGTCTCGGGATTTTTCTGTGGGAGTCCATTACCAGCCGGTTTTACCGCCCGAAATCGTGGTTCTGCTCGGTCGGAGTGGCGCAAGCGATTGTCCTGCTTTTTATTTTCAAATATTGGAACTTTTTCGCGGGATTGGTGTGGTTTCGTGCGCCGGAACAACATTATTGGGCGCATGCGTTTTTACCCCTGGGAATTTCGTTTTTCACCTTCGAATTCATCCACTACGCCACGGATCGCTACAAAGGCAAGACGGAAGCTGGGAACGTCGGTGAGTATCTGGCATTCATTTTGTTTTTTCCCACCATGGTGGCGGGTCCGATCAAGCGCTACCAGCAATTCTTGCCGAAATTGCGAGCCCAGCCTGCGCACTGGCTACACGACTGGCATCGTGGCGTGACGCGAATTCTGGCCGGCCTGGCGAAAAAATTCGCCATCGCGGACGTGATGACGGCCTACACCAATCATTTGAATCATGCGGACCTGGCCGTTGCCAACCGCGCAATCTTGCCGGTGTGGCTGCTGGCGTATGGAATCAAAATCTACACGGACTTTTCGGCTTACTCGGACATCGCGATTGGCTCGGCGCGGCTATTCGGGATTCCGATCCCAGAAAATTTTGACTGGCCGTATTTGCAGACCAACATTTCCATGTTCTGGCGACACTGGCATATGTCGCTCACCTCTTGGCTGACGGATTATGTGTTCATCCCACTGGGTGGGTCGCGTGTGAAACCGAGTCGGGTTTATGGAAATATTTTGATGACCATGCTGGTAAGCGGCATCTGGCACGGCGCGGGAGTAAATTTTGTGGTGTGGGGATTGTGGCACGGCGTTTTGCTCTCGATCCATCGGGCGTGGAGAGGGTTTAGGCCGCTGTCGCCAAATCCGCCGTGGTGGTCGCAATCGGCGGCGTGGCTGACGACATTCGTGATGGCGAATCTGGGCTGGGCGTTTTTCTGTATGGATGTGCATACGGCGCTCTTCTTTTTCAAACGATTGTTGCTGGGGTGATTCTATGAATATCGTAATGTGGACTGCGCAGTTGCTGGAATTTCTAGGCGGATCGCGCGACCAAGCGCCTGCAAGATTTCCACGTGTACCCGCGGCTCTGTTCTGGGGAATCTGGTGGGGAGCGCTTTCCATCGTGATTTATATTTTTTGCGGGCAGAGTTCGAAATTTATCTATATCGATTTCTGACTGGAGCGCGACGAAATGACGAACGGGAATTCGATAACACGAGGACAGTTTTGGGGCGCGGTGCTGGTGTGCGCCGCGATGGTGGCTTGCGCGAACGCGGTCGTGGGAACCGTGACGCAGCACAGTGTTTCTCGGCGGATTCTTGCGGATGCGAGGAGTGCGGGAGCTGCGCAGACAATCGCGCTGGGAAATTCGCTGGTGCGTTCGGGCTTCAATGCCGATGAGTTTGCGATGGCGCTGCGATCACAGGGCGTGCATAGCGCTGCATCGAATATGGCCATGGGAGCGTCCACTCCTCCTGAACATCTACTGTTGCTGCGAGCCGCATTGCGGGCTGACGATCGCGCGCAGCTCTTGCTGTATGGGTTTTATGATTTTCAGCTGACCGATGCGGTGTCGTTTAAGTTCAGCGATATGATCGGAAACCACGACTTGCTTTATTACGACGAACCGGAATTTGCGCGGCGCTACTACTCTATGAGCCGGTATGACGCGGCAGGTTTTGAAATTGCACAGCATTTTCCGCTGTTGGCAGAGCGCGGCGCGATCTGGGCGAAGGTGGAACGATTGCGGCGGGCGATTTCTCAACAGGGGATGCCCGGTCAGGCGACGAACCAGTTTGGCCGGGTTGCGGATTTCACGCTGCTGGAGGCGAACAGTCAGGAGGAGTTTGTGAAGCATTGCGAGCGCGCATCGCGGGAGCCGTTGAATGCCGCAGCCCAGGAAATCACTCGCGAGGCACAAGAACGCCATCTGCGCGTGGTGTTTGTGCTGATGCCACTGCCACCGAGGCATGTGCAAACGTTTTATGACACGGCTGCGTGGGAAGAGTATCAGGGGCATCTGCACGAGTTGCTTGCCAAACAGAACGTGACGGTGGTGGATGCCAGCACGTGGTTTCCCGACGCCAGTAAATTTGGCGATGCGCTGCACCTGAATGAAGAAGGCGCAAAGGAGTTTTCGCAACGGCTCGGCGCATTGTGCGGAAACGTGAATCAGCCGAATTCGTGTGGCGACTAGCTGCGTGGATTGCAGGAAATTTATCCAACCGCGGGTCATTTGTGTGTTCCTTGATGGTATAGTTCGCCGAAATTCATGTTTCGAGGGTTGAAAGCAGTAATGCATAACACTCGGAATTGCGCGAAGGAGTAAGACGAAATGAGAATCCGTGCCTTGCAGCATTGCATTGCCACACTTGCGCTGTCGCTGATGATGGGCGTGTCGGCTCTATCGATCGCCGCGCAAGGGAAGAACCCGTACGCAGGCGATGCCAAGGTGGCGAAACTCGGCGAATTTGAATTTCGCGCGAACTGCGCGTTCTGCCATGGACTGGGCGCGCATGGAGGAGGCCGCGGGCCCGATCTGACGCGCACTCCGAAGAAGCATGGCGATGCGGACGCGGAAATCTTCAATACCATCAACAACGGTGTGCCGGGAACGGCGATGCCGCCGAACGGCGCGACGCAGCAGGGCGTCGGGATGACCGAGGAAGAGATCTGGCAAGTGGTAACGTACATCCGAAGCGTGGAGAAGAAACCGGGAACTGTGAGTGGTGACGCGAGACACGGTCGCGAATTGTTTTACGGAAATGCAGGATGCGCGACCTGCCACATGTTCGACGGAAAAGGCGGAAGGCTCGGGCCCGATTTGACGGCTGCGGGAACTTCGCGTTCGACGGAATATTTGGTGGAGTCAATGCGAAATCCGAGCCGCAGGCTGGCGCAAGGCATTAGCGAGGCGATGAAAGAGTTTTCGGTGGAGTATGAAACGGTGGATGCGGTGACCAAGGACGGAACGAATTTGCGAGGGACGTTGCTGAACGAGGATAGCTTCACGATTCAGTTCATGGATACGCGCGAGCGGGTGCATTCATTGGACAAGGCTTCGTTGAAGTCGTTGCGGAAGTCGCGCGAATCGTTGATGCCAGCATATTACGAGAAAGGCCTGCCGGAAAAGGATTTGCAGGACCTGCTGGCGTTTCTGGTAAGTGGCGCGACAGGAGGTGGCAAGTGAGTGGCAAATTGATTCTGGGTTTGGGCTTGCTCACTGCCTTTGCCGCGGCCGCGGTTGCTCAGGTCACGCCGCAGCGATTGTTGAATGCCGGGCAAGAACCGCAGAACTGGCTGATGTACTCGGGGGATTACGAGGGACGACGATTTTCTTCGCTGCCGGAAATTAACGTTGCAAACGCGGAGAAGCTGGTTCCCAAGTGGGCTTACCAGACCATGGCTGGCGGAAAATTCGAAACAACGCCGTTGGTAGTGGACGGAATCATGTATGGAACCGGTCAGGACGATCGCGCGTTTGCACTGGATGCACGGACTGGCCGGCCGATCTGGCAATACCAAAGAGCGTTGCCGCAGGATATTCGTCCATGCTGCGGCCGCGTGAATCGTGGCCTGGCGATTTTGGGCGACAACCTTTTTATGGGCACGCTCGATTCGCACCTGATCGCGCTCGATTCGAAAACGGGAAACGTAATCTGGGACATTTCGGCGGTGGACTATACGAAGGGATACAGCTTTACGCTGGCGCCGCTGGTGATCAAGAACCTGGTGCTGGTCGGAGTCTCCGGCGGCGAATATGGAATTCGCGGATTCATTGACGCGTACGACGCGAACACCGGCAAACGAAAGTGGCGCTTCTACACGGTGCCTGCGCCGGGCGAGCCGGGAAGCGATTCGTGGGAAGGCGAATCGTGGAAGATCGGCGGATCGCCGGCATGGATTACAGGAACATACGACGTCGAGACGAATACCACTTTCTGGACGACGGGGAATCCTTCTCCGTCGAATCGCGGTGAAGGACGGGCGGGAGATAACCTGTATTCGAACTCGTTGCTAGCGCTCGATCCGGATACCGGAAAACTGAAATGGTATTTTCAGTTTACGCAGCACGATGAACACGACTACGACGCGACGCAAGTACCGGTGATGGTAAATGAAACTGGAAAGAAACTGATCCTGCAGGCGAACCGCAATGGATTTTTTTACGTAATCGACCGGACAAACGGCAAGCTGATTCACGCGGAATCCTACGCGAAGGTTTCCTGGACCAGGGAGAAGGATTCGAATGGGCGGCCGGTGCCTGCGAAGGAAGGATCGCCGACTCCGGACGGGAATCGAGTGTGTCCGGGAGCTGCGGGAGCGACGAACTGGATGTCGCCCACGTATGACCCACAGACGAAATTGTTTTATGTGACCGCGCGCGAGCAGTGCGACGTGTTCTCAACGGCGCCGCAACCATACGAAGCGGGGCACGCGTATTACGGATCGGCGTATTTTCCGAATGACGACGCGGCGCCATTTTATGGCGCTTTGCGCGCGATTGATCCCGATACTGGAAAAATAAAATGGGAGTGGAAGCATCCTTCGCCGACTTGGTCCGGAGTGTTGTCAACCGCGGGCGGAGTAGTGTTTACGGGTGATGCGGAAGGGAATTTTATTGCGCTGGATGCGGCAAGCGGAAAAGCGCTGTGGCATTTTCAATGTGGCGCGTCTGTCTATTCCTCGCCAATGACGTACGCGGTTGACGGAAAGCAGTATGTGGCGGTGGCGGCGGGAACGGCGTTGTTTACGTTTGGTTTGCCGTAAAGGCCTGTGAGCGCGAGACATCCGAACCGGTGCCTGACTGGCGCGTCAAAGAAATGTTTGAGCGAAAGATCATTGGATTCCAGCAAGACCAACAGAACGATTGGGTCGCAGGGCTTGAATGCGGCCACACGCGGCATATGCGCCACAATCCGCCGTGGGTAACCCGGCCGTGGGTCACCACGAGCGAAGGGCGTCAATCCCATCTTGGTATGACCGTAGTATGCAAGCAGTGCGAACAGGAGCGTGCTTCGAGCGCCGAAGCGCGCCATGACGAATGAAACATCTTTAGGGCGTTGAAACCGCGATGGCGTTCGACGCAGACTTACCGATGGCGTCGCCATTGACCACGAGATCAACGCGGCGATTGTGCTGGCGGCCCTCGGCGGTGTCATTCGAAGCGACCGGCTGCGTTTTGCCAAAGCCATGAGCGGTCATGGAAGACGGCGCAACGCCTTGTTCCGCGAGGAAATCGCGGACGCTGTCCGAGCGGCGTTCGGAAAGCTGCTGGTTGAATTCGTCAGAGCCCACGCTGTCGGTGTGCCCTTCGATCTGCAAAGTCAATCCCGGATGCGCCAACAAAATTCCGGAAATTTTTGCCAGCTTTTCGCGAGCGCCGGCTTTCAGGCTCGAGCTGCCAGTATCGAACAACACATCCGACATGTTGACGATCAGCCCTCGTGCGGTGTCCCGCGTCTGCAAAATGGAATTGAGTTGACCGAGAAGTTGCGCACGCAGATCGGCTTTTTCGGCTTCAGCTTTAGCCGCAGCTTGGCGCGCTTTTTCCGCATCCGCTTCTGCTGCTTGGCGCTGCTCGACGGCGGCTTGTTGTTCGGCCAGAGCGGCGGTGCGTGCTTTTTCCGCTTCCGCTTTTGCCGCTGCGGCTTCGGCGGCTGACTTCTGCGCTTCTTGTTGTAGCCGTTCAGCTTCGGCCTGCGCTGCGACCGCCTGCGCGCGAGCCTGGTCAGCTTCCTGGCGGCGCTTCACTTCGGACGCAGCGTCGGCGCGGGCTTTTGCTTCGCGTTCTTCCGCGGCGCGCTTTTCGGCGGCGACTTTGGCTTGCGCTTCCTCTTCCTGCTTGGCTTTCACCGCGATCACACGAGATTCTTCGGCAGTTTGTATGGCTTCGCGCGAAGCATCTTCCACCGACTTGCGATTGCGCTTCTGGCGATAAGCGTCCTCGGCAGCTTGCAACTGTTGAGCGGCTTTGCTCAGGGAAGCTGCCGCGTATTTTTCCGCCGAAGCGTTCCTTGCGATGCGGAGAGCGTTGCGCGCTTCGAAAAGTTCCAGCGGAGTTTTCCGGTCAATCCCAAAAATCGCGTTCTCGATTTTGGTGTTGGAAGAGGAATAGACGCCACGCGCCAGAAGTTCGTAGCGAGCTTCAATGCTTTCGCCGCCAGCGTCGGCATTTTCCAGAACTACCGTGTCGCCCGGCTGCGTTACGGCGAAATACGGTTCGGCGGTGACGATCATGCCGAAGGTCTGCATATCGGTGATAGCTTTTACTTCGCCGCCGCCGCCTTTGAGCGTAAGTTCGCCGAGATTTTCCGCGCGGCCCTGCGGCGAAACGGCCCACAAAACATAGGTTAGATATTCGAGGCCGAACTTTGTTGCGTCCTCAAGGTTGGTGAATCTTGCCGAAATCTCGACGCGATTGCCTTTGTTCTTCACCTCAGCTTCGCCGGAAGCGGTTGGCAACAGCGGCGTTCCGCTGAAAACGGTTTTCAGATTGCTGCCGGCACGCCGGTAATTGATGGCTTTTGTGCTGTGCGGAACGCTGGGCGCAATCGTCGCCGCAGTGGTGAGCGGCGCGGAGGACTGGGCGCTAACCGAAGTCGCCAGCAACGTAACAGGGATGAGAAACGCCAGCGATTTGGCAGAAGTTTGCAAGAGAGGTATGCGCACGGGTTCGCTCCGGTTGGCCGGCGCAGACCAGCGCTCATCTTCCTAGATTCATTAAATTGCGTGGTGGCCGGCTCCATTCAGCGTAACAAACCGCGATGCTGCGGAATGCAGCGAACCACCTGCTGTTTGTCCAAGTTATTACAGGGCTCATGGGCGGAACTCAGACCAGGCTAAACGCAGGCATCGGCGGAATTGGACCATTCCAGCTGCACTGTGTAGCTGCCGAGCGTCTTGGTTTTCCACGCGCAAATGTCGCCGATTTCTCCGTTGCCATCGTCATACCAGCCGGTGCCGGGAACGGGATCGGTGATGGCTTCACAGAGTTCGTGGGACGAGGTAGACGTGAGCGCGTCGGGAATTGCCAGGCCGCCTTCGCATCCAGAGCAGCCGGGATAGGGCATCACGGCATAAAAAATATTGTCAGTAGTGGCGTCGTGATAGCCGCAAAAAGTCTGGCAGGATTTTGCGCCGCCCTGGTCCACTTGCGTGCCAGGCGGCAGAAAAACGAAGTAGAGCGAATTGGCAGTGTTTGCGGGAAGCGTACCGGCGGCAATTTCAGTCTGTAGAACTTTTTGCATGGCCGCGTCGGTGACGGTCTTGCCAGGCTCAGAACTTGTGAGAACGGTAGTGCCAGTGCGCGAGCCATGCCCGATAGACTGGCCGGGTACGTTGTACTCGGACAGTTGGTCCAGCAGTTTGCTGGTCAGCACAAAATCGAAGAAGCCGTTCATGTGCGTCATCAGCGGAGAGTTGGCAGCCGCCTGCCACGCGCTGCCCCAAAAAAGCGTAAAGACCTCTGCATTCGTCAGCAACGGGCCATTGCGGTAGGTGAGCTGCGGGTGCGAGGTGGAAGCGATGCGCGGAGCTGAATGTAGAGGCACGATGCGCAGCGGATGCCGATACTCGGCGCCCGAATGTTGCGGCTCTTTTGATTTCTTGCGAGAGGCTCGTGTGGCCATGAAATGCTCCTTGACGGCTGCCCAAAGAGTTGGGTTGGGAGGGAGCATGCCGCAACTCGGAAGTTAGCGCTACGCGGGCGACCTGTAAATAGTACAGGGAAGGAAATCGCGCCGTGAAATGACGAAGATTCCGATGTTGGGAGGCGCCGCATGGGCCTTAAGATGAAATCCCCAGCAAAAAACACCGCTCATGGACGACCAACGAACCGACGGAATCGAGATGCGGCGCAGCAAGCGCGTGCTACTGCGTCTGGCTATTCAGGTGCGCTGGACGCCGCCAGGCGACACCACGATCACCGAAGATACGACAACCCTTGTTGTGAACGCGCACGGAGCCCTGATTTCTTTGGCGATGAAGGTAAAACCCGGTGTGCGAATTTTTGTGCGTAACCGCGCCGTCGTCGAGCATAAGGAATGCCGCGTGGTACGCATTCAGGAAAAACACGAGGGAAAAAGCGAAGTAGGAGTGGAGTTTTTGCGCCCCGATGCCAGATTCTGGGGACTGGAATTTCCGCCGGACGACTGGAAGTAATTCGCTCCCTGCGGGCGCCAGCGCGATCCAAACTCAGGAAATGTTTTTCAGCGTGGCGGCGATCAGCTTAGCGGTTCCCGCATAAACGTCGCCTGCCGTTTCCCATTCCATCGAAAAAATGCCTTTGTAATTGTGTCTTTTCGCGAGCGCGAAAATTCTCTCCATATCCACCTGAACGACTACGTTGGTTGCAGTTGTGGTCGTGTCTTTGACATGCGAAATGGCGTAGGCGTGCGCGAACATCTGATCGAGTCCGCGATAGGCTTCTTCCGCCGGAAGAGCGGCAAGGCTGTTGCCAAAATCGGGAAGCGCGTGCAGCCAAGGGCTGTTGACGCGATCGAGCACGCTGATCACGAAGAACGGATTTTCACTGACCGGATTGTCGTTTTCAAGATGAACGGCGATATTTTTGGCGGCGGCGTATTCGGCGATGGGCTTGAGGCCTTCCGCGATTAGCGCAGCGTCCGGCTTGACGTTTTTGGCCTTTCCCTCAGAGGCGATGTTGATGCGAACACTCGGCGAACCGAGTCGCGCCGCGACGTCAATCCACGTCTTGCCGAATTGAATGGCCCGTTCGCGCACGGACGATTCGGGCGAATACAGACTATTTTCGCCGTCCGCGGCGATATCGGCGAATAAACAGCCAGCTTTTCCGGCTGTGTCGCGAATCTCGTCGAGGTAGCCGGGCTCGAGTGAAAGAAAGTGTTCGCTCCACGGTTCGACTCTTCTGATGCTGAATTTGGCGGCGACATGCGGGGCAAAATCCTTCAGCGGCATCTTCTTGTTGCGAACGGACTGCTCATCATGCTGGCCAGCAACAAATTCACGGAAAGGATAAGACGCAACCGAGATGCGCTCACGTGGCGCAGAAGGAAAAACAATGTGCGGCCCGTCAGTGGAAAAATAGCCGGTGAATTTGCGCGCTAAAGTGAGCTCCGGCGCGTGAGCGGCGAGCAACGGCAATGCTGACATGTGCAGAAATTTTCGACGTGTGGTTATGAGCATGACTGCAGAGTCTACACTGGCAGAGGAAACACCGCCACCAGCGTAATCGCCAGGCAGATTATTTCAACAATCGTTTGGCTGCGGACGCGGCTCGTAACACCAAATCGTTGCGGGCAAGATAGTTGTCGCGAAATTCGGAGAGATAGCGGCGAGCGGCCACCTTTACCCTGCCGACGACGGGTTTTGTGCCCGCAACGGGAGGAGCTACTACTTCATGATAATTACAGCGAATATCCGCAACGCTTTCTGGCGCGACCTGGATAACGAATTGCAAGCATCCGTTGGCGAAAGAATAGTTCACGTTTTCGCCATTGAATGTCACGTTTTTGATCAGCTTGATGCCGGGTTCGTCTTTCACGACAGTAATCTGCAACGGAATTGTTTCTCGGTTCTCGAAAATCGTTTGCTCGGCAAACATTTTTAGACGAATCATGCCGTCGCGGCGCTGCATGCGGTAGCTGCGGATCACTGCATCACCCACTGTGCGCCAGCTTAGATTCCAATGTAAGGAGGAAAGCCTGGCGATGAAGTCCGCGAGATTCTTGCCGTGATCTCGCAGCAGTTCGTGGTGCCCTACAACGAAACAGGGTTTTCCCAAGAGTCCATCGAAAGCAAAATTTTCAATGCCATGGTGCATGTAACGGCGCGTGTAAATGGGAAACTGGCCATAACGTAAAATCGCGACGCTCCAGAGATCGGCGATGGTAGTTTCATTCGCCGTTTTGCCCGCTGGCGCGATTTCCGTGTTCACCGCAGCGACGAAGCCGTTGCTCTTTAGAGCGAGCACCGCTTCCGGCGAGAATGATCCTTGCGGGAAAACCATCACCCGGTCGTGAGCTAGTCCGGTTTTTTCCCAAAGCCCCTCCATGCGGGAGTTGGCGGTCTTGAGCAATCCATTCAACAGACCGGGCGCCCGCGTCGCAAACTCGGCGCCGCTGTGGTCGCATCCGTGTATGCAGATGGAAAGTTTTTGCCGATTCGCCTGAAAATCGGAAACAGTGCTGCGATGGCTGCGCCTCCAATTCCACGGGATGAAAGCAATGGACGTGGCGAAGTTCTGTTTCTCCATCAGCCGCAACAGTTCGCAGAAATTAAGAAAGCCGTAGCGCTGCTGCAGCAGCGGATCGTCAATGATGACGCAAGCATTTGTCCGCGCGGGCGCCACGCAGATCTCGCGAAACGCATGCATCAGAAACATGACCAGCGGCACCGCGCCGGCAAAACATTTCTTCACGTCGAAATAGATGGCGGCTCGCTGATGAATGTCCACAATCGACTCCGACGCATCGAGAAAAAGCGGCACTTTGCCGACGGTGGTTTGCGCGAAAAGATGCCCTTCGGGAACTGCGACAATACTTTTAAGTTCACGCGATCCAGGCCTGATGGTGAGCGCCGCGTGCGCCGCGCCGGGCTGCAGCGGAACCTGCAAGCCAGACAGCGGCCCGCAAATCCCAGGAAGGTCCGACGAGATGGACGCCGGCATGGATTGTGCGCCGAGAATGCGTATGTCCGCTTCAGGATCGGTCGTAATGATACCCAGCAGATGTCGGCAAAGATCTGTTGACTGGAATCCGTAAACGTAAATCGCAGCTGCGCCGGTCATCCATTCCGGAAGCGTGGCGGCATCGCCGGACGGGCAAATTGCCGCGAGCGTCGAAGCCGACGTCAGAATGGAAAATCTGGACAGGCCGGCAACAACCGAGCTCACATCCCCATCGCCGGCCTGGGCAGTAGTCAGCGCAACCCACGGGATGCCGAAAAAATCAAGAATCGATACCAGGCGTTCGTCATCCGCCGAAGCTCCGCCGTCCCGTAGCAGCAGTGCCACGGGGGACTTAGTGTCCGGTGCGTCAGCCAATCCCGCTGTAGGTTCTGGCGACATTTTTATCCGTTTTAACCGTGAGACGAATTAAGTCCGTTGCCGGGCGTTCTTGCGGCCAATCACCAGGGATCTCATGGCGCGCTTGCGGCCAATGCCGTTGAGCACTGGAGTCATAAAACGCATGAATGCCGTCAACGAAGGTCCGGCGGAATGCGGAATCCAGCAGAAATTGTCTTTGCGCAGTATTTCGAATTTTGCAGTTTCAAAGGGACGCGCGTATTCGGCCAGTGATGGCAGATAGTAAGACTCTTTTTCCTTGGTCGCGCGATCGCGGAAGCGGCTGCGAAACGCCGGGAATTTGTCGTTCATATCGATGACCACGCAGACTCCGTGGTCCTTCAGCAGTTCATGGATCTGTTGCGCGTTTTCGTTTTCGTTCTTCAGCCGGTGGCAGTAGCGAATGGTATTCACGCCAAAAATAAAGTCGAACGATCCCAGCAAAGATTCCGGCGCGACACCGAGACTCTGCGCCATGTCGCCGAGCAGTGTTTCGTTTTTCGCGACACAAAACCGCACCTTCTCCGAGATTTTCGGCTTAAGCGCTTCCTTCGCTTCCAGCTTGGCGGATTCGATCAGCGCAGCGGAGAAATCAGTTCCATACGCGAGTTCAACCGGCGTGCCGCGCCCCTCCAGCACCGACACCAGATGCAGCAGATTCATTCCCGCTCCGCAGCCGAACTCCAGGATACGAAGTCCCCTGGCGACCGCTGCTTTGGGTAGGAAATTGTCGATCACTTCCAGGTAAATCTGGCCGTAGTCATGCCCCAGCAGGTAGCTGATTCCGTGCCCGGCGGTTTTTTTCATGTAACGCCGGATGTTTTCCTCGGCGCTGTACTCTTTAAGGAAATCCTCATTCAGCTTGGCCTGAATGTTTTCATGTGATTCCATTGGGTCTCCCCACCGCCTGATACTCGTGACCAAAATGCATTTGGGCTTTCCTTCCGTGTCCCGACACCATGTGGCCCCATGTGGCCCCATGTGGCCCCATGATACGGCAATCCGCGGGGGCGCGAGCGCAACGTTACGCTTCGGTGAGCAATTTGTAATGGGCTGGGACGATACTCGCCATCACCAGTGCAACTTGGTACGGCCATCGTTCGAGATAAGGTCCCCGGAATCGTGCTTGTGGCCACAAGTATACGGACAGGGCATTGAATTTGGTACGGAAATTTGCCCGAAATTGGCCGGAAAACCAGTGTTACGAACGAAATCAGGCTTCAGTAGCGACGCCACGAGGGTGCGGCTTTAATCCCAGGCCCCAACGCAGAATCACATAGGCCGCCGGACCAGATGCCAGTAGCCACGGCGCCCAACGCCATACAAACGGTTCGCTGTAATAGATTTTTACGCCGCAGAGGATTGCCGGGAACAGGATTGCGCAAGCCAGACCGACGCTGCCTCCGGGAACGCGAAACTGCCGCTCCGCGTTGGGAAGTTTGCGGCGCAGGCCCCAAACGGCCAGCAGAGTAAGCAGGGAAGTCGCGATCCGGGCCCAGATATAAATGTTGACGAGGTCGGCCACCGGGAATTTCGCAAGCAAACAATAAACCACCAGAGAGACGGCGATCGCACGCGCCGGCGTTCCAAAGCGTGGATGAATTCTGCCGAGCCACGCGGGCAGATAGCCGTCCTGGGACATGGCGGCGGGAATGCGTGTGGTGTAAAGAATAGTGCTGTTCGAAAGGGAGGCGGTGCCGATGATGGATGCGACAAGCATCGCGATGCCCAGCGCTTCGCCGCCGATCCTGCGCGACGCTTCTACCATGTAGCCGGTCTGCCACTCCTGCCAGTTGCCCAGCGCCGCGATGGCCAGTGAAGCGGGCAGTGTGTAGGTGAGAATATTCATCGGCGTGTTCCACAGCAGAATCCGCGGAAAAGTTTTTTGCGGATTGTCCATCTCCGCCGTGACGCTGGAGAGTTGCTCGTACCCGGCGTAGTTCCACATTGCGAGGGCCAGTCCCACTCCGAAGACTGAGCCAAATGGTTTGCCCGGCGGCGTCCAGGGAAGTACCGGGTTGTAGTGCCAGTGAAACAGCGACACGATGCACAGCCACGCCACGGGAATCAGAACGACGATCAGCATGGCAACTGAAACCCAGCCGGAGATTTGTATCCCGCGAATGTTCAAATAAGAAAATAGGCAGAGAATGAGGCACGCGCCCGCCCACTTGGCGTTTCCTGTGAGCCAGGGAAAATACTGGACGAGATAGTCCATGACCAGCACGCCGTAAAGGCTGTTCAACAGAAATGTTCCGGTCCAGTTCCACCAGCCGCATTGAAATCCCCAGAAGTCGCCGAAGGCCGCGCGCGTCCAGCGATAAAAGCCGCCCTGTACCGGAAGAATGCTGTTCAGTTCCGCCGAAGCGTACGACATGGGGATGCTCCAGAAGAACGGCACGAACGCAAGGAAGACGAGCGCCATACCCGGGCCGGATTGAGAAAAGATATCTTCGTACCCGAATGGCCCGCCGGCAGTATAGCCGTAGAAAATCGCCAGAAGTGGGAGAAAACCGATGGTGCGAACCGGAGTGCTTCGAGGCACAGTCTTCGTTTGTGGATTCGTCAAAGTGGCGGCCTTGGCGAAGGATGCTACCTTGACCGCCGCGAAATGCAAAGCCTCTGGGCTAAGGAACGGAGCCCCGACGTGCGTTCGTTGACAGTGTGCGATGCGTCCGTTACGCTTTTTTGTTCGAAGAAGCACATTCCTGCTGCTGAGGAACCTTAGAGCGCCGCATGGCTGAAGAAAAACTCCCGACACGGGCACAGGATTTTTCCGAGTGGTACAACCAGCTGGTTTTGAAAGCGCAACTGGCCGACTACGCGCCAGTGCGCGGCTGCATGATCGTGCGGCCGTACGGCTGGGCGTTATGGGAAAACATTCAGCAGGCGCTCGACTCGCGCTTTAAAGCGACCGGTCACCAGAACGTGGCTTTTCCTCTGCTGATTCCGAAAAGTTTCATCGAAAAAGAAAAACATCACGTGGAGGGTTTTTCGCCGGAACTTGCCGTAGTCACCATTGGCGGTGGCGAAGAACTGGCCGAGCCCCTGATTCTCCGGCCGACATCGGAAACCATTATCGGGCACATGTGGTCGAAATGGATTCAGTCTTACCGCGATTTGCCGGTGTTGATGAACCAGTGGAACTCGGTCGTACGCTGGGAACTGCGTACAAAATTATTTTTGCGCACGCTGGAATTTTACTGGCAGGAAGGGCACACCGCGCACGCCACGCAGCAGGAAGCGATGGACGAAACGCGGCAGATGCTCGACGTTTACACTGATTTTGCCGTGAACGAAGCCGCCATTCCCGTGATTCCCGGTGCTAAATCGGACGCTGAAAAATTCGCCGGCGCCGAACTGACTTATTCCATCGAAGCCATGATGGGAGATGGCAAGGCGCTCCAGGCGGGTACGTCTCACTACCTCGGGCAGAATTTCGCCCAGGCCTTCGAAGTGAAATATCTCGATCATACCGGTGTGCAGCAGCATTGCTGGACCACGTCTTGGGGCCTTTCCACACGTTTCATCGGTGCCATCATCATGGTGCACGGCGATGATCAGGGACTGGTGTTGCCGCCAAAACTCGCGCCCTATCAAGTGGTCATCGTGCCTATCTTCAAGAACAACGAAGAAAAGTCAGTGGTTCTCGGCGCAGCGAAGGATTTGAAGGCGCAGCTGGTAAAAGCGAAAATTCGCGTAACCCTCGATGAGCGCGAAGGCCAGAGCCCGGGCTGGAAATTCAACGATTGGGAAATGCGCGGTGTGCCGGTGCGTGTAGAGCTGGGTCCCAAGGACGTCGCCAAGCAGGCAGCGGTACTAGCGCGGCGCGATCGTCCCGGAAGAGAAGGCAAGGTTTCCGTTTCGCTCTCGGATGTGGCGCCCACCATTGAAAAGTTGCTCGACGAGATTCATCAATCCATGTACGACAAGGCTTTGGCCTTTCGGCGTTCGAACACCCACGCCGCCGCAACTTACGATGAATTCAAGACTGCTGTAGAGACCGGTTTTGCCCTCGCCGGCTGGTGCGGCAGCGGCGAATGTGAAGAAAAGATCAAGGAAGAGACGCGCGCCACCATGCGCTGCATTCCGATCGATCAGGACGCCGTCCTGGGAGCCGGCGGTGCGGCCCCGACCGGAAAGTGCGTGTACTGCGGACAGCCAGCCAAAGAACGAGCCATCTTCGCGCGAGCCTATTAACCCCATAGGTAAATTAGGCATAGCTGTCCCTTCGCCGGGGTTAGCTCCAGGCAACACTGCCCGGCAGAAGTGTCGACAGCTGGAATCTACGGTGCTAACTTCGAATGGCGGGCTCAACTAACCAAAAGAAGCTGTAGGAGCAGGAAAATTGTCACCGATCCATCAAGGAAACGGCGAACTTCGATCGCAGCGCGGCGCGGGCAAGCTGAAAGCGCTGATTGTTACGGCAATTTTGGCTTTTGGAGTTTACGCGGGTTTCAAGCTGGTCCCGCCATATTCCGCGGAGTACCAGCTGAACGACAAAATTCAGGAAATCGCCAGATTCGCGGTGGTCGAGCACAAGAGTGAAGAGCAGGTGCGAGAAACCGTGTTCAAGACCGTTCAGGATTTGGATATTCCGGCCACCCGCGACAACATCAAAGTCACCGCCACAACCAGCAAAGTCGCCATCGTGGTGGATTACACGGTGCCGGTGGACCTCCTTTTCTATCACGTGGATTTGCATTTCACGCCATCCAGCGAGAACAAATCCCTGACCTGATGAACTTACAGCCCTTGAACGGCGTTTTTAGAGGAATCTGCATCTATCCTAGATTGAGACAGTAAGAGACACTAGCTATTCAGCCCGTTGGAGAAACCTTGCGTATCCGCATACAAAAGGGATTCTGGACGTCGAAATACGGACTGATCCTGCTTGGCTCGGTTTTCGGCTGCATCATCATCGCGGCCAGCGTTTTCGGTTATTACTACGTCAAGTACGGGCACATGATCGATGCCCGTCTCTCCGGCAACATTCTGCAAAACACCACGCAGATTTTCTCCGCACCGGTGGAGATTTCTCCCGGAGAAGTATTCACCTCCAATGATCTGACGACTTATTTACAAAGGGTCGGCTACCGCCCGGAGGCGGACGATTCGTCGCTCGGCCAATATACGCTGGACGGCAATGTGGTGGATATCCGGCCTTCGAAGCTGTCCTATTTTGCCGGCGGCAATGCACTGATCGTGCAGTTCGGCGGAAAAACGATCCGCGCAATTCGGCCGCTGGGTGGCGGAGCGGAAATGGCGTCGGCGGAAATCGAGCCGGAGCTGATTACCAACCTGTTTGACAGTGCCAGGGAAAAGCGCCGCGCGGTTCGCTACGACGATTTGCCGCCCAACCTTGTTAACGCCATTCTCTCCGCGGAAGACAAACGTTTCTTCGAGCATCCCGGCTTCGACTTTATCCGCATCTTCGGCGCTGCGTGGAATGACCTGCGACACGGCACCCATCTGCAAGGAGCCAGCACCATCACCATGCAGGTGGCGCGGACCTATTTCCTCAATACCGATCGCAACTGGCGGCGAAAGGTGGCCGAAGCGATGCTGAGCTTCGAACTGGAGCAGCGTTATTCGAAGCAGCGAATTTTTGAAATGTATGCCAACGAAGTCTATCTGGGCAATCGCGGCAGTTTTGGCGTACGCGGATTTGCGCAGGCCAGCGTCGTCTATTTCGGCAAAGACCTGCGCCAGTTGTCGCTGGGGGAATGCGCGTTTTTGGCGGGAATCATCCGAGCGCCAAACTATTATTCCTCGGCTGATCGCCATCCGGAACGTGGTCTGCAGTCACGCGACCGCGTGCTGCCGCAGATGGTGGAGAACCGATACATCACCGTGGCCGACGAGCAGGAAGCGAAGCGCCAGCCTCTGAAAATCGCGCACACCTCAGCGACATCCAGTGAAGCGCCATATTTCGTGGATATGGTGAAAGACCACCTGCTGGACAAGTATTCCGAGAACGACCTGCTGAGCCAGAACTATCGCGTGTACACCACTCTGGACCCGGACCTGCAACGCGCGGCGTCGGCGGCCGTCGAAGCCGGCGCAAAGAATGTAGACCTTCTGCTGGAAAAGAAGTACGCCAAGTGGAAGCGGGAAAACGCGAAAAAAGACAAAAAAGAAGCGATCCCTCAGGTGCAAGTTGCGCTGGTTTCGCTTGATCCCCACACCGGTGAAATCAAGGCTCTGGTCGGCGGCCGCGACTACGGGCAGAGCCAGCTAAATCACGCGATTGCCCACCGCCAACCCGGCTCAGTGTTCAAGCCATTCGTTTATGCCGCCGCGTTCGACAACGCAGTGGACGGCGTGCAGCCCATAGTGACTCCCTCGACGCCAGTGGACGACGAGCCGACCACATTTGAGTTCGACGGCCAGGAGTACACGCCCAACAATTACGGCGAAAAATTCATGGGGCACGTGACGGTGCGCGACGCGCTGACCAATTCGCTGAACGTGGCCACGGTAAAAGTAGCTGAGATGATCGGATACGGCCGAGTGGTTCAGATCGCCCGGCAAATGGGCCTTGGCAACAATATCCGCGCCACGCCCGCAGTCGCCCTGGGTGCGTATGAGATGACGCCAGTGGATGTCGCTGCGGGCTACACCGCGTTTGGCCAGGGTGGAGTTCGCGCCGAACCGCAATTCCTGCATGACATCGTCAGCGCCAACGGCACGGTATTGGAAAAAACAACTCCGGAGAATCACGCCGTGCTCGATCCGCGGGTGGCCTATCTGGTCACCAGCTTGTTGATCGATGTCCTGAATAAAGGAACCGGCGCCACGGTGCGCGCGAGGGGATTCACGTTACCTGCGGCAGGGAAGACGGGAACGTCGCGGGACGGCTGGTTTGCCGGATACACATCGAACCTGGTCACCGTGATCTGGATCGGGTTTGACGACAATCGTGACCTGGGACTTGCCGGCGGCGCCGCGGCCGCGCCGATTTGGGCCGAGTTCATGAAGAAAGCCACGCTCTTGCCTGCATACAAGAACGTAAAGGACTTCGACATGCCGCAGGGCGTTCAGTCCGTCATGATCGATCCAGAATCCTCCCAGTTGGCTACGCCCAGTTGCCCGGCATCGCGGCAGGAAGTCTACGTATCCGGTTCGGCCCCGACGCAAATGTGCGAACTGCACGGAGGGCGCGGGGTCATCTCTTCGACCGGATCTTTCCTGTCGCACATTTTTGGCGGCGGTTCGCCGAAGCAACCGGCCGATTTACCCAAGACTGGAACTTTCCCGTCTGCCAGCGGTGACGCCCCCACGGTTGGCCCGGACGGCCAACCGCTGTCCACTGACCCTGACGCCGCTCCACAAAAGAAAAAGAACCCTTTACAGAAGGTTTTTGGTATCTTTGGAGGCAAGAAGAAGGACTCCGACAAGCAGAAGCCGCCGGAGAAGGGAGAGTCGCCATGACGCACTTTGGGATGGCGGTTCCAGCAGCACTCATCCTTGTAAGCCTCAGCATTCCCTCCGCAGGCCAGACTACCGACGACACAGCTGTTTCCTCCAATTATGTGGCGCCTATTCAGTCGCCTGGGCAGATGTCTGCTCCATCTTTACCTGGGCAGAAACAGCTCACTCAAGAAGAGTTGGCGGATATTCTTATGGCTCGCAAGGAATATCGCGAAGCCGCGTTTTCCTATAAAAGGCTCGCTGACCAGTATCCAACCAACGCCGTTTTTTGGAACAAACTCGGCATTGCGCTCCACCAGCAGTCGGAACTGGCCGGAGCGCTCAAGTCTTATCAGCAGGCAGTGAAAGTAAATCCGCACTACGCCGACGCGCAGAACAACATTGGCACTATCTGGTACCAGCGCAAGAAATTCGGCAAGGCCGTTCGTGCCTACGAACGCGCAATCAAGCTGCGCAACGATATGGCCGTTCTTTACAGCAATCTGGGTTACGCCTATTTCGGAGAAAAGAAATACGACCAATCGATCGCATCGTTCCGGCAAGCGCTGGCGCTTGATCCGCAACTTTTCGAGCACGCTTCCTCGCGCGGTGGTTCGGTGCTGCAGGATCGTTCGGTCAGCGACCGCGGACGATTCTACTTCCTGCTTGCTAAGTCTTTTGCCGAAGCCGGAAATTTTGACCGCAGCCTGATCTATCTCCGCAAAGCCAAGGAAGAGGGCTACGCTTCCATGAACGATTTGAAAACCGATCCCTCTTTTTCCGCGATGCTGAAGCTCCCAGAAACGCAGGAGATTCTTGCGCCGAAGTCGACCGACTCCACGTTGCCGTAATCGCGCCGCTGCGCTTGTCTCCGCGTTGGCGGCGATTCGCGCTCTGTTACAATTCTCCTGATGTCCCAAACATTTGCAATGAAGGCGCGTTTAGCCTTGTGCCCAGGCCTGGCTCTGACTGTGTGCGCGAGTGTTTTCGCGGGACAACAGGCAACGATTGTTCATCCCACTCTTGCCGCCTCTTCGCAAGGCATCTTCATGGTATTTCCATTTGAAAATGATGGCGCCAGTCCGCGCCTCGATTGGCTCAGCGAAGGTCTGGAAGAACTGACTATCGAACGCCTCTCGGCTGTTGGCCAGCAGGTGTACACGCACGAAGCGCGCACCACTGAACTCGAACGTAATGGCTTGCCCCCCGCCGCGCGTTTCAGCCACGCCACCATGCTGCGCACCGCCTCGGATCTCGACGCCGACTTCGTGGTCTTCGGAAAATTCAATTCCGATGGAAGGTCACTGGCCATCGAAGTGCAATTGCTGCGCGTCAATTCCACGTCACTCTCCGCCCCGGTTCGGCAGAGCGGGCCGCTCGACTCTCTAATGGAGTCGCACGCGACCCTGATCTGGAAGTTGCTCGCCGCCAACGACAAAGGTTTTCCTCTGAATCTCGCGGACTTTTCAAAATCGCAGCGCCCGCTGCGACTGGATGCATTTGAACACTACATTCGCGGGTTGCAGGGAAACGATGACGACGCGCGCATGCGCGAACTGCGCGAATCCGCGCGGCTCGAACCGGAATGGCCTGCTCCTGCCTTCGCGATTGGCCAGGCATATTTCTCCCGCCGCGATTGCGATTCCGCTTTGCCGTGGCTTGCGCACGTACCGCCTGCAAATTCCCGCGCAACCGAAGCGACATTCACGATCGGAGTCTGCCGTCTTTTCCTGAACCAGCCGGAAAAAGCCGAAGAAGTTTTCCTCTCGCTTCAGGACCACTTGAAAAAGGCCTTCGTCTCCGGAGCGGAATTGCCGGAAATACTCAATAATTTAGCCCTGGCGCAGGCGCGGCGCGGAGACACCACCGCCGCTGCTTCCAGTCTGCTGCGTGCTCTAGATCTTGATCCCGACGAAGACGACTATCCGTTCAACCTCGGATTGATGTATTTGCGCGGCAACGACACCACCACCGCTGCGAAATATTTCCGCGAAGCCTCCGACCGCGAGCCGGAGAATCCTGAAGATCGGGCACTTTTGATCTACGCATTGGAAAAAGCAGGAAACAAGTCCGAAGCCACGGAAGAACGCAACTCCGCGCTAGAGTCCTTTGGCCCCAACGCGTTGCCCGCCGTGAAGCCGGAAACGTTTGCCAGGCTGCAACGCATTACCACTGAACTGGACACCGCCACGCTACAGCTCGAAATGGCTTCGCACGATTCAGGTAACAATGGCGGCACTGCGGCTTCGACGTCCGCTGCTTCGCCCTCGGCGCTGGTACGCACAGGCCGGCAAGAGATGGTCGCGGGAAGATTGGACCCTGCGGAACAGGCGTTTCGCGCCGCGCTGACCGCCGCTCCGCATGATGCCTCCGCGCATCGCGGAATGGCCGAAGTCTATCGCCGCAAGAACAAGCGCCCCGAAGCGATTCAAGAGCTGCAAGCCGCGCTCGAAGTGCGCGATTCGGCCGTCGATCGCACCACTCTCGCGCGAATCTATCTCGAGCAACGCAAGCCCGACCTGGCAAAAGCGGAACTGGCGCGCGCCCTGAAGATTGCGCCAAACTATACCGAAGCCCGTCAGTTACAGGAACATTTGCAGAACGGTAACGCGCAATCGAAAACACCATGAAGCGGCATTCGCTCTCGCGCAAGTCGAACTACAAAATCGTTGCGGGAATTGCCGTGGCGTTTTTTCTCATCTCGTGCGCCGCAAAATCGCTTCACGCCGAACAACACACCGCTCAACCCATCGTGGAGGACTTGAAACTGGACGGCGAAGTCGAACCGGTCTTGGCCACGTACATTGAGGAAGGCCTGGCGGATGCGGCGCGCCAAAATGCTGCCTTGGTCCTCATTACGATGGACACTCCCGGCGGCCTGAGCGATTCGATGAAGGACATCATTCAGCACATTCTCGCTTCGCCGGTTCCCGTGGCAGTTTACGTTGCTCCCACCGGAGCCCGCGGCGCCTCCGCCGGATTTTTTATTTTGTTGAGCGCGGACGTTGCGGCCATGGCCCCGGGCACGCGTGCTGGCGCTGCTTCGCCGATTATCGCCATCGGCGGATTCACGATCGGCGTGGACGAAACGCTCCGCAAGAAAATCATGAATGATGCGATGGCTTTCCTGCGCAGCTATTCGGAAAAGCGCGGCCGCAATGCCAAGCTTGCCGAAACCGCGGTCACCGAGGCTCGCGCATTCACGGAAACTGAATCGCTCGATGGCAAGCTCATCGATTTCGTCGCCGCGACACCGGAAGCATTGCTGCGCGATCTGGATGGCAAAACCGTTACGCGATTTGACGGCACCAAAGCCACTCTCGAGCTCGCGAATTATCAACGCGTATCATTCGAACTCTCGGCGCGGCAAAAGTTTCTCGCGCGCATCGTCGAGCCGGACATGTTTTTCCTGCTCCTGATTTTGGGCGCCCTCGGTCTGTACGCCGAATTCACTCATCCTGGCGCGGTCGTGCCCGGCGTCGTCGGCGGCATCTGCTCGGTGCTCGCGCTCTATGCCATGCACCTGTTACCGGTGAATCTTGCGGGAATTCTGTTGATACTGATTGCGGTCACCATGTTCGTGCTGGAGGCGAAATACACCAGTCACGGGATTCTGTTGGCCGGCGGCATCATCGCGATGGTTTTCGGCGCCATCTTTCTGATCCGCTCCCCGCTCACCAGCGGCGGCGTCAGCATTTCAATGGCAGTCGCAGTCACATTGCCATTCGCGGCCATCAGTGTTTTCCTGATGCGCCTGGTGCTGCGTTCACGCAAATGGAAGCCGGCTGTCGGTGCCGAGGAAATGCTCGCCGAGCGCGGAATCGCCACCGATGGCCTGAAAAGTGGCGTCGAGGGGATGATTCGCATCCACGGAGAAACTTGGCGCGCGATTGCAACTCAAGATGTCCCGGCTGGAGCGGCTGTGGAAGTGCGACGTGTCGAGGGCCTGAAGTTGTTCGTTGAGCCGGCAAGCGCGCGAAGCGGCGCGCAGATTTCTAACTAATGGCACCGAAGAAAACCGGAGGATGGCAATGAACATCGGATTGTACGGAATTGCGGTGATCGTCGCAGTGTTTTTGTTTTGGATAAAGAATTCGCTTTACGTCATTAAGGAGTGGGAACGGGGCGTGGTGCTCCGCTTGGGAAAGCTGATGCCGCACGCCAAAACTGGCGGCGTTAATTTTGTCTTCTACCCCATCGACAAACTGACACGCATCAGTTTGCGGCTGGAGACCATGGACGTTCCGCCGCAAGACATCATCACCCACGACAACGTTTCGGTGAAAGTGAACGCGGTCTGCTATTTCCGGGTGGTTGACGCAAACCTGGCAATCTCACAAGTCATGAATTATCAGTATGCGACCTCGCAGCTTGCGCAAACCACCCTGCGCAGCATCGTCGGGCAATTCGATCTCGACGAAATTCTTTCGCAGCGCGACAAGGTCAACGGCAAATTGCAGATCATTCTCGATCAGGACACCGAAGCCTGGGGCATCAAGGTCACTAAAGTGGAAGTCAAGCAGGTGGACATTCCCGAACAGATGCAGCGCGCCATCGCCCGCCAGGCGGAAGCCGAGCGTGAACGCCGCGCCAAAGTCATTCACGCCGATGGCGAGTTCGAAGCTTCGCAAAAGCTTGCCGACGCCGCCAAAGTTCTTGAGACGCAGAAGTCCGCAATCCAGTTGCGCTATTTGCAGACTTTGACCGAGATAGGTGTCGAGAAGAACACAACGATTGTGTTTCCGCTGCCCATAGATATTATTAATAGCTGGGTCGAGAGTGTGGGCGGGGTAAAAAAGTAAGCATGGCTAGCAGGAAATCCAGCGCGGGGGAACGCGTACTGGAAGGGCGGCACGTCATCGGTCTGTTTTTTCTGATGCTGCTGTTCTCCGGCGTGTTTTTTACGTTGGGCTACGTGATGGGACGCAATCAGCTCGACGCCCAGGTGCGCGCCGCGTCCACGCATGGCAATGACACGTTGTTGCCGGTTAAGCCGGAACCCTCCGCGAAGCCGAACAAAAGCCCGGTCAGCACGCCCGGCAACACCGATGCCGCGACCGACGCCGCCACGCCGCCGAGTTCGGAATGGGAATTCTATCGCGCCGGTGACAAGAATTCCTCGAACGATCATTTGAAGTCCGCACCGTCTACGCCTTCCTCACCGCAGCCAAAAGCCATTACCACCAGCGCAAAATCGCTTGCGCCTTCTGCGGGTCACACCACGGTTGCCATCCCCGCAATTCCGCGCGGGTCGTACTTATTGCAGGTCGTCGCCCTGCGCACCGAGTCCGACGCCGTGTCCGTCGCCAATGATTTGCGCAAAAAGAAATTTCCCGCCTTCGTGCAAGCGCCGCAAGGCGACAAATATTATCGCGTGCAAGTCGGCCCATACTCTGACCAGAAAGCCATGCAAGCCGCCAAGAAGGGCCTCGAGACAGCAGGCTTCAAAGCGATCATCAAGCACTGATGTCCGCGTCCCATTGGCCGGACTGGCTGCATCCCAACTCCCAGAAAAGTTTTCCGGTCGCGTTTCGTCTGATTGTTTCCGCCATCACTGGCGCGGGACTCGCGCTCTCCTTCACCTGGCTGTACTTTCCCGTTTATGCGTGGATCAGCATCGGCCTTTTGCTGATGATGGTGCTCGGCGCCAGGCCTAGAGTCGCGTACTTCTGCGGTTTTTATCACGCCATTGCCTTCGTGTTCGTTTCCGTTCCATGGATTGCCGATGTGCTCGCGGTGCATGGAGGCACCTCGCGGCTCGTTGGGTGGTTCATTCTGCTGCTGATCGCGATGGTGTGGGGAATTCTGACTGGCGGGTTCACCTGGACCGCAAACCGTATTGCGCGCCGCAGCATCGCGCTCGCCTGCATCGCTGCTCCGTTCGTCTGGGTCACGTCGGAATTTGCTCGCGCGCACCTGCCAGAAATCGGTTTCCCCTGGAATCTGCTGGGATATTCCGCCGCGGCCAATCCAGCCTTGCTGCAGGTGACCACGGTCACAGGAATTTATGGTTTGTCCTTCGCAATGGCGGCATTCAATTCGCTGCTCGCCTGGGCGGATGCTGCCAAAACCGTCAGCCTAAACAAACGCCTAACCATCATCGTGGCCGCAGTGGCCGTAGTCCTGTGCGTCATGTTCCTCGGGGCGCGATTTGTTCCGGAAACCCAAGCAGCTCACTTCGCCCGCGCCGTGCAAACCAATTTTCCAGAAGTCGATTCGTATCCCACAAATTGGTTTGCAATCCACAAAGATGACCTCGACGAACTGGACGAATTGAGCCTGCAACCTTCTCCGCACCGCCCCGACCTTATTATTTGGCCGGAAGCGCCTGCTCCGTTTTCCTGGCAAGACAACCAATTTTCCAAGCGCGCCTCCAGCCTCGCCATTCGTGCGCAACATCCGTTTCTCGCTGGCGTCATCGAATGGAAAACCGAACAATTCTCTTCCGGCCACATCGGACAGGCGCCCTACAACAGCGCTCTGCTGGTCGATCCGCAGGGCCAAAAGGTCTTCGTCTACGACAAGCGGCACCTGGTTCCTTTCGGCGAGTACGAGCCTTTCCCTTTGATTCACCGCGTGGTGCAAAGCGTTTCCGACGGAGTCGGCGGATTTCACAAAGGCAAAGTCGCGGCGATCGGCACGCTTCCCGGCGGCGATAAATTCGGCGTCTTCATCTGTTACGAAGCCATCTTCCCGGGAGAAATCCGCGAATTCGCTGTCCACGGCGCCAGCCTGCTGATCAATATTTCGAATGACGGTTGGTTCGAGAAATCCGCTGCGGCAGTCCAGCACCTGCACATGGCTCGCGTCCGCGCGGTGGAGAATCGCCGCTGGGTTTTGCGCGTAACCAACAGTGGCATCACCGCCGCCATCGATCCGTATGGCAAAGTGTACGAAAACATTCCGCGCGATGTGCGCGGAGCCGTCGACTTGCCCTACGAATTTCGCACCGACACCACTCTTTACACCCATTTCGGCGATTGGTTCGCCTGGATGTGTGTGCTGGTTTCAGCTATTCTCTTATTATCAACTTTCTGGAAAAAATATGATTCTTGAAGATCTGCAATACCGCTACGAAGGCCTAACGCAACGTATCTGTCTTGTGCGGAGCTATCTTTGACGTTCCGCATTTCCGCGAAGAACTGAAAGCGCTCGAAGCAAGAATCGCGCAGCCGGACTTCTGGAACGACCAGGAGAAGGCTCAATCCGTCCTGCGCGAACGCAAGCGCGCCGACGATCAGATTTTCGCCGACGCCAAGCTCACTTCGCTGGTCGGCGACATCGATACTTACATCAACCTTGCGAAGGAAGAAACCAACGTACAGCAGCGAGAGGATTTGTTGAAGGAACTCGACCGCGAGCTGACCAACGCCGACAGCTACATTTCAGAACTCGAAACGCGCACTCTGCTTTCCGGTGAAAACGATCATCTCAACGCCATCATGACCATCAAGCCTGGCGCAGGAGGCACCGAGTCCCAGGACTGGGCCTCCATCCTTTTTCGCATGTATCTCCGCTGGGCAGAGCGCGAAGGGATGCACGCCGAAGTGCTCGAGGAAACCGAAGGCGAAGACGCGGGAATCAAGAACGCCACCATCCAGTTTTCCGGCGAAAACGCCTACGGCATGCTGGCGGGAGAAACCGGCGTTCACCGCTTGGTTCGCATCTCACCCTTCGACCAAGCCGCAAGGCGGCACACTTCCTTTGCGTCCGTGTTTGTAATTCCAGAAGTGGACGACCGCATCGAAATCAACATCAAGCCGGACGATCTGAAAGTTGACACCTACCGCGCAGGCGGCAAAGGCGGACAGAACGTCAATAAAGTGGAAACCGCTGTCCGCATCACCCATCTTCCAACCGGCGTGGTCGTAGCCTGCCAGGCCCAGCGCAGCCAGGGCAAAAACCGTGAAATGGCCATGAAAATGTTGCGCTCCAAGCTCTACGATCTTGAAATCAAAAAACGTCAGGATGAAACCGACCGGCTGGATGACACCAAGCTGGACATTTCCTTCGGAAGCCAAATTCGTTCCTACGTCATGCAGCCTTATCGTCTGATCAAAGACCATCGCACAAAATTCGAAGTAGGCGACGTGGACAAAGTTCTCGACGGCGACATCGACCCCTTCATCCGCTCCTACTTAATGGCCAAGAAAACCAAAGGCAAGCTCACAGTAGAGCCCGACGAAGACGCCGCCTGATTAAGACTCAACATTTGCTTTAGCGTAGTGAGACCAATGGTTGTCTTCATCCTTGTACGGATCAAACTCATTAGCCCCCGCCATAGCCACACCAACCGGCGTCGGCATATGCAGGATCCGCACGCTGTCTCCGGGCTCCATCAACACTTCATCAAGACGCTTATAGCAGTGCGGCGATTCGCCGAGCCCTGCGCCACGCAATTCCACTCGCGCGCAGCTTACCCACTCCTGCATCATCTGGTGTGAAACTCTGCCCGGCCGCGTGACTTCTCCCGTCTTGCGATCCACTTTACCCTTCGCTTCCATGCTTCCATGCGTCCCATCACGCGGCCCGCACCGTGAACCGTGCTGAACCGCGAATGTTTTCGCGGACGCATTCTCGACGCGAAACCGCGCCTTGGTCCGGATTACCCCAAACAGGAATTCCATCAATGAATCGCATTTTTTCTCTTGGACCTGGCGACGTGCCTCAACAATTCCCGCTGAACGGAAGCGTTTGTCGGACACGCCCTGTCAGGGCCGATCCAGCAGGCTGCATGCTAGCTGTGCAGGGCGAAGCCCCACAACTCCGCTGCCGGCAATCTCCATTCAATGCTGAATTTCCCCGTTTAATGCTGGATTTGACCGCTTAATTCAATTCGTTGCCTGCAATGCCTCCGGGATGATATTTTGGTTAGTCGGGCAAACGCGCCTTCAGGCGCCGTAGTGCGTGACACCTAGTTGTTAAATCGAACTGTGCACGGGCATAGCTGCACTTCCAGCAAGGTCATTTTTAGGTCGATCTGAAATGAACTTGACCGGCAGAGGACTGCTAACCCCAGAGGAGCGTTCGTTTTGAGCCAAGGACTTAAGAATTTTCTATTTACGTCGGAATCCGTGACCGAAGGTCACCCAGACAAAATCGCCGATCAGATTTCCGATGCCGTGCTCGATGAAGTGATGAAGCAGGATCCCAAGGGCCGCGTAGCCTGCGAAACCCTTGTCACCACGGGACTCGCCGTAGTCGCTGGCGAAATCACCACCACCGCCCACATTGATTACGACGACCTCGTTCGCAAAACCATTCAGGGTGTTGGCTACGACGACGCTCGCTACGGCTACGACTCCGGCACCTGCGCCGTCATGTGCACCGTCAAGCGCCAGTCCCCGGACATCGCCATGGGCGTGGACACCGGTGGCGCCGGCGACCAGGGCCTGATGTTCGGCTTCGCTTGCGACGAAACGCCCGAGTTGATGCCTATGCCCATCCAACTCGCCCACCAACTCACCTTCAAACTTTCCGAGGTTCGCAAATCCAAAAAAGTTGATTTCCTCCGGCCCGACGGCAAGTCGCAGGTCACTATCGAATATCGCAACGGCAAGCCGTTCCGGGTCGACGCCGTCGTAATCTCCACCCAGCACAGCGAAACCGTTTCCAACGACGATCTGCGCAACGCCGTTCTCGAACACGTCATCAAGCCCGTCGTCCCCGTCGCGATGCTCGACAAGAACACCAAGTATTACATCAATCCAACCGGCCGCTTCGTCATCGGTGGTCCCATGGGCGACGCCGGTCTCACTGGCCGCAAGATTATCGTCGACACTTACGGCGGCTACAGCCGTCACGGCGGTGGCGCTTTTTCCGGCAAGGATCCATCCAAGGTTGACCGCTCCGCCTGCTACATGGCGCGCTACATTGCGAAAAACATTGTCGCCGCCGGCCTCGCCACCAAAGCCGAAGTCCAACTCGCCTACGCCATCGGCGTAGCGGAACCCGTTTCCGTGATGGTAGACAGCTTCGGCACCGCCACCGTGCCAGAAGAAAAAATCACCGAAGTCGTGCGCGAAATTTTCCAGCTCACTCCCAAAGCCATCATCGAAACACTCGATTTGCGCCGTCCAATTTACATGGACACGGCCGCCTACGGCCACTTTGGCCGCAAGGGCGCCGGTTTTACTTGGGAAAAAACCGATCGCGCCGACGCCTTGCGCAAGGCCGCCGGTGCAACCGCGGAAGTTGCCGTCCGCAGCTGACGGCTTAAGCGATTAATTTTTCATCCGCAAATTTCAATAACGCAAAAGGAGCAAGTCTGTGGCGACAGCAGAACTCAAGAAGGGCGACGTAAAAGATATTTCGCTGGCCGATGCCGGCAAACGCAAAATCGAATGGGCGCAGCAGCAAATGCCTGTGCTGCAAATCATCCGCAAGCGCTTCATCAAGGAACAGCCCCTCAAGGGCTTGCGTGTTTCTGCCTGTCTGCACGTCACGAGCGAAACCGCCAACCTGATGATCGCTCTTCGTGACGGCGGCGCAGACGTTGTTCTCTGCGCCTCCAATCCGCTCTCCACGCAGGACGAAGTTGCCTCCTCGCTCAATCGCGATTTCAACATTCCGACGTACGCCATCAAGGGCGAAGACAACGAAACCTACTATTCGCATTTGCGCGCCGCGCTCGACCACAAGCCGCAAATGACCATGGACGATGGCGCCGACCTCGTCACCATGCTCCTCACCAAGCGCACCGATCTTGTCAGCAACGTCATCGCCGGCACCGAAGAAACCACCACCGGCGTGATCCGCCTCCGCGCCATGTCCAAAGACGGCACACTGAAGTATCCGATCATCGCGGTCAATGACGCGCAAACCAAACATTTCTTCGATAATCGCTACGGCACCGGCCAGAGCACGCTTGACGGCGTCATCCGCGCCACCAACCTGCTTCTGGCTGGACTCAAAGTCGTCATCGCTGGCTACGGCTGGTGCGGACGCGGCGTGGCCATGCGCGCCAAGGGCCACGGCGCAGACGTGATCATTACGGAAATTGACCCGGTGAAGGGAATCGAAGCGGTAATGGACGGCTTCCGCGTCCTTCCAATGGCCGACGCTGCCAAAGAAGGCGACGTTTTCATCACCGTCACCGGCAACAAAAACGTCATCCGCAGCGAACACTTCGAACACATGAAGTCCGGCGCGGTCGTTTGCAACAGCGGCCACTTCAATGTCGAAATCGATATCCCCGCTCTAGAAAAACTTTCCAGCGGGAAGCGCGAAGTGCGTCCGCTCGTCGATGAATATCTGCTCAAGGACGGCCGGCGCATCAACTTGATCGGCGAAGGCCGTCTCGTCAATCTAGCCACCGCCGAAGGCCATCCCGCTTCTGTGATGGACATGAGTTTCGCCAACCAGGCGCTCTCCGCGGAATACCTCGTAAAGAACGCCAAGAGTCTTAAACCGCAGGTGTACGTAGTCCCCGAGGACCTGGACAAGGAAATCGCCCGCCTCAAACTAGAATCCATGGGCCACAAACTAGACAAACTAACCGCCGAGCAAGAGCATTACCTGGCCTCCTGGCAGGAAGGCACGTAATTCCGCGCGGTCTTTTTGTAGGGCGCAGCATGCTGCGCCCTTTCTTTTCGCACAATTCCAGAAATTAATCTGGTGCTTCCATGTGGGACCTAACAACCACCGCCCTAGACACCGCAAAACTCCGCGGCGCCACCTACGCCGACGCTCGCTCCATGCACATCCGCCAGCGTGACCTGACCACCAAAAACGGTGCGGTAGGCACTCTCGCACAATCCGAATCCATCGGCATCGGCATTCGTGTTCTGGCCAACGGCGCCTGGGGTTTCGCCTCCAGCGATAAATTATCCCGCGAAGGCGTCTCCGCCTGCGCCGCGCAAGCCGTCTCCATCGCCAAAGCCTCCGCCCTCGCAAAACGCGGCGACGTAAAAATGGTCCCGGAAAACGCCTACATCGACAGTTGGCAAGCTCCCCTGCAAAAAGATCCCTTCGAAATCCCGCTCGAATCGCAACTCGATCTCCTGCTCAAAGCCGACGCCGCCATGCGCGACGTAAAAGGTGTCACCCTCACCGAAACCGATATGCAGTTCCGCAAAATCGATTCCTGGTACGCCTCCAGCATCGGCTCGCGCATTCATCAGCGCAAAGTGATCTCCGGCTGCGGCATCGTCGCCACTTCCTTCAAAGGCACAGAAATTCAGAAGCGATCCTACCCAAACAGTTTTGGCGGTCAATACCAGCTTGCAGGTTACGAATTAATCGAATCGCTGGAACTCTTGAAGCACGCCCCTCGCGTAGCCGAAGAATCCGTCGCACTGCATTCCGCTGCACAATGCCCGGAAAAAACCGGCACGCTTCTCCTCGATGGCAGCCAGCTCGGACTGCAAATCCACGAATCTGTCGGCCATCCCATCGAGTTAGATCGCGTACTCGGTCAGGAAGCCAATTTCGCTGGAACAAGTTTTCTCACCCTCGATAAACTAAATAATCTGAAGTACGGCTCCGAAATCGTAAACGTCGTCGCCGATGCCCGTCTCGAACACGGCCCCGGCCTCGGCTCCTTCGCCTACGATGACGAAGGCGTCCCCGCGCAATGCACCGACATCATCAAGGACGGCCAGTTCCGCGGCTACCTTTCCAATCGCGAAATGGCAGAGCTCATCGGCCTTTCACGATCCTCCGGCACCATGCGCACCGAAAGCTGGAATCGTCTTCCCATCATTCGCATGACCAACATCAGCATCAAGCCCGGCAGCGGCACGCCCGAAGAATTAATTGCCGGCACCGACGACGGCATCTGGATGGAAACCAACCGCTCCTGGTCCATCGACGACCGCCGCTATCAATTTCAGTTTTCCACCGAGATTGCCTGGGAAATCAAAGGCGGCAAAAAAGTTCGCATGCTCAAGAATCCCAGCTACAGCGGCATCACCACCGAATTCTGGAACAGTTGCGACGCCATCTGCGGCAAGGAATATTGGACGCTGTGGGGCACGCCAAATTGCGGCAAAGGCCAGCCCATGCAGACCATGGGCACTGGGCACGGCGCTTCCCCCGCGCGTTTTCGCAACATAAAAATGGGAGTAGCGTTTTCCGGTCACTAAGCCCAATGATTAACAAATCAAGATCCGGCAAATACGAAACGCAATTATCCTCGCAGAGCGACCTCAAGAAACGCATTGATAAAATTCTGCGTCTTGGCAACATCGCCGGCGCCGACGAAACCGAAGTGCAAATCGATGAGACCATTGACGCCCTCACGCGCTTCGCAAACAACGCCATCCACCAGAACGTCGCCGAACACGGAATCACCGTCTCGATTCGAACCGTCGTCGATGGACGGAGCGCTCGCGCCACCACCAATCGTCTCGACGAAGATTCGCTTTTCGCTGCGCTTACATCGTCTCTGCAGCTTGCGCACAGCCAGCCCAAAATTCCAGGTTTGTTGCCGATGCCTGGCAAGCAGCACTATCGCGCCGTGAATCGTTTTACCACCGAGACTGCGGCCGTCACTCCCGAAGACCGCGCCCGTGCCGTCAAAAAAGCTTGCGATCTCGCAATTCGCAACGGCCAGGTTGCAGCCGGAATTTTTTCCACCGGGCAATCCCAATCAGCGCTCGGAAATTCGCAGGCACTCTTCGCCGCTCATCGCCAGACCCACGCCGAGTTCTCCATTACCATGCAGGACGTGCCAGCCGCCAGTTGGGCCAAAGCCAACTCCGGCAATGTTGGCGATTTCGATCCGCAAAAGCTCGCCGAACGCGCCAGCCAAAAGGCACAAATGGCGAAAGACGCGCAAGAACTCGCACCCGGAAAATACACCGTAATCCTCGAGCCAGCCGCCGTTCTCGATCTGGTAGGTTTTCTCTTTTACGATTTTGCTGCCACTGCGGTTGCCGACCAGCGCTCCTGCCTTCTTAAGCGCATGAACAAACCGCTCTTCGGCAAAAATATTTCCATCACGGACGACGCCTATCATCCGCAACAACTAGGCGCGCCCTTCGACGGTGAAGGCATCCCCCGCCAGCGCGTCAATCTGGTAGAAAACGGCGTTCCGCGAGATCTCGTGTACTCCCGCGCCAGCGCCAAAAAAGCCAAGAAGAAACCCACCGGCCACGGCTTCGCCCTCCCCAACGAATACGGCGAAGCTCCCATGAATCTGGTCTTCAGCGGCGGCGACTCCTCCCTGGAAAAAATGATCGCTTCCACCGATCGCGGCCTCTTAGTCACCCGCGTTTGGTACATCCGCGAAGTCGATCCCTACGAAAAAATCATGACCGGCATGACCCGAGACGGCCTCTACCTTGTCGAAAAAGGCAAGATCGCCAACGCCGTCCGCAATTTCCGCTTCAACCAATCCCTCATCGAACTTCTGCAAAACGTCGACGCCATGTCCCCCGCCTCCCGCGCCACCGCCGAAGAAGCCTTCGAAATGGTAGTTCCGGCCATGAAAGTAAATCATTTCCGCCTAACCGAGCCCACCAAGTTCTAGGTACAATCACGAGCCCGAGGATCGCGAGTGTCGGTGAAACGACAATCTTTTTTCGTAGGGAGATGTAGACTGAATTTACCGCATCGGCTCGAGTTCCACTCCCTTACCCATTATCGTTTGACCTGGCACGGCTTCGTGCAGCTCGTTTTAATAGGTCGTGGGCTTTTTATCGTGGGCTTAGCTCTCAGCCTTAACTGGTACCGGATAACCGCAAAGGGTCCATTCGAGGGAGACACGATATGGTTTTTGGTGAAGATGTGGGCAGTGATCTCCGCTCTCGGCCCTGTTTCCTATCTTGTAGTTGGCTGACTCAGCCCTTAAATAGCCAGCCGCTTTGTTGCGGCGTCTAGCATCTACACTCTCACCACAATACGGTCCCGACCTACTCAGCGCGAACTGTCGGCCCTCTGCGCTAAAATCAACCCTCAACTCCACTCCAATCAACCCGTCGGCCACCCAAACCCACCCAACCACCCAAATCACAATTTCAATTTTGCGTATCAATTTTCTGCGTTGTACAGATTGCCTCCGCGGCCCCTATAAACGAGCATGGACCTGCCATCCCATCAGCGCCAGTGGCAGTCGACTATCCGTGTGCGCCCCAACTGGGGCCATCCGGACCATGATGCCTGTGGCACCGGCTTTATCGCCCGCTTAGGCGGACCCGCCGGCCACGACATCATCGATTACGCCCTCACCGCTCTAGAACGCCTCACCCACCGCGGCGGCGTAGACGCCGACGGCGCCAGCGGCGACGGCGCAGGCCTCCTGGCCGCACTCCCCAAACATTTCTTTAGAGCCAAAGGAGCCGAACAGGGCATCGAACTCCGCGAACAGTTTGGCCTGGGTTTCGCGTTTTTCCCGTCTGATCACGCCGCCGCGGCAAAATCCGCCATCGAAGCCGCGGCCGATCAGGAGCGCCTGCGCATCCTCGGTTGGCGCCGCGTCCCAGTAAATCCAAATTGCCTCGGCCGCCGCGCGCTAGAAACCATGCCCGAATCCTGGCAATTTTTCGTAGCGCCCTTTCACGCCGCGCGCCCAGCGGAGGGTTTCGAATGGCGTCTCGCCCTTCTCCGCAAAAAAGCCGAATCTCTCCTGCCCGAGCGCTGTTACGTCTGTTCGCTCTCTTCGCAGACCGTCGTCTACAAAGGCCTGCTTACCCCGTGGCAATTTCCGCAATTCTACGCTGACCTCCGCGATCCATCGTTCGAAACCACGTTCGTGATCTTCCACCAGCGCTATTCCACCAATACCCAACCCTCCTGGAATCTCGCGCAGCCCTTTCGCTACGTTGCCCACAACGGGGAAATCAACACCATCGTTTCCAATCGCCGCTGGATGCGCGCCAGAGAACCCAAAATTCGCGAAAAGCTCAACGTAGGCCCGTCGTTCCACATCCTGGAAGAAAACGTCAGCGACTCCGCCAGCTTTGACAATGGTCTCGAAGCCAAACTCCTCGAAGGCTTCAGCGTGGAAGGGGCCATGCTCGCGCTCGTTCCTCCCGCCTTCGAAAACGATCCGCTACTCTCGCGCGACGTGCGTGGCGCACTCGCAGCTCTCTCCCAGCAAAGCGAACCGTGGGACGGTCCCGCGGCGCTGATTTTTTCCGACGGCCAGCACGTCGGCGCCAAACTCGACCGCAACGGCCTGCGTCCCATGCGCTATACGCTCACTCACGACGGTCTGCTCGTCGTCGGCTCCGAAACCGGCCTCGTCGATTTTGAAGAATCCCGCATCGCCGAACGTTCCCGGCTCGGCCCGGGCGAAATGATCGTCGCCAACCCCGACTCCGGCACATTTCTCCGCTGGCGTGATATTTTGAAACGCCTCGGCAGCCACCAAACGAAATTGACTCCGCCTCGTGTCAGGCGCCTCAACACTTCCACTCCAGCCGCCATCGTCCCGGTCGAATCCGCAAAACGCGTAGCCGCTTCGTGCGGCTGGACCGAAGACCAATTCAAAATTTTGTTTTCCGCTCTCGTCCACGGCAAAGAAGCTGACTGGAGCATGGGCGACGACGCTCCTCCCGCTTTTCTTTCCGCGCTTCCGCGCACCCTCTGGGATTACTGCAAGCAGCGTTTCGCGCAAGTCACCAATCCGCCCATCGATCCGCTCCGCGAAACCCACGTGATGTCGCTTGAAGTGCGACTCCCCGCAAACTCCGCGGCACCTGGAGGCATCGTTCTGCCAGGCCCGATTCTCACGCAAGGCGAGTTTGCGGACTTGGCAGCGCAATTCGGTCCGCTGCAGTCCATCGACTTTACTCTTCCTGCCAAAACGGGAGTCTCGGGAGCGCGAAGCGTAATCGCTCAGTGCTCATCTACCCCTCTGGGTGGCGACGTGCGCCCGGGACTCTTCCTGCTCTCCGATCGCGCGCTCGGTCCGGACCGCGCTGCTCTCCCCGCATTATTGGCCACTGCCGCCTTGTGGAAATCCATGGTGCGCGAAGGATTCGCCGACGTTCCACTCATTGTGGAAACCGCACAAGCATTCGACACGCATCACGTGGCATTGCTGGTGGCAGCCGGTGCCAGCGCTGTCGTTCCGCACTTGATGGAACAATTCGCCGAAGCCCAAGAGCCCGGCGGTATGATGAAAGTCCGCTCCGCGATTTACGCTGGCCTTCGTAAAGTTCTCGCTCGCATGGGTGTTTCAACGCTTGCCAGCTACCGCAACAGCTATTTATTTGAAATGGTTGGCCTTTCAGAAGAAATCTGCGCCGACTTTTTTGAAGACGCCGCCGATTTTGCCGGTCAGAAATCGCTGGACGACCTTCTCTCCGACTATCTCCGCCTGCACAACGAAGCCTTCGTAAAAACGAGCGAAGAAATGCCTGACGCCGGCCTCTACCGCTTTCGCAAAGGTGCCGAACTCCACGCCAATTCTCCCGAAGTCGTTCGCAGGCTCCATGCGCACGTCAAATTCCCCGATGCCGGAAAATATCCCGCCTTCGAAGAACTTGCCGACAACGGCGGCAGCGTCGTATTCCTTCGCGACCTGCTCGAAACGGTTGCGTCAGCGCCGATTCCTCTCGAAGACGTCGAGCCGGCAGAAAACATTCTGAAAAAGTTCAGCACGCAAGCCATGTCGCTCGGCTCGCTCAGTCCGGAAGCGCACCGTACGCTCGCGCTCGCAATGAATCAACTCGGCGGCCGCAGCAACACCGGCGAAGGAGGCGAAGATCCTGATCTTTGGATCAACGAACCGGAAGCCGCCAACAAAATTAAGCAAGTTGCCTCGGGGCGATTCGGCGTAACTTCCGACTATTTAGTTCACGCGCAGGAACTAGAAATTAAAATGGCGCAAGGCTCCAAGCCCGGCGAAGGCGGCCAGCTTCCCGCGAAAAAAGTTACCCCATACATCGCGCGAATTCGCCATGCCACGCCTGGCACTCCGCTGATTTCGCCGCCGCCGCATCACGATATTTACAGCATCGAAGATCTGGCCCAGCTCATTCACGATTTGCGCGCAGTCAATCCGCGTGCGCGCATCGGCGTGAAATTAGTCTCTGGGGCCGGTGTCGGCATCATCGCCGCCGGCGTTGCAAAAGCCGGAGCCGACGTAATCACCATCAGCGGCCACAACGGCGGAACTGGTTCGTCGCCACTCACTTCGATCAAAAATACCGGCCTGCCGTGGGAAATCGGTTTGCGCGAAACGCATGAAACTCTGGTTCGCGCGGGCCTTCGTTCACGTCTCTCTCTCCGCGTGGACGGAGGCCTGAAATTCTCTCGCGATATCTTAATCGCCGCGATTCTCGGTGCCGACGAATTTGGCTTTGGCACCGCCTCGCTCCTCGCCATGGGTTGCGTAATGGCGCGGCAATGTCATCTGAATACTTGTCCGGTAGGAATTGCCACGCAAGACGAAACTCTGCGCACGCGTTTCAACGGCAAACCGGAAATGGTGATTGCCTACTTCCGCGCGCTCGCTGACGAAGTCCGCAAAAAACTTGCGGCGCTCGGCGCAAATTCTCTTAGCGAACTCAAAGGCGCATACGATTGTTTGCGGCCACGCGATCCGAATTACGCGGAGACTCCGGCTCTGGCACTGGAATCCAACATGTCTTTCCGCATCGCGCCGCAACAAGTTCCTGGAAGTCACGCATCGCTGAGCGAAGCCTCATCCATCCAGGAAGAATTCGAATCCGACGCGCGCGTCAGTGTGATCCGCAATTCCGATCGCAGCGTGGGCGCGGGCTTGAGCGGAGAAATGGCCAGAGATCGTGCCGCGGGACGCGCGTCCAGAAAACTCATCACAAAGGAATTTCACGGCAGCGCCGGTCAAAGTTTTGGCGCGTTTCTTGGCGCCGGAATCGATTTCAGACTGGAAGGCGAAGCCAACGATTACGTCGGAAAAGGTTTGTCCGGCGGAACGATTGCAATCACCGCGGGCACCGGCGCTTCACGGCGCGGCGATGTGCTTGCCGGAAACACTGTTTTGTACGGCGCAACCTCCGGACAACTTTTCGTTGCTGGGCGCGCCGGCGAACGCTTTGCAATTCGCAACAGCGGCGCTCTCGCCGTGGTCGAAGGCGTGGGCCAGCACGGCTGCGAGTACATGACCGGCGGCGTGGTGCTGGTGCTCGGTTCGCTCGGATTGAATTTTGGATCAGGCATGACCGGCGGGGTAGCGTATGTTTTGCGCGCTGAAGCGGAAGATGTTCTGCACCGCGAATTTGTGAGCGGGGAAGAAATTACCAGTAACGAAGATGTTTGGTTGCGACGCACGCTTCGGGAACATCTGGATCGCACTGGAAGTCCGCGTGCCGCGCGGCTGCTGTCGCGTCGTGGGCCACTGCCAATGGTACGGGTGCAGCCGATCCATTTGCAGGGAACGGTGCAGAGTGTTTGGGAACCGGTGCTGGCAAATTTGAAGTCCGAGTTTATTTCAGTTGCAGACTCAGAAGCAGTCGCCGTCGCGCACGCGATCTCCCTATAAGAATTATTAATGTCTTTTCACAAAGGAGAATATTTTTCTTCTACCCGCGAGTCCGCTATACTCTGGTGCGAGTTAGCCGCCTATGGATTTTGATCAACTGACAACGTTCGTGTACGTAGCAAAGTTAAAAAGTTTTTCGCGTGCCGGACAAAAAGTGTTTCGCTCGCAATCCGCTGTCAGCGCGCAGATTCGGCAGTTGGAGCAGGCGTACCACGCAAAACTTTTGGATCGCTCTGCGAAATCCGTGGAACTCACGCCGGCTGGCGAAGTTCTTTTCGAATATGCCGAACGAATGTTGCGCTTGCGCGACGAATCGGTACAGGTGGTTGCGGATCGCGGCAGCGTGGTGCAGGGTCCGGTGGTTTTTGGCGCCAACGAAGCAACTTGCTTGTACTTGCTGCCGGAAATTTTCGCCGAGTTCCAGAAAAAATTCCCGAAAGTACATATCAGCATCTATCGCAATTTTAGCCATAAAGTTGTGCAGCGGGTGGAAGACGGCTCCGTGGATGTCGGCATCGTCAGTCTTCCGCTGAAATCTCCCAACTTGAAGGTTCATCATATTTATCGCGACCGTTTGCGCTTGATGGTTAGCATAAAAAATCCTCTGGCCAGCCGCAGCAAAGTTACGCTGGAAGAGGTTGCCGGCCAGCCGATCATCGTGCCACGTACCGGATTTACGCGGCAAGTACTCGACAAATTATTTCGTCCGTTCCGCTCGCGCGTGCACGTTGCGATGGAGCTGCCGAGCATCGGCATGATCAAAAAATTTGTTGGCGCGGACGCGGGTGTTTCGTTCATCAGCGAAAGCTTCGCAAAAGATCAGGTGAAAGCCGGCGAAGTGAAACTGCTCAGCGTAGAAGGCGTGGATTTGTGGCGCGAACTGGGTCTGGTCTATCGCCGGGACCGCAGCTTGCCGCGCTCGGCGCAGGCGCTGATCACTTTGATTCGCGAACACAAAAAACTCTCCGAACACTCCGTGGCTGACTAGGTTTCCTTTCTCTTTTTTCGTCCTGTCATTCCATCGTTCCGCCGTGAAAACGGCTCTCGTCATTCCGCGCGTACCGGCGATTGTTTCCTAGTCCTACGTGGCGAAGAGGAAGAGAGATTCCTCGCTACGCTCGGAATGAAGGGCACGGAGGGGAACGTCGGCCTGACGGCCAGAGTAATCAGTGGACGTTAAAATCCGTGCTGGAAATGGCGCGGGCGATGACATTCTCCTGAATCTGGATTAAGTCGTTGTCGGCATACGTCATGCCGAGAATCGTCAGCACGTCGCCGAAGCGCGCAACGACCACGAGTGTGCCGGACCACAAGTGTTCATCGGCCATGCCACTAAATTTGAATTCGACTGCCGGCGCGCCGCCGACAACGGTCTTGCGGCGCGAAAGCATGTGGTAGTTGCTGTAGATTTCGCGAAGGCGTTTTTCGACGCCGTTGGCGGAAACATCGAGCGAATCTTTGGATTGTTCCTGGCCGACGACCATCAAAGTGGATTCGTTGGAAGTGCCCATGGCGACGATGGCGTTGGGCAGAGCTTTGCGCGCGTCTTCGATAATCTCCCAGCTGGGCGCTTTGTACATTTTGAATCCGTGCGAAAAATTGGTGTACAGCGTGCCCTGCACTTGCTCTCTGTTGGCGGGCGGCTCCGGTTCCTTTGCAACCGCGAGAGGCGTAGCGGCGAGGGGTTGCGCACCGGCGAGTGCGGCGTTGGCGGGCGGTATAGGCTTGATCGCTGGCGGCGTGACTTTTGCCGTGCGAGCGGTGGTGGGAAGCTCAGGTCGGACCGGTTCAGAAAGTTTTGCTTTTGCCGGCGGCGGTTCGGAGGATTCAGCAGCGTTCAGGGCGGAATTGCTGGCCGAAGTTGCGTCGGGCTCAGGAATTTGTTTCTTCTCCGGAGCTTTCGCAGGCTTGGCTGCGGCGCTTGGAGCGGCGGAGCCAGGCGTGGTCGGGATGATGGAAGCGATTTTGTCTTTCTCGACTAGGACGAACCCGAAGTCGGTCTTGATCCGGAACATATTGTCTTCGTAGGCGACGATGACGCCGTACAGTTTTTTGCCGTCCTTGAGGCGAATTTCGTCAGAGAAGGCGCTGGTGGCGGTGAGGCAGACAGCGGCGCAGAGGAACGCGAGTTTTGCGAGGACAGGCATGAGGGCAGTATCGCGCTGGAGTTGGGGCTGGGCAAGCGCTGTCGAGCGTTGCGTTGCGGGAGAGGTACTGGCGCGATTGAAACGCACATAGCGTAGCGCGCAGAAAGCGAAGGGCAGCGGGACGGGGAAGGGGCGAAGGCCGTTCCAATTCCTTGGCTAGTTTTGAGATTGAGCACGCCCAAATTGTACAAGCTCGTATCGAGGAGGCACTGCACGAAACATCGTTTGTGCTGCTACTGTATTCTGCCGCAGTCGAGGTGGTTATTGCGAGCATAGAGACTTAACGAGAGTGGCCTGCCGAGCGCTGTGCAGCATACTGTTGAGTGGCATGAACCGGAGGCGGTTTGCGCGAACCGCAAATTGTTCTTGCGCAGGTCGCCCGTTTGTTTGTCCACTTCGAACCAGGCGAAGCGGATCATCCTCGGCTGATCAGGATCCGCCATTGCAAGCCTCGAAGCGAGCTTGTAGCGCAGACTGGAGACTAGAGGTAAGAGGTAAGAGACTCAATATAAAAGAAGTTGGCGGATAATGAGCAGGGGCACGATGTATCGTGCCCCTGCAAGACGGCGACAGCAATGCAGTGACGGGAGTGCTGGTCACGGGCAGAGCCCGCGCGTTCGAGTGGCGCGTGGTTAGGGTTTCTTGGGGACAGAGCCTGGCTTGAAGAGGTTGGAGAGATCGGTAGCGTTGGCGGCGTCGCCGAGATAGGGTCCGACGTGGAAAACATTTTGCCAGGTACGCAGATCGGAAGAGTGAGTGTAGTTGACCGAGCTGGCGTAGGGCTTGTTGTTCACGTTGGCATGGGCGCGATCGGAAATGATGATTTCCGGAATAGTATGGTTGAAATCGTCTTCCAGGTCGCCTTGCACGCCATCTGATTCGGACTCGTCGAACCAAATAACGATGACTCCGTGATTTTTGTAGGCTTCCGACGCCATGATTGCCGGAACAACCTGGCGAAGAAAATCATCGCCTTGCAGGATTTTCCCGGGATCGCCGGTCAGTCCTTTGTAGCCCGCGCTGAGCGTGGTGTGCATGTCGTTGAACTGATCAGGAGTAATCCAGTTGTAGTCAGCAACGGTGCCAGCGGCCAGATCTTTGAACAGTTGCTGCAGCGGCGCGTAGTGCGAAGACAATGGATTTGAGGAAGTCGCATTGTTGCCGCCGTTGCTATCAGTGAAGAAGACCATGGGATTGTGTTTGGCGGCGTAGTTGTACTGGTTGGAGCCGTTGAATTGGTTGGTGGTGCCGGGAGCGAAGACACCGGAATAGCTGTTGATGGGAACGAACCAGTCGAACTGGGGAAGAACAACGTTGGTGAGCTGGCTGCTGGAGCTCGGGGTGAGGTCGATATCTTCCTGGTAGGACTTCCAGGTTTTTCCGGCTTGCGTAAGCAGAGAGCTCAAGTGCAAGTTGGTGTTTTGGTTGGTGCCGCCGTTAGTACTAAAGGGATCGTTGTCGTTGAACACGCCGAAATTGGTGCCAGCTTCGGCCCAAAGATAATTTGGTTCGGAAGGATGAATGTCGGGATTGTTGCCACTGGGAGTGGAAAGAACGTTGTGATAGGCGGTGGCGAAGGCGACCTGCTGGCTGATGTTGACCTCGGAACCGTTGATGACTGCGACTGCGGTTCCGTTCACGAGGCTGTTGATGAAGGGCGCGTTCGGATTTTGATAAATCTGCTGGATGCCGCCTTTGAACTGGTTGGCCGGCTGGGTCCAGTTATGATTTTCCATCGCGATCACAAAAACAGTCTTGATCTCCTGCGCTTTGGCGCTGGTGCCGCCGAGTGCAGCGAGGCAGGCAAGCGTTGCGATCGAGATGAGACGTTTGGCGTAAGACATTTGGCACCCCCGTTGGGAAGATTCGCGGCGGACGCTGAGCGGTTGAGACCACGCCAGATGACTCGCGCGAGCAGCGCGCCGCACTGCAAGGGATAGCAGGAGCGTTTTTCGGGGAGATGATGGGAGTATGAATGGGCGAAGAGTTGGGAGCGAGAGCCGGTCTCGCGACGAAATCGGGAGAAGTTCCGCTCGGCACTACGCGGGAACGAAGGAAGCAGCGGGATAAACCCGCCGTTACATCCAGCTAGATGGAGAGGGTGGTTGGGCGGTCGCCGGCGTAGGTCCAGGAGTCCAGCTCCAGATCGTTGAGAGTAGGATTTTTGCGGCTGTACCTCACGACGACCTTTTTTCCGACTGGCAATTCTCGGTCGGCGAACTCGCGGGCGTTGGCTTCGCTGGAGAAATCTTTGCGCCAATTCCCGGAAACGCGATTGCCGGCGGGATCGCGGAAGTCGTAGGTGAAAGTGGCGGCGAAATAGTGGCCGCTTGGAGTTCCGGCATCGCGCTGGCGCTCAATCTGCAGCAGCGTGATTACACCGTCTGCTGTGGGCCAGGTCAGCGAGGCGCGATATAGCCAGAAACCGCGTACGATTACAAGAATGATGGCTAACGCCAGCACAATCCACAACCATGTCATGTGGAAATGGATCGTCTGGAGGCTGGGCATAACTCATCGTAGGCTTCTGGCGATGGAACGTGAAGTCGATTCTTATTTTCGGTTACGGTTTCGCAACGAAATGACGGGATTGGCAATATGGCAGGCTGAGAGAGGTTGACAACAGGCGGCTGCCGGCTCGTGAGAGCCAAGAAGGCAATGGAGCCGGCAGCGCCTGTTTCCCGTTTCCTCTACCGTGGGACAGTATAGCGAATAAAAAGCGAAAGTCAAGAGGTTATCTTAAGTTGCGGCCCGAAAGCCTTCTGAGACCATCACAGCTTCATATTATTTTCCGTCCGGAGCCCGAGGGCGGCTATACCGCCAGTGTTCCGGCTTTGCCAGGTTGCGTCACTTACGGCAGAACTTTGGAAGAGGTCAAGGAGTTGGTCAAAGTTGCGATCGCGGCCTACATCGAGAGTTTGAAGAAACACGGAGAGCCGATTCCGACGGATGACGAGAGTCTGGTGACCACACTGGATCGAATATGGCGAAACGACCCGTCGCTAGACCTCGCGAACTGATCCGGTTCCTGGAACAGAACGGATTTGTTTTTATGAATGAACCGGGTAAAGACGTGATGGCTTCCCGTTACGTGATCCAAATGGATATGGGAGGTGGGGTTTGGGCGCTGGACGAGACTTACGAGCGGTTGACAATGCGTGATTGGCGCGGCAACTTGGAGCGGTTATGACATCTGTACAGAGAAACAGCAGTGGGATAAACCCGCCGCTGCACAAACCGAAGATTCGGTCCAGATGGTTTTACTGAGGAGAGGCGATGGCTTTGCTAGGCTCAAAGAGTTTTGACGCGATTGTGATCGGTTCTGGGCAAGGGGGCACGCCGTTGTGCCGGGCGCTGGCGGGCGCGGGAATGCGCACGGCGATTGTGGAACGCGAGCATGTGGGAGGGACGTGCATCAATGAAGGATGCACGCCGACAAAGACGATGGTCGCCAGTGCGCGTGTGGCGTACCTGGCGCGGCGTGGTGCGGACTATGGCGTGCATACCGGCGAATTAAGAATTGATCTGGCGAAAGTGCGCGAACGCAAACGCGCGATTGTGGAAAGTTTTCGCAGCGGCAGCCAATCCAGAATTGAAAAAACTAATAATCTGGAATTGATCTTTGGCGAAGCGGAGTTTACCGGACCGCAAGCGATTCTTGTTCGCAAAAAGGATGGCGGGCAGTTGGCGCTGACCGGCGACAAGATTTTTATTAACGCGGGATGCCGGCCGGCAGCGCCGAAGATCGAAGGACTGGACCAAGCGGCGTATTTGAATAGCACCAGCATCATGGAGTTGGATTCGGTGCCGGAGCATTTGCTGGTGATTGGTGGAGGCTACATCGGTCTGGAGTTCGGCCAAATGTTTCGTAGATTTGGCAGCCGCGTGACCATCGTGCAATCGGGCGCGCAGCTACTGGCTGGCGAAGACCCGGACGTTGCAGAAGGCGTGTTGCAGATTTTGCGTGAGGATGGCGTCGAGGTGCTGCTGAAGTCGAAAGGCGTGCGCGCCGCGAAGGTTGCAGGGGGAATTGAAATCACTGTCGAAAACGACGGCGGGTTGCGGAAAATGAGCGGTTCGCATCTGCTACTTGCGGCAGGGCGAATTTCGAATGCAGATTCGCTGAATGTAAAAGCTGCTGAAATCGCGACGGACAAAAAGGGCTTCATTCAAGTGAACGATCGGCTGGAAACGAATGTCGCGGATGTATTTGCGATTGGCGATATCAAGGGCGGCCCGGCGTTCACGCACATTTCGTACGATGACTTCCGGATCATCCGGGCCAATGTAATTGAAAAGGGAAGTGCGTCCATCGCCGGACGGCTGTTACCGTATACGGTTTTCATTGATCCGCAACTTGGCCGCGTCGGCATGGGCGAAACGGAAGCTCGCGCAGCCGGGCGAAAGATACGCGTCGCGAAGATGCCCATGTCGTATGTGGCGCGGGCACTGGAGGTCGACGAATCGCGCGGCTTCATGAAAGTGGTCGTGGATGCAGAGAACTCGCAGATGCTCGGCGCCGCGATACTGGGGATTGAAGGCGGTGAAATCATGTCACAAATTCAATTGGCGATGATGGGCAAGCTGCCTTACACCGTGCTAAAAGATGCGGTGTTCGCGCATCCGACGTTGGCAGAGTCGCTGAATAATTTGTTTAACCATTTCGTAAATGAGTAAACAGCTTTAGAACACTCTGCCTAGTTGGAAATACAATTTGCGGTGGCCAGAGTCGCCGTAGCTTCCGCCTATGACCAGGGGACCGAAGGCGGTCTCGGCCAGGACGCCGACGTTGACGTCATTCGGAAAACCGCTTGCCGCGGGGAAGCCATACATCTTGGCGAACTCGTAGCTGCCGATTGCGTAGATTTTTTTGCCGAGGAACGGCGGCAGCGTGAAGAGGTCGTGAAGATAGCCGATACGGAAAAGATAATATTGGTTGCCGAAGAGTTCGTTGGTGCCGTAGGCGGCGAGGCGCAACGGGCCACCTAGGAAAAATTGCGGAATCGGACCGACTTCGCGGGAGCTGAATGTGGTGCCACCCTGCGCGGTTACGAAAATGGAAGCGGGAGTGGTGATGGGCTGAAAGAATTGCACTTGCGCTTCCATGGTCGGGAAGCCTTGAGGAGCGCCGGGACTGGTGTCATACCAGCGAAAAGTTGTTTCCGCAGTATAGCCGCGGCGCGGAACGATCGGATCGTCGCCGTGGTCCACAAGAAAATGCAGCTTGGCGTCTCCGAAGCGCCCGGAAATGGAAGGGAACTGCGGCACGCCGAGCCGCAGCCGTTCATCGAGCGCGCCAATCTCATAGCCAAAGCGGATTTCGCTATAGCGGTTGAAACCGTAGCCGATATCGAGACCGACGTTGGCGACGTTTCTGCCGTAATCCACCAGCGGATCGTAGCGGCGATAAATCTTGAACTGCGTGTAATTTTCCGATATGCGCGGCGCAATGAAAAAGTTGGAAAAGCCGGTGAGAGGTTTGTAAAGTTCGCTGGAAATGCCGTAAGTATTGCCAAAGAGCAGGTCGGTGCGCCATTCGGAGCGGTATCCGGCAACGTCCATGAGCGTGAGACGGGCGGCTTGCGTAAACGAAACATCCGCGGTTTCCGAGCCGTCCACTTCCGATGCGAATTGCAGAAGCGGCGGAGCATAGCTTTTTTCGTGCACCTGGATGAGCAGTCCGGTGCGGGTTCCGTCTTTGATTTCGCTGTAGCCGATGGCGTCGAATGTGCCGATGCCAGTTAAACGAGTGAGCAGGCCGTCGAGAGAGCGTGTGTCGAGAGGTTTGCCGAGCAGCGGCAGCAAAAAATTCTCAATATGTTTCGCGGCGTCCGGATGGGTGCCTTCGACGCGGATGAATTGCGGAGTTGGAATCGCGCTGCGGCGGCGCGCGTCCCGCGCTTGCAGATAGGCTTGCCAGTCCTGGTCATTGAGCGCGAAAGGTTCCAGGACGCGCGCTTTCGCCTCCGTAGCCTGCCTGCCAACGGCAATGATGGCTTGCGATTTCTGGTACTCGAGAGAGCCGTATTCGTGCAAATCTACGTTGACCACCAAATCGGCTTTAGAGAGACCGCGAATTTCGTTTTCACGGACGATCACATCAACCGAACGGCCAAGCACGCTGAAAAACGACTGGATTTCTTCGGGCTTGACGGAAGAAACCTCCAGGTGAATGGCGATGACCACTTCCGCGCCCATGTTGCGCACGACATCTGTTGGTAGATTGCCGACGAGTCCGCCGTCGACGAGGACCTGATTGTCGCGCCGCACCGGATTGAAGAGTCCGGGAATGGAGATGGTGGCGCGCATGGCCTGCGGCAGGCTGCCATCCTTGAAAATGACTTCTTTGCCGCTGACCAGGTCGGTTGCGACGCAGCGATAAGGGGTCGGCAAATCGTCGAAGGATTTCAGACTTGCGTATGGCAGGGTCTCGCGATCGATC